>Ga0209107_10000362_pt1 | contig 27090 bp, 29 predicted proteins | sample LakErihyJuly2011_2_FD_187460 | JGI IMG/M metagenome (GOLD analysis project Ga0209107, IMG submission 187460) | Freshwater microbial communities from dead zone in Lake Erie, Canada - CCB hypolimnion July 2011 (SPAdes) (version 2) | ecosystem: Environmental > Aquatic > Freshwater > Lentic >...
CTTGAAGGCATTGGCCGTGGGCAAGATCGTGAATCACTCATGATGTTCCTTCAGACAATCTCACAAGCCCTTGGTCCCGAAGCTATGGCTCAATACATCGACCCAGAGGAAGCCGTTAAGCGTCTTGCTGCTGCTCAAGGTATTGATACCCTTAAGCTGGTTAAGACCGCAGAGATGCGGCAACAAGAACAACAGAAGACTATGCAAATGCAAATGACTTCTAATCTTGTTGGGCAGGCAGGGCAACTTGCTAAAGCCCCGATGATGGACCCAACCAAAAACCCTGATTCTATTGAAGCCTTACAAAATGTCGTCAATTCAGCCTCGCAAGCAACCGGCCAACCAGCCCAAGGACAACCTGCCCCTCAACAGTAACAATGAAGAGGTTCGTCATCGTTGGGATGATAGTGCCCTTGATAAAGAGCAGGCTCCAGTAAAGATCACACCAAAGGAACAATTCAAGTATGGTGATGTTAAAGTCACCTCTCCTGGTGTTGGCCGTGTTTCCATTACCATTCACTAAACCAAATGTCTGAAATTGTTTTTGATGCTACTGATCCAGATGTTACGTCTGCTCGGGAAACTGAGGAGCTACGTCTCATGGAACAAGGTAGTCAGCTAATTGAAAAACAAGAAGCTGAGGCCGAAGATAAATATCGCCGCAGTGAACTTGAAGCCCAAGAACACTCTCAGTATGCTGGTAAATTTAAATCAGCAGAAGACCTTGAAAAGGCTTACCTAGAGCTTCAAAAGAAACTAGGTCAGAAAGAAACTGATGAGTCCTCTTCGACAGATGAAAACGAGAGCGATGAGTCCGAAGACGCTACCCCTGATGAAACTGAGTCCCCGGTAGCCAAGCGGGTAAGTTTTTTAAAGGAGGCATCAGACGAGTACTACTCCAATGATAATCAACTTAAGCCGGAGACAATCGAAAAGCTTAAGGAGATGCCTTCTGAGGAACTCATCGAAGCTTATCTTGAACTACAAAAGAACAATCCTGTTGTTCAATCTCAACCCCTATCTGATGATGCTGCTAAGAGTATTGTAGCTTCTGTTGGTGGACAGGATGCTTATAATGATACATTAGCCTGGGCTGCTGATAACCTCAAACCAGAGGAAGTTGCTGCTTATGACAACGTTGTCAATAGTGGGAACAAAGATGCTATCTTCTTTGCTGTTCAAGCACTGAACCAACGGTATAAAGATTCCGTAGGGTTTGAAGGTCAACAAGTCTCAGGTAAAGCACCTAAGGCTACTGTTAAGGGATTCCGTTCCAATGCTGAATTGGCCGCAGCAATTAGTGATCGTAGGTATCGTACTGATCCTGCGTATCGCTTTGATGTAGAACAAAAGCTCGCTAGTTCTGGCGACTTGCTCTGATTAAAATGATGGTGACCGTCGGGATGACAGGCCACCTTTTTTAGTCGACTAAAATGGACGCGCCGTAAGCAATATAAAAGTTCTTTGCACAAACCTCATGTTACCTCTTCTGACTACTCTGTCTGTTCTTAGCTCTTGGTATGGTCCTGGCTTCCACGGAAACCTAACAGCCAATGGTGAACGATATAATGAAAACGGCCTTACGGCAGCGCACAAGACACTACCATTTGGAACACGCCTTAAGGTTTGTTTTGATAGATGTGCCATTGTTCGTGTCAATGATCGGGGTCCCTATGCTCATGGTAGGACACTAGATCTAAGTAAAGGTGCTGCTGACAGGATCGGATTGACCAGCTCTGGAGTTGGTAGAGTCTTAGTGACTCGCCTTAATTAAATGGATTGGGGGCACCTCAGAGTCGGACCCCCTTTCCCCTTGAGGAAGGATACCTCGTTAAAAAACCAACCGGTTGGAGTATTGGCCCGCTGCGGTGGACACCCAATACAACACATGTTTATTGGTTATTCTTTTTAAATACAAGTACTTGTAATCGTTATAAATCCCTTTTATTCATTATCCTAATGACTGCTACCGTATCTTATCTTGGCGCCGCTAACAAAGCGGGCGGCCAATCTCCTACTTATGCTCAGCGGACTAACTTGTTCCTGAAGCTCTTTACGGGTGAGGTTTATGAAGCCTTCCGTAACTCTACTATTGCTAAGGATCTGGTGATGAACCGGACCCTGCGTGGTGGTAAGCAAGCTCAATTCATTCACACTGGCCGTATCTCGGCTGGCTACCGCACTCCTGGTGTGCCCATCCTCGGTTCGGGTAACCCAGCAGCAGCTGAAACCACCATCGCGTTGGATGACCTGCTGGTCGCCTCTGCTTTCGTTGATAACCTCGACGAGATCATGAGCCAGTATGACATCCGTGGCCCTATTGCCCGTCAGATTGGTCAAAGCCTAGCTGAGTTCTATGATCGCCGTATCTTCCGCGTTCTGGACCGTGCCTCTGCTGCTTCTGCTGCTGTGACCGGCGAGCCTGGTGGCTTCCAAATCAACCTTGGTGCTTCCAAGGAATATGACGCTCAAGCACTGGTTGATGGCTTCTTTGAAGCTGCTGCCCGTCTTGATGAAGTGGCTGCTCCTAAGGATGGCCGCGTGGCTGTTCTGAGCCCCCGTCAGTACTACGCCCTGATCTCTCAGGTTGACACCAATATCCTTAACCGTGAGTACGGTGCTGCCGGTGGTAGCCTGAACTCTGGTGATGGTCTCTATGAGATCGCTGGTATCTCCATCAAGAAGTCCAACAACATCCCCTTCCTTGGGAAGTATGGTTCGGCTTCTGGCGCTGCTATTGATGCTGCTGCCGTGACCGGTGAGAATAACACCTATGGTATTGCTACTGACTTCACCAACAGCTGTGGTTTGATCTTCCACCGCGACGCTGCTGGTGTCGTTGAGGCTATTGGCCCCTCCGTGCAAACCACGGGCGCCGATACCAAGGTGATCTATCAAGGCGACGTGATTGTGGGCCGTCTGGCCTATGGTTGCGGTGCTGTGCGCGTCGGCGTTGCCGGTGCTTTCCGTAACGTTTGAGGGTAATCCTTTAACAGTGGGGCTGACTATTAAAGGTTGGCCCCTTTTCTTTTAATAATCCTGTCCGAATTATGACAACCCAACTCCAAGCTATCAACCAAATGCTAACGGGTATCGGGCAGGCACCAGTGGTGTCGCTCGACATCGCAAACCCAGAGATTGCTACGGCATTAAGTATTCTTGAAAATGTCAACCGTGAGGTTCAAGGAGAAGGATGGAACTTCAATACAGAAATTAACTACCCCTTCACTCCTGATGCTAATGGTGAGATTGTAGTGCCTGATAATGTGCTGCAACTTTCTGACAACAAGACTTCTAATTCCCAACAATACCAGACCGTATTACGCAATGGCAAACTCTACGATAAGGTATTCCATACCTACGAATTCCCAGGTGTTGATCCAGTCCTGTGTGATGTAGTGTGGTTATTCCCATTTGAGGATCTTCCCCAGGTCTTTAAGAATTATGTCACCCAACGTGCTGCTCGTGTGTTTGCGGGTAGTGTGGTTGGCTCTAAGGAGATGTTCCAATTCAATGCCCAAGATGAAACCATGCTAAGGGGTAACTGTCTCGCCTATGACACAGGAACATCTGAAGTTAATATCTTCGGTGTAGAGACTGGTCAGAATTTCTACATTTCTTATACTCCGTTCCGTACTATTGCACGATAATGGCAGCCATTTCACAAAAGATTGGAAACCTAATTGGTGGTGTTTCACAACAACCCGACACCAATAAATTTAATGGGCAATTACGCTCGTGTGATAATTTCTATCCAGACACTGCTCTTGGTCTTACCAAACGCCCTGGACTACGGGGAATTAGTAAGCTAGCTAATGCTGTTGCTGATGGTACTTGGTTTCCGATCTTTCGTGATGACCAAGAGAAATATATCGTTCAGTTTAGTAAGGCAGGCGCTCTTAAGATTTGGAGTGCCAATAATGGTATTCAACAAACAGTGAATGCTGTTGCTGCTGAGTCTGTTACTTATGCTACTCATAAGTCAGCAGATGAACTACAAACATTTCAAATCAACGATTTTATCTTTGTTTTAAATAGGACAAAGACGGTAGCAGCAGGAACAGCAGCCAGTGCGCCACAGGTTCCGTTTGCTTTTGTTACTATTAATACAGTAGCTTATAGCTCTACTTATACAATCACACTTGACAACGCAACTAACTTTGCTTACACAACACCACACACAAGTGGATCAACACACCTAAACGTTAATGATGTTGTTGGTAATCTTGTTGCCTTAATTAACGCTAACGCAAATTATATTGCTGCTGCTATTGGTAATACAATTTTTGTAAGCCGAGCCAACAGTGGTAACTTTGCTATCTCGGCAGTTGGTGGTAATGCTGGTACATCCATCACAGCATTTAAGGGTTCTGTAACATCAGCAGCTCAATTACCTAAATCATTTTTTAATGGGTATAAGATAAAGGTTGAAGGTACAACCGACTCTGGTGCTGATGATTACTGGGTAAAATTCGTTACCAGTGATAACACATCTGCTGGTGCTGGGTTTTGGGAAGAGACTATTGCCCCTGGTGTCATTCAGGATCTTGACGCCACCACGATGCCTCATGTCATTATCAGAGAGGCTAATGGCACCTTTACTTATCGTCAACTTGACTTGGCATCAGCGACTGGATCAACTGGTCCATCCACTGTTGCTGGTATTGTCACCGCAGTTATCCTTAGTGGTGTAACAAGTGCTGGTCACGTTGTTGGGGAACAGTTTGCAGCAAGAGGTGGTACGGGTAATAACCTAAGACTTCAAGTTGATAGGGTTATTAATTCTGTAACTACCTTTAGTACGGCTGCTAATTCCAATACTTACATTTGGCAAGATCGTAAGCAAATTGGGTTTGAAATCACAACAATAAAATCGCAGATAAAAAGAAGTCCTGTATATACTTACACTTATTACTGGTACGTTAATGGGGCTAACATTGGCGTAACTGAAAACTCTACAAGCTTAACAATTGGTAATACGGTTTACTCACGAAACGGAGCCTTTACTAGTGTTAGCAATGAACTAAGAGCGGGCATTACTGGTACAACAACCATCAATGGTATCATTGCTGCTGTTAGTATTGTTCAAGCTGGTCAGGGGTATACCGCTACCAACCTTGTTCAAAATGATGCGGGTGATGCCTTTACAATTACAGCAGTCAATACTGCACCATTGGAAGGTGATGCAAGTCGTCTTAACTTCTGGAAGTATCGGGAAATAGGTGATGCCACCACTAACCCAATGCCTTCGTTTGTTGGGTATCCGATTGATTTAATTTCCTTTTATAAGAACCGTATTGTTTTTGCTTCTAGGCAGAATGTCGTCTGCTCACAGGCAGGAGATTACTTTAACTTCTTTGCTAGTACTGTTATCACTCTTGTTGACAGTGATCCTATTGATATTAGTGCTAGTACTCTTAAGCCGATTCGCCTAAAACACGCTATCTCTGCTCCACAGGGATTGCTGTTATTTGGTGATAATGCTCAGATGCTTCTATCAACCACAACCGAAGCGTTCTCTCCAAAGACTGCTGAGATTAACCTACTCTCAACCCTCAGTCAAACTGATCGTATTGCTCCAGTTGATATTGGTAGTAGCTATGTATTCGTAGAGGAAGGAGTTAAGGCTTCTTCTATTTATGAAATGGTTGTTACGGATATCAATACAAAGCCGCAATCAGCAGAACTAACACGACCACTACCAACATATATTCCAGCTGCTATTGTTGATATGCAAGTATCGCAATCAGCGGGAACAATGGCAATACTAAGTAAGCAAGAAACCCGTAGCCTTTACCTTTATCGTTGGTTTAATTTAACAAACGATAATCGCATATCGGGGTGGTTCCGATGGATCATGCCTAGTGATGTGGAATTCTTTACGTTTGACCATGACATCCTATTTGTTGTTACCAAACACGGTAGTAACTATGTATTAAGTAGAGCCTCACTTCTTACGGATACTCCTGCTGAGTCATTGTTATTTGAAGGACAGTACCTTGATGTACGCCTGGATCTCTTTGATTACAATCCATTGTTTACATATGACTTGGCTACTGATGTAACCAGCATTTGTTTTAAGGATGGCTTTGAGGATCTCAATCTACAAGCAGTATTAGTTTATCTCAATGCTGATGTTGCTGGTTATTTTCAAGAACTTACCATTCAATATGATGCTGCTAAACCCGTTGGTCAACGGTACTTTCTAACCCGAGAGGGAAATGAAACAGCAGCAGGAGGTCTATGTACGGTTGATCGTGCCGCAGCGTCCACCACAGCAACCATTACTACCCAGTTCCCACATCGCTTAACTACGGGTAATACCATTACGGTATTGACTGGGGTAGTGGTTGGGGACTATGTTGTGACGGTTCTTACACCAACTACCTTCACCATAACAACCGTAGCAACTACTGCTATTGTATTCCAGAAGTTTGTATTCTCTTGCGTTAATACTGCGTCTAAGTTTGCTCTTGGATATAAGTATGAAGCCAGTGCTCAACTACCGGCATTCTATGTTGTCAAGGATGAACGTGGTGGTAAGGATACCCTTAATGTTCCAAGGGTCAGTAGGATCAAAGTAAATAGCTATAACTCTGGTCCTTATCGGGCTGTTGTTAGGGCTGATGGAAGGGATGATTTTGTGTTACAACTTCCTCAGGTTAATGCTGATAACTATCAAGCAAATAACATTCCTATCATCCGTAATGCTCAAAGTACAATACCAGTAATGGCTAAGGGTGATCAATTTGAATTTGAACTAATTGCTGATAGTCCATTTCAAACAGCCTTTACCTCTATTGATTGGGAAGGCACCTACAATAACAAGGGAATTTCAGCCATTTAAAACGTGAATCTAATCCACAAAGCAAGCCGCTCAGACGCAATCTGGGTGGCTCAGCACCTTCAAGATGATGATCGAAGGGAACTGGAGGGTCTTGGCCATACCATTATGGAGGCCACCCTCTGCCTTTCTCTTGACCTCTCAGACAACCCGGTAACCTTTCGGAACCCACTCGGAGAGATCTGCGGGGTAGCGGGGGTATCCAGAACAGATGCCCATTGCGGAGCCATATGGATGCTAACCACACCACATGTCCGACCGTATCCAAAACTATTTTTTAAGGAGGCTAAGAAATGGGTCGAACAACAAACCTCCTATGAGATGTTACATAACATAGCTGATCCGAGAAACAAACTACATATGAAACTTCTTCATATGCTTGGGTTTAAGAAGCTTATGTATGTCACCACTCAAACCAATCTTACTTATGTTGAATTTGCTAAACTAACGAAATGTGTAACCCCGCTATTGCCATAGGTCTTGCAACGGGCCTTATGGGCGCCGTTCAATCCATTGCTGGTTATCAAGCTCAAAGTCAAGCTGCCCGTGCTAGTGAGCAGGCATACCAACAAAATAGAAATCTGGCATTACAACAACGTAATACTGAAGATCAGAAAGCTCAACTTAAACTAAAGGGGGAAATGGAGAAAGCCTCTCAGCAGGCTGAGCAAGGGCTTGTGAAGCGCCTTCAAGCACAGGGCACTACTCTAGCTGCTGGCCGCTCTGGACAGGGCATAGGGGGCCTTCTGGCTGATGCTGAGAGGGTTGAGGGTCGTGACCTTGGATCGCTTGGTATGAACCTTGCTTATGCTCAACAGGATCTCTATTTCAATATGGAGAATAATTTCCTTGCGGCAAAATCTAATATTAATCAAGCAGCACAATCACGCCTATCAAAGCCAAGTGCTGGTGGATTGGTTCTTGGAATTGCGGGTGCTGGTCTGGCTGGAGCGTCAAGCTTTACAGAACTTGGTGGAGATTGGAAGAAGCCCTTTGCAAAAGCTTAAGTAATTATGGCAAGCATTTATGAATCACCTGACCAACAGGTTCAACTAACTGGATTTCAATCTACATCATCTACTCCATTAGTTCAAGCGTATGATCCATCACGGATAATGCTTGCTCAATCAGATAGAGACTTAGAAGCTTTAGCTAAATTTAGTGATACCCTTGGAGGTGTTTTAAAGAAAAGAGGGGAAGAAATAAAGAATGAAACTATTGCCAAAGGTTTTACTAAATTTATTACTGGCGAAGTAACGTATAACGCTGACTCTAATGCGTTTAGACAGCAAGAAACTTTAGTGGAAAAGGCAGCAGCAAACGCTATTGCCACTGCTAATGCTGCTGAAGAACTTCCTGATCAAAAAGGAATGTCGGCTGAAATTCGAAGAACATCACCAGCACTTAGAGGACTAGAGGCAATAGGTGCTTCACGAGCTATGGCTCAAGGGGCGGCTGTTTCTTATACAAACTATGTTAATCAAGCACTTAACGAAGGCAAAGCTTTAAAAGATCCTGATACAGGAGGAATTATTCAGCTTAATCAACGGATGACCCGTACTGAATGGGACCGTGCTGAAAAGATTCTTATTGGTCTTTGGGGACAAGAAACTGGTTACAATCGTATTAATCCATCCGTTATGATGGAGTACGGTAGTAATAATCTTGCTGTTGCCAGGGCTCGTCTTAATGAAACTTTTGGTCAAACTTTGGATGATAATGCCAAAGAAGAAGCCCGAATTAAAAACAATGTTCAGGGACAAAGTAACCTTTTAACAATTACAGATCGTGCTTCTGCTGAAACAGCACTGGCCGTTAATGAGAGAAATGACCCTAGTCCAACAAAAGATAGAAACAATAACTTTAAAGATACTTTAACAGAAACAATTACTGGGCTTCTTGCAAATAATCAGAGTGATAAAGCCTACACCATTTTGCAGAATTCAGGAGATATTCTGCATCCTAGCAAAGCAGGTACTTATCGGCAATATTTTAGTGCTCTTTACACTGAACTAGAAGGGAAAGTACAGCAGGCCGGTGCTGATAAGAGCAAACAGATTCTTGAGGAACGTCTTGGACAGTTCACGTTTGAAGCTAAATCTTATGATCAATTGTCTCCAAAGCAGCGACAACCCAAAATAGATGATCTGGCCAAACGCGCACGAGCTGCTGGATTGCCTGAGGAGGACATTACTAAGCTTGTATCAGGCGGTAGTACTCCATTTGAAAATGCTATTCTTGAGGGCCTCCGCAGCGGAAGGTTGATAGGAGGTAAATACGGACTTACAAAAGCCCGGATTGATCAACTTGAAGCTTCTAGGGTAATTGATTCCAGCGTAGCTGCCAGTGCCAAGGCAATTCCTGGCCTGCCTGAAGGCACCAGAACTGTTGAAGATGATTACAAGTTAAGTGTCCCTACTGCTGAATTAGCTGTTATTGCGTGGCAACAGAAAGGGTGGGGACCGGCATCAGTAACACCTGAAACTCAAAAAGCTGAAGCCAAACTTGTCCGAGATCTGGCTATTGCTCAAGCTCAAAGCAAGTATCAAGAAGTTATTCAACGTCGTATTGATGCAAATCAACCGGCTGATGTAGCTGCTGATGCTGAAGCAATTGCTAATTTAGCTAAACAATATTTAAGTGATCAGAAAAGTCCACTTTATTGGAGTTTACAGGGAAAGACGGCTCCTAATAAAGATAAGTTAACTGATCAAAAGCCTAACCTTAATGCCACATTTGACACTAGGTTGCCTACTGATACTATTAACGCTATTGTTAATAATGCCATGTCTGGAGTGGTGATTCCCGCTACTTCAGTGACGGTTCCTAGAGACATGTATAATGCTGCTCAGTTGGCAGTTAATACAGGTGGACCAATTCCCACTTCAATTTCAAAAGTAGCTAAGCAAGCTGGCTACGCCAATGCTAATGATTTTCTTGCTAGACAAGCTACTGATAATGGCTATGCTCCTTGGAAACCTAATCCGGCGCAAGAACAATACCTTTCAACTGTGAGGCAACTTAGCCCTGCTTTGGCTAAAAAATTAAGTGGAGATTTAACCCCCACTGATCGGAGGGCTATTTTGAGTCAAATCAAAGCACTTGAAACTGCTAGGCAAATGCCCCAACAAACACCCGCAATTTCTGGCAATGCTCTTTCAACATTGCAACAAGAGATTATTCGCACTGAAAGTGGCGGAGATTATGGACAGTATAATTTTGGAGTAGCACGTTCTGGTCCTGGCGATCCGTCTATTACAAACCTTAAAGTAAAGGATGTAATTCGTGGTGACTTTACAATTAATGGTCAACAAGTGATCCATTATGGGGCTTATCAATTTAAGCCTGCGACGCTCAAGGCCGTAATTAAAGCTGCTGGTATTTTGCCTGATCAGGCATTTAACCAAGCTACTCAAGATAAAGCATTTCAAGCACTTGTTGTTGGCGGAGCACTACCTTGGCGGGCTAAACTTAATGACTACATGTCAGGTAGGGTTCCAGATAATACGCAAAATTTGGCAGCAGCAATGGCTGATCTTTCGACTGAATGGCAAGGTGCTCAAAAGATTCCTGATGTTAAATTAGGAAAAATGCTGCGTGACCTTAGGTTGGAACAGACCTCTGTTGTTGATCCGAAAATTTCAGCGCAACCAGGACCAGCCCGCACTGTTGAAGTTGGCAAGACACTTCTAGCTCAAGGCATTAAAATTTGGCAACACCCTAACTTTGATCTTAATAAAGGTTTTGTTAGCGGTGGCGCTAGAGTGGCACCTAGAGGCCGTTCTTTCCATAATTCAAATCAAGCCTTAGACTTGCCGCTGTCTCATAACACTGTTACTCAGTTGGATTCTACTTACGACTACCTGCTGAAAAATGCTGAGGCATTGGGTATCAGTGAAATTTATTGGGACCGCAAAGGTTATTACCGTGATGGTCAGATGATTGGCGGACCGAGGTCCAAAGCAATTCCTAACCATGACGATCATCTTCATGTTTCATTTAATTAATGGGAATAAAGGAGTTTACTCTGCGGAGTAGGCTCCTCCCAATCTTTATTTATTTATTTACCCTTGAGGGGGTCACTTTAAATGCCTAGTAGTCCTTGGTCCTCAGAGGCCACTTACAATTTTAGCGATCAAACTCCGCTTCTTAATTCAGGTAAAACTCAAGAACAGATTGATCAAGAGAATCTAGATCGAGAAACTAAAGCGGCCATCCAAAAATCTAGACAGATTAAAAAGGGTAAAGAAAAGGAAAAGGCTGCTGGTCGTACTCAACGTAATCGTCAGACTTGGAATCCAGCCAAGGTTGCCCAAGAAGCTATTGCTCGACCTCTTAATGGGGTTAGTGCAAAACTTGATGAAGTCCTTGCTCCAGTTAACAAATTTGTTGCTGATGTTGGAGAACAAGTTGATAAAAATCTTTATGGTATCAAGGATACTCAAGAGCTTGCTAAGCGCAGGCGGTTGCGTTCCAATGATAAAGCTGAAAAGGCAAAACTAAATGAACAGTTTCAAAAGAATTTAGAGCCTACTAAGAAAAGCCTTAAACCTCTTGTTGAAACTGCTAAGGTTGTTTTAAAAGGATCTGGTCCTGGTATCATTGAGGATTATGGTTCTCAACTGATTAAAGCTGGGCAGGAGGGAATGGCTCGCGTAGGCGAAGCGATTGGTCGCCCGGTAGCCCCAGAACAAGATCCTCGCAGCGATAGGTACATTAAGGCTCAAATTGATTTTGGACTTACTCCAGACGATCCTACAGCGGCTGGTGCTGCTGAGTTCCTTAAGCTAGTCAATGGAATGCGGTTTCTTAACCGTGTTGCTCCACAGGTAGGGCCAGATGCTGGAAAATTGAAGAAACTGATGCGGTCAGGCGGCCTTGATTTCTTCGCAGGTTTTATCCATGCGGATACTTCTGAAAAGGGTGGGCCTACCCTTGGCGCACGTTTGGAAGAGGTTTTGCCTGCTAACCTTAAGCCACTCGTCCCTAAAGCTCTTACTGCTGATCCAAATTATGATAGTGAGGCTCGTTACCGAATCATTGCTGGTTTGGAAGACATGGGTCTTGGCAAGGTAGCTGAGGCTGCTGGAGCAGTATTTAAAGCATTGGATATTTTCCAGACATCTAAGAATGCTGTTTCTAAAATTAACGGGGTTCTGAGAAAGAAAACCACTGCTGAAGCCATTGATGATTCTATTGATGTCCTCAAAAAAGAACTCGATCAAAAGGCAAAAGACGCATCCGTTAAAGAGGTAGAGGAAGGTCTGCGTTGGGATGATGTCAATCAATTGCGTCGTGATGAAATTCTCAACAAAATTGATAACATTAAAGAACGTCAGACTAATCCATGGGAAGACGCTGCTGAACTAAAAAAGCAGCTAGATAATGCTAATGATGAACTGAAAGATATGGATAACACCATTCTTTCTGGAGTCAATAACATTGGTCCTGGTGTCAAGTCCAATACACGCATTGAAACTGCTGCTGACATTGGTAAGCAGCCAGAATCTTTGCTTCAAAATCGTATTTGGATTACAGATGCCGCCACCAAACGTGCCAACATGACTGGTGGCTGGAAGGCTAAAATTGATGAGGCTCTTGAATCAAGTCAGAATAAGAATCAACTTGATGCTCTATATCGCCGTTTTGGTGAAGTTGATGCTACAAAAATTCTTAAGGCTCTGGATGCTGAATCGTTTGAACTTTACGAAAATGTTCTTAACACAGCCAAGTCGCCCAATGAAGTGACCGAAGCTATGCTAAAAGCTTTCCGAGAGGAGGGTCAAACGTTTATGGGCGAAGCTGGAACAGAACAAATTAAAACTCCAGCACTTAGGGTCACGCAAGCCATGATTCGTCGGCTTGGGGAAAAGGCATCTAACATTGGCCAGGATGCTCTTATGTCTGAAGCCGATGGTATCACTGATGGTAACCACTTTGACCGTCTTGTTGATCAAGCAGTCGGACTTATCATGCTTCGTAAAGAGGCTTGGTCTTTGGAAACCGGAAGGCGACTTGCTGCTGGTAAACGTTGGAATCAACTTCTCGATGAGGTTGTTTCTGAAGGATCTAAACCTGGGGCAAAAGATAGGACTTTTAGTTCCGCAGAAGTGATGCTAAAGTGGGCAGATTATGTCAAAGATCTTGCTCGCTCTAATGATCCAAAATACAGAGATGAAGCTCGTCTGTTCTATCTGGCAATGACTTTGGCTGGAGGAGATCCATCTAAAGTTATTAATTATGGGGCAACTCTTATTAAGTACTCAGGCAAACGTGTTTTGGGAATGTTTTATAACAACATCCTTTCAGCACCTAAAACCTTTATCAGAAACCTTTCCGGTACATTCCGTTTGGTGATGACTCCAACCATGATTGGCCTGAGGGGGTTGGCTGAAGGAGATGATACCCTTATTGCGTCTGCTGGAGCCGGTTATGCTGCTCTGTTTCAGGGGTCCCTTGAAGCGGCTCATGTTGCTGCCACTACGTTTAGAACTCAAGTGCCAGCATCGTGGAGTGCGGCTTCTGTTCTTTCTAGGGCTGAAACTCAGTCCTATCTAAATGCTTTGGAAATGACGGCTGATACTCCAGCAAAGAAAATGGTTGCTGGACATCTTCGGTGGCTAGATTCTTGGATTAAGTATACAGAAATTCCAAGCCGTTTGATGATGACTTCTGATGACTTCATCACGACGATGGCAGTGCGTCAAAAGATCAATATGGAAGCCTTTAAAAGTGCTGCCGATAAAGGCGGTACTAACCTGGCTGCCAATATTGAAATGGCTACTAAAGCACTAGAGCGTGGCTTTGATCCTAAAACAGGTCAAGTTACAGACGAAGCTCTTAAAAAGTATGGTATGGAAACTAACTATACCAATGATCCTGGATATTTTGCCCGGCAATTGGAACTACTGGTAAGCGGTGGTCCTGATGCCAAAATTCCGGTTGGCAAATTTATCATGCCGTTTATTCGGACACCGGCCAACATTATGGCATATCAAACCTCCTTTACTCCATTGATTGGCAAGTTCATGGGTGGTTATCGTGCTGCGTTGGAAGCTGGTGATGAACTTGCTTTGGCAGAACTTCGTGGTAGGGAATCCGTTGGAGCCCTTGTTATCAGTCTTGGTTATAGTGCTGGAACCAGCGGCATGATGACTGGAAACATTCCTTTTGATCCAGATGAACGGGAACGGTGGAGGCAGCAAGGCATTCAACCGCGTTCCGTTAAAATTGGTGATAAGTGGATTTCTTATGGATGGTTTGAACCTCTTTCTAACTGGATGGCTGCTGCTGCTGATCTTGGTATGCTGTCTAGGTATGGTGAAATTAACGAACTCAATAAGGTTACAGAAACCTTGTTGTATGGCTTCACGGCTGGATTTACCGAAAAGAGTTATCTTGCCAACCTTGATGGACTAAGTGTTATTTTTAATCCTCAAGACGCCTTTGCCCAATTAACAGGCAAGAAAAGTAACATTCCAGGGAATCCTAATAACTTCTTGGATCTTATGGCCGGAGTGGGTATTGGGGCTATTAATAATCTGATTCCTTATACCGCAGCTAGACGGGCTTGGGCAAACTCTAGCGATCCATATTATCGTGAATATGATTCGTTCTATCAAAAAACAATGGCTCAAATTTGGCCAGACATTAGCAAGAATGCTCCGTTTGAACCAGACATCTTGACTGGCAAGCCAATGCTTCGGTCAACAGGTGGACCTATTAATGCTAACTTTCCATTTGAAACGATGGAGGAAAACCGGAGTCCTGTTGCTCAGAAATTGATGGAGATGAATGTTTGGCATAAAGGAAACTTTAAAACCGCCTCTACTGGTCAAGTCTATACTGGACTGGAACGAGCACAAATTAAAGCCCTTGTCGCCAAGTATGGATTGGAGCAGGCATTAGCTAAACACTTTGCTTCTAAAGAGTTTAAAGCCGATGAGCAGCGGACAAAGGAAGGCTCACTTAGTCCAAATGAAAGGCTTGTGGAACCTTGGTACAAGCGTCGTACTGAGGAAATTTTTATGCAATATATCAATGCCGCTAAGCAGGAAGTAGAAGCTACTAATCCTGATTTCCTTAAGCGTAAAGCTGCGTTCCTTAATGAAAGAGCCCTTCAAAGTAGTGGAACTTCTGATCTTGGTACTAATTTGATGAAATTCGGCAACCCCTAGGTCGGACCTCCGGCCCTCTAAAACATGGCAATCACTAGCAACACATACACGGGGAATGGCACTAACAAGCTATTCTCTATTACCTTCCCATATCTAGTTACGTCTGATATTGATGTATACCTTAACGGTGTTCTTCAGACGATTATAACTCAATACACCTTTGCCAACGCTACCACGGTTGAATTTGTCACCGCTCCATCAGTAGGGGCTGCGGTTCTTCTTGATCGTAGTACGGATGATCAAACCCTTCAGGCTACGTTTTTTCCAGGGTCATCCATCAAAGCTAATGATCTAAACTTTAACTTTGATCAGATCCTGTATTTATCACAGGAAACAGCTAACATTGCTCAAAATCAAAGCACGGCTGGTCTTCAAGCACAGATTGATGCTGCTACTAATACTGCTAATAATGCAGCCACGTCCGCAGGTTCAGCCGCAAGTTCAGCCGCAACATCCGCGTCTATTGCCGCATCAGCCATCAGCACCTCCCTTCAAAAGGCTGGTGATACCATTACGGGTAACATTGATAACAGTGCTACTGGGTACTTTGATCTTCCCGTAGGAACCACCGGACAACGCCCTGGAAGCCCCAACACGGGCATGGTACGGTTCAATGCGGACCTACTTGCCTATGAGGGGTATAACGGCACTGGATGGCTTCCTATCGGGGGTGGTGCAAAGGGTGGTGGTACGGATGATGTATTTTATGAAAATAGTCAAACCATTACTACCAACTACACCATTACTGCTGGTAAGAATGCTGTGACTGCTGGTCCAGTAACAATTAACAGTGGTGTGGCAGTGGTCATTCCTTCTGGTTCTGCTTGGAGCATTGTTTAATTATGCCTATTACTATTAACGGAGCCGGTTCCATAACCGGAATTAGTGCTGGTGGATTGCCAGATGCAAGTGTCATAACGGCTGACATTGCCGATGCCAACATCACAGCAGCCAAGCTCAGCGGCGCACAGACTGGCACGGCCCCCATCTACGGGTGTCGGGCTTGGGTGAACTTTGACGGGACTGGAACTATTGGTACTAACCAGACAATTCGCGGAAGCGGCAACGTGTCCAGTGTCTACAAGAATGGCACTGGTGATTACACCGTGACCTTCACAACGGCAATGACGGATGGAAATTATGCAGTTAAAGGGTCATGTCAATTGAATAGTGTTGCGGCAAGCATGAACATTGATTTGTTTGGTTCAGGAACAATGGTTGCTGGATCATTTAGAGTAAGATGTTCTGGTGGAAATGCTGCTACAGATTTCATTGCTGATAATCCTGTTGTTTGTCTTGCCGTATTTCGCTAACCCATCATCATGACTTTACGACTTAATGGCTCGACCTCGGGCTACATTGAAATTGATGCTCCAGCAGTAAGCGATAACAGCACAATAGTGCTGCCAACGGGTGGAGGACCTTTGAGCAAGATGGTGCTGGAGACCGCCAAGGCATCCACCAGCGGCACCTCAGTGGACTTCACGGGCATTCCGAGCTGGGTGAAGCGGGTTACGGTGATGTTTAACGGGGTAAGTCTTAGTGGATCTTCTGACATCTTGGTGCAGATTGGGTCCGGCTCCTTCACCAGTTCTGGCTATACCTCTAACGGTTTCACATACAACAGCACCAACGCGACAGGGGGTTCGTCATCCAACAGTGGATTTATGGTTGCCCTAGGTGCTGCTGCAAATGCTCTGCGGGGGACGATGTTTATCAACCTTCATTCCGGCAGTCTATGGGTTTCCACTCACAATGGTCTGGTAAGCACGGTCAACGTTGTTCAAGGTGCTGGAGACGTGTCGCTGTCAGGAGCCCTGGATAGAGTTCGCATCACCACCGTCAACGGCACCGACACCTTTGACGCGGGGTCGATCAACATCCTGTACGAGGGCTGATCATGAGCACACTTAACGTAGCATCAATCAACAGCGGCCCTATCGGCGGATTCCGCAACGCTGTAATCAACGGCAACCCTACAATCAACCAACGTGGTTATGTTTCTGGTACTGCAACCAGTGGGGCCAACCAATACACGCTGGATCGCTGGCGGGTTGTCACGTCTGGTCAATCAATTACTTGGGCCGATTCCGCCAACGTTCGTACTGTCACCGCTCCAGCTGGTGGTGTTGAACAAGTAGTCGAAGGTATCAATTTAGGAACGGGAACTTATACCTTAAGCTGGACTGGTACTGCTACAGCAACGGTAGGCGGTACTGCTATTGCTAATGGAACCACTGTGTCGCTAACAGGTGGTGTGGATACAACTGTGCGCTTTATTAATGGCACATTCTCTTTAGCTCAACTTGAGCCTGGCACTAGGGCCACACCATTTGAGCGGCGGCCGATTGGGACTGAGCTGGCGCTGTGTCAGAGATACCATCAGATCATTCAGTCTCTACGACTTTCAGGCTACCAAATAGCCGGCAATGAAATCTCAGCCCCAGTTGGATATATGACAACCATGAGAGCCGTTCCGACAGCAGTGGTAAGCAGTTTTTCCTTAAACAATGTGGCAACTGCGACAGTTTTCGCAATCAATATGACTACGAGCGGCGGAGCTATCGGAATAGTTGCTGGAGGAACTGGTATCTTAAGTGCAGTTGACGGAACATTTACCCTATCCGCCGAGCTGTAACCAACCATGAGCACTTCAATGTATCAACTCACCACAAGCACCACTATCCTCCGCCTTACCGACAACGCCTTCATCCCACCCGACCCCGGCAACAGGGACTACCGCGAATACCTGGAGTGGGTAGAGGCTGGCAACACCCCAGAGCCTGCCCCAGTACCTCCAACTCCACCGGCTCCACCTATACTCACAACGGAGCAAAAGCTAAACGCGGCTGGGCTGACTGTTGCAGAACTAAAAGAACTATTCGGACTTCCGTAACATGGGCAAACCAAAGTCCCATCAAAAGGTAGATCATATTCCTGGTCCACCTAAAAAGACCCGTCAAGGACAAGGACAACGCTCACTGCCTAATCACGGTCGTAAACAATCTCGCGGTCAAGGCCGCTAATCATCATGCTTACTTTTCTTGGTCTTAAAGTTTCCTACGAAACTCTTGCCTTCTTGGCTCTTTTTCTTGCTTCTGAAGTTGTTGGTAACAGCAAACTTAAGGAGAATAGCATTGTTCAACTTCTTTTGAATGCTGTGAACTCCCTTAAGCCCTTCCGTACTGAGGATGATAAGATCCAAAAGGTTAAGGATTCTATTCTCAAGTAGTAAGGTGGTTGAGTGCCTAACATTACTTTAAAAGTCCCTCAATATTACCCTCAGCTAGATTCTACCACTCGTCATGGCAGCAGGATGTGCTTCTCAAGTACGGCTGCGATGGCTATCAAGTACCTCAATCCGACTACCCTCTTGGGGTCTAATGCCGATGATGACTACCTTAAAACGGTACTCAAGTATGGAGATACCACTAGTTCGGTAGCTCAGATCCGTGCCAATGCGGATTACGGGGTCAAAGCTACGTTCTATCAGAATGGCACCCACACAGTCCTCGAAAGGGAACTAGAGAAGGGCTACCCAGTGGCTTGTGGTATCCTCCACCACGGTCCTGCTCACGCTCCTAGGGGTGGTGGGCACTGGATGCTGGTCGTTGGGTTTACGGATACCCATGTTATCTGCCATGACCCGTATGGGGTGATGGATAATAGCAATGGAGGGTATCCTAAACCCGGTGTTGGGGGTAAATATGTCCCCTATGCGTGGAAATTATGGGCAAAACGATGGATGGTAGAGGGTAATGGCTCTGGTTGGTACATGACCTTTCGGAAAACAACCCTTAAATAAACACTTTTATTAAATAAAATGGCTTCTATTACAACTGATGCTGTAACAACGGTTGGTACATTCATTTCGGAGAATAGCAGCAATGCCTTTTCCCTTGGGGCATCTCGTTCCCTTGCAATTGGGGTAACAACGGCTAATATTGCGTTGACCACAACGTGTCGTTTTGTATCTATTACTCCTGCTGGGGGTACTCATTGTCACTATCAGATTGGTAGTGGGGCACAAACAGCTACTTCATCTTCACATTACTTGCGTACTGGTGACCGGATAGTACTTGCAGTCCCTGTTAATGCAAATATTGCGACAATTCAGGGTACTGGTGCTAGTACTACCCTTTACATCACAGAACTTTTCAACTAATTAATTATCATGGCTACTAGCGCATTTTTTAAATTCAATAGCTTTACTGAAGCAGTAGCAGAAAAGGTTCATAACCTTGGTGCTGATGTACTTGAGGTTGCTCTGACTAACACGCTTCCAGTAAACACCAACACCCAGCTAAGCAACATCACTCAAATCACCTATACCTTCCTTAACGCTCGTACCGTTACGGTGAGTGGTAGTGCTCAAACTGCTGGTGTGTATAAGCTGAGCATCACTGACAAGACCCTTACTTCTACTGGCGGTTCTACTGGTCCGTTCCGGTATGTTGTGTTGTTTAATCAGACAGCCACTAACGATGAACTGATTGGTTGGTACGATTATGGTTCTTCTATTACCCTTGGAGATGGAGAGTCGCTGCTGCTGAACTTCGACGATGCTAACGGTGTCCTGACCATTACCTGATAACGGAGGGGGCCATGATTTATCCTCCTGATGGAGTTGAGGTATTAGTTACCACTGATGGCAATGAACAGATTTTTGCTATTTGGAATGGTAGCTACTGGGAAGTTGGGGTCGAAAATGATCCACTTCAGGCCCCATTAAACAAAACAGTGGTTGAGTGGCAATGGAGGACTGAGTAATGGCCCCAATATTTCAGGCAGAAACTGGGCAGCAAAGCACTTCTGGTAGTAGTGTTACCCTTTCGTGGCCTACTCACCTTACCAATGACATTGGTTTAATTGTCACTGAGATAGCTGGTAACAGTGCCACCCTAACTCCTCCTGCTGGGTGGACTGCCATTCCAGGTACGCCTGTTTCGGATACTGCTGGCCTCGCGAGCGGCTCCCAGCTTCATGTTTGGTGGAAGCGGGCAGCATCCGCATCCGAAGCGTCTGTGGTCACTGGATCCACAACTGACCACCTTGTTGCCCGCCTTTTTACGTTTCGAGGATGCGTTACTACTGGTAACCCTTACAACGTAACGACAACAGGAGCCAAGACCACCAGTAGTCCTACAGCAACGGTTCCAGCCCTTGTTACTACTGTCGATGACACGCTCATTACAATGGTGGTGGGGCGTCCAAACGACAGCGGCTTTACGATCCACTTTGGTGTTCCTGTTAATGCAAACCTTACGGGACTAGGTGAGGCGGGAGAAGGTGGGACAACACTGGGTAACGGGGGTGGTTTTGTTGTCAGCTATGGCGAAAAAGCTACCGCCGGTAATACCGGAACTAGTACCCTAACCAAAATTACCAGCACGACCGATACTTACGTCGTATTGGCCCTTATTCCGGACCCTTCACTAAAAATACTTAATTGTAGCAGAGGTCTGTTTACTGGGACTCAGCCTAACGTTCTTCTGCAAACGTCCAGAACGATTGACGGAACTACCCAAACCTACTCAGTTGTTGGAAATAGTCTTGATCTTTCTACGTCTGGTTCCTCGCCTGTTTCCCTTGACATTAGTACTGGGGCGTTTACCCTTGCGGGGACAACTGCTGGGTTACTGTTCAATAGAAATTTAATTCAACAACTCGGTACATTTTCGGTTGTTGGGAATAACGTAAATCTTTCTAAGTCTGTTTCCCTTGATGTCAATGTAGGAACGTTTACCTACAATGGAACCACAACGGGACTGCTGTTTAATCGAAACTTAATTCAACAACTCGGTACATTTTCGGCTGTTGGACACAACTTACTGCTTCAAAAAACAGCTAGATTAGACATTACAACAGGCTCTTATGCTGTTAATGGGTTTAATGCAGCTTTAACAAAGCAGTTTTGTATTGATGGAATTACTAGTTCGTATTCCTTTGTTGGTAATTCCGCTCTCCTTCAACGGGCAGCACGAATAAACGCCACAAGCCAAACGTATAACCTTGTTGGAACCGCAACGGGACTTCTCCAAAATAGACAACTTGTTTCCCAAACAGGAACGTTTTCTATTGCTGGTGTTCAGATTGAATTAATCTATACACCAACAGGAGCCACCTTTACCTTAGATAATCAAACAGGAACCTTTGCGGTTACTGGTATCCTTGCAAATCTTAACAAGCAATCTATACTAAGCACTCAAATAGGCTCTTACGCTAGTGCGGGCAATACGCTTGGATTTATTCGAGCACTGGCAATACAAAGCATTGTTGGTACGTTTTCGATTGCTGGAATTTCTGTTGGTATTAATAAACAAATTACACTAAATCTACAGATAGGGACGTACACACTATCCGGCAATACGCTTGGATTCATTCAAGCACTAGCCCTCCATAGTGTTCTTGGGTCATTTTCTGTGTCCGGTAAGGATGCAGTATTCTCACTTACGAAACCCTTTAGCCTTACAACTGGCACCTATACAGTTAGTGGCAATACTGTAGGGGTCAATAGGTTCTATCAACTTAATAATCAACCCGGCAATTACTTTGTTGTTGGGTCAGACTTGGATTACTTTAGTAGTAGAAATCTGGTTACATTACCACTAGCTATTGTCACTGATTTCCGATCAGTTGGTAACTTCTTCTGGTATCAAACCACACAAACAATCCAACCCGTCAAGTATAAAATTACCAAGCGTAATGAGTTTATATTGGGACGGCAAACACACATGGGTCGTAGAGGCATATGACACAACGAGCTAACGAGCAAGATTTTAACGAGCTTCACGGCCTCGTTACTAATGAACTGATCATGCGTATTAAATCAGGCACAGCCACCACACAAGATCTAAAAGCTGCTGCTGATTGGCTTGGTAAGAATAATATTACGGGTGTTCCCGTGATGGGGTCGCCTTTGGCATCACTGTTTAGTAGTCTTGAATTGGAGCTGGAGGATGTCGAACGGGCCATTAGATGATGAAGAACATGTGTCAGCAATGCTTAGGAACTTAGCAGCAACTGCTTTCCTAGCACTCTTTAGTTGGCACCTGATCACTCTTCATAATATTGCTAAATCAGTTGAGGTGCTTGTCGAAAGAGTAAGTGCCTCCAACTCAAGGATTGAGCGCCTCGAAAACGAAGTATTCTTTAAGGACACACCTTATGGCGCCAAGGAAAACAACAACCCCTAAGCGTAGTGCTGCGTATTATCGGAGTAACCCCGAAGCTTACGCAAAGAAACTTGCTTATGATACAAAGGAGAATAAATCTCGAACTGATAGAAAGTATCGCGCTGACCTTGCTGATGCCCGCCGTAAACGTGGCATGATGGGTAAGGGTGGTGATGATCTTTCTCACACCCAGAGTGGCCGCTTAGTTAAGGAATCGCCCTCAAAAAATCGAGCAAGAAACGGAGCGGGTGGGAAGCCCAAAAAGAAATGAATAAAGGAAACGCTAAGCCACCTGGCCTCTATGCCAACATGAATGCTCGCAAGGCAGCAGGCAAGAGTCGCCCCAAAAGTAAGTCTACGGTTACCCCAAAGGCTTACGCTAATATGAAAGCAGGCTTCCCTAAAAAGAAGAAGTAAATTTACTCCTATCGAGTCAATGCCACTCAAGGGTCCTTCCGATTACCTTTTTAATTTAAGGGCTATGTCTTCCTCAGAAGCTAAACGACTTTGGCGATCTGCGATAAAAGATCATTGGAATAACCAATGTGTTTATTGTGGATCAAATCATGATCTAACGTTGGATCACGTCATTCCAAAAGCCCGTGGAGGTCACGACATCACATCGAATGTGGTCCCTGCTTGTCTTAAATGTAACCAGTCAAAAGGTTCGAACCACTGGTTATCTTGGTGGGTTGGTCAAGAGCATTTTGACCCATCCAATTTTTCAAAGGTCCTTTCTTGGACAACTAGCTAGTTAACTTATCCATTAAAACAAATGTCTACAACTTCTGATGCCGTTACTTACGGCGGCCTTTCTAATGCTCCTGGTAAGCGTGACGAGGATCAACAAACCAATAAAGCAAAGTCTACCGCCTTCCGTACTGACGCAGTTACCACCACGACTACGATTGCTGCCTCTTATGGTGCTGCTACTACGGCTGTCGCTGCTAGTGCCACTGTAGATGCTGCTGAAACCGCAATTCGTGCGGTACGTTCTGCTCGTGTTAAGCCCACCAACGCAACTACCGGGCTGCCTTCTGCTAAGGCTACCGGCACCGTTCGCCGTGCTGAAACTGGCGCTATTGCTACCTTCGGCACCCGTGTTAACGGTTCTGGTTATACCTCTGCTACCTACACCAACGTTGCTCTGAGCGGTGGTTCTGGTTATGGCGCTACTGCCAACATCACTGTGACTGCTGGTGCCGTGACGGCTGCCACTCTGAACCGTCCTGGTCAGTGGTATCTCGTTGGTGACGTTCTGTCCTGTCAACTGATCGGCGCTGGCACCTTGTTTGCTCTGCCTGTTGCTACCATTACCCAAGGTTGATTGATCATGGCTCCTAAGAAACCCGTAAAGCCTACTAAGCTACAACAAAAGGCTGATCAAAAAAACAAAGTGCTGACTGGCCCTAAGGGGTCTAAGCCACAATCCACAACGACCAATCGTGTGCGTACCCAAGGCGGCACGACCATGAGCAAGCCAGCCCCTAGTGCTGGTCGTCGTATTAACCCTAAGGCAGCTAAGCCTAAACCCACTGCTGCTAAGCCCGCTGCTAAGCCGACACGTCCTTCTATTGGTAATGTTCGTGGGCCAGCAAGGTCAGCACGGCCAACTGCTGCTAAGCCCTCTACCCCTAGTGGGGGTGGTAGGAACCTCTTTGGGGGTGCTGGCAATAAGCCAGCTGCTATCACAAAAGCTGATAGTCAAAAGGCTCCAAAGCCTGCCTTTAGAACTAGCCGTGCTCCTTTTAGTTCGACAGGTACGCCTACTCGTGCCTCCCTTGGTAACGTAAAGCCAGGCCCAGCTGCTGCCGCAGCTCCTCGGCAACAAGCACAAGCACAAGGACAGGCAAACGTCAGGGCTGCGCAACTACGGCGACAACAATTGATGGCGGCTAACCAACGAAGAGCTGTAGCCAAAGGTGGAACCGGTGCTGCAATAGTAGGAGCCCTCCTAAATGCACCAGAGGAATTGAAAAAACTTCAAGCCCTTCTTAGAAATCCCAAGGGGGCTCTTAGTCGTGCAAGTTCTGATATTTTGTCAGGTAAGGCTTACGACCCGCAAACAGTTCCAAAAGCATCTAAGCCCGCTACCCCTAAGCCAGCCACTCCAAAGGGTCCCACAGCGGCTCAACGTAAGGACTTTGCTGCCCAAGAAACGAAGGCCCGTCAATCCCTAACTGCTCGCAAGAAAGCAGCGGGTTCAGACCAAGCTACCCCTAACACCGCAGCCTCCTTTGATGATGCGTTCAAGGATGCTCGTCGGGCTAAGGTTAAAGCCTTCACCTGGCGTGGGAAGAAGTACACCACTGAGATGAAATAGTCATGCCCCGTAAACCAACGGCAAATAAAGTTAGCAAAGGTCGCACACCTAAGCCTGCTGCTAATAACATTAAAAGTGTTACTAAGTCAGAGCAGTTGGGCAGAGTAAAAGATTTACAAAAAAGGGTTGCTGCCGTTAGAAATAGACTTCCAGTAGGCCCTAATGCCAACAACGCTGTTTTTAATCGTGGAAACATGATGGGACCAGCCTCGGCAAGAGGAGTTGGTATGCAAGGGGCTTTGTTACATGCCACTACTCCCCTAGCCCGTAACCTTGGACGCGCAATGGGTACAAAACTAGGCGTAGCTTTACGGCCTGTTGGTCGAGCTATTGATAAAGCCATAGGAACCAAACCCAAAAAGAAACCTAAGAAGTAATCTAATGGCCCCCAAAAAGAACCCAAGTCTATCTCTTGGACGTGGTGAGAAATCACCAAAGGGGGGCCTTACCGCCAAAGGCAGGGCTAAATACAACAAGGCAACGGGGTCTAACCTAAAGGCCCCTCAGCCCGAGGGTGGTCCCCGTAAGAAGTCCTTCTGTGCTCGCATGGGCGGTAACCCTGGCCCAATGAAAACCCCAAGTGGTAAGCCTACTCGGAAGGCACTAGCTCTTAAACGTTGGAAGTGTAGTTAATTATGCCCCTATCCAAAGGCTCATCCAAGAAGGCCGTATCTAAGAACATCAGCAAGATGGTCAAGGAAGGTCGCCCTCAAAAACAAGCTATTGCTATTGCCATGAGCAAGGCTGGCATGGCTAAGAAATCTAAATAGCCACCAAAGGGGCCTGCAAGCGCCACCAAGGCCCCTCCACCCCCTTAAAGGTATATTCCCTCCTTATGACAACTAAAGCCCCCTTAGAGGCCCGCCTAAAGCGGTGCCCCAAATGTGAATTAACTTTATCACTTGACAAATTTCCTAAAAGTTTAAAAACAAAAGATGGTTTGCATTGTTACTGTAAACCTTGCAAAAAAATTTATAGTTTGTCTTGGTATCATGCTAATCCAGATAAAACCAGAAATTCAAGATTAAAAAACACGTTTGGCATTACGCTTGAGGATTATAATGACCTCTTAAAAGCCCAGAACGGTTGTTGCGCAATTTGCCAAACAGACACTCCAACAGGCAGTGCCAGCTTTCATGTTGATCATTGCCACAAAACTAATAAGATCAGAGGCTTACTCTGCTCTAAATGCAATCATGCTTTAGGTTTATTTAATGACAACCAAAACACCATCCGCAAAGCAATCAAATATCTTGACCGAGCAGAAGCTGAAGGACGACTTTAGCCTATTTTTGCGTCTCTTATGGAAAGGTCTTCAACTGCCTCCACCTACGCGCTCTCAATTAGCAATGGCACAGTACCTCCAATTTGGAGGCAACCGAATCCAACTTCAAATGTTCCGTGGTTGCGGCAAAAGTTGGGTTACAGCTGGATTTGTATTGTGGAATCTTTTTGGTGACCGAGACAAAAAAATCATGGTGGTGTCAGCTTCAAAGGCTAGAGCAGATGATTTTAGTTTGTTTTGCCAACGAGTCATTATTGACATGCCTTGGCTTAATCATCTTGCTCCAACAGACGATTCCCAACGGTGGAGTCGCATTAGCTTTGACGTAGCCGGAGCACGACCTGCTCAAAGCCCCTCGGTAAAAAGCGTAGGTTTGACCGGACAGTTGACGGGTTCTCGTGCTGACATTATAGTGGCCGACGATATTGAAACGCCCTCTAATTCAGCTACTGATTTACAACGAGAAAAACTCCTTCAATTAATTACTGAGTTTGAATCCGTATTAACACCTAAGCTGGACAGCCGTATCGTTTTCCTTGGAACGCCTCAATCAACGTTTTCTGTATATCGACAATTAAGGGAACGTGGTTATGTTCCGATGGTATGGCCGTCAAGATTTCCACGTTCACTTGTTGGGTACGAAGATGTCTTAGCAAAAGAACTTCAACAAGACGTCGAAGAACAGGGATTAGAAAAGCTTGCTTGGAAACCTACTGATACACGCTTTTCGGAACTGACTTTGCTGGAGCGTGAACAATCAATGTCTCGTAGCAACTTTATGTTGCAGTTTCAAATTGATACCTCCCTCTCTGATGCCCTTAAGTTCCCCCTCAAACTCAGCGACTTTTCAGTACTGCCGCTTGATCGGGAAAAGGGTCCTAGTGATTTGGTGTGGGGCTCCGATAAAGAGACTTTGCTGGACATGCCTGCTGTCGCTCTCCCTGGCGATAGATGGCACCGGCCTAAGGCTGTTTCGGAATTTGTCCATTACGGGCAAACCATTGTGGCCGTTGATCCGTCCGGACGAGGAAAAGACGAAACTGTGGCCGTAGTTCTGTCACAGATCAATGGACTTATCTTTATCAGGGACATGATGGCTACCCAAGATGGGTACTCCGATAAGACCCTTTGTGGGATTCTTCGTATGGCGGGAAGGTACGGGGCGTCTATGTGTCTCATTGAGTCTAACTTCGGTGATGGGGCTGTGATGGAGCTGATGAAGAAACACGCCCAAGAAATGAAGGTTGGTATGGCCTTTGAGGAAGTACGCGCTACTACCCGTAAGG
>Ga0209107_10000363_pt1 | contig 27081 bp, 20 predicted proteins | sample LakErihyJuly2011_2_FD_187460 | JGI IMG/M metagenome (GOLD analysis project Ga0209107, IMG submission 187460) | Freshwater microbial communities from dead zone in Lake Erie, Canada - CCB hypolimnion July 2011 (SPAdes) (version 2) | ecosystem: Environmental > Aquatic > Freshwater > Lentic >...
AATTAAATTTTGCAAAGGACGCCCTAGAAAACAAAACAATCTCCTCCATTAACTTTAAATACAAACATGTTGATAAGGATATTGAGCTTGTTTCGAAGGTGCTAAAACTTTAATAAAATCTTTTAACTCCTCACCCCATTTAGGGCGAGGACTAAACATAATATTACTTTAATTTAAAATTTCAATTTTAAGAGATTTTAGAATTTTAAATTAAAGTGATATATTCTCTAGTTTTTAAGAGTTTATAATTATATATAATGTGTGTAAATGCAAAATAGCGTGCCAAAAGTATGCAAAAATATTATTTATAATATTTTTCGGCATTGTTTTAAATGGCACAATATTTAACAAAGCGGCCATTGCAGCCAAGGTTGGTAATCATATTAAAATAGTTGAGGGGGAAAATCAGGAGTTAAACACCTTTATAACCTCCGTATTTATTGATAAAACAATTTTGAATGAGGAGTTTATAATTCAGCAAAGCGACAAAACTTTTTATATTTCCTTAACGCAGCTTTCTAAGGTGTTAATGTTTGCAATAGAGCAAACGGATGAAGTAAGCTTTGACGGCTGGGCAATTGCGGAAAAACGCAAATTTTCGCTTAATATTGAAAAACTAACCGCAACATTTGACAAAAAACAGATACCATTTTCCACAAACGATTTTGTTTTTAGCTTTGGAGAAATCTACCTATCGCAAAGTTTAATTGAAAAGATTCTCCCCATAAAACTAAAAATAAAAACCCAAAAACAGCTTATAGATATTGAAAGTCTAGAACCCCTTCCAATTCAGGATGCCATTAAGCGAAAAAAGGAATCTGGAAAGGATAAATCTAAAAGCACGGCGCAGGTGGACGAAAGTAAGCAATACAAAAAAGTTTGTAGCCAATATGAGGCAATTTCGTTTCCCTCAACAAATTTAAGCCTTCGCAATTTATCGGGTTTCGATAAAATGGGTAATAATAATATGATACAAGCCACTGGGCTTTCTACAATGAACTTACTCTATTCGCAGTTAAATATAAGTGGATCGCTTAATAGCTCAAAGCAAAATAGTGTAACTAATATACGAACTTTTGTAAATCGCAAATTTGATAGAGAAAGCAAAAAAAACGACTTACTACCCAAAGACCTATCCCTTGGAGACCTCAACATTCGCCCGCTGGACGGAATATCCTCAAATGCAAATGGGCTGGGGGCAAGTATTACAAACTTTCACGATAGCACAAATGTTTTTGACCTTGAAGGCAACAAACTTTACATGAGGGGACTTTCCAACCCGGGGTGGGATGTTGAGCTATACCTAAACAACAAACTAATGGCTTTTTCCAAAGTGGGGGCAGATGGTTATTACATTTTTGAAGATGTTGCAATGCGAACAGGGCTAAATATTGTAAAAATTGTTCTATACGGCCCCCTTGGCGAAAAGGAGGAAATTGTAAAAAAATACACCGTTAATGGCTCCGCAATTCCTCAGGGAAAGCTTTTGTATTCCCTTGCTGCAATTGAGGCAAATAATTCGCTATTTGGCAAGTTAAAAAACCAGCAGCAGGACATTGACATTGTAAATTCATCTCGCTTTAAGGAAAACATAAGGGGCAGTCCCCTAATTGATGCAAGGTTTAAGTATGGTTTAAGTAAAAATTCCTTGCTAAGTGTTAATATTCAGGACGCTCTAAATCAAATAAAACAAGTTAAAAACACCTTTGCCAACACAATGCTTTCAACCACCTACCGAGATTTTGTATTCAATGCTGCCTACACGCAAAACATCAACACCGCAAAGGGAATGTCGAGCTTTTCAGTTTTTAAGCCAATTTTTAACTCCTCAGATATATCCTATACCAAAATGAGCTATCAGCAAAATTTTGACCCTATTATTAACCAAAATACTAAATCTAAGGACGAGCTAACACTAAACAACAACTTTACAATGTATGATACTCACTTTTTTCAGCGGTTTTCGGTGCAAAAGCAGCAATTTTTTGGCTCAAGCGATGAGCTAACAATTTATAGCCACCGCATGGGAACCCGAATTTTGGGCGTTAACCTTGCAAATGCCCTAAATCGCAGGGCAATGGGGGATAGCTCTTTAACATTAAACGAACTTAGCGCTTCCTACCAGCTGGCATCTAATATTGTTGCAAGGTCGGCATTAAATTATAATATTGGAGATAGGGTTATTCAAACTTTTTCAAACGATGTAACTTGGAACATAAATCGCAAATTTAACACAAAATTCGGGGCGGTATATTCTGGCACAAATAATGCAATTGCCTATCAAATTAGCGGGGGTATAAAAACAAAATATGCAACTTACTCGGTTAATTCGTCCTACGACGCCCTAACAAGGGCAACTCAAATAGGTCTGGGGCTTTTAACAAATATAAATAATTCAAATAATAACCTGCATATATCCTCCACACAAACAAATAGTGCGGGCAGCGTTGTTGCAATTGTGTTTGTTGACAACAACCAAAATGGTGCTTTTGACAGCGGCGATGAGCCACTTGAAAACATTGGCGTTATGCACAATAAACGCACCCTTGACAACAAAACCAACGCAAACGGACTTGTAATTATTGAAAATGTTGAAAACAAATTCAACACCATAAATATTTTTCCAAAGGACATCCCCTACGGACTTGTGCGAAAGCCCGGGCTTGAGGGTTACAAAATTAAGGTGCCGGGGCTAACAAAAACCCTACCACTTCCACTTGTAAGAGTTGGCGATATTGAAGGCATTGCAAGCTACAAAGACCCCCGCGGCAAACAAGTTGCAATTGCCAATGTAAATATTTACATTACGGATGAGTCTAACGGCAAAATACTTTACGAAACCAAAAGTGCTGGCGATGGCTACTACTTCTTCCCCGCGGTAATTTATGGCAAATACAAAATAACAATAGACGCCACCTATCTCGAAAAAATCCGCAAAAAAGCGCAATCCGATTGGGGTGAGGGTAAGTGATAACCATCGTTATGTTTTGTTATTGTTATTTTGCTTGATTTTAAAACAATGTTGTTTATTAATTTTTCATATAACAGACCTCTTCTAAAACCTATTTTTTATAAAATATTTTTTTAAAACATTTTGATGAGCCGATGCGACTTTATGTAATATAAACGAGCAAGGCGAAGAAAATTTTTTGAAAACCTCTATAAAAAGGGATGCAGTAAAAAGTGGGTTATAGGAGAGGTCTAATTTTATGTAATAATTTGTTCTGTTTTTTTTATGTTGTTTTTTCTTGACACCGCGGATATTTCTACAATTAAAAGGCTTAACTCCTACGGGTTTGTTGATGGAGTTACAACAAATCCTAGCATAATTGCAAAATCTGGGCAGGATTTTAAACAAACAATTGCTGAAATTTGTTCAATAGTAGACGGCCCAGTGAGCGCCGAAGTTATGGGCGAGGATTTTGAATCTATGATGAGCGAGGCGGCCGAGCTTTGCAAAATTGCTAAAAATGTTTGCATAAAATTGCCAACAACAATGGAGGGTCTAAAAGCCTGCAAGCACTTAACCGATAATGGGGTTCAAACAAATTTAACACTTTGTTTCTCAGCAAATCAGGCATTGATGGTTGCCAAGGCTGGGGCAACATTTGTATCCCCCTTTATTGGCCGCTGGGACGATGTTTCGTTCAATGGTCTTGAATTAATTGAGGATATTCGCCTAATTTACGACAACTACGGCTTTGAAACCCAAATTTTGGCCGCCTCAATTCGCCATAGCGTCCATGTGCTGGAATGTGCAAAACTGGGGGCCGATGTTGCCACAATGCCTCCTGCCTTGCTGGAAAAACTCCTCCTACACCCCTTAACTTCTCAGGGTCTTGAAACTTTTAAATCTGACTGGCAAAAATTTGACCAACAAAAAGCAAGCGGCGGGGTGTAGTTAAAACTACCCTAAAAACCCAAGTAATGTAATTACGCCAAATATATTACACAAATTAAAACCCGTAAAATAGAAAATTTTTTGCCTCATTGTTGCAATACATACAATAAGCAAAAACATGAAAGCAGATGTAAAAATTGCAAATTGTGTTAAGTTGCTTGATGTTAATATAAATAAAAATTCTATTAAAAAACATAAAAATATTAAATTAACTAAAATTTTGCCCTCAGTTGCACCAAAAAAAATAGTTATAGATTTAGTTTTGTTTGCAATGTCGTCTGCTAGGTCTTGCATTGCGTAGAGTGTATCGTAAATTATAGTCCATAATATTGCAACTAAATATAAAATAACAACATTAAGAGTTATTTTGCTGGCAAAGCAAAAATAGCCAACAAAAATGCCAAGGTTAAATACGCAGCCCAAAACCACCTGAGGCAAATTTGTAAAACGCTTTGCAAGCGGATAAATATAAATTAAGGGCGCTGAAAGGCAGCAAATTAACATTGCTTTTAATGGTAGAAAAAATAGCAAAATTGCTCCGCAAACAGCAAAAAATAATGCAAATTTTATTGCCTGCTTTTTTGTTATTAGTTTTGCTGCAATTGGCCTGCTTGATGTGCGATTTGTTTTTGCATCAATGTTGGCGTCCAAAATATCGTTAACAATACATCCAAAACTGCGAGAGGCAATTGCTCCCAAAAATAAAATAAAAACATATTTTACAAATTTGTGTGTGCCAAAGACATCGGCGCTTTGCAAACCAATTGCCACCCCCCACAAGCATGGGCAAAAAAGCAAAAATATTGCCATTGGCTTATGTAATCTTGCAAGGTGAAGGTAGGCTAATGGATGCGTTGATATAGCTGGGCGTTGTTTCATACAATTTACAAAAATTGATATAATAATATTGAAAATAAAATAAATGCAAATAAAATGCAAGATATTAATTTTTTGTTGTAGTGTATTTATGAGTATTATTGCAGTGTTTCCGGGCCAAGGCTCGCAGTATGTAAAAATGGGGAAGGATTTTTACGACAATTTTGCCGTTGCAAAACAAGTTTTTGAAGAGGTGAACGAAGTCCTTAGTCTCAACTTAAGCGAAATAATTTTTGGCGAAGATGGGGGTCCGTTACAACAAACACAAAACGCTCAGCCGGCATTGATGGCTGTTTCCATTGCAATTGCAAAAGTTTTGCAAAGCGAAAGAGGTTTTGATGCTGGCAAAACGGCTTTCACGGCAGGGCATTCACTGGGAGAATACTCCGCACTTTGTTTTGCTGGGGCAATAAGCCTAAAAAATACAGCAATTGCTTTAAAACACAGGGGAAATGCCATGAGCGCCGCAGGGAGCGATTTTGCCGGAGCAATGGCTGCAATAATTGGTGCGGAGGACGAAAAACTTGCAAATTTAATACAAATTTCGCTGCAAAATAGCCCAGCTGGTAGCGTGCTTGTTGCAGCAAACGATAACTCTCCCGGGCAGGTGGTAATTAGCGGGTCTGAACTGGCGGTGGAATTTGCAATTTCAAATGCAAAGGCCTACGGGGTAAAGCTTGCAAGTTTACTTCCTGTTAGTGGGGCGTTTCACTCGCCTTTAATGGCAAGTGCAACCGCAAAAATGCAGGATGTTTTAAGCGATATTACAATTACAGCCCCACAAACAAAAGTTATACAAAATGTTGTTGCAGAAGTTGTCGGCAGCCCCCTTGAAATAAAACAAAACCTTGTAAAACAAATACAAAGCCCCGTTAAATGGAGGCAAACAATGTTATACGCACAGGCCGCGGGAGTAACAAGGCTAATTGAAATTGGGGCAAAATCGGTTTTATGTGGCCTTGCAAAACGCACAACACCAACAATTGAGCAAATTTCGATAGAAAAAGTTGCCGATATTGATAAAGTGTAAGTAAGTTATTACTCAAAATACTACCTAAACCCCACTGGTGGCTCGCCAAAGATTTTGTAAAAAAGGCAGAACCATTGGTAAGGGTCTTGCTTTATGTGTTGCATTGCAAGGTTTGCAATTTGCTGGGTAAGTTTTTGTGCCTCGGGGTTAATTTGGTCCTTTGCTACGGCGGTGCATTCAATTGGTTTGTGAAAAATAATTTTGTAGCGTTTGCTATCAATGTTTTTATCAACAAAGCAAAATGTGGGAACAATTATTATACCATATTTTACCGCCAATTTTTGAATTGCAAATCCAATTTTTACCTGCCTTCCAAACAAATTTATCGGCTCGCTACCAATGTTTTGAATTTGGTCAATTAAAATGTCAACGGCTTCGCCTCGGGCAGTGATGTTTTTTATTTCGGCGATGTCCTTTGCACCTTTTTTCATAGGCAAAACGCCTTCCAAGCCTGAGCGAGTTTTTTTAACTTCCTCATCAATTAAAAAGTTTTTCTGCTCCTTGTAGACAAAATAATTGTCAATATTAAATTTGCTTTTTAAGTAAGTGGGAAAAACCTCCCAATTGCCGTAATGAAAACTAACAACAATAAAGCCTTTGCCTTGTTTTTGCAGGGTCTCAATATGCTCGGTGCCCTGTTGTATTAAATTAAAACGAGAATTTGTCCCCAAAAGCTTGTGCCCGTAGGTTGTGAACAAAATAAAACTTTCAACATATTTTAGCATTGCAAGATACATTTTTATTGCACTTGGGTTGTTGTCGCCAATTATGCTTAAATTGTATTTGGCAAGTAAATATCGCTTATAAAGTTTTTGCCACAAAAACGGCATTAAAATTACAAAGATAATTGTAATTGCAACCTTAAACACCCCCATTCCAAAAAAGCGAACAAGGAAAATAAACATTTTAAAAAGATAAAACTCCGCCTTGTGCCTGCTTTGCAAACTGGTTAGTTTTTGAAAAAAAGATTTAATCATTCACAGCTCAAATAAATTATTTTTTAGTTTTGTGTTATTTCAAATTTTTGCCTTACAATATTAATAACAAAATTTGTTATTAGCAAGAAAAACATTAAAAACAATATCAATAGCGAGGCCTTATTTATAAGTAAATAATTAGGGCTAGAAGACCACAAATATATTTGAACCGGTATTGCAGTTGCCGGCTGATAAATTGAGGAGGGAGCCTTGCCAACAAAGGCAACCATACCAATAAGTAGCAAGGGAGCGGTTTCGCCAATTAATCGGGCCAAGGTTAGTATAATTCCGGTAAAAATGCCTGGTAGGGCAGCAGGAAACACAACACCAAACACAACGTGAGATTTACTCGCCCCCATTGCAAATGTAATTTCACGCAACATTTGAGGAATACTTTTGATGGAGTTTCGTGCCGAAGTTATTAAAACAGGCATAACAAGCAGCGAAAGGGTGAGACCCCCAACAATTGCCGAGGAGCGTGGAAGGGACATATAATTTACATAAACCAAAAGCCCCAAAAGCCCGTAGATAATGGACGGCACCGCCGCCAAATTGTTTATGTTTAATTCAATTAAATTTGTCATCCAATTTTTTTTGGCAAATTCCTCCAAATACAAAGCGGTAACAATTGCAAGCGGAACGCAAAAACACAAAAATATAGCAATAATATAAAGAGTTCCCTTCAGCGAAGCTAAAATGCCGGCAAGTTCCCCATAGCGAGAATCGGCATTTGTAAAAAACCATCTGTTAAAGGACAGCTTAATATACTGGCGAATTTCAAAAGAAGCTATAATTAAGTTATAAACGGCATTGCTTTTTAAGCCAGATTGATTATACAAAAAAACCTCCTTGTAATATCGGTCAAATTCCTCGCTTGTTGCAATTGTTAAAAAGCATTGATTTTTTTTGTTGCATTTTATAAAATCCCCAATGTTTTTATCCTTATAAAACGAGGAAACAATTGATGTAATTTGTTTTATTGTTTTAGCAGATATCTCCTCCGCCTTGCCCTTAGCTATTGCAGAATGAATAATATTTTCAACTTTTGCAACCGTAAAACCAACAAAAAAACTTTCAATGGTTTGGTTTTTGTCCGAGTTTTTATCAAAGGTATTTTCTATCGGTATTACAATTGTGCTTATCATTAGCCCCTTGTAGGCGCTTTTTATATTTAGCAAAAATAATCCCGCAAGCACAACAAAGCAAAACGAAATGGAAGATATTGCAACAAGCCGAAAAAGCTTTGTTTTTAGCCGCTTTTTGCGTAAAGTTTTAATTATGGAAGGCGGTAGATCAAAAGTATCGGCTTGGGTTTTATCGCCAAATTCCTTAACAAAGTCGTCCTTTGCAAAAAATTTGGTTATAATTTTTTTGCACACCCCCTTGCACACCTTTTTACATACAATCCCTACGCCCCGCCCAAATCTTCCAAATTTTTTAATTATCCCAAGTTTCATTTGTATTTTACAATCAACACATTATATTTATCCGTAACACATTTTACAAAAACAATTTATTATTTGCAAGTTTTTGCGAATGTTTTTTTACAAATATTTGCGAATAAAATAACAAAAAAGTTGACAAAAAAATAGATTGGGTGTTTATTGTTATTCGTGTAGAGTATTTTAGTGGGGTTAATTTAAAAAAATGCCTAAAAAATTTCTGAAAAAAGATTTATTTGTTTATAATTTAAAGTGAGTAATCCTAATTGCTTTGTGTTTGTTTTTGGCATTAATGGCATTTTTGCCTGTATGTTCAAGCACGGAGGGGTGAAGCATATATCGTTTTTTGATATTCACGACGATAAAACAACCGAAGCCATAATTCACGAAATTGAGGACTACCTAACCGCAGGGCATGGCGTGCCGGTTAAAATTATTATTGATGGAGTTGGGCAAAGTTTTGTTGCAAAGAGTGTGCAAAAATCGCTAAAAGCAAGGGAGCTCAACCAATTTTTGGCCTCTAAGCTAGCTACCGATTTAAAACATAGTACAAATTCAATTAAAACTTCGCGAATCATTAAGGCCGATGCCAGCGAAAAAACAAACGAATACATTTTGTCGTCCATTTCGTTTGATCAGTCCTACACACAAATTTTAAATGCAATTGTTTCAAGTTATAATCCTATCATTGGGTTTTATTCCTCCGCGGCGGAGATGCACGATATTGCAACGCCAACAGAGATAGACGAAAAAGGCAAGCCTTACAAACAACAAATTATGGCGGGGGATGGGGTCAATCAGCCTGTAAAATCCAAAAAATCTGCACAGAAGGCGGGGCAGGGTGATGATGCAATTTTTACTTACGATGCCTCGTCTCGCAGTGGAACTGCCGATGGCAAAAACGCAAACAAACCATGGACAATAACCGTTGCAATGCTTGAAACCTCAGGGCTTCGCATTACAATTAGCGTTGGAAATTCCATCATTTTAACCCGTGTTAAAAAAATTAATACCCATAGCTTTAACGAAACCTCAGGCACCATTAAGGCCGAAATAGACAATGTAATAGGTTATGTGGAAAAATCGTCCATGTTGCCTCGCAGCAAGCTTTTTATGAGTATTTTTGGCTCTCGCGATTTTGTTTCAATAATAGAAGCAATAGCCCCAGATGTTGGCAATATCAATATGTTTTTAATGCAGGATTACATTTCGGCCTCAAAAAACAAAAACCTAGCCAAGGAATACAACTATCCGGCTATTTTAACTCTTGCCTACAAGGTTCACAAACAACCATTTATTGAATATAGGGACGAAACCCTTACAATCAACAACTCAAACAAATTAATTTTTCATATTTTAATTATTGTTTCTATTGTTTGCTTTTTTTGCCTAAATGCTTTTGCTGTGTTAAAATTTTTACACACTTTGCAAAAACAAAAAACATATAAGGCATTATTAACAGGGGAACTTGCCGAGGAGAAAAAATTTAAAGAAACAAAAAACAAAGCCGGAGGGGGCAACATTGAAAAAAATCTCTCGCTTGCAAAGCTATTTTCGTTTTATTTACAATACGAGCCATTTGACGAAACCTTTAAAAACATCTTTACAATTTTGCAAAGCTTTTCCACGGTAAATGTTAATAGCATTGAATACCTTGCAGATGGCGATAAAGTAACATACAAAGTAAATATGTATTTTGCCGAATCTACCGAGCAAGATGTTATTATTGAAAAAATTAAAAATAACTCACTTGGCTACACAGTTGCAATTGAAAACATAAACCAAGAAACCCACGAGGTTGTAATATTATTTACAAAAAATATAGTTGTTTTATGATAGAAAGAAAAATAAACTCCTACAAAAATAAAATATATACCGCAATTGCAATTTTTATTTTTGTATTGTGCGAATCGGTTTTTGTATTGCTGTTTATTTCAAACGAAAAATCGAAAACGGGCGAGTTAATTATTAAGGCGGAGGAGTCTGTTGCTTCCTACAAAAAACGAGGAAGGGATATTATTGCAAATCTTTCGGAGTTTGAAAAGCTAAGCGAAGTATGGACCAGCATTAATCCACGCCACATTGAAAAAACCTATTATACGGCAAATGATGTAATATTGTTTTTAAATTCTAGTGCAAAAAAATATGCTTTGAAAGATTTCATGGCAGATGTTTCCCCCTCTACAAATGCTAATTCTCAACAAAGTGTGTATTATTCGGTTTTATCGGCAAAAATAAAGTTTGGTGCAGTTAACGAGCCGGCGGTTTTGTCGTTTTTAAGGTATATCCAAACATTTTCCGACTACAAAATTGCCATAAAAAAAGTGGAACTCTCTCGCAATATAAAAACCAATGCAACAACCAGCAAAATTGCCATTGTGGAATACGAAAAATTTTTGTCAAACTCCTTCATCATAATGCAGGACGGCAAAAAACACGAAGACCTCCCCGACTTTCTAAAAGCCACTTGCGAACTTGAAATTGTATTTGCTTTGTAGGGTAATGTGTGGTGCGATGGCATTCATTCTACCCCCCAACCCCTTCCCTTGCGGGAGAGGGTGCCTTCGCCATTAGGCGAATGGGGTGAGGGGTTTGAAAAATATTGCATTTATATTGCTAGATTCTCGTCTTCGCGGCAATGACAAGAAGGGGGGTGGAATTTATTTTAAAACGAAAAGTCGTCTTCGTCCTCTTCGTTTTCTATGTTAAAGGTCTCGTCGGTTTTTGGGGGTTGGGGTGGTTTATTGTTCTTTTTGATTTTTTCGAGAATTTTTTTGTTTTTTTTGTTTTTCATACGGCCCATAATTTTTTTCTCCTCAACGGCAGTTGCAACATCTTCGTCTATTTCTTCCTCTAGGAAGTTTTTTAGTATTTTGCCCCTAATAGGATGGCGAAGTTTTAGCAAGGCCTTTGCCTCAATTTGGCGGATACGCTCGCGGGTAACTTTAAATATTTTGCCGACCTCTTCAAGGGTGTTGTCCTGATTTGTGCCTATACCAAAACGCATGCGAACAACTCGCTCCTCCTTCATTGGTAGGGTTGCCAAAATTTTTGAGGTAATTTCGCGAAGCATTTCCTTTTTTGCAACATCGAAGGGGTTTAGAACTCGTTTGTCCTCAATAAAATCGCCAAAGGAGCTATCGCCGTCCTCGCCGTTTGGCTCCTCAAGGCTAACAATGTTGTTTGAGACAATTTTAATAATTTTAACAATTTTGTCAACCGGCATGTTAAGTTTTGCAGAAAGTTGCTCCATTGTTGGCTCAACGCCAAGCTTTTTACGAAGCTCTCTGCGGGTTTTGTTTAGTTTTGTTGCTGCGTCCACCATATGAGGGGGTATGCGAATTGTTTTGCCGTGGTCGTTAATGGATCTGGCAATTGCTTGCCTAATCCACCATGTTGCGTAGGTAGAAAAGCGGCATCCACGCCGATATTCAAATTTATCAACAGCTTTTATTAGGCCAATGTTTCCTTCCTGAATTAAATCGGGCAGGGCAAGACCCTTATTTGTGTAACGCTTTGCAATTGCAACAACAAGCCGCAAGTTGGACTGCACCATTTCCTGCTTGGAAAGCTGCATTTGACGATTAAATTGATCTGCCAAGGCAACGCTTTTTTTGAAGCTTTCAACCGAACAAATATAATATCTTTTGCAAAAAACTTGCAAATTGTTAAAAAATGTTGCAAACTCGCTTTTTTTATCACTTAAAACCTTTTTAATTTTTGCAGCCGCCGAGCCTTGTGGAGCTTTTTGAGTCAAAATTTCGTTCATCCACTGATGAGAAAAAGGCTTAGTTTGACGCACCTGAATATAAGTTTCGCGGTCAATGCCGTGTAATTGGAGTTTTGCAATAAAATCCATTTCAAAAGTGTTGATGTCAAGGACAAATTCGCAAACTTTGCGAAACATTTGCATTACAAATATATAGCTAATTTTTATATCCGACAAAATTTTTGAAATAATTTCAGACTGCGCAATTGTAATATCAAAAACCGCAATATCGTTTTGCCTTGCATTTTTAAAAAGCGGAGTGATGATTTTAGAAATTTTTGCAAAGCCGTCCAACACCTCGGTGCGAACGCTTTTTTCCATTGAGGCGAAGGATATTGTGCCATCGCGAATTGTAGGGTCAATTTCCTCGCCCTCCGTTTCGGTAATTTCATCGTCCTCATCAAAGCTATCGTCGTCCTCGTTAAGCTCGCCGTCCTTGTTTTGATTTGCCAAATAACGCTCGGCATAAAGCGAATCCACGCTTATAATATCGCGTAGCATTGCACTTTCGTTTAAAACCTCATCGTATTTTTCGCTAACTTTTGAAAGGCAGTAAGGAATTTGGCATAAAATATCTAAGATTCTCTGCTTATTTACATCAATTTTTTTTGCAATTTCAAACTCGCTATCCTTAGATAAAATTTGGGTTTTATTCATGGAATTCATATAGGAGCGTAGCGAGCTAACAAAGATGGTTTTGTCCTTCCCGATAGATTTTTCGTCGGAATATCCTTCAAGCTCATCGTTTTTATCGGCATCTTCGTCCTCCGAATAATCAATAAAATCAACTCCATTAATTGATTTTTTGGTAATTTTAACTCCGCTATCAAATAAAATTTCTTTTATAATTAAAAAATCCTCGCTTATTTCGGCGTAGGCTATATCGTTAAGTAGCTGATTAATTGTAACAAAGCCGTCCTCCTTATATTGTAATAATATATCAGATATTTCCTCGTAAAGCTCCCTATAACGCTCGTTGTAGTTGGCAACAATTTTTCTAATAACAACCGGTTTTTTTTGGGCTTTTGAATCGTTGTTTGTGGCGTTTTTTACTTCGCTTTTTGAAGGTTTTTTTTGGGTTGACTTTTGTATCGTTACTTTACTTTTTTTTAACTCAGGCGGATTTGCAATCATATTTTGTGTTTTGCCAAATTGCATAACAATTGCCTTTGGTTTTGCTGGGGCAACGCTTTTTGCTTGATTGCTCTGAGTTGGTTTAACAACAGCCTTTGTGGATATTTTTGTAGGCTCCTTTATAGGTGCCTTTACAGACGATTTTACAGATTGAGCAACGGGTTTTTTGGCCACGCCCACCTGAGATTGCTTAACATTAGGGGCTTCTTTTACGCCCCCCTTTTTAGTTGAGGTTGTGGTTGCATTTGTTAAAACTTTGTTTTTTGCGTCCTTGCTATTTGCTACAATGTTTTGTTTATTATTATTTTTGCTATTGTTTTTTTTAATCATCCCTTATATTAAAAAGCTTGGCAACCCCTAAAACCAGACAAATACCCATCATTTATATCCACAAAATAAAACATATTTTTTTTATTGTCTAGCTTTTTGTGAAAAATATTTAAGTTTGATAAACGAACCCATTGTCATAAATTCTACTTTCACTAAGTATTAATCCACAAGTTGATGGAGACGGCGTTGGCGTTTGTGTTGAGGTAGCCGGCGGTTTCTTTGATGAGGGAGAAGCCAAGAAAAATTTGGTTTGTAAGCGGATAAAATGTGCTAAAACTAAGCTTGCGAAGCGCGTGATTGGATTTGTAATTTGTAACATATCCATCAAGAAACACTGTGCTATACTGATACACATCAAACACTTGCAACAAAAGCATTGTTTTGTAATCGGTTATTTCAAGCCCTAGTGTATAATCGTTTCGCAGCTCGTAAAAACCATAGTAATTATTGCTTCTAACGCCGTTTTCAACTATTGCAAAAAGTTTGAGGGGGCGGGCGGATTTGTTTTTGAATTTGTTTTTAATATATCGGTTTAAAAAAGCCTCCCCAGTGCCAATGCCTATCATTTGTCTCATTTCGTATCCACTGCCGGCATAACCAAACAATGCTCGCTGCCTTTGATTCATCTTTCCGGGAAGTATGAATGTAGATTGTATGCCGTAGGCAAATTTCCACAATCTGGCTATTTGACGCCTAATTCCAAACGAAACATAGTTTGAAACAAATTCCTGCGAGTTGTAATTATAAACCTTGCCATCAATATTGGTGGAAACATCTTGATTAATTTGCGAAGCAAGACTATTAAACACAAAGGCAACTTTTTGTGTAAGACCGACTTCGGCAAAAATTTCTTGCTGAGAAAGTGAGGTTTTAACATTTTGCTTTACTTCAATTGGTCCGCCGCTTCCATAAAATGTTTGCGTATAATTTTGACTAAATGCTTTGTATTGCTGCGATAAAATTATTTGAGCATGCCCACGTTGCTTTATCCACCCTGCATTTGCAACGCAATATGGATGGCACAGAATAATACAAAATGTAAAAAAAATAAATAGATTTTTCATTTTTAAGTTTGCAAAGATTCCTCAAAAAACAAATTCTCGGCAATGGTGTTGGAAATAGAATAATTTTGACGGGAGGCAATTTCAAGCTCGGCTAATTTAACTAAAAAAATGTTAATTTTGTTAAATGACCAAATTTTTAGCTGAGCGCGAACGATGTCTATTTTTAAAAAAAATGCACGATTTTTTGAAAGCTCCGCTTTAAGCTGATCCTCAACGCCCGTGCCAGATTGTTTTGCCGCAAGCCACATTGAGCGTAAAAACATTAAATTATTTTTTAAAATAAAAATTAAGGACGATATTTGCCCATCGCTACCTTTGCTGCATTTTATATTTTCAAAAATTTTTTCTAGCTTATCGGGGTCCAAAAGCAAAATTTCATCGCATTTGTTGAAGGCATTATCAACCCCGCCCTCAACAACCAAAAGCTCAACATCTCCAAGGGTAATTTTTTTTTCGGCAAATTTGTAAGTAAAAAGTTTTTCTAGCTCGTTTTGTAAATAAAAACGATTTCCCTTGCAGCTTTCAATTAGCAATTGCATTGCGGGGGCAAAAATTTCAAATCCATTTTGTTTTATTAGGGTTTTTGCTAGGGTTTCAATGGTTGAGTTGTTGTCGGCGTAGCAATCAATAATTGCAATTTGAGAGCTGCCTTCAATTGCGGTTTTTTTAGTGCTTTTTTTAATGATGGCATTTGTCCATAGCAAAACAATATTATTGTTTTGCTCGTCAATGGTTTCGTTAAAAGCTAGGCATTTTGTTAAAAATGCTTCGGCAACATTGGGTTTTAAATTGTGAACCACAATAACATTTTTGTCAGCAAACATTGGCTGTATGGCAAAAATATTCTCCAAGAGCGACTCATCGTTAATTTCATCGCCATTAACAATGTTTGTTTCAAGGGTTGTGTTTGTTTTTTCAAATATTGCAGATAGATTATTTTTTATTTGATTAACACTTTCGCTCATTAAAGAAGCCTGCTCTCCAGCACCCGAAAATGCAACAATTTCCACCTCACCTTTGGCTAAAAGCTCACAAAGACGGGGCAGGTTTTGCATTGTAAGTTTCATGTTTGTGTTAAAAAATTATGTTAAAATTTATTTTATATATTTTATATATTTTGCTCAATTGTTTCGCTTGGGCTCATTGGTACACTTTTAGATTGCTTTGAAATAAAATTTGCCAAATTTACTGCCAAAACTGGATTTGCCAAAGCCAAAATTTTTGCAGCCAAAAGAGCCGCATTTTTTGCCCCAGCTTCGCCAATTGCAACCGTTGCAACCGGCACACCAAATGGCATTTGCACTATTGAAAGCAGGCTGTCTACTCCATTTAAAAATGCCGATTTTACAGGAACCCCAATAACAGGAAGCTCCGTTAAGGCAGCAACCATTCCCGGCAAATGTGCTGCCCCTCCGGCTCCCGCAATAATAATCTTTATTCCCCTAGACTTTGCTTCTTTTGCATATTTAAACATTCTATCAGGGGTGCGATGTGCCGATATAACAAGGATTTCAAACTTAATTGCAAGTTGTTTTAAAATTGTTTCAATATGCTTCATTGTTTCGTAATCGCTCTTACTACCCATAATAACCGAAACCTCCGCCTCGTTCACTTTTAGGGAGCGTTTTTCGCCGTCCCTTTCGCCATCCTTTATAAGCTCTAAACCCGAAGAAAACGACCCTTCCATTTTACCGCCATCTTGAGTATTGGGCTTTGAGTGGTTTATCATAGAACTCATAGAACTTTTAAGCGTTGACATAACAAATACAAAACAAACAAATATTTTTATTAATATATTTTGTTTAAAATAGAGTGGTAAAATTTTAATTCTATTACTTTTGTAATACAAATATCTTTAGTTAAAATATTTTGTTTTTCAAGTAAATTTTGTAATTCTTGCTCTATAAGTTTAATTTGCGTTGTAATTTTACTGCTAAAAGTTGCAAGCATTGCCGCATTGCCTGCAATTTGTGCAAGCTCCATTTGCAAATTTAAAATTTGCTCCATCATATTGTTGTTAACTATTGTAGATTGCTGTGTTGCAATATCCACAACATACCAAATTTTTATAACATACATTGCTCTTTTTAAATTACAACTTAATGTTTCGTAGGCCTGATTTACAATGGACGACATTACAACGCCATCGGCGGATAAGCTTAAATTGTTGGCTGAGGTATCTGGGTGGTGCTTTTTTTGCAGCTGCAAAAATGTATCGTTAATTTGTTGAATATTAACATTATACGAAGGCACAATGTTAAATAGCTGAAAAAAATTTAACATTTTTTGCAAATTAAATTAACTGGTGGGCGGTGAAGGATTTGAACCTACGAAGACTTTCGTCGACAGATTTACAGTCTGCTGCCATTGACCGCTCGGCCAACCGCCCATCAAAATAATCCTACACCATTATTTTTGTATTGTCAACTTTTTTAGTGTTTTTTTTGTAATAAAGTAAAAAATAACACCTCAATTATTAAGTAGGAGTGAGTTGTTATTACTCGCTAAAAACAATTTTGCCATCAATTATTGTGGTTTTTACCTTGCCCTTAAATTTGGTGCCGAAGAAGGGGGAGTTTTGGCATTTGGAGTGAATGTTTTGCTCGTCAAAAGTCCATTCCTCGTTTAAGTTGCTTAGAGTAAAATTTGCCTTGTAGCCAACTTTTAGCGAGCCAACATTTTTTAGGCCAATAACCTTTGCCGGCTTGTGGGTTAGTGCGGATATTATTGTTTTTAGCTCAACCCCGTATTGATAGTGCAATTGCATAGATCCCGCAAACATGCTTTCCAGCCCAATAATACCAAAGGTGGCATCGTGAAGATGTTTATTTTTGCTTGCAGCATCGTGGGGGGCGTGGTCGGTTGCTATTGCATCAATGTAGCCATCTTTTAAACCCTGTATTAAAGCCAATTTATCTGCCTGAGAGCGAATTGGCGGATTCATTTTTGCATTTGCCCCGTGCTGCAAAACAGTCTCATCGGTAAGTAGTAAGTGGTGGGGGCTAGCCTCACAGGTTATGTTTAGTCCATCCATTTTTGCTTTTTTTACAAGCTCCAAGCTTTCGCGGCACGATAGATGCAAAACATGATAATGCCCCCCTGTTTCGCGTAAAATTTCAATATCTCGTGCAACAATTGAGCTTTCCGAGCTATTTGGTATTCCCCTAACTTCAAGCTTTTTGCTAACATCTCCCTCGTTAATTGCCCCTTTGTTGGATAATGCGTGATCCTCAGCGTGCTGTGCCACAATAAATCCGTGCTTAGCCGAGGCCTCAAAAGCAAGACGCATAATTTGCGGGTTATTAACCGGCAAGCCATCGTCAGTAAAGCCAACAACAAGCTCGTGCTTGCAGAGAGTTTCAAGATCGCAAATTTCAAGCCCAGCAAGATTTTTTGTAACAGAAGCATAAACCTTTATATCGCAATAACTTTCGGCTGCGGCTTTGTATTTTAAATAGTCCAGCACATATAAATTATCAATTGTTGGGGCGGTATTTGGCTGGCACACAACACAAGTAACCCCTCCACTAACTGCTGCTTTTGACCCGCTAATAATATCCTCCTTGTGGGTTTGCCCGGGGTCGCGAAAATGCACCTGAATATCAATAAATCCTGCCGTTAAAAACAAGCCCTTTGTATCAATAACTTTTTCGTAGAGACTTTCCTGCTGGCAGGATCCTTTGCCAATTGATTCAATGAGTCCATTTTTGGTTGCAACATAGCCATTTGCAATGTCAATATTTTGCTCTGGGCAAAAAATGCGTGCATTTTTAATTAATAAGCTTGTGTAGCTTGTTTCGTTTTTGTTGTAAAATTGCCCCTTCATAATTTTTATTGAAATAATTTTGTATTTATATAAATAATTATTTGATTTTTAAAATCAATAAAATATAACAACTTATTGTAATTTGTGTTGTAAAAATGTTTTTTAGTAAAGCAAAAGCAGTGCTTGTTGCTATATGTTTGCTTGGTTTGTATGCAAGTTATGTTATTTTATTTAAGAGTGTAACAAATACAAGCAAAATTATATTAATACAAAAGGGGCAAGGGGCATCCACCATTACAAAAAAGCTAGATGCAAATTTTACAACGCCAGAGAGGCTTGTTGTAAAAATTTTCAATCGTATTTACTTTTACGGCAAAAATGTTAATTACGGCGAATACGAAATTGAGGCCTATTACAGCTACTTTAATGTTGCAAAAAAAGTTGCCTCAGCACAAAAATACTACCACAAACTTACACTGATAGACGGCGAAACAACCCACAATTTTACACAAACTATAAACAATACTGAAGGATTAGTGGGCATAATTACCGAGCCAGTTAGCGAGGGCTATTTAATGCCAGATACCTACAATTACTTATACGGCGAAACAAAAAATTCCATCATTTTACGGGCAAAAAATGCAATGAGTGATTTTTTACACTCTCAGCTTCTTAAATACCCACTTAGCGAGAGTTTTTACCTTAAAACCCCAAAGCAGGTTTTAATTATGGCATCTATAATTCAGGCAGAGGCGGCAAACGAAGCTGAAAAACAAATTATTGCTTCCGTATTTCAAAATCGCATTGCAAAACAAATGAGACTGCAAACCGACCCAACGGTAATATACCAAATTACAAAAGGTCAATACAAGCTTGAACGCCGCCTTACATTTGCCGATTTATCCACAAAGGGCGAATACAACACCTATCAAATTGACGGCCTACCACCAACGTCCATCAACAACCCCTCTCGCAGCTCCATTTTTGCAGCCCTAAACCCTGCAAAAACCGATTATTTATATTTTGTTTTAAAGCCCTCCTTGGGTAGGCATGTTTTTTCGCAAAATTATTCCACCCATGTTCAAAATGCCGAGGAATACCGCAAATCTGAGGGTTAGGTTTTCCCTACTCCCTCTCCCTGCCATTCGAGAGGGATGGGCGAGGGCTTTAATTAAAATATAAGAATAATATTTATTGATGTTAGTAATTTATAATTATGAGTTTTAACTTTTTAACCGAGCTAACACAAAATCATGGCAAAAAATGCCTTGTTATTGGCGATATTGTATTGGACAGCTACATTTTTGGTAAACCGGGGAGAATCTCCTCCGAAGCCCCCTTGCCCGTAATTGAAGTTAGCAAAAAAGTTGATGACCTTGGCGGAGGCGGAAATGTAATTAAAAATTTAGTAAGTTTTGGGTTTAGGGTTTCGGCAATTAGCGTTGTAGGTAACGACGAGGCAGGGCAAAAAATTATGAGCCTGCTACACAATTTAGGGGTAGATGCAAGAGTTAGGGTTTCCAACAACAAAATTACTTCAAAAAAAACTCGCTTAATTGCCTCTGGCCAGCAAGTTGCAAGGTTTGACTACGAAACCACAAACTACGAAAAAAAGGACATGATTGCCATTTTAAAGAACGATTATCTATCCGCCCTATCCGAGTGCGATATTGTTATAATATCCGACTACGAACGCGGAGTGTTGAGCGATGAGCTAACAAATTTTGTAATAGACGAAGCAAAAAAACAAAATAAACCAATTGTTTGCGACCCAAGAGTTAAGGATTTTGCAAAATACAGCTTTTGCACCATTGTTACTCCAAATTTAAAAGAGGCCTCAAATGCCTTAGGTGAAATAAAAACGGATGAAGACCTGCAAAAAGCACTCAAAACATTAAAAGAAACACATAACATTGCCCGCCCTGTAATTACACTTTCTGAAAAAGGAATTGCAAGTTTTGACGATGATGGCAGTTTTTTTATTTCCCCAGCCTTTGGCGACAATGTTGTTGATGTAACTGGCGCGGGGGACACTGTTGTTGCATCCTTTGCCTTTGCCATTGCAAATGGGTTGACCCAACAAAATTCGTGCATTTTTGCAAATATGGCAGCCTCAATGGTTGTGCATAAAATAGGCACGCATGCCACCAATTTAGAGGAAATAAAACAAAAATTTTTAACGAGTAATCAATACACTCAGACAAATTTGGCCGCGGATAGCTATCTTGCAAAAATTGTAAATTTGGAGCAACTTTTAAACAAAGTTAACGAGCAAAAAAACAAAAAATTTGTTTTTACAAATGGCTGTTTTGACATTTTACACAGAGGGCATTTAGAGGTTATTTCCAAGGCAAAATCCTGCGGAGACTTGCTAATTGTTGGCGTGAACTCCGATAGCTCCGTGAAAAAACTAAAAGGGCCAACTCGCCCCATTAATAACGAGCAAACAAGGGCCGAGGTTCTTGCCGCCCTCGAATTTGTTGACTATGTTGTTATTTTTAGTGAGGACACCCCAGAATCCCTCATAAAACAAATTCGCCCCGAAGTTTTAGTTAAGGGTATGGACTACTCTGGCAATCCGCAAGATTTACCTGGGGCAAAATATGTTAAAAAAGTTGAAATCTTTGGCACCCAAAAAGACGAAACAACCAGCTCTAGCGGTATAATATCCAAAATATTAAAATGCGAAAACAAATGATTTTAACAAATAACGCAAAAAACAACACAATTATTACTAGCTATCAAAACAAATTTGGCAAAATAAACAAATTGCTACATCACATTTTGCTTTGGCTTTGTTTATGTGTTTGCACCCTTATTGCAATTGCTGCATTTAACAATAAAAATAATAACGACAAAATTTTGCAACTTAACAAATTTACTGAGGAACGCGCCACAAATGCAATATACGGGGAGCAATTTATAATTTTTAAAAACGGAACCGCCCAAGGCACTTTGCACGAAGGAGATGTTAAGCAATACAATTTTGACACCATTTTTGATGTCTTTCCCATAAATATATCCAGCATTAACAAGGGGTTTTGGCTGTTTAATTCGGCAAGTAATATTACAATTATTGATAAACTTAAAGGGCAAATTACAAAAATAATATCAAAATTTAACGAGGCACAATTTTTAAACAAAGATAGCAATTTTGTTGCAAACGGCAAAGTGGATGTTGTGTTTTACAAAAACGAGCAATCTACTCATTTAAAATGCAATTTATTTGAGCTAAAAAACAACAATATTTTGCTGCAAAATACAGGTGGCGGTGATGAATTATGCTTGCTATCATTTACAAATTCTGAGGGATTTGTAAATCTTACTTCGCAAAATTTTAGGGGCAATGTTGCAAATAATGTTTTTTATAGCAAGGACAAAACATTTGTTGACTCCGTTTTTACAAACGAAAACAAACTAACAAAAAAACTATACGGCACTTTTAATGGTGGCTTTGTTATTAATAAATATCTAGCCGAAGGCAAGGATGGGGATGGTGGATATATTTTGCAATCGCAGCTAACAAATTTATATTATCTTTCTCAGGTTGCACCAAAAAGTAATTTGTATGATAAGGCAAATTTAGTGGGGGATAGCGTTGTTACAATCTCTCACGGGCAAAATAACGGGCTAGATGCATACATTATTAAAAATGCAAAAATATTTTACGAAAAAGCCGATGGAACCAAGATAAACTCCACAAGCGATTTTGCCGAATATGTAAATATTGAGCCGCAAAAAAAACACTTTTTTCGTATTATATCCGATGCCGTAATTAACTTTCACCAGCAAAAGCAGGATGGCAAGGAACAAAACATAAAAATGGTATCTGGTGGCATAAAATACGATTCCAACGCCAATACCGCAACATTTACCGATAGAGTTTTTATGGATGGAGCCATAAAATCTGGCTCGTTTTACGCCGATGGCCTAAAATATTATCTCTCCAAGGGGTTTATTTCAATGTTTAGCAAAAACGACCTTGAGCTTGCAAAATATCAAAACAATAGAGAGAGTAATATTTACAAAATTTACACACTTTTTGATGAGGACAAATTTAATGTTTTTGATAGCTATCTTAAAAACGCCATGTTTTTGGATGTTAACGCAGCAAAACAAATTGCCCAAAATAACAACAATAACGACGATTTTGAAAGCATTATAAAATCGGTTGTGTTTCAGGGCGAAGCTAATAAAAATAAAGACATTCCAGCGGATTCCTCAAAAAGGCAAAAAATTCGCATAAATGTTAATAACAACAATTAGTAAAGGCAGTAAAAATGTGGAACGACCCTAGCAAATCTTTTTTTATATCTGCAAGTGCTGGCTCTGGCAAAACAACAATTTTAGTTGAGCGAATTATTAGCCTTATTTTAAACGGTGAAAGCCCAAGCCAAATACTTTGTATAACTTACACAAATGCCGGCGCAGGGGAAATGAGGGAGCGAATTAGCAAAAAAATTACCACTCTAACAAATTTTTACGGGGAGCAATTTGCGGCCGAAATTAACAAAATTAACAAAATATTTTTGCAAAACTTTAACGAGCAAACCCTAAAACAACGCCTACAAAATGCCGTGTTAAACGAGCAAATTGAAATTAGCACATTTCATGCCTTTTGCCTTAAAATTTTAACTTCTTTTAGTATTGAAAGCCAGCTGGAGGACGGCTTTAAAATACTTGAAACCGACACAATTTTGCAACAAACCCTACAAAACAACATAAAAACCCAGCTACTTACAAACCCTCAATTTGCAAATATAATAAATCAATTTGCCTATTTTTACACAAACGAGGGACTTGTAGAAAAAATTTCCAATTTAATAAATAATATCTCGGTTTTTGAGCAGGTAAATCAGGATAAAACCTCCATATTTTTACAAAAAATCTCACCAAATTTTGAGGCAATCTCCCTCGAAAAATGCACCGAACATTTTGCAAACCTCTTTTTTGAAAGAGTTGATGTTGAAATTGCCCTCAAGGCCGCAAGCGAAGGTGCAAGCGATAGGCATTTTTTAGCCGCGGTTGAAGCTTACAGCGATGCTACCAAACAAACATCTAGCAAAACATTACTTTACGAGCAGGCATTAAGTTTGTTTTTAAATCAGGGGAGGGATTCTATCCGTAAAAAAATTTCCAATAAAAACTCCGTTATATCACCAATATTGCTAGATATTTACGCCCAAACCGCCCTAAAAGCCTACGATTGCTTTATTGCCAAGGAGGCTTTTTTGTATGCAAAAAAAGTCTCCCTCTCGCTTGAGGCATTTAATGTTGTAAAAATGCTTTATACTCAGCAAAAACAACAATTTAATACCATCGATTTTTACACCATCATTACAAAAACCAAGCAGCTGCTACTTGATAGCAAAAATGCCGACTGGATAAACTACAAGCTGGGACGCAAAATAAAGCATATACTAATAGACGAAGCACAGGACACAAACCAAAACCAATGGGATATTATTTTAAAGGGAATCTTCCAAGATCTATCCTTTGGCGAAAGCGGCGGGGAGGAGCGAACAATTTTTATAGTTGGCGATGAAAAGCAAATGATATTTAGCTTTCAAGGCTCCCAGTTTATGATGCTTGATGCCATTTACAAGCAAATTAAAAATATTTTTGATATTACAAAAATTGATAGGGGGGTAAATTTTCGCTCTAGCCCTGCAATTTTACGCTTTGCGGATGAGGTTTTCGCTCAGGACGAAATAATTCAGCAATATCAAGGCTTAGCCGTAAAACATAGCTCGCATTTTAATTTTAGCGGGCTTGTAAAAGTTTTTGACCCCGCTTGTGCATCTATCGTAAAGGACAAAACCGAAAAAGAAAATGCAATTTTAAATCCCCTAATCGAAAAACAGGAAAATAAAGTTTTGGCCCAGCAAGTTTGCGGCCATATAAAACATTTAGTTGAAAGCGAAGGCATTGCCCCAAGCGATATTATGCTTTTGGCAAAAAGTAGGGACGGCGAGCTATTTGCCGAAATTTTTGCCTCGCTAGCACAGGTGCAAATTAAAATTGAGGATATTTCTCACAAAACTATTGAAGACCTAACAAATGTTGTTAATTTAATGCATCTTGCAAGCCTGTGTTTTAGCCCGCAAAACAACTATGCCTTGGTATATGTTTTAACAAGCAAAATGTTTGGTTTTGAGTGGCAAAATGTTGCAAATATTTGCTTGCAATACAATGCAAACAAACAAAATAATCAAACATTTGTAGAATACATCACCCTCAACAAGGCAAACGACCTTACCACCTTTATTGAAACCTACAATCAAATAAAACAAACTGCACTTCAAATGCCAGTGGAAAACTTTTTAACAACATTAATTGCAAAATTTATTAATTTATACAATTTTTACGAACAAGGCGAATTTGATTATTTATGGCAAATTTTTCAAAATTACAAATCACGCTGTGCATTTGACCAATATCAACTAAGTTTGCTGGGTTTTTGCGAGTATTTTTTTAGCAATTTAGGGGCCGAAATTAAAAATACAAATACATCCAAAGGTGGTGAAAGCATTAGGCTTTCCACAATACATTCCTCAAAGGGTATGGAAAGTAAGGTTGTTATTATGCTAGATGCCAGCAAGGAAAAAGCCAAAAACACCAAAACATTTTTTATAAACGAGGGGGTGTTGATTCTTGACCCTACAAAAAACGAAAAACAAATTGCACCCAGCCTTACAGATTATGCAAGTTTTTATAAGCTGCAGCAATCTTGCGAGGATCTAAATTTGCTCTATGTTGCGCTAACCCGTGCTAAGCAGTATTTGTATGTGTTTTCTAAAAACGATAAGGGTTGGTGTAAATATTTGCAAAATGCCATAAGTAACATTGGGGTTGGTGGGGGTTTGCAGCACAAGGGCGAGGATCCAACCCCGCATCAACAAACTGCCCCATTGTTTAGCGATGGGCAAATGCTTGTCTACGGCCAAAATCAGCCCCAGCTTGTAGCTGCAAAATCCTACTCGCAATTAAAACAGATGCAAAACAACGGTATTCAAAATACCGAGGAAACTCAGCAAGGCTGGCTAAAAAAAGGCGGGGTAGAATACGGCGTTGCAATGCACAAAATGCTTGAGCTTGCTAATTGCATTAACACAAAACAACAGGCACAATTGCTTTTAAATGCAATTAATTACACTGGGGGTGAGAGTGGAACGGACAAAATTATTGCCAATTTTTTTGCCATAAAAGCCCAATTTTCGGATCTTTTTTTGCATCCAAGTGCTTGCTTTGAAGTGGAAATATCTAACGGGCAACATTTTGGCAGGCTGGATCTTTTAATAAAAGACGGCGAAAACATTACAATTATAGATTTTAAAACCGATTCCAACCCACCTCAATCACCCCAGCTAATTAGCGATGAATACAAACAACAGCTCGCTTTTTATAAAAACATTATGCTATCCCTTCAACCCTCCGCCTCCATCACCTGCCAAATTTTATGGACCTCCACCCTCACCCTCACAAATATTTTGTAGTTTTTAATTTTATTGTTGATTTTTTGCAGATAGCATCCTAATATAATTGTATTAATTAAAATATGTAAATATGATAAACTTTTTTGAAATACAAACCGCATTAAAAAATTTGCAGGCAGGGCTTAATACAATTAGGGACTGTCTTTGACTTAGAGTCCCTTACAAAAACCCTAGCCGAAATTGAAGCCAAAACCTTGGAGGAAAACTTTTGGCAAAGCGAGGGCTATGAGCTTGTTTTAAAGCAAAAAACCTCACTTGAAAGCAAGATACACCCTTACAACAAGGTGCTTGAAAAGCTAAGCTATTTAAACGATTTGTTAAGTTTAGGGGAGCAGGAAATTTACGAGGAAATTTACGGTGAGCTACAAGATCTTGAAAAAATCATCGCCCCCCTTGAGCTTGCAGCAATGTTTAAAAACCCTGAGGACAAGCTTTCGGCTTTTGTTGAAATTAACGCAGGCACCGGCGGAACGGATAGTCAGGATCTGGCAAAAGATTTAGAGCGAATGTATATTCGCTATGCCCAAAACACTGGCTTTACCTGCGAAATTGTGGATAGACTCACCGAGGATGTTGGCATAAAACAAGTAATTTTACAAATAGATGGCGAAAATGCCTACGGACTTTTAAAAAACGAAACGGGGATACATCGTTTTGTTCGCATCTCGCCATTTAATGCCGCCGGCAAAAGGCAAACAAGTTTTGTAAGCGTGCTTGTAACCCCCGTGGTGGACGACAAAATTGAAGTAAATATTAATGCCGCCGATTTACGAATTGACACCTACCGCAGCAGCGGCGCAGGTGGGCAGCATGTTAACAAAACCGATTCCGCCGTTCGCATAACACATATCCCAAGTGGAATTGTTGTTGCCTGTCAGGACGGACGCTCCCAGCACCAAAACCGCGATAAGGCAATGAAGGTTTTGCATTCCAAACTTTACAAAAAACAGGTAGATGCCAAAAAAGCCGCCGAAAATTCAATCCACAAGGACGATATTTCATGGGGCAACCAAATTCGCAACTATGTTTTTGCCCCCTACAAACTAGTTAAAGACCTCCGCTGCGGCTATGAAACCAGCCAAGTAGACAAAATTATGGACGGCGACCTCGCCGAGCTACTACTTACTTTAATAAAAAATATTCACTAATTTATCATAATTTATCACCTACCACCCCATTCCCCCTTCATCATTCCCGCGCAGGCGGGAATCCATTTGTCCGCTCTTCGAGGGAGGGGGCAAAGATAATTAGGGTGTGAGGTCTTTATAAAGCAATGTATTGTTTTATAAAGACCTC
>Ga0209107_10000364_pt1 | contig 26998 bp, 28 predicted proteins | sample LakErihyJuly2011_2_FD_187460 | JGI IMG/M metagenome (GOLD analysis project Ga0209107, IMG submission 187460) | Freshwater microbial communities from dead zone in Lake Erie, Canada - CCB hypolimnion July 2011 (SPAdes) (version 2) | ecosystem: Environmental > Aquatic > Freshwater > Lentic >...
AGCACCTGAAAGCGCCAAAGAAGCACCTGAAAGCGCCAAAGAAGCACCTGAAAGCGCCAAAGAAGCACCTGAAAGCGCAAAAGAAGCACCTGAAAGCGCCAAAGAAGCACCTGAAAGCGCCAAAGAAGCACCTGAAAGTAAAAATACAGATGATGAAACAGGTGATAAAGATAAATTAAATGATGAATTAAAAAAGGGTGGTGTAAGAGGCGTAAGAGGCACTAGAGGCGTAAGAGGAGGCCGAGGTAGGGGAGGAGGTGGGAGAGGCGCCGGTAGTAAACGCAACAATAATAAATTAAATAAGGATGATATAAATCTTAATAATATATTTAGTAATATTTTCAAAAAAATAAAATTATAAATATGACTGATAATATAATATATTATCTCTAAAACTGTATATAATATAGAAACCTATTAATATTCCAATTAATATTAATATTATAAACATGAATGAGTTAGATATTAAATAATATAGTATATATATTATTAAAAATAAAAGCGGATAATATCCATTAGCATTTTCTATTAATGAAAAAACAATACTCATTATATTCTATATTTTACAAACAATATTTTAAATAACCAAACTTTTCAAGTGTCCAACACGAATATCAGTATTAATCATTATTTGATATCCTGCTTTAATTATATTTTTAGAAAATGCTACATCTTCGCTAGATATATCGCGAATTGTTTTGCCATCATCTGTTTCAATTATATGTAATTCAGAATCAAAATAAGGATATTTCATTTTATCAAAAACTTCTTTTTTAACAGCCATGAATCCCATGCCAGTATAAGCAACTGGATAATATTTAAAAGAAGTCTCTTTTTTCCATACTTCTATTTCTTCGGGAGTACTAAACTTAAATGTACCATTTTCTTTGAAATAATTTATATCCCAGTCTTTAACAAAAGCATAATTTACTAAATCAGACATTCTATACATACCCGCAACAACAGGATGATGTTCGGTAGAATCTATTAAATCGATAACTTGTTCGGGCGTAAATATAATATCGCTATCAATTGTTATCCATACGTCAAAATCTTGATTATCAAATGGTTTTTGGTTATCGCCGCGCAGCGTATCAAGTCCCAATGTCTTCATTCTAACAAATGAAACAAATGAACCCGTAGCAGGAGAAATTAATATATCATATTTGCGCATATCCATAACTTTGCTAATAGTAGAAGTCCATGAAATTAAAAATTTTGAACTAAAATTATCACCGGGCAATGCGAATATAATACGTTTTAAATTAACTTCGCTAGCACCAGGAACCGGAGCGGCACCAGGTTCAGGAGCACCAGGAACCGGAGTGGCACCAGGTTCAGGAACACCAGGAACCGGAGCGGCACCAGGTTCAGGAACACCAGGAACCGGAGCGGCACCAGGTTCAGGAGCACCAGGAACCGGAGCGGCACCAGGTTCAGGAACACCAGGAACCGGAGCGGCACCAGGTTCAGGAGCACCAGGAACCGGAGCGGCACCGGGTTCAGGAACGCCAGGAACAACAGATACAGGTTCTGGGGAGGCACCGAGAACCGGGGTGGCTACAGGTTCAGGAACAGCAGGAACAGTACCTGTTTCTACTGCGGTATCAGTATTTGTTATAGGGGTTTCAGCAATAGGAGTTATTTCTTCGTTCATCATCATATTTTATTATTTAAAATTATTTCTTATATCATTTTACTGACGTTTATAAATGTATATAAAATATATTTGTATATTATAATATAGTATACGTATAAATGTCTAACGATAATGATAATTATAATTATAAAGATATAATTTATAATATCGAATTAGATTCTAGTTCTCGTAGATGCACGCAACCATCTAAAATTAAAAAACAGTTGAAACCTCATCAATTGGCGTGCTTACATAAAGCGATTATGATGGAAAATCATAGAAAAATTAGATATGCGAGTGGCGAAGAAATAGAATCTAATATTGGGATATTGGGAGATATTGTAGGATACGGTAAAACATTAACGGCATTATCAATTGTTGCTCATAATAATGTAGATAATATTTTAATTAATAACGAAAAAATAATTAGTCATCATAGCACGAAAGCATATAATTATTTTAAGTTAAGTGCTAAAAATAAAAATATAGAGAGTTTAAATAACATAATTAATTCCACATTGATTATAGTTCCTCGCGGCCCTGTATATGTTCAATGGGAAAGAACTTTGCGCGAAAGCACTAATTTAAAATATCTAGCGATTGAAAATCTAAATTTTATTAACAAACATATGCCAAAATATGAAGCGAATAGCGATTTTAAAGAAATTATAAAGTATTTCAATCAATATGACGTCGTACTTATTAAAAATACTACATTATCTGTATTATTTAAATATTATGACCCTTACTATTTATCATTATACAAAGATCTACGACATAGTTCTTATATTTATAATTGGAAACGTGTTATTATTGACGAATGTCATGATATTATTAATAAAATAGAAACACTTTCATATACATATCTATGGTTGATTAGCGGAACATATTTAAATATATGCGACCGTCTCTATTCTTCGTCAAATTCTCTACATCATAATATTAAGGAGTTTATAAAAGAAGATTATTTAAACTTTATGTTAGTTAAATGTAATAAAGAATTTGTTAAAGAAAGTTTTAATGTGCCTCCTATTTGTGAGAAATTTTATTTATGTAAAATGTCTAAATATTTGAAAGTAATTAAAAATTATATTAATCAAACAGTACTCGAAAAAATCAATGCGAATGATATATCTGGCGCTATTAAAGAACTGGGTGGTAAAAATGAGACAGAAACTGGTATTGCGAATCTAATATGTGCGGATATGAATAAGGCGATACAGAACAAATATAAAGAAAAAGATTATATTAATCTTCTAGATATTCCTGACGAACTAAAAGCAAATAAATTGAAGGCGATTGAGCAAGAACTTATTAATTTAAACGAAAAACTCAAAGATCTTACCGAAAGAATATCTGAAATTGAAAATAAAACTTGCGCGATTTGTTTAGATAATATCACGCATCCTATAATTTTAGATTGTACGCACATATTTTGCGGAAGTTGTATAATTAGTCTATTAAATAATAAAAGTATGTGTGGCGATAATATCAAGAGGTGCCCTAATTGTCGCAAAGAAATAACAAGTACCGACAATTTGACAGCGATTGTTCCAGAAAAAAAGGAAGAACCTGTAAAATTATCTAATAAAGATTGTATTGGAAAAGGTATATTAAGCAAAGAGGATACCTTGATTGAATTGATATTAAATAACAAAACTGGCAAATTCATAGTATTCAGTCGCGTAGATGCTGCATTCTCCAAAATAACAGAAATATTAACAACTAATAATATTACTCACGCATGCCTAAAAGGCAATACAAACCAAATGATGAATATTCTAAATAATTTTAAATACGGAAATACAAGCGTTATTTTATTAACAACACAATATGCCGGTTCTGGTATTGATATTAGCGTTGCGACAGATGTAATCATATTACACTCAATGGATGCCGATAAACAACAGGCGATAGGAAGAGCACAGCGCGTTGGTAGAATTACGCCATTAAAAGTTCATAATCTATGCTATGAACACGAATTAAATGAAAATGAAAACCTCGTTATTACTAATTAGACATCATTCTGCGTAGCAAATATAATAAAAATTGACATTAGTATATATAAAATTTATAATATATATAACAGATATAACATAGTATATAATATACTTTTAAACAATTTGTAAAATGACCGATGATAGAAATGCACAGAGTGTCACGAATATAACTGGTATAACTGGAGGGAATATAAATAATATTAATAAGAGAATACCAAGATATAAAATAGGGGATGATAATATAATTAAAATGTCTAATGAAAAACAAAGATATTATTTGAATATTGCCGCAAAAATTGCCTCAAAATCTCCAGTTTATACACACAAACACGGAGCAGTAATAGTACATAAAGATATTGTAATATCTTCTGGATATAATTTTTATATAAATGGCAATAGCATGCACGCTGAAAAAGCAGCGATATCAAAAATAAACAAGAAGTTCAAGGGTCTTCTTAATGAATGCGATATTTATGTAGTTAGAATAGGTCCAAGTAGTTTAGATAATCCTCTAAAATATTCGCGCCCTTGTTTAGATTGTGAGAGCACTATTATGAAATACAATATTAAAAATGTGTATTATTCAACATCTTGCGATTATGATATACTTAATGGAACTATTCATAATAAATGCAAATGCTTTTTATAAATCATAATATTCTTATAGCGTAAGTGATACTTTCGGGATAATTCTTTTAATATTTTTTCTTACAAATGTTTCGCGTTCATCTTCAAATATTTTTTTTAGCAATTCTTCGCCCGATAAATCATTATATTTAATTATTTTTGTTTTAATATCATTCATTTTGATAGGCACCTTACATTCTTTAACATTTGTTTTAATACGTCCGTGTTGTGTATTTAGATCATTGTATTTATAATTAAACATAAACTCCTCAATCTTATTATTTAGTACGCGCTGATAATTTTTACGTTCTTTCATAGCGATATTTAGTTTTCTAATTTGGTCATCATATTTAAACCAGTCATTTACTAGATTTTTGAAAGTTTCTAATTCTTCTGGTGTAGGTTCGTTATTCTTATTATTAATTATATCATCTACAATATTTAAATTTTCCATTATATATTATATTCGCCGATTATCCTTAAATTATTTTTATACCTTTTGTTTATTCATTTTAACGAATTTTTTCATATCCTTTAATTCTCTACGTCCGCTATATTCACTATGCTTTTTACCTCTGCTATATTTAATTATTGTAGGAAACCCCATAATATTTTTCTTATATTTTGCGCGAAGATATTTAAAGTTATTATATTCGACATTTACTATTATTACGCTGTTATTATTTTTAATACTATTACATAATTTATTCCATATAGGTTTTAATTGAATACAATAACCACACATGTCAGAATAGTATAATATAACAACATTATCATGCGTTAAAATATTTTTATTGATATCCTTCTTATTCTCTATGTTTAAATTGTAGAACATCTAATTCAAATCCTCTATTTATATATATTATTATTTTATCTATCTTAATATAAATAGAATTATGAATAATTATTACGAAGTATCTGAAGTATCTGGGACGAATAACAAAGAATATAATATGAAAGAATTGAGTTCGCAAATATCTTGCGATAATATGTATTTATTATCAAAAAATTATACAGATAATCAACGATTTTTATTTGACGCAAATATTAATATGGAATTATGTAATAGTCATTATTATTATAATGATAATCTAGATAATATAAAACGAATGGAAAATAATATATTATCAGGAATGTCTATTGGAAAAAAAAGTTGTATTTATAAAAAACCTGGATATAATAAAGGTGATTGGGAATTTCAATATGGTGCTAGCGATACTTTACAAAGTCAATTAAATTCTTTTGATCTTTTTAATTATCAATCTAAAGCGAAAACAAGTAAAAAAATAAAAGAAGACTGTCCTATTAGTAAGATGAGAGAAAATTTCAAATCATTAGGTGAATGCGAAAAAGGCCCTTTTTCAACATATGTTAATACTTTTACAACTGATTATGATAACTGCGTATGATATAATACGTCGGATATTATATACACAGGATAATATAAAAATTGATTGTCGTTTATTTGTCTAGTTAATAATAAGTACAAGTAATGTATTCAATTGAAGCAAATACCGAAAATATTCTTAAGGTTAGTTTGTCTAATCATAAAAGATTATATAATACGACTATGAATGTTATTGCTAAAATGACTTTAAATAATGATTCGACAAATGTAGATTATTTTAAGTTGAAAAACATTATATCTATTTATGTAAATCAAGAGATTAAATTAATGAATGCGTCTGATATGAATAGTATAATAATTGATTATGGATTTGATAATGCTATTAATAATTATAAAAAGCATTATAAAATATTGGATAGTATAAATGTTAGCATGTTGGTATATAATATATTATGTAATAATTATGTCATAACTATAAATGTTGAAAAAAAGGAAGCGATAAATCTGCTAAAAAGTTATATTATTACTAAAAATAATAGGAAAAAATATATTAAGAAATTGAATATAAAGCGCGAAAGCGAATATTTAATTGATAAAATTAATAAAGAGATAAAATGCGATGATGCTAAATTAATCCTAAATAGCATTATTACAAAGTTTGTGAATAGAACTATGAAATCTCTTGATAAAGCATAGTATAATTCATAGTATCTCGATAATCTTCTATGAACATTCTAATTATCTTATATTTTTCACTACTTATTTTTTTACCCATGTCAGTACTTATATTATTCATCAAAATATTTGTACGATTTTCTATGTTTTCTATTATACTAGATATATCACTTTGTCTCCTAACAATTCCATATGTGAAATATCTTGATATTCCAATTGCTCCGAGAGAATCTATGCGGTCCGCGTCGCGAACACAATCTAGTTCAATCGATTTAATACGATTTTCATTCGCCAATTCTATAGATAAACTTACATTACACGCCGTATTTATAATATTTTCCAATAACATTTTATCATTTATTAAATTACTAAAGAAACCTCTTAATATATTTTCTTGCGTATCTTCGCTATTATTATTATATTTACTATCATTAACATCGTGTGTTAGTGCCGCCAACTGAATTATAAATATTTGGTCGTCATCAAGATTTTCCGCAATCGCTAACCTTGTCGCCATATTTTTAACTCTTATAGCGTGCTCAATACTATGAGAATCATCATATCGTTTCATATAATCCTTTGCGAATTCTTCTGTAATAATAATAATTTCTTCTTTAGTTAGAAAATCCATCACGTACGCAAGTAATCTTTAAAGATATATTATTAGACTTAAATAATATATCGTTATCACTTTTTATATAATTATGTATTATATATTATTTATTTACTTAATTCATCTAATTCTTGTTCATTTACTTCTGGCAATTTTGAACTAAATCTTGTCAAATGCGCATATATTTTTTTATTTGTATTTTCAATTTTTCTCAATTCTTCATCTGATAAAACTTCTTGATTTATCGGCGACTGTGGCGACTGTGGAGATACAGGAGACCTCGGCGACTCTGGAGACCGCGAAGACCTTGGAGATACAACGGGTTGAGATTTATTTAACCCAGATATGGCAGATGATGAAGGTTGTATTTTGTTGGACGCTCTTTTCATGTTTTTCTCATTTTCGGCAAATTTAAATTTTTTTAATTGGTCATTAATCTTATTTATCTTTTGTATTATTTTATCTTTTTGTATTACCAAATAGTCGGTGTTTTGTCGCTGATAATTTTTATTAAATTCATTAACTTCTTCTTCGAAATTTTTAAGTTTTGTTATGCTTTCTTCATTTTTTTCTATAAAATAGTTATGTTTATCTGTTAAATAATTACGTTTAGCAATCGGCATATTATTAAATAAATTATTATTAGTTAAAAGCAGTCTATATTTTTTTCTGAATGCTAGTAATTTACTATAATCTCTCGTGTTTATTTTACCAAGAAGAGCCAATTTTCTTATATTATAGTTTCTTCTCTTTTCATTATCATTACTCGTTTTAATTAAATTATTAATTTTATCTAATTCATTATTCAAATTTTCTAATTCGGATTCTAAATATTTATTTTTATGTAAAACTCTTTTATATAATTTTGCTACAGGTGCCGCTATAGATGAACTAAAAAAATTAGAAATTCGTTTTGAAACTGTAATCCGCGAACCACTATTTGTACCTCCAGTACCTCCAGTACTTCTTACATTGCACGTATTTATATCATTGGATGCCGATTTAGATAATACAAATATAATATATAGGATAAAGCATACGAAAGAATATATTATAATAATAACTCGCAAATAAAAATACCAATTATATTCTATAACATTGTCCGTTTTATAAATATCCTTTTTTTTAATGAAAAAATATATTATGAATATTAAGAATAAAAATTCAAATACTAGAAATAAATATATATATTGAACCACATCTTTTCGCAAAATTCTAAAAAAGTATATTATATTCGCTATACCTACTATCAAACAAATGTATGTTAATAATTCATCATTTGTTATTAGTTTATCTATAGAATTATCCATCTATAATATATAAATATATAAATATATATCATCATATATGGATAAAAAATTATATATTATAATTGATGTGCGCGAAGACCTATTGTATAATGATATATTTGATAGAGATTTAGATATTTACAAAGATAAAATAGAAATTATCAAAGAATCTTTAGATATTGGTGATATTCATATTAAATATAATGAAATTTTATATATTTTCGAAAGAAAAACAGTTAGAGATTTGGTTTCATCTATACACGACGGCAGATATAGGGAACAGAAAGCGCGTATGTTATCTATATATGATAAATATCAACTGTCCTATATTATAGAAGAAGACGATGTTATATCATCTAAAATTTATTCAAATAAATCAATAATTCAAGGCGCCTATATAAATACAATGTTTCGCGATAATATCAGAGTTCTTTTTACTAAAAAGATTTGCGAAACAGCAACATTATTATTATCAATAGCGGTAAAAATAATAGAAAATCCCAAAAAGTTCATTTCTACAAAAACTAATGAAAATTCTGCGGATATCTGCTACACAGATTATGTTAAACTGAAAAAAAAGAAGATAGATAATATCGACGTCGACACTTGTTATATAATGCAGTTATCACAAATACCTCACATTTCAAATATTATAGCGAAGAATATCGCAAAGATATATCCTTCAATGCCTTATCTAATCACGCAATTAATAGATAATGAAAATAAAAATAAGGAATTATGTAAAATAGATGGGGTAGGCAAAGAAAAGGCTGCCGTAATAATCAAGTATTTATTTGGAGACAAATGAAAACTGCTTGTATTCCGCTATAATATCTCTAAATATTCTAATATTATTAATAATTTTTAACTCTCCTATATTTTGATTATTGAATATATCATCCAATATGTTAGTTTCTTTGGATTTTTCCTTTTCCTTATAATATACAACGGCAGTATTATATTCTGTTATAAATTTCTTATTATTAACAGTAATTGCGTATTTTTTATTTTTGTCATAGTTTATAATTTTGCTTATAATATTTATAATCTCCTTATTCTTATCCTTACAATTATTTTTTTGGTATTTCCATAATTTATATGTTCCATCGCTAATATATGCCTCCGCTATAATAACCCCCGTTTTTATATTTTTAGTAATTTTAATATCTGCTTTAAATGTCCCTTCCTCAATACTTTTATCAGATTTCTTCAATTTCTCCTTCTCCGTACTAATTATCTCCTCGCGACCTTCTGCGTTATTAGCGTTATTAGCGTTATCAATAGCATAACTAGGATTCGCATTAGTAGTCGCTATAGAAGCACGCGACGCTTTGGAAACTTTTCTAACTTTAGGTTCGCTTAAGACATTAATATATTTATCAAATAATAATTCTTTAACTGCCAATAATTTTAGATTATCTAATCGATTTTTTCTGCGAATATTATCTTGATACATCGGTTTAGATAATAAATCTCTATCAACATTCTGCCAATATTCATCATCTTTATCATAACCCGGCAGTTGATCAATACATAGAGCATATAATTGTATAATAGGTTTCATTATTTGATTAGTTATATAATGGAGATAATCAGGTGTCAAATTATTTTCCACAATATATTCTGGATTTTCTATTCTATCGCCTTGAAGTGAATTTGGATTATTCGTTTTAATATATACAAACGGGATACGTTCATTTACACAAGGGCGATTTCCGGGATCACGTGCCCCAATTCTATCCGCCAAAACCTTATGGGCTATTTTTGAAGGATCTTTATAAGATGCCTTAATACTTTTTGTAATAACTAATTCTTGTATAGATGTTTTGCCCTCTACTAGGTCTTTCAATTCTTCATTAAGAAACTCGATAGATGCCGCCAAATCTTGTTTTTTTAATATGATATCTATAACTCCTCCATATACTTTTTTAACAATATGAGCATTGTCGCGCCGTTTCAACACAATTCCCATAGATTTTTGCTTATAACTATTAACATCCGTTTCATATAAATTACCAACATATCTCTTTTTACTTAATAATATGAATGGATATAGTGATTTTTCATAATTCAGTTTTTGCGGTTTAGGCATTATTTTAGCAATCTCTTTCTCTACTATTTTTCCCATTTTAATAGCGTAAGGCAGAGCGTCTTTTCCTAATACTATATTTCCTTCCTCGTCTTTCAACGGAAATTTACAGAATATCGAATCTGTATCACCATATATTACATCGGCACCATAATTATCCTCGACAAATTTCTTTGCCAACATAATCATTTCTCTTCCTGTAGCAGTAGTACATGCCGCTATTTCTTTCAAATATATAGATGATGTCCTTGCGCCAATTTGGCCATAAAGAGAGTTCGCTGTGATTTTATAAGCAATCTGTCGAGAATCCAATACATCCTGTTCAAAACTATTGTAAGTATCTTCGATAGATACAACAGAATCTTTCGGAATGTTATAATTTTCCCCAGTATCTATATTAAATATATTATAGATATCTCCTTTATCACTACAAAATCCGGTATAAGTATTTTTGTCATCTTTTACTGTCTTGTATTCTATTTTTTTCCTCGTATTTTTTCTTTCAATTAAAAGCATGTCTAAAATATCGGCGATGATACCTTTGCGACCGTCTTTATATTGTACAAATGTACATTCTTTCTCTCCAACTTTTTTCTTCTTATCTCCTTTACCTTCATATATATCATAATATATATTTTTATATTCAATATTAGGATCAGATACCCTATATTTTTCGTCCATCAAATAACAATCGTGAGATAAATTATTAGAAATCATAGATGATGGGTATAAAGAACCGTAATCAAATACTACAATAGGGTCATTTAAATATATCGCTTCTTTCGGGTCCAATACTACAGCACCTTCATATCCATCTTCAATATCTATAACATCGTTATCATAAGATTTAATAGTAGGAATTAGTGTATTTTTTTCCATACATTGTTTTGCGATTAGAGAGAAGATTTTGATACCTTGCCCCCTACGAAATAGGAAATTAAGAGGTACTAAACAAACATTTCCCATACCAATATTATTCTCTATAATTTTTAATTTATGAATAAGACGATTAACTAAACAGCAATCTTGAATACAATATTTGGCAATTTCACATCTATCTTTAGAATCGCCCTTAAATTTATTGAATATTTCTTGAGGTTTTAAATCATTCTTATTATCACCCAAAAATATTGACGCAACATTATCCAATTTATAACTGTCCAACTTTTGTTCTCGTTGCATAACTTTAAGCAGGTCAATTAATACAACGCCGTCCATATCAATATATTTAAGGATATTGTCTCCGAGGGCGGATGAAGATAATTTTTGCTCAACAAGAGATGTTTTGCGAGTTATTAATCTTCCCCAACCTATACTATAATCTTCTAAAATACCCAGTTCTTTCGCTCTATCCCAAATATAGGGCATATCAAAACCAAATATATTATAACCAGTAACAATATCCGAATTTAATTCATTCATCAATTCCTTCCATTTTATCAACAACTCTTTTTCAGTATTACACGAGATAACATCGCAATCTTCAATTAAATCGCATGTATCCAATGTGATAATATTTTTATATACTATTTTTTCTGAACCGTAAATATGGACCGTCGTACCTATTTGAATAATCTTATCTCCCTCCAAAGGTACCAATAAATTATCTAAAATTTTAGCCAACTTCGTTTCTTCTTCATTCAATTGGGCGATAGTCATATTACCCTCATTTTCATCTTCTGCTTCTTCGGTATTTTCTTCGTCGCCGCCAGAAGATTTAACAGATGCCGATATTTTATCCAAAATAGATATTATATCATTCATTTTATCTTTCAAAAGCGTCGGAATATTATCAATATAATTACTACTTATTTTTTTCTTTGTATATACGCGATTAATTTTTAAATCAGTCGCCTCATCTATTACGATATCCTTTTTATAAATATTTTTCAACCAGTATATTATAAAATCGCTAGTATATTCATAACCTGCTTTTGCGACTAATGCCAAATCTTGCGCGACCTTACTATAATTCTTTATCGCCACGGGAAAATCACCATGACTACTAGTACATTCAATATCAAAAGAGGTAATCAGAATAGGAGCAATTTTATTAATATCTAGTGGAATTACGTTCTTACCATCAACACTAATATTATAATTACATCTCCCCGAATCTTCGGCGATATTATATTTTTCAATTCTAACCCATCCACATGGTTTAATATTTTGAATGTGGATATATTTGAGAAACGGGTCAATATTGCTTTCATACGCTTTAAATCCTTGCTTTTCTAGAGATTTAAAATAATATTTGAGATTATTATATAATTTCAATGATTTTACAGATACTTTAATAAACCGAAATAGTTTATTATTAGTAAATCCCCAAAAGTCTTTTCGTTCTACTACCGAAATATTAGAGAAATGAGACAACATATTATGAGGAATGATTTTTTTATCGTATTTGTTCCCTTTGAACTGTGCCGTATATTTATCATTTAGCATAGTATTTTTAAGTTTTGATACATTCGCCTCAAAAAGATTGTCGCTATAACTTTCCCAACTTTCAGGAGGTTTGATATAGAAGAATGGTTTAAAGCAATTAACGGTAGTTGATATAGTAGCGCCATTATTACAAATACCATAAAGTATCATTGAATATATTTCGTCGAAATCTTTTTCCTTATTTCTGTCATTTTCGGGAATATAGATATCTGTAATTTGAAATTCAATGGGTTTATTGTCTAGAGGTTCGTAATCTTTTCTTGGTTTATCCATTATAACTAGATAATATCAATTATTTAAATATAAATTATAGGTAATCAATTTTTAATTTATAATAAGTAATAGAAGAATGGAAATAAATATAGATGGATTAATTATTATAATTGTGACATTAATAGGAATTTATTATATTTATAATTATTATGCTAATTATGGATTAATAACAGTTAAAAGTAAGATAGATAATAAGGAATATGTTGTACAAATTAAGGAAGATGCGCAAGAAGCAGCGAATTTAATCGCTAAAATAAGGGAAAGATTAATAACATTAATGGAACATTTGGAAAAATCATTTGGTATAAATGATAATCGCGTAAGATTACTAAAAAAGAACTTTAGACCAGACAGATTAAAAGAGGGCATTGATACGCCAGGATATACGAGTTATTCTGTAAATAAGGGCGAACAGATTGTTTTATGTCTTCGCAATAATGATAAATTAGTTGATATAAATACTATGTTTTTTGTTGTATTACACGAATTTGCTCATTTATCCACAGAAAGCATAGGACACACTGAAGAATTTTGGGACAATTTTAAATGGATATTGGAAGAATCTATAAATATAGGCATTTATGTAAAACAGGATTTTAAAGTTAAAAATGTAGAATATTGCGGTATGACAATAACATCCTCGCCATTAGAATAAATTAAGGTCAGGCGAAGGATTCGAGATTCGAGATATAGATAATATATAAGATAAATATATAATATCTATATTATAATATAATGAATCAATTGGTGGTATATAATAAAGATAGTAATCAGTTTGAAGTATTCTTATATATAATATTTATATTTATGATGATTAGTAAGTATTATAATGATAATATCAATATTGATATATTGCGGAGAAAAATAAATCAATATACAAATTGGAATATATATTTGATATTTTTAAATTACTTATTAATTAACTATTTTGGTATTAATAATCTATTAATAACCAAATTTATCGCCAATAATTCTTTAAATATATTTATAATATTTCATAGTTTTATGTTATATGATAGCAGAATATTATTTCAAATTGTAGATAGTAGCAAGCCATTTATTCTTAATAAAATTATAAAATGTGTTTCTGATAAAAAATTATTACAAACTGAATATATGATATGTAATATAGTATTTCACGTGCTTCCCGTGTATTTTTATAGGGATACTATTATACATTATAAATCTTATGACGACACTAAAAATATGTATTTATATACTATAATATTTAAGTTTATGTGGACGCTAAATATTTTCGGAAACTATAATTTTATGTCTATTTATATACCATCTTTTGAATTTTCTAATATTAAGTTAATAAATGGTATAGTCGTATGGGATTATATTTTAGATAATACTATGATGAATCTATCTAAATCGCGGTTTCATGGTATTATATAAAGAATAAGGGTAATATTATTAATTATAATATGATACCTAAAATAATACATCAAACTTGGAGCGATGACCCTGTGCCGCGAATAATTAATTATATACGCGATGAAAATGCGAAACTATTAAAATCTCTAGGGTACGAAATCATTTTATGGACTGATAAGATGATATTAAAATTAATAAATGACGAATATCCTGATTTTTATAAAATATATAATTCAGCACGCACTGGCGTACAGCGGGGGGATATCGCGAGGATTCTGATAATATATCACTACGGTGGTATATATATAGATTTAGATGTATTAGTTTTACGAGATTTCTCGGAACTCCTAGATATGACTAGAGATACGTTTTATATTAGTTATGAACCTGCGGAACAAACAAAATTAATATATAACAGTGATAGATATATATGTAATGCATTTTTTGCGGCAAATAAAAACAACAATTTTTTACATAAACTTTTGCGCAATATACCAGAATATATAAATAGACATGGTTATGATTTATTCTCTAAATTTGATATATTTGGGGGATTTTATATATTGACAAATATAAATAATTATGATAAAGATAAGAAAGACAATGATATATTTATAATAGAAGACAGGGAATTGATATATCCTATAAATGATTTGAAATTAGAAAATATTCCTTCGGCAAACAAAGATTGGCGCGCGGTTAGAACTGGTAAATATACTATAAATCCTATAATGATTCATTATTGGATACACGGAGATTTTGAATCTAAAAATCTTCTCAAATTATTTAAACCAGATGCCAATTATGATATACATAATAATATGTATATATTTTTTAAAATACTATATCCTAATGTAGAAAAAATTGATAATCTCTCTTAATAGTAAGAAGTTTATGTTATTAATAATCCTGCTATTATTGTTTCAAATGAGTTATGTTAGAACGTTCACAAAAATGCAGTACTCAAATATTATTAAAGATACAATATTAAATGATCCGAAAATGCCAATGATATATACTAATAAATATTTGAAAAAGAGTTTAGCGAATACTGTAGCGAATTGTAATTACAACAAACAATTTGTTTCTGCGGAGCATATATACCCGCAATGTTTATTAAATATTAAACAGTCTAATGATATGCATAATATTATAAAAACTATTAATACATTAAATGCGAATAGGTCGAATTATAAATTTCACGAAGATTATGATATTAAAAATAAGAACTGGCTAGAACTAGAATGTAATAATTATGTGAATCATAAGGATAAAATATTCGTGCCGAATAATGATTCGCGCGGTATTATATCAAGAGCGATTCTTTACATGTATAAAGAATATAATTGTAATCCAAATAAAATAATAGACGTAGAAATTTTGAAGAAATGGTATTATAACTTTTCGCCGTCAATAGAAGAAAGATATCATAACGATATTATTAAAAGGATACAAAATAAGAATAATATATTTATATCGAATTATAATAAAAAGAATAAGGGTATTAAAAAACTACTAGATAAATTATAAAATTATGTAATACTGTAATGTAATACTGTAATAGCATTAAGATTTATTATGGGATGGGATGGACATATAATAAAAAATGATATTAATATAAATTATCTTATTTTTATAATGAATCTTTTAAATGAAGAGCAAAAATATGCGTTAAAATGTGTTAGCGAGGGGAACAATATATTATTAACTGGTTCTGCGGGAACTGGAAAATCTTATACAATCAAATATATTATAGAATATTTGAATAATGCGAATAAAAAATATGCGATTACGGCATCTACGGGAACTGCTGCTGTTATTATAGGAGGTCAGACATTACATTCGTTTTTAGGACTTGGATTAGGAACAGGTACTGTTAAGGAAATATTAAATAATATTTTGAAGAATAAGAAAAAACACGAGAGTATCTTAAATCTCGAAGTATTAATCATTGATGAAATTTCGATGATTGATAAGGACTTGTTTGAAAAAATATCTCTTATATTAAGTATTATAAAATCCAATGATGTATATTTTGGTAATATTCAGATAATTTTAGTAGGAGACTTTTGTCAATTGGCGCCCGTAAAAGGCAAATACTGCTTCTTGGCGGATATATGGAATAAGATGAATATTAAAATTGTATTATTGGAAAAACTAATAAGACATGACGAAGATTTGTTATTTCAGCAAATCTTAAAAATTGTTAGGAAAGGCAGATGTACTGATAATATTATAAAGGTTTTGAATAAATTAAAAGATACAGAATTTGAAAATGGAATTATACCTACAAAATTATATCCTATAAATGTTAATGTTGATAAAATTAATAATATAGAAATAGAGAAATTGAAGGCGTGTGGAAATATATCTAAAACTTATACGGCGATATCAAGTTCTGATAAAGAAAAGGAGGTAGGCAAATTCACTATAGAATTGACATTAAATGCGCAGATTATTATTATAAGAAATATAAATGTTGAAGAATCTCTTGTTAATGGTACGCGAGGAATTGTTAAACATCTCGGAAATGATTTTGTAGTAATTAATGATATTAATGGAAATATTCATACTATCAAGTATTTTACGGACACATTTAATAATAGTATATCTTCTAAAAGTTCCTACATAATACATATGCCTATTAGAATCTGTTACGCATTATCTATACATAAATCTCAAGGAATGACAATAGACGCATTAGAATTAGATTTAGGCCCTAATATATTTACTTGCGGTCAATCATATACCGCATTATCGCGTGCTAGAAAGTTGAGTTCTATTAAAATAATAGATATAGATAAAGATTCTTTTAGAACTAATATAGATGTTAAAAATTTTTATAAAGATTGTAATAAATAATCTTAATAATTATTAGATATAAAAATGAAAGAAGCGTTTGTTTCACAAAATGAAAACGATGATATAGTAAAAGATGTATTTACAATATTCGGTTATTCAATAGTAAGTATAATTATTGTATTATCATTATTATGGGGATACAATACAAATACAAATCTTTTTGTAGCGATTTATGCTTTAATTGTAATTTTATATAATGTTATTATTATTTCTATTGTTGTAATGAATAAAAATATATATGATTCTTCTAGTTATACTATAATATTTGGAACAACTATATATTCTATATTTTTAACTTTCTTTGTAGGTGTTTATTTCGCATATAAATATTTCATGACTTCTTCAAAAGAACCAAAACTTATTCAGACTGTTAATAATTCTTATAATTATTAAATATTATATGTACCCGGTGTATGATATGATATAGAGTATTATAAATAAAGATGCTGTTTTAATGTATATATCTAATGATAAAATATTTTCTTGTAAATATTCTGGTATTTTATCGTATATATTATTAATTATTCCGCTAAAATAAATTAGAAATACTATTATCACTATTATAAGATTTTTTTTTATTAATTCAATATCTATATATAACATATAGTCGTTTTTATTTTGCGAATATGAAATGTGCGATGGATGTTGAGTGTAGGGATGTGAAGGATATGATATTTGCGAAGGATGCGAAGATGGTTGTGTGGGATATTGCGAATTAGGAGGATATTGTAAATGAGGAGGTAATGGAGGATGTTGTAGATACGATGGGCTATTTGGAGAATTTAAGGGACCCAAATTGATATTATCATTTATAGTATTTTGCGAATTTACGTTCATATCTTTATTATTTTTAGATATTAATAATTCATCTCTAAATTCATTAAGAACATCTTGTACTACCGGGTCATTTATATCATTATTTTCGCCACTAACGCTCATTTGATATTATTATGATAATCTAATATTATATTATATTTAGATATTGAATATAATTACGCAACATAATTATATTATATATAATTATATTCAACATAATTATATTATAATTATAATGTTGCTAAATCCGGATTATTTAGATTATTTGCTTATAACTAATAATATAAAAATAAAGAAGTGTTTTCATATAGGTGCTCATAAGTGCGAAGAGGCGCCTATATATAATAAATTGGGGGTGTCAGATGATGATATAATATGGATAGAGGGAAATAATGATATGGTGGAGATTTCTAAAAATAATAATATTAAGAATATATATAATTATATTATATCAGATAAAGATAATTGCGATATAATATTATATAAGGCGACTGATACATCTTCATCATCTATTTTAGATATGTATAAACACTGCGAGGTTTATCCGACAATATCATATGTAAATAGCGTAAAATCCAAAAGTATTACAATAGATACTTTTTTAAATTTATATAATATAAATAAATCTGAATATGATTTCTTGAATATCGCCATTCAAGGAGCGGAATTACTCGGACTAAAAGGCGCTCTTAATTATTTGAAATATGTCAAAGTAATATATATAAAAATACATGAAATGGAATTGTATAAAGGTTGTGCGAATGTAAAAGAACTAGATGATTTTTTAGGACATTATAATTTTAGGAGAATTATTACTATTATGACAGATAAGGGTTGGGGGGACGCATTATATATTGCGTCTTAAGGTTTTCGCTAGGTACTCGATAGGTACTCGATAGGTACTCGATAGATTATCGCGATGTTCTCACGTTTTTGACGCCTCTTTAGCGACATTCGCTTCTTTTGCTGCTTTTACTGCTTTTGCGTGTTTAGATTCTTTAATTTTATTACATCTTCCTGTAATCGCATTTCTTATTTCACCTTCTTTACATTTTTTAACACATTTTCCTGTTTTTGGATTAATTTCCTCACCTTCCGGGCATTCTTTAGTATCTTTATTAAGTTTAGGTAATTTATTAGGAGGTTTTGGAGGAACCATAGAAATTTCTTTAGGTTCGGTAGGTTCTGTAGGTTCGGTAGCAGTCGGTGCGCCTGGAGCACTTGGAGCACTTGGTTGAAGTTTGGGTTCATTTAGTATTTTAGGAAGTTTTTTGGGTTTTGTAGGAGGTTTAGGAACCATAGGTTCTATAACATTTTCATTAGGAACAGAGGGTTGTATAACAATGGGTTCGGTGGGTTCGGCAGGTACTATAGGTGGATTGGTGGGGGCGGATGGTTCTTTGGTAGATTGTACAGGTTTAGGAACTTTCTTGGGTACTGTAGGAAGTTTAGGAGCCTTTATTACCTTGCGTTCTTTAATATCTTTAGGATATTTTTTAGGTTCTTTGGGAGGCACAGGTTTTAATAGAGTAGGTTCTACATCATTATTAACATTATTAACATTATCCAATGATATATTTTCATATGTATAGATATCAGGTATATCTTCGGCTTCGTATTTATGTTCCAAATATTTACGAACAGCACCTTTAGTTTTATCTTTTTCTATTTCTCTCATTAATTCTGCTTTTACAGATAAATAGTTTTCATAACTTATATGCGCCAATTTTCTTTTATTTTCATAAAGTTCTTCATATTTGTTTTTTTTTTGAAAAGTAATATCTTGCTGATTATTAATATTATCAAGATATATCTTAATATCCGCTTTTAAACTATTTATATCATTTGTATTATTGTTTGCGATATTTAATATTTTTTTTTCAATATTTCTTAATATATCCATTTAATAATATTGAGGATAAAAATAATTAAGGTAATATAATGTCTTCAAACATTCCCCTATAAAATGTTTGAAGACTTTCATCGGGTTTCAATTGTTCTTCATATGTACTTCTAGGTACGTATTTTACTACTACCTTCTCCTTGCTACAAGTGTGCTTTTTACTATAATACCCTTGAACTATTAATATAGTACCTATAAAAAGTAAAAATATAGCGATTGCTTTCATTTCTTAATTATATAATATAGTTTATTTTTAAGTATTTCTTTCACTCCAAGCATCAACTTTCTCAATTTCTTCTTTAACCGCATCCAATTCTACAACATCGTTATTTTCATTACTCGCTTCTACATTATCGCCAACGGGCGCAGCATTTGAAGCGAATGTCTGTTTTCTATTCTCGAATACAATATCGCGATTATCCATATTCTTCTTATATTCTTTCATGAGAGTATTCAATTGCGTTTCCGAATATTCTTGATTTTCAAGAGATTCCGGATTTGGAGACCAAGGACACCAGCATCCAACTTGCGCAATATAGATATTGAATTTATTGTCTATTTTTTTCAAAAATTCACTACGGATTTTTGCCTCTTCAATAGTATCAAATGTCCCTCGTACTTTAATACCGCGCATAGAAGTAATGAAATTATTTTCTTTATGATAATTCGCCTCCAATTCATCGTTATTTACTGATTTATAAAAAGAGTATTGTTCGTTCATCTCTTTAGGGTCAAAGAGGTATGAATGATTATCTACGATAGTATCAACCATATCTTTTTGCTCGGGATTTTTTTCTTTAATTCCATCGAGGAGTTTTTTCATATCATCGGAGAACTTTTGTATAAATTTATTAAAAATATATGCTTCCTTATTTACAATAACATCTTCGGGACTCAAAAAAGACAATAGAACGAAGTTTTGGCCACGGATAGGTTTATCTTCATCCAAATAATCAACTTCCTTTGTAGAAACCACAGTATTATCTTGAGCGCTGGTCATCTTATTTATATTCTATCTTATATTATAAATATATATTTAAAATCTTATATATTTTTGTAAAAAAATATCTTATAATAATAAATGTCTATCAAGAAATACGATGATTTTAACTTATTATTATATAATATATTAAAATATGCCGTCCAAGCCCTTATAATAGCATTCGTGGCATTATTAATACAAAATAATCGCTTCGATGTCGCCAAATTACTAACACTCACTATATTAGTTGCCCTAATATTATATGTATTAGATTTATTATCAAATAGATTTTCTATTTATCAAAATGATAGCAAAATAGGGCTTAAAAATAGCAATCAATTTATGTTAATATAAAATAGCCCTTGATTTATTTTTAATATTTATATAATTTCATTAGGAACATGAAATAATATTATATACATTGAAACAAGTATTATATATGTTAAAAATATTGATTGAACTAGTATAAATAATTCCTCGTATATTAGAGTATTCCGAGGCATATTATAGTGATATAAATAGCGCGAAATATCATTTTTTAAGTATATCTATATATATCTATATCCTTAATCTATCTAGAAAATGTTAAAAATATTGATTTGAAATTTGAGTACATAACTTTTTTTATTTAGAAATTTCTAGAAAACTTTTGGAATATTAGAAAATAAAAAGTTATGTACTCAAATTATAAAATACAAATTTTAGAAAAATCTGGTTTAGATATAAGATATAGCAAGAGTATATAAGAAAAACCCGGTATAGCGAAATATTATTATTAGAAATATAGAAATTATACTACAATCGATTTCTGTATTTGAATAAATTCGAGCGCTTTATTATAGTACTCTTCGTTTAATTCAATACCAATAAATCTCCTATTATTTTTTATTGCCGCTATTCCAGTGCTACCTACACCCATACAATTATCCAAAACAGTTTCTCCTTCATTTGTATATGATTTTATTAACCATTCTAGCAGATCTACTGGTTTTTGTGTTGGATGCGCAGGTCTTTCAACACGGTTAAACTTAAGGACAGTTGTAGGAAGTCTTCTACCATCACTAACAGATACATTTTCTTTATGAGTTCCATAATTACTCTGTCTATCTACGGCACTTTGCGTATTCCAACGTTCGTATGGACTGCTATACCAATATAAAATATTGTATGTAGGCTGTTTTTTGTAAAATATACAAATATCCTCATTTGTTTTCATAGGTTTTCTTTTAGCATTTAGGAAATCGCTAAATTTATTTTTCTCCCATACTAAACAATATCTAAAATGTTTCATATTACTTGATATGAGCGCCGTAGTGAAAGGTTGGCAACTAAATAGTATAATTGCCCCATTATCCTTTATAATCCTATTATATTGTTCCCATAATTTATCAAACGGGATTATAATATCCCATTTATTTTTCGTGACTCCGTAAGGTAAATCGCATAGTATTAAATCTACAGATTTAGTTTCTATCTTTAACATCACATCAAGACAATCTCCGCAGACTAGACATATCTTCTCTTTTTCTAGATATTCTCTTGTTATTAAATCTTCCGTATTGGCATTAGTATCCACGGGTATATCTTTGATATAAGATATCAGTTTGCCCTTATTTTTATTCGAATATCTAGTTATTTTATGTTCCTTACAATAAGATATTAGTTCCTTTAAATTCATTTTTTCAAAATCTATATAATTAATACGCACATCATTTACTGTTTCCATATAAAATGTATTTATATTATCACTATTATTTATATAATATATGATAATATTTTTCAAAAATTACTTAATTGCTTTGCTACTTGATATTATTTATTATAAGTCCCTTATAAAATATCCACTATAAAGATGGTATTATTTCGTAATTCAAATCAACACATATCTTTTTCCATATTTGGTCTTGAACATAAAGTTTTTCCCTACTTTTTAACAACGGGAAATACTTCAAATATTCGTTTAATCCAAGTATTTGAAAAAATTTATAAAGTACATAACTATATGATAAGAAATTCTTTCTATCTTTAGGGCAATGTTTCAAAAACGGCGCTTGAATGCTTCTAAACATATTACAGAGTTTATCTTCTAATTCGGGACTAAATTGCGGTGTGGGTATTCCATTAATTCTATTTATAATATAATTAATATGTTCATAATATTTATTAATTCGCAATCTTTTAAGAATATCCCTCATTTTTAAATAAGTTATTTTTTTCAAATCTATTATTTTCTCTTTCTTAATTTCCGTTAAAATTTTTTCAAATATTTCATCCGGTATATCTGTACTTTCTTTTCCTTGTACTTGATTACACCATTCTCTAAAATGATTTATTCGTTTATAACAGAAATGCGAAGTATCCTTCGTATTCTGTTTTAATATTGGTCTATTCTGCTCAACTAACAATAGTTCTTGATATCCGCAATAACCGCATACTATTATGGCATCATGTTGAAGACATGTCATATTATTTTTACATATTTTACATATCTCTATATTTTCGTCTTCTACTGTTCTTACATATTTGTTATTGATTATCGCCATATATTTATCTACTAAAGTACTTTTATCATATACCTTACAGTTGTTATTATCTTCTTTATCGTCGCATTTGTATTCTTCGGGTTTTTCGCTTTCTATATTTTCGCATTTATCGCTATCTTTAGATATATTTTCTAATACTATTTTTTTATTATCTATATTATTTAGAGCCTCTAATACATTTATTGTATTACAAAATATAGTAATATTTCGCTTTTTTTTAGAATCTTTTTTATATATCTTCGGTTTATTACAAGCCTCCTTGATAAAATTAATATTTTGATTAATATCAGATTGTTTATTTACCGTATCATAATATTGAAATAATATATCACTGGTATTTTTATAATATTCAATTTCGTCTAAATTATTTAGTTCATTCAATTTTGTTTTAATATCTATAATCTGTTCATTCAACTCAATATTACTTAACCACAATCTACTATTAAGTTCTTTATCTGACGTATTATTAATTTGTTTCAATATTTCGGTTTTCCTTTCTTCGCAATTATTTAATTTATCAATATAGTATATTTTTTCCTTATCACTTTTTTCAAAATCTTTTATCATATTGTTATGCATAGCATCTAAAGTCACCGTTTCATTTATATCAGTGTTTATCTTTTTTTTTGATGACTTCTCTTTAAACATCATTATATTTGAATTATAAATATTAAGGTTTATATAATAAAATTTATTTTTGTGTCATATAATCTATATTTTTTTCTCCTCTAATAGTATAAAGAATATAGCGTAAATGGGTGGTGGTCTTCTTCAATTAGTAGCTTATGGTGCTCAGGATGTTTATTTAACCGGTAATCCTCAAATTACCTTTTTCAAAGTGGTTTATCGTCGTCATACTAACTTTGCCATCGAAGCAATTCAACAAACTTTTAACGGCAATGCCGGATACGGAAACACAGTAACCTGCCAAATATCGCGCAATGGCGATTTAATAAATCGTATGTATTTACAAGTTGATGTCCCTAAAAGAAAATCTACCGCCGCTTCCACGGGAAGTACCTATCAAAATTACCTAGGTCTACGATTAATTAAATCAGTTGTAATTGAAATCGGTGGGCAACAAATAGATAAACACTATTCTGATTGGTTATATATTTGGAATGAATTATCTCTTCCTATGGGCAAACGCTATGCCTATAATACTATGGTAGGCGCTGATAAAGATATATTAAATTACAGTACCGATAGCACTACTTTATATATTCCTTTCGAATTCTGGTTTTGCCGCAATGTAGGTCTCGCTCTACCTTTAATCGCACTCCAATATCACGAGGTAAAAGTTAAAATAGATTTTGAAACTAAAGAGAAATGTGTATCTCATATTGCCGATTTTGACGAAGTTAAAAATATATCTTTATGGGCGGATTATATATTCTTGGATACTGATGAACGCCGAAGATTCGCTCAATTATCTCACGAATACTTAATTGAACAATTACAATTTACTGGTTCTGAAACTCTTGTAGCCGGCACTAACCGCATCAAACTAAATTTCAACCATCCTTGTAAAGAATTAATATGGGTAGCAAAACCTGTTCGCACTACCAATAATACCAGATGGTACGATTATAACTATGCCGATGAAGCGGATTACTCAACTGCTTCATCTTTGGCCGTAGGTGGTACTTCTGAATTTGGTGGTCAATATACTTCTAACTATTTAGTTATTTCTGATGTTAATCCTCCTGTATATAAAAATCCTTTCAAAAATGCTATACTTCAATTAAATGGCAATGACCGTTTTGCCGTAAGAGAAGGTGAATATTTCAATCACGTTCAACCTTTCCAACATCACACTAATGCCCCCATATTTAATTCTATCAATGTATATTCTTTCGCACTAAAACCCGAAGATCATCAACCAAGCGGTACTCTAAATATGTCCCGCATTGATACCGCAACTTTGATGGTTACTACTGTACCCGAAAATGGAAACAATTTGAAATACGAAGGTATTAATATATATGCTGTAAATTACAATGTTTTACGTATATTATCTGGAATGGGCGGTCTTGCGTATTCCAATTAAAAAATAGCAATTATAATAAATTGTGTTATATATTTCCCTTTTTTTTTTCTCCTCTAATAGTATAAAGAATATAGCGTAAATGGGTGGTGGTCTTCTTCAATTAGTAGCTTATGGTGCTCAGGATGTTTATTTAACCGGTAATCCTCAAATTACCTTTTTCAAAGTAGTTTATCGTCGTCATACTAACTTCGCGATTGAAGCCATTCAACAAACTTTTAACGGTTCTCCAACTTTTGGCAATCGCGTAACCTGCCAAATATCACGAAATGGCGATTTAATACATCGTATGTATTTAGCGGTTGTCAATTATTCATCTAATGCTGATGTATGTCCTTATTTTGGTCTTCGTTTAATAAATTACGTAGAAATTGAAATAGGTGGTCAAAAGATAGATAAGCATTATTCTCACTGGATGTATGTGTGGAACGAACTTTCCTTGCCTGTATCAAAGAAAGAAGCCTACAAAAAAATGGTTGGCGCTAATAATAAACTTCTCCCTTTAACTAACGCAAATCTATATATTCCGTTAGAGTTTTGGTTCTGTCGCAATGTAGGTCTCGCACTTCCCTTAATCGCATTACAATATCACGAAGTAAAAATAAACATATTATTTGAAACTAGAGAAAACTGCAAAGGTAATGCCACTGATATTGCTGAATTATCTTCAACTACTTTATGGGTTGATTATATATTCTTGGATACTGATGAACGTAGAAGATTCGCTCAATTATCCCACGAATATTTAATAGAACAATTACAATTTACTGGTACTGAAAGCATAAATGATAATTCTACTAGCATAAAACCAAAACTTTCATTCAATCACCCTTGTAAAGAATTAGTATGGTTCTGTGCTTCAAATCATCATGCTTCTACTAGACAAACAATCAATAACAATTGGGTTAATTATTCAACTGGTGTAAATTCTTATGGTGCTAATAACAGTGAACTATATATAGAGACAAGTGCTATAACTTCAACTAACCCAATTAAAAATGCTAAACTTGTATTAAATGGCAATGATCGCTTCGCAGCAAGACCAGGTTCTTATTTTAATTTAATACAACCTTATCAACATCATGAAAATATACCATCAAATCCGGGCATTAATGTATATTCATTCGCTCTTAAACCCGAAGAACATCAACCCAGCGGCACTCTTAATATGTCTCGCATTGATACCGCGGTATTTAATTTAGATTTACAGAATACCTATACTGGAAATGCTTTTTCCAAAAATCTTCATGTATACGCGGTTAATTATAACGTTCTTCGCATATTATCGGGTATGGGCGGTTTGGCATATTCAAATTAATTTATATTATTTATATATAAATAATATGTTGTTAAATTGCTACAAAGTTCCTTTTTTTTTTCTCCTCTAATAGTATAAAGAATATAGCGTAAATGGGTGGTGGTCTTCTTCAATTAGTAGCTTATGGTGCTCAGGATGTTTATTTA
>Ga0209107_10000366_pt1 | contig 26985 bp, 39 predicted proteins | sample LakErihyJuly2011_2_FD_187460 | JGI IMG/M metagenome (GOLD analysis project Ga0209107, IMG submission 187460) | Freshwater microbial communities from dead zone in Lake Erie, Canada - CCB hypolimnion July 2011 (SPAdes) (version 2) | ecosystem: Environmental > Aquatic > Freshwater > Lentic >...
ATTTCTTCAGGAAAATACATTCCATCGGACTCCATATCTGATATGGTCCTATCAATAGTTTTTAATAAATTCTTTTTTTCTTTTTTAGACAATTTATCATCGTTGAATAAATTTTCTAAAATATTATAAACTGCGTCTCTACCGAATACAGGTTTTTTGTACTGATATCCCTCCTTCTCCATTTTGGAGATTTCCTTAAAAGTTGTGATAATAAAGATTAAAAATGCTACCATCACAACTATAGACAAAATTACTATTCCGATGTTATCCATTTCTTTTTTTCAAGTTAAAAATCATTACGAATCCTAAAATGGTAGGACACCATAACCCGATGAAAATGGCTTTGAGGGGTTCATTAAGGAACACAAAGTAGTATTCCGATACCATGATGAGAATTAACACCAATACCAATAGTGCCAACTCTGATTTTTTGAATTTGTTCATATCTTTTTTTTTAGTGAGTTTCAATCCCTAAAAGTAAAGAAAATAATCTATAAAAAAAAATAAGTGGTTAACTTTAACCACTTATTTTTTCCACCAACTTCCTTCTGAAATGATTGTTGGTTTATCGTTCCTATCAATCATAATCCATTCAGATCTCACAAGTCCGAATGGTTCGAAACAATCCATGACTTGTTCCAATGTAAAACATTTACAACTATAAATGTCGAACTGAATCATTGGTATTTCCAAGTTGTCCCAAATGTGAATGGAAGCATGAGAAGTCGCCAACGTCACGGTTCCCGTTAATCCTTCATTACCTGAATCTGAAACATAAACACTTGTAGGTCCAGCAACAACTTTCATTCCCACCGTTTCAACCAAGTTTATAAACCATTTGTTTAATTCCTCCTCCTGTTTTGGAGGATTAGTTGCCCAACATTTAACAAGTAAGTGTTGGTGATAGGGATTGAATTTTTCCATCTATTATATATGTATTTTTTTTACATATATATCAGGAATTAGAAAAAATATTAACCACAATTTTCAGGGTTAGGACAAGTTTGGCCAGCACCTTCGATATAACCATATCTAAGATTTATATTTGTACTTTTGAGGTATGGAGTTATCTTTCCACACACAATACAGGTATCATAGTCATCAGGACGATGTATTGCGGTCACCAGTCCATCTTCATTAATAGTTAGACCAACATGTTCATCATCAATTTGAGGTCCTTCTTGGTCCCTCTTTGCTTGCCAAAATCTTTCATGGACTTTCTTACCCATGTCATAATAATTTGGAGTTCCAAGAACTTCTTCTTCAGTTACAGTAATTTTGATTGACATAATATGTATTTTTATAATTCAATTATAATTGACCTAAAAAAAAATTAAATATATTTATTAAAATATGGCGTTCAATCAGAAAATACTCGCGGAAAAATTGAAATACTTGATTTCTACAGAATCTTCAGGCAAATTTGAAATATTTGATTTGGATGTGGATTTTTATGACGGAAACAGTGGTTATCAATTATTCATTAAGTTTGATTACTTTGGGGTAATCGATTCTCAGATGCCCGGCTTTGCCACGGATATATCTAAAATGATAGAAATAATAGAAAAAATTGTATCCAAAGTTACAATCACACCTGAAAGAAAATTATCTTTGTCTCAGGAAGTTTATGTTGATTCTTTTATCGACCAAATTGATTATAAGGTTGAAGATACACATATTTTTACCATTTCTTTCTTAGTTCATTACCCTGATAATAATTAATTATGAACGAGAAATTAAAAAAAATTACCCTAAAACTCCAAGACTCAATTAAAAAATTTGATTCTATACAGGACTTGTATTTCAAGTTGAAGAGAATTGCCAAATCTCAGTCAGATTATTTTAGTTATTTAGGACCAGACAACTTAATTAAATTAACCTTATACATTTACTCATACAAAATGACAAAAGGTTTTGAGATGGGTGATAAAATGATAAACAATTTATCATTTGCCGAATTGGCAACCCCATCTGAACAACAATACTCAAAAACTTGCGAAGAATGTGAAGGAGCTGGTGAGATGAATTGTCTTTATTGTGGTGGAACTCATGAAGTCAAATGTAAAAACTGCGAGGGAGAGGGAGAAATAGATTGTGAATATTGCGACTCAAATTATGAATGTGATGAATGTTTTGGAGAAGAGAGAATCGATTGTCCCGAATGTTATGGTAGAGGAGTTGTAAAATGTGATGAATGTGATGTGAACGGACAAGTAGAATGTAGTGAATGTGGAGGACAAGGAGAGATCGATACCGACGAAGTTGTTGTACGATTTGTTTTCATCGCAACTTGGAGCAAAAGAATCAAAGACCAATGTGAACTAAATGTTGGAACCGATAACCCAATTATGTCTGAAGATGAATTTTCGTCATTGGATTCTGAATACCTAGTACTATCTTCTGGTGAAGGTCATCAAATCCTTGATGTAGAACCACATCAAATGTATTGTTTAACTTATTCTGATGAACCAGCAATAACTCTACATACACATTCGATGAACATCCTACCTACCAACAAAACGAAAAACGCAGAATATTGGAAATAAAAAAAGGAGACCGAAGTCTCCTTTAATTGGGCTCACAGGTTTGTGAAGCGTCCACCACCAAGTTTCATCTAACTTGGAAATCGTCTTTTCTAAAAAGTACGTTGGAAAAATCCTCCAAGTCTTCCCCACTCAAATAACCAACAACATCATGTGCATTTTCAGGAAAAAAGAATTGAGTAATAAATCTTCTATCTTGAGTATCGAATATCGCAATCTCGAAAGTATTTTCGAAATCCCCATAAAGGCCATCTCGACCTCCAACAATAGATAACTCGTATTTATGGTTGAATATGTTGGTCATTCTACCACCCCCGTTTGGGTGTTCTTTAGACCATTTCTTTATTTTTTCGATAGTTATCATTTTGTAACCTCAGCCTCGATTTTAGATTTGTTGATAAGATGTTCCGCTAGTGTATAAGTATCTACATTTGTAGTAATGATTGACTCTACCAAATGTTTGTAAGGTACGTGGACAAAAAAATCCACCCCATTGAAGAAAGTCAAATCGTTTTTCAACTCAATACTTCCCTGAACCATTTTAAGGAACAGTTTGAACTGAGTACCATTCACAAAGGTCTCATTCAAAAGGACTCCAAATTTTTCGTGTTGAATCTTGATGTTGTGGGATGCCATGTTCATATCTTCGTCGTTTGTCTTACAAATATAATGAATCTCCAATAATAAAAAAAATAAATTAAAAAAAAATCCCCTACTTTTTTTAGTAGGGGAGTGAGAAAAATAAGAAGAGGGTTTACGACCCTCCACATTGATGACCAAACTTATCTATTCGGTCGGCTGTTGCAGGAGAAAGATTCGAACTTTCGACCTTCAGGTTATGAGCCTGACGAGCTTCCACTGCTCTACCCTGCGATATATTTTAAGTTGAAAAACTTCTAACAAAAAAGTCCCACAAACTCCTTCTCTCTCGAACTCTTATTTGTGGGACAAATGTTTCACAAACATAGTAAGAATATTTTATTATATCAAACTAAAATGAAACTTTTTTTGGGGGTGTTGAATCTCTCGACTCAGTTTTATAAATATAAGCAAGTTTAATAAAAAATCAAACTATCTCAAAATATTTTTTTAATATTGATTGGAAATTGGATTCCAATCCCAATTTTGTTGTTTCTTTGAAGGTGAAGTATTCACACTTGGTATGTTCATGCCCGTCTACCGCTGAATCCAAATCAGGTAATATTTCATCACTAAGTTCAGATATAAACACATAGATAAAGTCCTTATCGGACTTAACACCATTGTTGATTACAGGAATTGTCCCAATGAAATCTATATCATTCTCCGATAATTCAAAATCAGTCTCTTCATAAAGTTCACGAACAGCCGCCTCGCGTGGAGTTTCCCCTCGTTCAATTTTACCTGTAGGAATGAACCATTGGTTAGGATTCGAATCCTCTCCATTTCGTTTACATAGTAAACACTTATCCTTGTATTTTAATATTACTCCTGAGTACATTTCAGCTTAAATTGTATTTATATAATTATGGACGTATCAATAAATAATCATAGATTCGAAGTTACAACATTAATCGACCCAAAATCTCAAAGAATTGGAATGATGGGTAAAAGATTTTCACACATCAAACAAGGTATGTTGTTTTTGATGGGGGGAAAAGAACAATGTTTTTGGATGAAAAACTGTATCATTCCCCTCGATATAATCATAATAAAGAATAATGTTATTGTCAACATTCATCACGATTGTCCTCCGTGCCAACAGGATGATTGTGCTTCTTACTGTGGCAACGGAAATATTGTGTTAGAATTACGTGGAGGTGCTTGTCTGAAGTTAGACATCAAACCAGGAGATACTATCAATTACTTGTTTTAGACAATTCAATCTTTTCTTTTAATGTCTTCTGAAATTGATTCGCTATCATCTTAGTGAACTTAACAGTTGGTGAATCTTCAGATTCACCGTATCTTGGTCCTCCTTTTGGAGGTCTTGTACTTCTCCCAAGATAATTTAATCCTGAAATGTTTGTTATACATTTGTGACCTCCAGAGTTGGCTTGTATCAAGTCCCAAGCATTCACACCGATTTTATCCAAAATATTCATTTCATCTTCAGTCAAACTTTTGAAAGATTTTTCCATCATGGTACCAATCTTATCTAAGATTTGTTCACCATTGTCCATAAACATTATTTTTTCACCGTATAAGGCTTTGAAATCTTTGAATGTAAATCCAATACTTTCAGGGCCAACACTAGTTTCACTTACCCACTTTATTGTTGATAGTGGTACAGTTTTTTGTTTCAATTGGTCTTCCCATTTACTTAAAACTTCTTGTGCAATTTCCCCTAAATTAACACCTTTGAGTTCTCTATCTTTCTTAAACGGATTACAGGATGCTTGAACGAGTCCCATAGGCCATGCCATAATTAAAAAGTCAGCCTCAGGATTATTTTTATAAGGAGTATATCTATCATATGAACCAGGTTTGAACATACTACCTCCACCATATTGGAAAATAATATTATCAGTTACCGTTGGAAATGATTTCATTTGCTGAGTGTAATCCGAAGCGTTTTTTTGTAATTGCTCAGGAGACGCCGCTCCTGTTGATTTCATCCAATCCTTTATATTATTAAGGATTGACAACAAAGACGGTTCGGAATCCATAACTAACATTTCCAAGAAACCCGGTTTGTTTTTGAACGCCAACAACAGTTTATTAATAACCAATCCCAATAACATCTTATTAGATTGAAGAGATTTTTCTTTATCGAATCGGTATAAATAATTAACAACATCTTCAGGTGTTAAGTTTTTTCTAGCGAAGTCTGCAGAATCTACCGTACTGATTAATAGGATATCTGAAGATGGAAATAATTCTTTTGGTGAAACTACCTGAGATAATGTTTCAACGTTTGAACGTGATTGTCTAAAAGAGGTGGATTTGGTATCTTCTGCACCTGCCTGTCTATCATGATGGTCAGTATGTATTACAAACATTGGTTTACCATGAGCAAAATCCACGAGAACTGGCATTGTGTCACCAGTCGCATCGTTTTTTTTCACCGCAAATTCTTTGTCCCCATATTGAATAACATGTGCATCAACAACTTTGATACTATTGTCTTCCAAATACTTTTTCATGGCAATGGCAGTCGTAACACCGTCCAAGTCTTGATGAAAATAAATTTCTGCTTTGGGATATCTTTTACTTAACTCTTTTATATCCCTTATTCCGCTCTCCTTTAATATTTTTTTCATTGAAATTTTGTCAACCCAATTTAGAAACTATTTAATATTTCAATGTTAAGAGATATTTCGACTTATTTATCAAAGCCAACATTTCATCTCGAATATTCAACAAATCAGTATCGTATCTCGAATCAAGTTGGTCTGAAAAACTCACCAAAAATTCTGTTATTCCATCCATAAAATTTTGGATGCTAAGTGATGATATATCTTGAAACATAAGAGCAAATTCAGGTTCAAACTCAGGTCTTCCATATTTACCCATCATTGCCTCAGTAAAATCATCTATTAAATCTCCGAGTCCGTCATATATTTTTCCATAAGTTTTATGTTTAGCATCCCCAAATGTTTGCCAATGTAAAAACTTCCATTGTAGTTGTATCTGTACTAATTTTTTAATAAATTCTTCTTTCATAGTTGTATTTTATTATACTCCAGGAATAGGGTTTAATTGGCCCAAAAGCAGATTCCTAAGAAATTTAGCAAGTGGATCATTCACTTCGCGATTACTTGAAGAATTTGCTTCGGTGTTTTGTGGTTGTGATGGTTGTGATTGTTGTGATTCTTGTCCTTGTGCTCCTTCAGGGAATTCCTGATCGAAATATTCTTTTGATTGAGGTGTGGACTGATACTCTTCAAGTTTTTTCATAAATTGTTCATCTCCCATTTTTTTAGATAGTTCCTCAGCCCCTACATAATTACCTAAACCAATGTAGTCCAAAAATCCTAACCACCATTTTGTTGATTGCATTAAAATTCTAAGTCTTCTACCATCTGAGGACCTAAATAATCTTGGAATACCTCCAAAAAAAGTTTGACTTAAAAATCCAGGTTTAGATAATGCCGCGGCATCAAATATTTTACTTGTTTTAAGAAATTTTTGAATTTCAGGAATATTTCTTGTAAGATTTGCTGGAGATGGGGCTTGTAATAATACTTTTAATCTGCTTTGAAGCCCGACACTTTTTTCACCAGCTCTTCCTAACAAAGTAATATAATCCATCAATGCGTTTTTCATACCTTTGAACGGACCTAAAGGTATTGCGTCCAAGACTTTATTTAATTTTTGTGCCCATCCAGTTGCTCCTCCCGCAGCTTGTAAAAATTTTCCAACAGTGCCAGATTCTTTGGATAATACCCTAAGAGTGTCAAGAGCTGCGTCATATTGCTTACTACCTTTCGCTGCGGTTTGTGCGGTTTTTAGAGCGGCTTGTAATGTTTTTGTACTTTTTGACCCCAATTTTAATGCCCCCATAACAGGCTTAGCTACCGCATCTCCTGCGTATGGAATTGCAGAAACCATACTTAGGACACCAAATAACATGTCACCTTGAACAAAATAAGAAATACCATTTACTATGTCTACTACTCCAGTTGGGTCAACTAAACCTAATATCTCCATGGCGGTATTATACCACGCTTCATTTAAAGGTCCTTTCTCTGTGTCTTCAGAAGGTCTATAAGTTTCTTGAAGTCTTTTTAGTTGACTTTCAGTAATAATAATGTGAGACATTTACAGTTTTTTAAATAAATATCATTATAAACAAAAAAAAGGTCGTAAAGACCTTTTTAAGTTTTGGATTCAAAATCAAGAACCCCTTGTTTTTTTTGATTAATAAAATGTTGTACCCTTTTTGTTGCTACTTCACAATAATTAGGACTTAATTCAATTCCTATCCATCTTCGTTCAAGAATTTCTGCGGCAACCAAACTAGTTCCGCTGCCGACAAAAGGATCCATAATGACATCATTCTTGTATGTAAGAATTTTTATTGCTTTAGATGGAACATCCATTGAAAAAGTTGCCTTTGTCTGTTGTTTAGTATCCGCAAAGTATTCCCACTGACCGTAGACCAAACTCATAAATTCTTTCTTATCTTCTTCTTTGTAAACCGTCTTCTTCTTCATCTTACCATCTTCTTGCTCGATATCAACAATTTCAAATCCCCATTGTGTCTCACCTTTGACTTTCTTAATTCTATTTGTTTTATAGGCAAGAATCACACATTCTTTTGGATTGTAAATGTATGGTGAAGATGGAGACATCCAAGAACCCCAAGCGGTGGTTTTACTCCTGTGCGGAGAGTCTTCATCAAGGTCAACAAGACCATAGAATTGGAACCCAACCTTTTTCATCACCGACCAAAATTCAGACATAAAAAGAACTCTACCTCCTCTATCTTGTACATTGATTTCATATGGTATATTAATCGCAATTCTTCCATCATCTTTCAATATACGGAATGATTGTGTCAACCACTGCTTAGTGAATTCCCAATAGTCCTCCATACTCTTATTATCATCATGAGTATCATAATCGATACCGACATTGTATGGTGGTGAAGTAACAACTAAATCAATTGATGATTCAGGTAATTTACCCATCTCAACAATACAGTCGCCATTTATAATCCTATTTGTTTCTAACATCGTAATTTACCTTCGTTTCTTAATTGTTCTCTAATTTTGGTTGCAGAAATATCCCCAACTTCTTGAGGTGGAATATGTTCTATAATATCGTATCCAACTCCTCTACCAAAATTAACTGACTCAATATCAGGAATAATGATAACTTTGACCCTACCGTCACTAATTAGTTCTGATAGTTCTTGCGAAACGTTATTATAAACTTCTTCTGAAGTATAAGGATTTTTATCGTCAGGTTCAATATCTCTAATACAAATAAGAGAATTTTTACCCTCATTAAGAGATTGATTCATCAACCATTTATGACCATCATGAAACGGTTGAAATCGTCCCACCAACATGGAATATTGTTTACCACCAGTATTTTTTAACTTGGGGTCACCCTCAACATGAATTTTTTTCATAGTTTCAAATCCATTATTTTATCAATACATTCTTCTATTGTGATATTATCAGTACAGACATCTATATAATTTTCTGTTGGGGGTTCATAGTCTTGTACGAAGAAATTTTCTCTACCACGTATTTCTGATGTATGAACATAGATTTCAAGTAAGTCACTACCCATCTTTCTTTTAAACGCATCTCTTTGGTCTTTATATGGTGACACCAAAGATACCAATACTTTTTTTCCTCTTGAATGAAGATATTGAGATAGTTGTTGTGCTAGTTGAATGTTTTTCATTCTTCCGTCTTTCGAATAGTCTTTGTTATCGAACAATTCTCTTATATCATCACCATCAATATGATACCACTCAGTGAAATCATATCTCTTCATAATACCTTTAGCGATGGTAGTCTTACCCGAACCAGGTTGTCCGATTAAATAGTATATCATAATTTATTTAATTTGTAATGACCAGGATTGTTTACCATATCACTTGTCACCTTTATTGCCCCACTTTTTTTCAATGTATTCAATATATCTATCGTATTTTTTTGGATTATACAACATCCATACGAAGTAGATATCAAAGAACCATTCTATCTTTTTGAGAATCTTTTTAATTTTTTCCAAAATATTTTTCGATAGTTTCCAATCTTTCATCAGCATCTGCTAACATCAGTAACGCTTCTTCGGCATTCTGATAGAAATCTTTGGTTGAATGGTCTCCAATACCAACACCAGTATTTCCCAATAGGTCCAAAGTTAAAAGTGCCTTCGCCTTATCTGCCTCTGCTGAGGTCGTCAACATTTTAATTAGATGTTTATTCATAACTTTTATTTTTATAATTTAGTTGTTTTTAGGATTTCTTCATCGGTTTTTCCTTCGAGGTGAAGATTGTATATCAAGGAACAAGTGGTATCTTGAAAAAGTAACATCTCACTTTTACCGTAATATTCTTTTAATTTATTTTCTTTGAGGGCTGAGACACATTGGTCAAGGGTCACCCATCTCTTGTTAAAACTCATTTCGAAAATATAAGAATTTTAGTTCGTAGAGTCAAAGTTGTTTGCCTTCTCAAAATTAACCACTTGAAAAATATAAGACATCACTTTTCTTTTGATGATAGGTACCATTGTTTCCTCAAAAGGAAAATTCTGTGAGCATTTGATTTCAAATATGGGTAAATGCTTATAGAATTCTGTTTGATTCCATTTTGAATTGGTGTTAATAATTTCTGTCAGGGTTTTTTCATCAACACCACCTTCAGAGATTAATTCCAAGTATGTTCGATTTGTAGACTTATCTTTCTTATCAGGTCTAATTTCATACTCCCAAACGTATAATTTTTCTTCAGATTTCCGATATAAAAAAATATATCCTGACCCAGCAACTAAGTTGTTCTTGTTTTTCCTAAGATACAAGTCAATCGATTCGAAAGCAATATTCCATATTGATTTGGCAATGTTGAAGGCATCGAATAATTTTGGACCTGAGAATTTCAGAGTCTTATCCAATTCATCTTCTTCTTTATCACTTAATTTTCTTGGTTTTTTTGGAGTCAATTCCTTAACCAATATTTCATCATCCATAGATTCAAACTTCTTGTTGGTCAATAATAGTGTATTTTCCTTAGAAATTGATTGGATGTTTGCCAAATGTAATGATAACTCCACGAAATTTGGGTATAGTTCAAACTTGTCGAAACTCTTATCACATTTCTGTAGATAGTCCAACAATGTATATTTGTTGTATTCAAAATCCAATGGCTCTTTGTAAAGCCATTCAGGATCTAATTGGAATGATATCTTTTTCTTTCTACCCATGTAAAAATTATAATGGTTAAAAACTTTTAATCAATTCTCATCACGAAAAATAAATCTCCATCAAGAAAAATCTCATCAGCAGTTCCATCATATCTATTGAGGATTTCTCCGTATCCATCATTATTTATAATTTCTTGGATGAATTTCTTTTTATTTATGTAGTTTGAAATCTCCAAACCAAAATCATCAATAAATCGCATAGGGTCTCTTTTAACCTCAGATACATTATCGTCAATTACTTGACTAACTAAGGTTTCAGGGTAGTCACCATCGGGGTCACCCTTTATCATTTCAATTTCCTCATTAAATTCTTCGATAATAACTTCCAACTCTTCAATTTTTTTACGGTACCACTCATCGTTTTCTCCTCCTAAACCATTCAAGAATTGTTCAATACTTCTGCCAAGTCGGTCTTTTCTCATTTCAAAAATATCAACTTGTTCTTTTTGTTTATTAGACAACATTCTTTTATCGTCATCTAAATAACTTTCAGGGTTACTATAAACATCATCTTCATAAAAATCTCTGGCATAGGCTGCCACTTCTTCGTTGTCAATGTGTTCTTCTAATGATGAGTGGTAAAACCCTCCATACCCCTCTTCATCTATTTGGTCTTCGAGATATTCTTTCGCACTTGACATCATCTCATCGTCGGTACCAACTGCAAAAATTCCAACACCTTCTACCGCAAATTCATCTGTGTCATAATAAGAACCTCTATGCTCAATATCTGAAATAGAAACTTCATCAGGATCTTCCCCATTTTCAATCAACCACTCATAAAGGACATTAGTCTTTACGTCAATCATGTCCGCATAACCTTTTTTTGAATCTTGCTCAGGTAATATTCCTTTTATCATCGAAAATTTCATCAGTTTTTTATTTAATAAATATCTTTATGTAATATAATTAAAGTAAGGAACTATTTATAAACATAAACAAATTAAATTATAGTCACAATGAGCTGCGGATGCAAGAATAACAATCAATCACAGGCACAAACTCAACAACAGCAATCAACTGTTCAATTAGCAAAAGAACAACAAAATGAGAGTGTTAAAGCTGCTATCAAAAAAACTGTAGAGAAGTATTATAACGTAAATAAAACTTCTAAATAAGTTTAGGTAAGAGGGATATATAAAAAGGGACAATTTTTTTGTCCCTTTTTATATTTATTGATATGGATTTTCAAGAACTTATAGATGATTTACACGATGGAGGAGATCTCGCCAAGACTTTTTTTGGAGATTTTCAAACATTTTTTGCCGTGTTAGATAAAAAAGGTTATTTAGACCAAATAGATATTGAGGATTCAGAAACACAAAATGAATTTTTACTTTTCCTAAAAAAGTCTTACCCACAACAATTCAATCAAGTCATAATGGATAAGTTAACCGACTTGGAAATTGATGAAGATGGTAGAGTATTTTTAGACCTTTCGGACCAATCAGACTTATCAGAATTATTTTGTGATAGTCCAAGGAATGGTTTATCCAAATCCATAGTTCAAGGAATTTTGAATGGTGATTTTGATAATTGGTTTGAAGGCACAACAAACTCAGTATATGACGACGTTATTTCTGAATTGAACCCAAAGAATTATAAAATATTGACAGATTACATTGTTAACGCACTGCAAAATACTCAAATTAGCACTGAAACCGAAGTACTCTCCGAAATTGCTAATGAACAGGGACATCCTGAATATGTTACAGTTGATTCATCTGTCGTAGAAGCAATTTTGGATGACAAAGAAACGATGGATTATCTTTTAGACGAAGAACTCGAAGACCTTGATGACAGTTTATACAGCATACACCGTAATGCTTACTCATCAGCGTATAACAGTGATGTAATTGATTTAATTTGGAGTGAATTACAAGAATATGTTGAGGGCAAAGGTCAATTTTACTCAAAACCTCATACATTCAAAAAAAACACGGTAATTCAGAGATTTACAATACCTGTTACTTCCAACTTTTATGAAATAATTGATGACTATTTACGAGATAATATAAACAATGGTAGTAGAGGTTTATTAGAATACTATGGGTCATATATATCACTACTTGCAGATAACTTTGATTGTTTAACAGTACATGCTCCAGATTATCCTGATTACAGTAAAGTCAGAGATGATATTAATGAAATTTTCACGGATTATCTGTAAAAATTCTATTCTTTTTGTTTTTTTATTTTCTTATTATTCAACAAATTAGAGAATTTAATGGTACTTAAAAAAACAAATAGTAGAGTCTACATCATAAATTTATTTTCAGACTTTTTACTAACAAAAATTCCTCACAGCGAAGAATCAATTTTTTCCGTAGTTGATTGTAATAACTTTGTAATCATAAAGGGTAAAACTACTCATAAAGAAATTTTAGATATAAGTTCAATTACAAAAGAATTCAACGAAAAATATGAACCATCTAAACCAATATCACATACAATAGATTTAATTGAGTATGATAGTAAGTTACTCAAAGTAAAAAACTTAGAATTCATTTTACATAAATCTAAAAATTGTTCTTACCATAAAAATCAAGTCGAAAAATTTTTAATTAGTGAATTATCTGTTGATTATAAAGGTTTCCCTTCAGAACTTACTGATGAGGAATTAGTTATCACATCAGAATTCCCTCATGGTTATTCATTACATCAAGGAAGACTAATTTATCTTTATGGTAAACATATTTTTTATAACATCCCAACTAACTACACCAACTCATCCATAATCTTCAATTTATCATTGGATAAAAATGAAGAAAATGAAAATATAATTTCTATTTTCAATGTTGATAAAAATTGTGAGGATGAGAAATTGAAATCCGCAATATTAGACGTGTTCGATTTTGATATGTCATCTATGTCCTCTGAAATGAAAAAAGTGGATTGGAGTGTTGAACTCACAAATCCACTTGAAGATTATTCCTTTGTAAAACAGAAAAATAAAGATTTTATTATTTTTTAGATAATACCAATATTTTTTCGGTGTTCTTTAATTATTTGTATTGCCTCAGTCAACTCATTATAATTTTTATCGGGAGTATATAGGAAAGACTTATAATCCTTCCCATTTCCCTCAATAATAAGTAATGCTGGTATTAAATCATTGTCTGTTATTTCACTGAATACATCATATTCATCTTTATGTTCGTCGATATCTCTATCGAAAAACTCTATACCTTCTTCCTTTAACATTTTTTTGAAGTCAACACAGAAAGGACATCCCTTCATTGTATAGACAATAACATTCAAATCTTTCATAATCATTAATCTAATAAGTTAAGAAGCTGGTCTGGTGACATCACACCTGGTCTTGAAAAAGTTTCCTCACCGTCCTCGAATATTTTAATCGTCGGAACTCCCCTAACATTCCACTCTTTCATAAGGTCCATATCTTGTTCAATGTCAAATTTATAAACACTGTATTTCGGAGTTCCTTTTTGTATTAAAGATTCATTAACTTTCTCAAGATTCCCCAACATTATTTTGCACGGTCCACACCAAGTTGCAAATAGGTCAAGGACGAAGTTTTCCTTGTTGTTAATTTTTTGTTTTAGTTCTTCACTTGTTAATTGTTTTGTCATTGTTAAATTGTTTTAATAATTGTGATATGAATATTGTCAATTCATTTATTTGGTGTTGTTTGTAATACACGACCATTGAAGTTCCCTCGTCATTTAATAATAAATACAAATAGAATCCTTGTTTGGTCTTATAAATTTTTTTTCTGAATTTTATTTTTCCTGTTTGTTCATCAGCATCTCCTTCACTCCAAACTACCGTGAATGTCTTATTACTTATGAATTCATCAATCCCTTTTTTTTGGAATTCAATTGTAATGTGAGAAAATATTTCTTCACTTTCAATTTCAATATATTTTGGTGTTTCGATTATAACCATTCGTGAATTAATTGAGTGTCCCCTTCGATTGTTTTATATGCCCATCTAATTATACCATCTTCATCCCAATACGAATCTGATTCTAAAAATGTGTCGTTATGACATTTTTTTGTGATTTTGACTGTATCAAAATTTTTATGGTTTAGGTAATATAACATTTTCAAATCTAATTTCAATAGTGGTGATGTCCATTGGTCAGATAATACACTGTTATACTTACCCAAACTTTGGGCTCTACGACATTTCACTTGGTCACCTTCTTTATAAAGTCTATATTCGATTGTCGCTCTATCTTCTGATTCCAAAGAACCTTTACGTAAAGATATAATTATATTCGAAGATTTCCCAATATAAGTTTTGACGCAATTAGATTGAATATTACTTTCTTCATTATAATTCGTGGAAGAGTTTAAAACCACGGGATAGTATTCTCCAATCGGTTGTTCCAAATGATTGTAAGTAAATTCGGGATATATTCTTTGGTAATACCCTTTTCTGTAAAAAGATAATTTATCTGTCCAATCTAAGTGCTCATCCCTAAAAAAATTACTTTCAACTTCGTTGGACATCCATTTAATATCAGTTTCCCCATACATTTTTAATTCTGTATACATTCTGATATGGTCAACAAAATTATACATATCCAAATCATTATCAAAAAAAACTTTCTTGAACAAATTAAACACCCTACGAAGTTCATCTTTACCAATAACATTTGTAAATTCGGCTGGAATTTCACGTTCAGGAATTTGGTATTCAGAATTCAAGACATTCAGTATGAAATTGTCATCTTGGTTAATCCAATCGTCCCCAAATAGTTTTCGAGCAATCTGATATAAATCAACATTAAGACGCTGGCAATTATGAAGTGCCTTTTTGAGTTGCTTGCCCGCCAATCCATTGTGAATCATAAAGGTATCAACTAACCTTTTATCATTCTTTTTTAATATTTTTCTTATTTCTTTTCCAAGTAACTTAGTAGAATAAAGATGGAAGTTATTTGGATATTTTATCCCTTTATTATCTAAATAGAATTTGAATAATCTTTTATCAAAACTGAGGTCGGATGAATCTTCTCTTCCATCAACCTCATACATAAATTTTGAAATGGCTTCTTTGATTACATCAAGGTGATTGTAAGAGTAAGACCATATGTGGCCTTTAATCAAAAAAGTTAACTCGTTTATAGGGTCATTATAGAAAAAGTTTTTTCGTAGTTTATTATATACTTTTACTTTATTCTGACGGTTCCGTAAATGCCCATTGTAAACATCACCTGTCTTAAGATTGACTGTAATAAAATTAAGATTACGAACTGTTTTGAACCACGTGTTACCAACATTACGTCGTCTATAACCATCATATACCTTGATAGAGACCTTATCTTCCGTTCTCTCAACAAGAACCATAGTGTAAGTTTTTAACACCATACAGAGAGGATTTCCATAGTTATAGACATAGTCCTCTTCAACGCTAGAAGTGTAATCTTCTATAAAAAGTTGTTGGTCCCTCTTTTTCTTCTTACTTACCAAATAACCATGATAATCCTCATAAGGTTCCTTTTCAGAATCTGGATAGGTTATAGGACACGAGTCCTGATACGCAACAACCGTATATGATTCATATTTAACTTTGAAAATTTCATCTTTCATAATTGAAGTATAACAAAAAAAATGGGGAATATGAATCCCCCATTTTAATTAACAATAAGATTCTGCTAACTCCCAAAGATTAGTATTAATCTTGTTAACCGCCTGAAAGTCTTTCAACTGTTTCATTGATGTGACTCTACCTTTCTCAGATTGGTATTTCAACCCACCTCTGACAAACTTCTCCTGAATCACGTTGAAGGTTTTCCAAACTGTGTTTCCATTGTCTTCATGTCTGAGAGGACGAATAAAATCTTCAACATTGATTTTAGGAATTGAACCTTTATCCCAACGGATGAGTGCTGACTTATTAACAAAATCAACCGTTCTTTCTTCATTCAAGAAGGAACTTTCCATCTTACTTACAGAATTTTGGATTACTGGTAGTCTCTCCGCAAATTGGTCTGTAATTTCTCGGACAGTATCCATGTCAAACTTCATGTGTCTAACTGAGATTTTGTCTGAGATAGATGTTGGAACTGTTAATCCATTGGAACAAACAAGTCTATAAAGACCAGCACTGACAGAGAATGTAGTAGTTCCATCGTGGGAGTTTCTGATAATCGCCTCAATCAAAGAATCTCCTACCTCAGGAAATTGACCATTACGTAGTCTCAACTCATGTTTAGAGTGAAGACCACGACCAACTTGACTAGCAGATGCCACATACCAACCTTCACGGTCGAAATTTTCAAGAATATCCATTGTAGGTACAAAGGTGTACTTGTTGGACATTTTTACAGATGGACTAGTCGCGAACACAGAGGGGGCGATTGTTTTGAGAATGTCAGTCGTTATCATATCTTATTAGTTTAGACTTCAAAGGTAAGATAAGAAAATCAATTCTCCAAATTCAATTCAAAAAAAGATCTCCAAAAATAGTTTTTTGTGTCGCGTTAATTTTAGTTTCTTTAGGCTGATTGATTTCTGAACACAAATGAAGTATTTGCGATTGGGTGAGACTAACATCCTCACCCTTTTCATAATTTTTAATCGCAACTTCTTTGATTTTGATATAAAAAAATTCCTCCTTTTCTTTGGACACTAAGTTCAATAAATCATTAGGATTTTCTTTGAAAAACTTAATGACATTGTTCATGTATATTTCAACATCAAGGTTCATAAGATATTATTTAATAATTAACCACCAAAATCCAACATGCCAGGTTGCAACTCTTCTCCTTTTTCAAGTATTGAATTCGGAACTTTCACATTAGGACAGTCTTTCAGGTTCAAAAACATTAGTCTCGGTAAGTTAGCTATACATTCAGGTATTGTGGTCAACTCAGGATTTCGCATAACCGCAATAAAATTCAAGTTCTCCAACTTACAAATTGATTCTGGTAATCTTTCAAATAAAACATTATCCGTAACAATATTTTTTAAGTTCTTGAAATTACCAATCTCTTCAGGGAGGTCTATTTTTACAGCGTTCCCTTGGTCTCTATTCTGTATCGAGAAAGTTTCTAATGTATCAGGTAAATTTCCAACCAAGTCATTTAATCCATATAAAGAAATAAATTTACCAACAGGTCCTGAAGATAAATTATCAACTCTGAAGTCTTTTCCTGAGGTTCCTGTCAAACCTTTTGCAAATTCAGGTTTGAAAAAATCTTTAAGTTCACTCATACTACCATTCAATAGTTCTACTACCTTTTGTTGTCTATTGTGGGCATCCATAAATTGGTCTTTAGGAAAATTGAATTGATATCTTTCAGCAGGTAATCCTGATTTTTCTCCGAACTTACCACTTTCAGATTTATTAGGAATAATCACATATAGTGGTCCCGCACTAATGTAGTTTTTGAACCAATCTAAACCAGGAGAAGAAGTACACCACTTACTTTCCCCCTTTGAAGGTTCTAGTCCGTATCCACCGTAAAAACAAGCGGCATCCTTACCTAATTGGCCTTGGTCTATAATTTTTGCCACGGTCCAATCGTTACCTCTGAACACTATATCTGCACCAGGGTGAGCATAAGTTTTGGATGCCTCCTCTTTTTCCTGAGACGTAGCCTTAGTTTTTTCTAAAGAAAAATCTTTGACTGCATCATACAGTTGATCTGGTGTTAATTTATTTATGTCTCTTAAATCTTTTGGAAGGGTACCCTTAAATCTTTCGAACTTTCTTAGGTCATTTGTTACACTATAAAGGTCTTCTAAGAAAAGTTCTTTTGCGTTTTTTAAGTCTCTTTCGTATGAATAATCTCCAGGATTGCTCTCAGTTTTAGGTAATAGATAATGTTTTACCAACCAAGGGACATAACTGCCCGCCTTGATTTTAGATAATTCTTCGGGAGTTGCAGTTTCAATATCTACGTTATTTAATCTTGTTGTTGGATCAGCTAATACCAATTCCATAAATTCTTTTTTGGAAAGTTTTGGTTTTGTCTTGTTACCCTCTTTGTCCTCACCAGATTTTGTTAAAGCATTCAACAAGATTTCAAATCTTGACTGTTCAACAATTAGTGATTTTAATAACAAAGTAAATTTCATCTATTCTTAATTTAATAATAAATATATTGTATTGGTGAATTAACCTCCCAAATCCCACATACCAGGTTGCATCTCTTCGCCCTTTTCGGTAATTGAAGTTGGGATTTTTGCATTAGGACTTTCCTTAAGATTCAAGAACATTAGACTTGGTAAATTAGCAATACATTCAGGTACCGTTGTCAACTCAGGATTTTTCATAACCGCTAAGAATTTCAAATTTTTCAATTCGCAAACAGATTCTGGTATACTTTTAAAGGAAACATTATCTGTAATAATATGAACCAAGTTCTTGAACTGACCAATCTCTTGAGGAAGTTCAATTTTGACAGTTTCTCTACTATCTCTATTTTGAATTGAGAAAGTCTCTAATGTCTTAGGTAAACTTTCAATCAAGTCCTCTAATCCATACAAGGAAATGAATTTACCAACAGATCCTGAAGATAAACTATCCACTTTGAAATCTTTTCCTGAGGTTCCTGTCAAACCTTTTGCAAACTCAGGTTTGAAGAAATCTTTAAGTTCATTCATAGGTCCATTTAATAACTGAACCAAATCCTGTTGACGGTCATCCTTATCCATAAATTGATTGGATGGGAAGTGAAACTGATATCTAGTTTTAGGTAGGCCTGTGTTTGAACTAACATCTGTGTCATTTGGATTGAAGACAACATATAATGGTCCGTCTTTAATGTATCTTTCAAACCAACTAGCACCTGGTGCCGATGTACACCATCTTGTTTCTACATTGTTACCTCCATAAAAACATGCCGCTTCTTTTCCAACTTGTCCTGTATCCTCAATTTCTATAACTCTCCAATTAGGACCGTCAAATACCAATTTAGCACCAGGGTGAACTGGCGCAGATTTTCTTTCTGCCTTGGTTGTAGTTGCTAAGGTTAAATCAAAATCCTTAACCGCGTCATAGAGTTGGTCAGGTGTCAATTTATTAATGTCTCTCATTTCTTGAGGAAGACGGCCTTTAAACCTCTCAAACTTTTTAAGGTCATCAGTTACTTTATACAAGTCTTCCAAGAAAACTTCTTTTGCTCGTTTTACCTCTCTTTCATATGAATATTCACCAACCGCACTCTCTGTTTTAGGTAGTAAATAATTTTTTACCAACCATGGTACATAACTACCGGCCTTGATTTTACCTAATTCTTCAGGAGTTGCAGTTTCAACATCTACGTTGTTCAATCTAGTTGTTGGGTCAGCCAAAATTAAATCCATAAATTCTTTCTTAGAAAGTTTTGGTTTTGTCTTCTTCCCCTCTTTATCCTCACCAGATTTTGTTAAAGCATTCAATAATACCTCAAATCTTGACTGCTCAACTATGATTGATTTTAACAACGAAGTAAATTTCATTTATTTTTTGTTTATTGATAAATATATTGTTATCACAAAAATAATTAATAATTCAATATTAACAACTCTTCCCCCATATTTTGTTTTGTTCCTTTCTTAGCCGCGGCGGCCTTCGCGAATTCTTTTTTCTCCCATCGGAAACTATCCTTAGGAAACCATTTGTGTAACAACTCAAAGTCATAATAAGATAAACTAAATTTTCCTTGTACCTTGTTCAATACATTAGCCAATCTCTCATGGTCTTCTCTGTCGAAGTCATGATTACTATAATAGTTTTCAGTTTTCCAATAAGGAGGATCTAAATAGATGTAACTTGTCGGAGAGTCATACTTCTCAATAACATCTTGAAAGTCTAAATTCTCAACATGAGTGATTTTTGTGAAATGTTCAACCCAATTAGGTTTACTCAATTTATCTCTAAAAGCAAGATACTTTGACCTATACTTTCCTTTGAGGTCTATAAAGCTTGATGTCTCAGGTTTACTTCCACTAAATACTTGTGATAACACATAGACATATTTTGCCGCTGTAACATAGTCAGGATATTCAACCTTAAATCCCTCACCAAATATTTCACTTTGAAAACTTACAAATTTTTCTTTCAGTTCTTGTGAAGCATTATCCACACCGACTTGTTGAACTTCAATTTCATCCATCACTCGTTGAAGTTCGGATGGGTTTTGAACACACTTGAATAAATTGTAATTTAATGGATTAAAGTCATTGTAAACGACTTTCTTAAGATTTGGATACTTCTCCAAGTCCATATTAAAAAAACACCAGAACATACCTGAAAATGGTTCTACGTACGTTTCCATGTCTGTGGGATAAAATGGAACAATCCATTTACCTATTTTTGATTTACCTCCAATATAACTTATCATGAAACAATGATAATAAAAAAATTCAACAAAGGCAATTACTTATAACAATTTTTGTATGGACGACATGAAGCTTTCTGAGTGAATCCCATTTCATCACACGGAGTAGATTCACAATAGGATTTACTATACTTACGAGGCTTTTTATATTTTCTCTGTTCCTTTTCATCAAGGTACATATAAAGAATTCTACGAATTTGTTCACTTAACATACTTATAATTATGGCAGAATGTAAAAAATGTAATCAAAAACCAACCAGCAAGACCCAATATTTTACAATTATAGTTGGTGTTTATCTATTAGTTTCCTCAGTTTACGGTACAATTAAAATATTAGAATCTATTTTCGAATTATTTAAGTAATATTTTCAAACTTGACGTTCAATTTTAGATACATGTCACCACCATTATAACCCTTCCCTCTTAATCTCAAAGGTTTAGACGAATCAAATATCTTTGGTGAATCTATTCTTAACTCACCATCAGGATGTGGAATATTATATTTATCTTTTTTAAGGTCTTCTAAATTAAAAAACAAATTGTAAATTAAATCATTATTGAATTTCTCGAATCCATCTTTTGGTACTACTTCGATTTGAATCACTAAGTCACCATATTCTCCATTCTTAAAATCTCCTGCCCTTTCTACTTTTAGATACTGTCCACTATCAACACCTTTGGGTATCATAATCCTCAAGTCCGCAGCATTCTGTTTGGTACCTCTACCATCACACCCATAACATCTATGAACCAAAGTATATCCTCGGCCTCCACACGTTGGACATGCTGACCTAATTTGTTGGCTCATGAATCCAGTTCCCATAGTTTTAATAAAAACCCCTTGCCCATTACAAGAACCGCAGACTTGCTGTTCACCACCTGACCCACTACATACATTACAATGAGTATCTTTCATGTACTGAATAGTCTTCTCGTCTCCTTTGTAGGATTCAATAGGACTAATTTGTACCTTTACAATCTTATCGGGAGCACTTTTTCTTTTGTGTTGTTGAACCCCTCCACCACCAAACATTTGTGAGAACATTTGTTCATAAGCAGTGCCTTGGAACGGGTTATTACCTCTGTTATCATATTGAGACCGTTTTTCAGGGTTACCCAAGGTCTCATAAGCCTCAGCAATTTCTTTGAACATCTCCTCCCCTTGAGGGTTTTTATCTGGATGGTATTGAGCTGCGAGTTTCCTATAGGACTTTTTTATTTCGTCCTGAGAGGCTTTCTCTTCAACTTCTAAAATTTTATAGTAATCTTTCATATATGGAGAACTACATGGTAGTCTTATTTAAGAATAAAAAAAAGAAAAAAATTATAAATAAATTTATAACATTCTCCCGTGCTAAACAATTTTATGATAAATTAATCAAAGAATCAAACGAAGTATTGTTTGATGTCAAAGTTGAAGGTGGTAAAGAATGTAGGTACGAATTGGGTATTATAGAAATGAGTGCAAAACAACTAATACCAGTTTATATGACCGATGAGTTTGGAAGAAATATTAAAGTTAAATTGGATGAAGATGGAATGACTCTGTTCAAAATTGATTCATATAAAAAAGAAGAAACCATTTATGATATTAAAGAACAGAAAAAGATTACAACACAAACTTTAATTAAAAAATATTTGAAGGGTGATGGTCTAAAAATGATTTCAGTCCTTAATAATAAAATTGTTCTTCAAGAAGATGAAAAGATTCACCTCTTCACATTAAAGTCAGAGAGTGAATCTTCAAGGTTTGTTGATAGTTTGTCCTCACATTTTTTCAAAATAAAAAGAGGAGATTGTTTGTTTGTCAAAGACTATTCAATAGCACAAAGGAAATCTTTATATCAGTTGTTAGAGTCTTCAGGTATTGACAAAAAAATCCTTTATAGAAAATTTACGACGCTACCTCCGTCAAAATAAAATGAAAATCCGTACCTGAAATATCTATGGAGAATTGTTTGTGATGTCTATCCACTTCTCTGAAGTGGTTAATAACACTATTGTATTCTCCTTTTGGTAACTCAAAAACAATTGTTGCCTTACCACTGAAAATAGTTTGACAGGATTCAGCAATTAACGCCAACTTTTCTAGTTCCCCCAAATTAATATCTTTATTTTCTGCCATAGTGTTAATTTTTTAGGGATTACAAATAATTCTTCTTTTTTGATATTTCGGATCTCCTCGATATATTTTCTTTTTGTATTTTCGATGTCCTTGGTATCTTTTAGTTTTTCACTTTCCAACCAATTCAGTATCGATTGATTCCTGTTCGTCTTGCTCATAGTCTAAATCATTATCATTATCATCTAAATCAACATTTAACTCAGGTGTTTCATCCTCTTCTTCAAAATAAAAGTTTAAGTTTTTGAGTTTATCCAAATCAGTTTTTTCAAATGTATTTTTCAATTGTTCTACAGTTTCTTTGAATAACCTTTCTTTCAACTCTTTCTCTTTATTCAGTTTAATAATTTTAGCAATTTTAAGTACGTTTTTAGAAACTTCTGAATCATCAATTGATGAAACAAATGAAATCCCTTTCAAGTTTTGATTTTCGGCCTCGAACCCAACAATTTGGCCTTCTTCAACAAGACTTTTGGGAAGTGACCATTTAGTAGGAAAAACCATGTCAAAACTTAAATAGTTTTTTAGTTTTCTAATTGAATGTAGATACTCAACAAATGGAATTAATTCTTTATAAAAACTCATGATACGTATATGTAGGTGATGATATAACTTATTGATAAACTTAAAATTATAAGTTCCCTGTTAGTATAAACCAATGGTTTTGGATTTTTTTCTAACAGGGCTCCTATAAATTTTAATCCGTGTCTTAATGACACTAATATTGTTAACACAAATATAAACAAATATATTGTATTAATATTATGCATTTTTCTCGGTTTTGCTGTGTTCAAGAACTTCAGTTCTAAATTCTTGGAGTAATGCTTTTAATTCTTGTGCAGATTTTCTTGCACGGGTACCCGCACTTTTATTTCCTTTATAGAATTTAGTTGCATCAACTGATAATAACTCAGTAAGTTCTTTAATTTTTTCTAATGTTTCCATTTCTAATTTAATTAATGTTTATTGTTTATGTTCATAAAAATAACTTTATTTACTCCTGTGTAAATAGAGTATGGTTTTTTTCTACTTAACATTTTTTTCCATCATCTTATAAATCTCAGTAATCATATCTAAATCTGATTTACTAAATGGTTTAGATATGTTGAATATCTCATTAAGAAATACTGGAACAGAGTCTTTAACATTCTTCTGAGTTTGATGGTAAAATGTGTCCATATAAAATGACTTCAAATAGTCTTTATGTTCCCCATCTATTGTGATAATAATATTTTCTTTATGAAAATTTTCAACCATCTTACTCCAACACCAATCAAAATGAGATTGTTTATCTTCGGGAGACAAAACTATTTTAGTTTCGGGTGAATCCCCATTTGAATCACCCATGTATGTGTCAGTAATAACACAGTTTAATGATTTGAATATATCTCCGTATAATTCAATTTTCTCATAAATCATGTTGTGCACATTGAACCATATAACCACTTCATCATTCGGAAGTGGCTTGGCTATCCAATTAAAAAAATTCTCCATAGAGTTCATCTATGGAGAATATAATATAAATCTAATAAATGTGAATTTTTATTGTGTTTTTCTGTTGTAACCAATAAGATTTTTCATCTTATCCATTTCTTCAGAGATAACTTTTAACTTTTTATCTTCTTTTGATTCTAAGGTATTAAGTATTTTAGTTGCCTTATTAATTGAACTTGATTTGTCAGCTCCTTGTTTAGACTTTAAAGAACCTTTTGATTTACCTTCACCTTCAACCTCAACAGGTTGTGGTTGTCTCTTATAAGATGCTTTCATTTGTTCTGCCCCATATAAATTTTCGTCGAAGTTCTTCTTGAATCTTTCTCCAACCTTCTCGCTTCTTTTAGAAACATTTCCTAACGCTTTACCATCTTTATCTGTAACAGCATTTCCTGTAGTTACATCACCTTTTAATTGCTTGTCAATTCTCTTATCATCAGGTTTGATTTCATCATAAACTAAGTTTGTCATACCAGGGTAAGCAAACGCCTCAATGTATTCTTCAACTGCGTCAGATGGATGATATTTCATTTCGTTGTGTTCTTTTTCCATATCATAATTACTTTGAGGAAAATCTTCAGGATTTGCATCATAACCTTTACCTCCTGAGACCATATCTTTCATATAGTCTTTCATTTTCTCGACAACCTCTTTAGCGTAGTCATCATTTTCTTTCTTGTTAAGTCCCAAAACTTTTTCAGTCTTTTTCAATCCTTCAGGACTCTTTTTGCTAATGTTTTCTTTCTCAGCAATATCCTTAACTTTTTGTTCTAAAACAATTTGTTCAATCATATCAATTAGTTCGTCCTCAGTAAGTCTCAAAGATGACTTTCTACTTTCTTTCCGTACATTATATGTGTTTCCATCAACATCGAAAGTATCGTCCCCATCCTCTCTTGCGTCATCTAAAGCCTTTGTGAATTTGTTACCTTCTTCGGTTTCAGCCTCTTCCATATCTCTTGGAGTTCTAACTCTAAATGGTTTTCCGAACCTTTCTTTATACATGTCGAAGAATTTTCTACCCTCTTTACCTGGCGCGAATAATCTTTGCTTCCCTCCATACTTAGAATCAAATGAATCGAAATCGTCAAACTCTTCTTCATCATAGTCAAAGTCAAAATCTCCAGTATATTGTCTTTCGTCTTCGTCATAAAATCCGTGGTCATCATCAAATGAACCCATCATTTTTGGTTTACGAGTTACATGAAAGTTATCTCTACCCATTTCCATTTCTTCATCTTCAGAATCATCCCCATCAACATCGAAGTAAAACTCATCAACTTCTTTTTTATTTGTTTTCTTATCTCTAAGTTTTTTGAAATCCGCCGCTGTGATTTTACCTTTTGGTTCGGCAACATCAATCTTTTTTTGGCCACCTTTAAGTTGTTCTCCAACTTCAATTTCAGTCCACTCTCCTTCTTCTAACTGTTCAGAAATTTGTTTTGCTTTATTTTCAATTTCCTCGTTTAATATTTTGGAAACTAATTTGTCTATGTCAATTTTGAAATTACTCATTGTTTTTATTTTTTATAATAAATATATTTATTTGTTCCTTTTATTCTTCATTTGGTATTCATGTTCCAAAATAGTTATAATAAGAGATTCATCAATATTCAATTTACTTGCAACATTCTTTATTGCTTCTTTAACTGATTCATTTTTACTTAGTTTCAAGTTTGTGATATCCCCTTGATTACAATATGGGAATGTTGTACATTTCTTCTTAATCTTTACAAATGACCCTCCTTTATATTGTGTCTTTCGACTTGGCCCCCAATCTTTCTTCTTAGTTGATTTAGCCCACATTGCAGGTGATTCATATCCTCCTGATGAACCTGTTGTTGTTGCCTCTTTTGCTTCAACCTTTTCGACTTCACTCTCTCCCAATTTTGGTGTCTCACTTCTACTTCTATCCCAAAACTCATCATTGCCTCCAAAAACAGGTGCCGAATATGCTCCAGCGGAACCTGAACCAGTCGCCTCTTTGGGCTCTGATTTTTTACTTTGTTTGAAACTACATTTCTTCAAAAAATCTACGTGGTCAAAATCAACTTTTTCCCTCTTCAATTTTTTAATCATATTCTGTGCAACCTCTTTTCTATTAGACGTATCTTTGATTTGCTTGATAATTTCAATTATCCCATCAACCATTTCTTTATCATCTTGGTTGGAACTATCTTCAAGTTTTTCTTCTTTGAATCCTTGTTTGTATTTCATGTGGTCTCCTAACGTTGATTGATTTAAGTTTATGTGAGAAAACGCTTTATCTAAATTTTTTTTAAACAATTCTCCAGAACTTTCCATAATTATGCGTTTTTAAGTCTTGGTTCCCAATAACTTCTATTCACCCACATGAACTGATAGAATTCTCGGAACATTCTTATTGTAATTTCTTTTACTTCACCTTCGAGTTTACCTCGTTTCATTTCTTTTTGAATCCTGTCCATCAACTGGTCTTCAAATTGTTTGACGGTGTTGTTATTCATAAAGGATTTTATTTCTTTACGAATCATAACTTCTATTTCTTTTGATTCTGAACTTGTAAGTGCCATTAGTATATAATTAGTAATGATGTAGTTAATCCCAATCCTATAAACGCACCGGATCTCCACAAGAAAGTTTTGGTCCGTTGTCTTTTTAATTCTTTGTGTAAAGCG
>Ga0209107_10000368_pt1 | contig 26919 bp, 20 predicted proteins | sample LakErihyJuly2011_2_FD_187460 | JGI IMG/M metagenome (GOLD analysis project Ga0209107, IMG submission 187460) | Freshwater microbial communities from dead zone in Lake Erie, Canada - CCB hypolimnion July 2011 (SPAdes) (version 2) | ecosystem: Environmental > Aquatic > Freshwater > Lentic >...
ATTTAATTGCAGAAGTTGAAAAATTGAGAAAGTAATTTTTATCAAAAAAATCCCACCACTTAATTTCTTTAGCAGAAATATAATCTTTTACGTTGGAAGAGCTTTCCGTTTCTTTTGGAGGATCGGTTTTTATGCTACCATTCTTAGTCTCTTTAGGAATGAGGTCTGTTTGAGCAGTTTTATAATTTTGTACCCAAAAGTAAATTACTGCAAGCATTAGAATCCAACCCAATCTGTTGGACAAGACTCTCCATTTCAATATCCTAAAAAGTAGCCATAGAACTCCTGAAATTAATAGAGGCCAAAAGAATTGAGGAAAGGAAAACCAAAGATAAATCAATGCTAAACCCCATAAGGAGGCGAAAAATAAAGAGGAAAGAAGGGAGAAAAATCCAAACTGCCTTTTGGGTGTTTGACTTATGGGGTCTAGTAAAGATCTTTCTTTATTACTATTTATAAAGTTCCTCCAGCAGCCATTCTGTTCAACAGAATTCAAAACATTTGTATTCCGATGCTCTGCGGAGGAACCTACATCTCCTAAAATATTTATTCCTTGTATTCTGCCTGACACTTGATTGTCAACATTTTTTTGAGAAGCATCCGTGACTAGGGGAGAGGATGGCTGAACAACCAGCGGCGGAGGCTTGGGTAAACCAAAGTAGATAGTACCTCTAACCAATAAAAGGTCTTGAGAAATTTCTTGAACGATGGGGAGTTTATTAGCTGAATCTAGTTCAAGATCTTTAATGATCACATGCTGCAGATCACCTGAAAAAGCTGTGTCTTCATTTTTAGGAATAAAAATATCGGAACTTTGTATAAGCCATGCCGGTAAATACCATTTTTTTTGCCGTATTTTCTCTGAATACCAATAGTCTCCAACTTTGTGTTTATCTGGATTGAAATTCGATACCTGTTTAACTTCAGTTATGGTGATATGTTGCCAGTTAATTTCCGAAAAAATTAATGAACCAATCTGATTTGAATTTCGCTTTCTGAAAATCCCTTCAAAACTGCCGCTGTAATAGTCAAAGTTTTCTTTTAATTCCATGCTATTTTTTAGGCAATTCAGTTCGTTTTTGAGTTACTTTTTGGGTGTTAGTAATCTGCACTTCAACCCGTCTGTTCATCAATCTACCCTCTTCCCTTGCATTATCTCCTTTGGGCTTGGTATCCCCTAGGCCATTGGCTACTAGCCGCTTACTATCAATACCTAAATTTTCTAAAAATCGCTTAACACTCTCTGCTCTTTTCTGAGATAATTCTTTATTTAGTTTTGAATCTCCGGTATTATCAGTGTGTCCCATAATTGTTGCTAAGGACTGATCATTTTTAATCAAATATTCTGCTAATTGCTGTAGTTCCTTCACCGAAGAAGGTAATAGCAAATCACTATTAGTATAAAATTGCACATTAGGAAGACTAACCATTTCATATGTATTGGTTGTTGTTGAGTCAACGTATGAAACGGTATCTGTCTTGACAATTTTAAGAGTATCCTTAATTTCTTTTAAGACTTCTACATATACGGTATCAGGTACTTTAGTGGAGCTATTAGAGTCATTTACTCTATTAAATGCACCATTAAACAGTGACCAAAGTAATCCGATCAATAGGAGTAAACCTATTAATCCACTTAAAATCCCACAGCCTATCCTCTGCCCAAAACAACCCAATCCGTTTTGGAATCCTCCAAAACACCCGTTACCACCTGGCATGAACCCATTGAAACACCCTTTAGTTGAATTGGACGTATCGGTGGTATAATTGCCATCCGACGTTCTGGAATACGGGGTTCCGAAACAGCCCTTTCCATTGCCAGCCCCTAGGTAATTTGAGTGTATTTGACAATATTTGTTTCCTTGAAGAGCTTGCTTTGTACATAATCTCCCAAATCTATTAATGTGTTCACAATTTGAAAAATACTCAATATTTGGAGAATCACTGGGTTTGAAATTTTCACTCTTAATAAGTTCTTCTTCAAACATTCTACAGTAACACATCCCATGAAATCTTCCAAATCTACTCTTGTCTTTTGCGGCTAAAAATTGATTCTTCGGCAAAGCAGATGGAATATTTAAAAGGTCTATATTATCTCTAAGCAATTCACCCCAAATTGTTTCGGAGGTTTGATTTGCATCGGCAGGCTGAAATGCAACATAAATTTGATCTGCCAGCAAGCTTTTTCCAGATTTATTGGTCAGGCTAGGGTAGCATTCGATATTTTCAACTTCGTTGTGCATAACATAAGGTGTGCTATAATCACAACTAGCAATAAACTCCTCTCTAGTAATTTTCTTTGCACGATACAGTTTAAACCTTGGTTGTAGTTTTATTTGATGCTGAAGATCTTGACTTGTTCCGAGTTTAGATTCATGTGTTAACTCGAATTGGCACTCCATTACCCCAAGGTAGTAGGTATAAATCCTTTTCTTCATGCTCATTTTTTATCGTTTTTAACACTTATGGGCAAAAGATGAATAGGTAGTAATTGTTTCCTTGACGGTATAGACTTATACCGAGTATAAAATGGAGGATCTTCCCAAATAGCGTCGTATTCTTTTTTTAATCCAAATTTATTCAGTTCCGATTCTATAAAGTTTTTCGTTTTATCATAATCGTTAAAAACTATTGACCTATATCTTATTTGGCACTTTTCTGCATAATGGAATTCTTCACGGTTATTCAATCGTTTCATTAAATAGAAGGGCAAGAAAACGAATGCGCCTATAACCAATTCCCACAAAATAAAATCTGGCAATCTTGACATGGCTTTAAAAGTGAGAATCGGAAAATATCTTTTTTCCAGTTTTTGAGAATATCTGGCTAATTGATCCTTATTTTGTTGTTCAAAGTTTGAACGTAATTCAGCAATATCATTTTGTAACCTTCTTTTTTCAAGACTTAAATTTTGATAAAGCTTTGATCCATTAATAGAAGTTTTTGATAAATCAATCAGCTTTTGATTAATTAAAAGCAATTCATCTTTTTTATTAGAGAGGGTAACTTTTAAAGCTTCTTGTTGATTGCGATCTACTTGTTGTATGAGTTGGCTTCTATAATTTTTTGTCATCTCATAACTAGTTTGCCAGTGTATAAGCGTCATCCATGGGAAAACAATAAGTTGAATTAATACAGCAAAAATGAAGGCTCTAATTAAAGTGCCTAACCCAAAAGCATTGTTCTTCTTTATAGAGGCTTTAAACATGGTCAACCGTTGTTTCATTGAAACAAAATTTGGCGATGTGCTTATTTCTTTATGCTCAGTACTAACCAAATTAGCTTGCTCTTTCTGGAAATGAAGAGGTCTAACTAGATTTAGCCAGGCAAACCTGATCATGTTGGAAATCGCAAAACTTAGCACAATTGCACCTAGAATACTAACAAAATAAGAACTACTAACCAGCCACATAAATGTGGAGGTTGCCACTATACTCATTAGTAAAATCGTTAGATAACAGAAAGTGACTAGCCTGAACAATTGCTGTTCAGCTGCTGAAACAGATTCAAACAGATCTGCCTCCATTCCTAATACCCTTATTGTCAATTGGTTTGAGCTCAAAATCTTTAAGCATTATTCTCAGTAATACTTTGATCACCTTCTGTGAAAAAAGCAGTAGGATTTTTTTGTATCGCGGACGATTTCAATTTACCCCATTCTTCAATTGCCTGATCATTAAGTTTTTGTTGCTCCTGTAATTTTTTAAGTTTTTCTTTCTTTGCAAGTTCCACTTCCATAAACTGCCATTTCTCCATATGAATTAGTCCTTTTTTACCCTCATAGGTATAATGCTCTCTCCATATCCCATTTTCCACTTCTTGCTTTTTATTATGATTTTCAACTAAAAAGTCATAAACACCTTTATTCATCATCATCTTAAAGACAATAGGTCCAGTTTCTATGCTTAGCAACACAAAAAGTATTACCCAGGGAATCAGCCCCCCAACTTCATGGCTAATTTGTATACGCTTCAAAATCCCACTATAATTACCTGCAGTAAGCTTATTTTTGGCATAAGCTTTATCGAGATTTACTTTGTATTTATCTATTTCAGAATTAACACTGGCTAACTGTTTATAGAGTGCTTCAACCTGCATCTTCTTCTCACTTACAAATTTTTCTTTTTCAGCTCGTTTAGTATCAATATCAGCTTGCATTTTTTTAGCCACTGGGCCAAAACCGTAGGCTCTCTTATCCTGCATTTCTGCCTGTTGAACAGCAATTAACTTATCAATTTGGTCATCGTATGTTTTTAGTTCTTTTTGATAATTCGATATTTTGAAATTAAATTCATCCTTACTTTTTTCGAGCTCTGCTCTCTTTTTATTCTCTACCTTTAATGTTAATTGATCCAAATCTTGTCTAAAGTTTGTTTGATACATCTGTAGTTCCGCATCTATCTCACTTTTTAGAATCTGGATTTCCAGTGGTGCCGAAATCGCAAACCCAAGAATAACTGCAATTAAAATACGAGGGAAGGCTTGTCCCCATTCTTTTAGAGTAATTTCATCTGTTCCATCTCCTTTACCGGTACTTGAGATTATAAATCGATCCAAATTGAAAATGACCAAGCCCCACACGACTCCGAATATGACACTTGAGATTGTATCGGTAAGTGTCGTCAATGCACTGATTTCAAGGGCCTCTCCCTTTGGACCAAATATGGTATGGAAGGCAAATCCACCGGAGAATGCAGCCAACACCCCAGTACATAGTACAATGCCGCCTATTCCTGCATATTTAACACGGTCTTGCATTGGCGACCGGGAGAGGAAATAGGCATCAGCACCAGCACACCACCATAAAAATTTGGTTATTATATTGGTTTCATTATGCTGATAATTGGATTCTTGAATATCGTATTTCATGTTTTTATATTATAAAGGTTCAATGTTTAATTTCATTCCTATCGATACCAATTGAAAATGATGACCTTGGATTTCTTTCAATGTATATTTTTTACTCAATTGGATTTCAGGAATATTTATTAGATGTTTTAGTTGATGATTTATGATTCTAGGGGGAGTACTTTTAATGGAGGTATCTTGCTCTAGTAAATTAAAAAAATTCACTTTAAGAGAAACAACTAACTTTTCTGCAAATGGATTTAAATAGGCTTTAAATCCCCAGCAGATAATCTCAGGATTATAGGCGTTACTAATACCATGATATTCTCCTTTTGTCTTTTGCAAAGAAAAACATCTCCCAAATTGCCACCAGGGCAACTTGAGCTTATTGTAAAAGATTAGAAATTTGTATTTATTGAAAGAGTATGTAAGAATAAACGGTTGACCGTGGATTAGATATCCTATTTCATTTCCATTCAATAAGCTAAATCCATTTTTCATTAGAATTTTTATAACAAATAGTTATTAATACGTATAACAATAATACATATTTTCTTTGAGAAACAAATGATTGACATCATTTAAGCACCACTCTAATCTATGAACATTATGCTGAATGGTGTTCCTGATTAGGTTACTTTAATTAATAATCGAATTGCAACAAAAGTCCCCAATGGTAAGTAGATATAAAATCTACGGTCTCAGGGTCCCAATCATCTGACAGGTATAAATCTTGGCTTGGTTTGGGTAAGTATTTCTCACGAACAAGTCTGGTATCAGTATCCTCATCATACAAAAGATATTCGTTCCAAATTTTTTCAACCATTTCCTGTACGATTAGCCGATCTACTTTTTCAATGAGTACCATATCTTCATTGAGCACTTCATTCTCAAAAACTTCTTTTTCCCATTCATCTGGATCGTGGTAGTAAGAGCAAAAACCCTTCATTCCATCTAAATCATCATCCCAATAAAATTTACCACAGAACTCTTCAAATACCCCGCCGCCGCCATATCCTATAGCACAGATATAGGTAAATTCATCATGCTGTTCTTTAAGAATAATGGTGTGTAATAGATTCTTTTCAGTAGTAGTAATGTAAAACATAGTCGATTATTTAATAGAGTAAATGCCTTTTTTCATTCTTCAGCCATCCTGCCTGATTTTCATACTTTACAAAGTAAATTTTCAAATCTGCCTGATTGGGGTAATTAACAAAATATATAGTCTTATCAGCCTGATTAGCATATTTAGCAAAGAACCATTTTCCTTGATTACCTGTTGCTTTATTTGCATAATTGACTTTGAATACTTTCAAGTCGGCCTGATTTTCAGAATTAACCACAAAAACTTTAATATCAGCTTGACTTGCATAGTTAGTAGAAAATATCTTTTGTGCCTTTGCTGAAGTAAATATGAAAGACAAAATGATGAATACTGTTTTTTTCATAAGGTAAACATACGTGTTATTGTTAAATTTACTTTAAAGTTTGCATTTGCGATTAGACATTTTTTCAAGGCATATATACTATATATGTATTTATAATTTGGCACATGACATAGGTGCCTAACAATAATTAATAATTATAAGTATTTTCGTTTAATTCTAAAATAATCTAATAAACTTGAAGTACCGCTATATAATTTTACTTGTTCTTCTCACTCCTAGTATTCTAATCGCTCAAATTATCAATATAGATAGAGAGAATAGCCAGGATAGTATAACTAAAAGGTGGGAAATTTCAACTCTGATTGATTTCTCATCAGATAAACAAGTGAAAGATCTTTTAGACCTATCCCTTAAAAGTTCCTTGTTAATGAAATATAGCAATAAATATGCTATCAATTTTATTGTCAATAACGATATTGTATTAGATGGAAAATCTACTATACAAAATGAAGGCATGCTGCATTTACGTTATAGAGATTTAGACTCTAGAAAAGTAAGCTCAGAGGTGTATTTACAGTATCAATGGAACGGAGCTTGGGGTATGATTTCACGGTATGTAATGGGGTCAAATGTCCGGTATAGAATATTTGACGAGACCTCTACAGACCTTTATGCTGGATTAGGGCTTTTTTATGAAAATGAAAGATGGAACTGGGAAGGTGTGGAACCAGATATAACCCCTGTCGATGCTGGCGAAGAAACTCGTCAAGTGTTTCGGTTAAATAATTATTGGAAAACCTCAAAGAAACTATCTGATTTTGCAGATATAGCAGCAATCACTTATTTTCAATTTCCCTTTAATCAGAATTTTTTAAAACCACGTTGGTACTTTGAAGTAAATACGTATTTTAAAGCAAGTAAGCATTTGAATTTAGTTATTCATTGGGATCATGTTTTAGATTTCGCTCCATTAATGCCAATTGATCATTTCTACTATAGTTATTCCACAGGCTTACAACTAAATTTTTAAAATGGAACAAATAAAAATCAATAACTCAGTTATAAAAATTGTTGGTTTATTAGAAGCAACCCCAGCAAGGTCTATTTCAAAAGTAGAAGACAAATTTACTAAAGCAGGTTTTACTCTAGATAAATTTCCTCTAGATGAGAATGGTTTAAAGAATGAACGCTCTATCAAGTTCTTACAAGATGCTTTTTATAAAGAGTTCAGAGAGATTATGTTTCTCGATAGTTATTCTATCAACCCTAAACGTCTATTTAAGAAAATCGGTAGTCAAGTTTCATTGATTAAAAAAGTTAAAGTTAAAGATGACTGGATAGAAAAGGTTTTCCCGGTAAATATTTCTAATGTCGAAGTGTTTTTATTCCCAGGACAAATTGGGCTATTCTCTCTTACAATCAAACTCGATCAATTGTCAAATACTTTACAAGATCTTAGTGATGTCCTTTTTTTAGTTCGGCAGTTTGATTCATTAACCGCTGATGGAGAGGAATGGCATTCTTGGATAACCAAGAATTGTATTGCGGGAACAAATTTAAGGGGTGATAACGTTAAAATAGATGATTTCTCTGGGTCTAAGTTTAAACTTTTCACGGTTCTTGACGCAGAGGTTTCTACTAAGGAACAAGATCAATTACTGTACGAACTAGGGACTGTGTCACCTATTGGATCTTTATTAGCTGACCAAACGTATGCTCCAAGTAAAGCCTATTATGAACTTCTAATGGACCAAAATACGATTAGTGCGTTCAATAATTGGAAAGTGTTGTGCTTGTTTGACACCTTTACATGTGTAGGGCAAAACCAACTTCAAAATCCAGCTGCAGTAACTACTTGGGAGTACACCTATTTTCGGATTTATCTTTACAGACTGTTTTTGAAATTCAATCTTTTTAGATATAATTCAGATTTTGACAATGATACCATTCAAATCCGAGATCAGTTTGAAAATTTCCTGAACTCTTATAATATTAGTACCATCTCGTTTAATTTTTTGCCGAACTTATTTTATGATAAAATTGGTAAATCACTAGACCTAGATACAGAACTAGCTTCGTTCCAAGCCAGGATCAATAGAATATCTCAGGCTATTCAAGAGGAAAAACAGGCTAGAACGAATAATCTATTACAACTTGTATCAATTCTTGGAGGTATTACATCATTAGGTCCGGTATTTGAAATCCTTACAAAGGTTAAATCATTCCTAGGCTGGAATGATATTCAATTATATTCAACACTATTTATAGTTTCTTCAAGCATAGGTACAGGACTTTTAATTTATTTAATGCCAGATAAATATCAAAAGTTTAAAAGTTGGTGGAAATCGAAAAAATAGTTTTTTCTTCAGAAACTGAGTTTCATATGCTACGGCATTTTGAAAAACTTAATACGGAGCAACTGACGTACTTTATATCTAAAGGCTACGATATAAAATCCATACAAGAGCAATTAGACCTACCTGGTTCTAAATTTTTTCCCGCTTTTGCAGAAAATGTTTCCACAATCTTACAAAAAATAAAAAAGTGGGATTATGTAGTTATTGAGAGTTCTAAAGATAGGATAGTGGTGAGAGTAAAAACACCAGAATCAGTTGGATCTTTAGCTGTCATTCCAATAGCTAACCTATCTGAATTAGAATTCAAAGCTATTTATAAAAAGAATAATAGGGGAACTGAGCTCTTTCATTTAGTAGTAGATGAATTACCCGTTACCCATGTAATCACCCTCATTTTAAAACCAAGCAATGATTATTTACAACTAATCACCGCATTTCCCGGAGAGGCAGGTACGCCAATTCCAAACAAAAAAATGGATATAGAGTCATTTAATCATTCAAAGAAATACTGGTCTGAACATGTTTTTTTGGAGAGAAGGGGGGGACCTATTGAGTTGAGTTTTAATCATATATAAAGGTCTAATCCTAGAATTTTTATCAATCTTTAGGCCTTATTCAAATTAAGCAATATCACAAAGCAAGTAATGGAAATGAGAGGGTGGATGAAGGCCCAAATCCCACTAAGAGTAGTCCTACCAGCAAGAAATGAACCCGAGCTAAGTATTGTCAACGCTGCAACTATTTTTTGGAATGTAATTATCAACAGCATTTTTGGAACAAAATCCTAAGTAAGGATTCGGATATCTTTTTAAAAAATGCTCAATTCTTGCATGTAGTTGGAATTAATTATAAAAACAGCTATTCAGAACGGTCAAATAAACTGAGTAGAATCAGTATGCTATACTTTTAATTTCATTCTTTCTTCCATGTCCAACTTAATGGACTCTTCTTTAGTTACCTAAGCAGTCTTTTTCGTTTTTGCAGTATGATGAAGATCTTTATTATTGATGAAAAATCTCTATAGTAATCAGTTCCATATTTTTATAATTTTATATTTATTATTAAATGCATCTAAATTCGATTTGGTGATCAGCCCTTTTGAAATAAAATCATTCCAATCTGCAGTAATCATACCATCTCTGGAAAATGAATTGAATCCTTGATCAAATTTAAAATTAGATGGAACATTATTATATTCAGAGAATGCTAACTCAAGTGCATTAACACCAAACTTTATAGACGAAAGTAAATATCCGTGAGCAAGATTGATGATTGCTGCATTTTTAAAATTATTAAAAGTAACTGGGTTAATGTTTCTTTCCCCAATTTGATCAATGAAATACAAATTCAGAAGAATAGAGAGTTGAGCATCTGATTTATCATCAAAGTTCCCATTATTTTGTAGATTTTTTAGATCACCAACTAATAAATGGAATGCAAGGTTAAATAGTGAATCCAATTCTATATCCTCCTCCTCCACTTGTTTCGTTAGTTGATGAAACGCAACAGTATCTGCACTGATGGGTTTCTTGGAAAACAATCCAATTACGGTATTAATTTTATTCTTGTAAGCAAGCTTCTCCTGTTCTTTTTTTTGCCTCTGTTCTTCTGCCTGTTTTTTCATCATAAACTCAAATTGCTGTCGTTTAGCTTCTTGACTTTTTTCTGCTTCACAAGCAGCATTACTATTTTCAAATTGGACTTTATCTGATTCCTCTCTATTATTTGTTCTTATATCTTGATAGAAATATCCTCCTTGGTCATTACGAATATATTTTACAGTTTGATTTTTATTAAAGCCGTTTAAAATTTTAGTATCAATTATCTCAAACTCCTTAGAAGTATTTGTTATTTTCTTACCAGCAACATAAGCAAATACTGTATCCTTGCCATAGTTGTATACTAATCTTACCATCGACCCAATTTCAAGTTTATTATTCAACACATAATAATTACTGACAAGGGCTGTACTATCAGACTGCTTTATTAACCAACTACTTAGCGCACTAACTCGACAAGGATCCCGATCAATTCTTTCATTACTTAAATATTCCATAATTCTAGTGTAGCGGCGGGTTGAAGAATCCAATTGTATAATCGCCTTTTTAGCATTTTCATCTAGCGGTATAATTTCCGGAACTTCATTAAGGAGTTTATTACCCACATAATCTTTAAAATAAGGATCTTGGGTATCAAATGATGGGATAAAAAAGTGATTGAATAAATCCTTCATTTCCTTATTTTTAAAATCTGTTTCATCCGTAACTCGAAAATTATAAGGTTCAAAAAGATTTATAACTGTTCTATAATCATTTCTCTTTGCAGATAAAAAAACGATTATTTTTTCTGAGGCTACCGATTTTGATTCATTAATAGGGTTATTTGCATCTTCTTCGGATGCAACATTTTCTAATTGTTTAATAATTTCTTCACCAAAGGGGAAATTTAATGAAGCATATACGGCCTTATGTATAGATAATATATCTTTTTTAACCTCTTGATTCATTTGCTTGATATCATAATTAAAACATGACATTATGGCCAATTGAGCAAATAATTGCTCAGTCTGAGTATTAAATGCATTTTTAAGTATTACATCTGCGATTTTTTTAAATTCAAAATAATCTTCATTTGAAAAATCATGCTTAAAAAATACTCTTTTACTAGCACCAAGAAGTGACTGTCCTAAATAGTTATAGATGCTATTATCAAAAGATTGCAAATTCTCTTTTTTTATAAACTCTCTTGATCTTAATATCTCATTCAAGAATAGATTACACCCATCCAAACCAAGTTGATCAAAATTATATTGCTTTTGGAAAATCTCATAAAATAACAATGATCTGTTTTTATCCCACTGAACAGGATAGGTATTAATCATTTGAACAAAGATTTTTTTCCTTTCTTCATAAGATGTTAACTGGTTAGTAAGATTCAATTTTAATTCCTCATAAGTTTTTGCATCAACTATCCTGCCGCCACTTTTTTCTAACACCTCAATTTTTTTTCCTTGTTCTGCTACCTGTTTTTTTAGTTTATCCACATCATCTTTTAAGTCATCTAAATAGCCAAAAGCAGGATCAAATTCTTTTGCCGCACTTATCAATGTTTCTGCTTTTTCAAAATTCCCTTTATCTTTCTCATCAATCGCATTTGCATAAGTTGTCAACACCGCCGTAGTAATTGTAACGTCATTAATTCTAGGTTCAGTAAATGGCATGGCTAAATTCGTTGCTAAATCTTTAGCAATATTTGTCTTCAAAGTCAACCAATTTATCATTTTACCTTCTTGTCGCTTTGAAAAAACAATATCACCTGTTTCAGTATTCGTTAATCTCGCATTTATTACAAGCTGATCATTTAATATAAAAACGTCTCCAATCAATAAAAACTTTACCCCTAGTATTTTACCCGCCTGAACAGCTGTGCTTTTATTTACACTTCCGCTTGCCTGGAAATTTTGCTCTTTAATTATTTTTTGGATTTGCGAACGCTCTACCAACTGCAACCTTTTAGGAGATACATTCGATTCAATATCTGTAATAAGCATACTACTCATTGCTTTGCCCAAGCCATCATATTTTGTAATTCCAGATATGTTTTGAAAATCAAGTATAGCAATTCTCAAAGCCTGTGCTTTACTATGAAGTGGGAGACTGATACAGAAAAAGAAAAATAGAGTTGAAGAAAAAAATCGAAAGTGTTTAGTCATGTACCTCATTGGGATGTTGATTATAAATCTTATGTAAAAGTCTATTCTGTAATAACATATTTATATTCCCACAAATTAGTACTTTTAATTATAATGAATTATCAAAATTGAATATTATTTAAATTAATATAAAAAAGAATGGTTGTTTCTAACTTTTTTATAGAACGTTATGTATTAACGATTCGGATAAATTCGTCTTATGGTAATTGATATTTAACATAATTAAAAAATCTCCAACAATCCGTTTACCTTTCAATGCCAAAATTTGGCAAGAGAAAGGGTATATTTTTAAATCACTAAGTAAAAAATAAACAAATGATTAAGAGCATAATACAGACAAAAATCAATCAAATTTTTACACAAATTTCTCAGCGGGAACTAGAACTTACTTTTGATGAGTATAAAAAATTAAAAGCGTCCCTTTCAGGCAAAATATTAGCACAAAAGCTTAATCTTTCAGAGGCTATGCTTGTTGAGTTTGAAGAAGCGCTAAGACAGTATTTTCAATTTTGTGACGATTCTAAAAAAAGTAGAATTTCATGTTTTAGAATTAGTTTGTGGTTAGAAACCATTTGTAAAAATCTTAATCTAAGTTTTAGTTTAGATGATCCTATCAGCAATGAAGAACTTGCAATAAAACAGGTTCGTGCACTGGAGCTATTAATTCGCGATATAGTTAATGAAAATTTAGGTGGCAACGAAAATGTTTTATTTAAGCTTCAAGGGCTATTCAAACAGGAGATAGTTGAAAAATGGCTCAAGAGTGCTGATGAAACCGGGGTTCTTAGTGGAACAACTTTCAGCGAATTGTCAAATATATTTCTCGATAAAAATATCTTTAAAAGCATCGAAGATATAGTTGACGCATCAGAGTTGAAATTATCAAAAACTGGGCGTGATTCACTACGATATATATTGGAAGACATAAGATTGATAAGAAATTCTATTGCTCACAATAAAAAAATCTCTAATATTCAAATTGAGGCACTTAATGAATATTATAGGGCAATTGCAAGTTTGATAAAAGAATCCAAATCAAACAAAATAAATCCAGATACCTACCTAGATCTCGATAAAGCTAATATGGAAGGATTTCTATCCAATCTTAAAGAGGATAATAAGATCATTACCACAAATATAGAGGAGATTAAAACAGATGTAAAAGAGGTAAAGAAAGATACATCTATAATACGTAAAAGGACATTTCTAATTATTGGAGGAATTTTGTTGCTTATTACAATCACTGGTGCAACGCTTTATTTTATTTATAAACAGTCATCTTCAGCAAATGGAATGAGTAAGGACATTAAAGATGTAAAAGAAATAGTAAGTGGGGATGCTGAACTAAAAAACATGTCAAGCACAGACGATTTAACGGCTACAAAAGACCTAAATGCTAGAACAAAGAGTGTTAATGCTAAGAGATTAGCCATTATATATTTTGATAATTCTGGAGGAGAACCTTCAATGAACAAACTGAAAAAAGGTTTAGCAGACATGCTCATTACCGATTTATCAAATGTAAATATGTTAGATATAGTAGAAAGAGATAAGTTGGAGTCAATTTTAAAAGAACAGAAACTAAATAATTCAAAGGATTTTGACCCAAATACAGCCTCAAAAGTTGGGAAACTTTTGGGTGCACAAGTTATTTTAACCGGTGCCTATTTTGAGATGATGGGTAGTTTAAGGCTTGATGCTAGATTCATTGATGTTGAAACAGGAAAAATATTAAAATCTGATGGTGTAGATGGACAAACATCTTCATTCTTCAAGATCCAGAAGCAGTTAGCATGGAAAATCATTAATAATATGGATGTTAAATTATCAGATGAAGAAAAAAAGGAATTAGAATCAAAAGAGAAATCTAAAGCGCTATCATTTGAAGATTTGAATCAATATTCCAATGCTCTTGAACTTTATGATAAAGGTAAAAAAGCTGATGCAAAAAAGATTGCTACAAAAATTACAAACAAATATCCAGACTTTGAAGCAGTAAAAAACTTATTAAAGAAGTTATAAGAATTGCCATTGTTGATTTTGAGAATATTGCGGTAATTTCTAAATATGATGTCTTAAGCAAGGCCAAGGCGATTTAATCTCGTATGCTCAAAATGATTTTTAGACGAGAGGTTTTTCATCGTAATTCGCAACTAAGTTATCTTCTAAAACCGTTTGCAAACTTTCCGATAGATTATTTATAGTAGAAATTAACGACCCAAATTGGCAAACTAAAAATATAACTATAAATTATTAATAATGTCTGCTTAATTTAGGAGATATAACCAATGAGTTGAGGCTATAAACAAGTTATAGCCAATGCTAAATAAAAATGACATGGATAAAAATTTATCAATTAACAAATTAGTTGTGGGGGTCAGATCTTTTTGAAACAAAAGATTTGCAAAAGTTATCTATTGAAGTTTACGACATATTTGATCAAGCATTAATAAAATATATTGAGGATAATAAATTTTGGAATAAAGAAACATCCTTAAAAAGCGCATCTTATTCTGCAAAAGGTAGATGCTTAAAAGAGTTTATTGAAAAGGATAATCATAAACTGATAAACAATTGGGTTGATTTTGCCAGATATGGAAGGTACGGAAAACAGGATTCTGATAAACTCAAAAAATTTCTAACATCAACCAAAAATCTTTCTGATTTTTTAAATATATCTGAACTTCCATTTGAACTGAGAATACCAAACGAAAATACTATAGTGAATTCAGCAACAGTTGAAAGTCCAAAAGGGTTTAAAACAATTAATCTTCTTCATACAGATTTGATTCTACAAAAAACAGACTTACTAATATTAACTACAACAACAAAAAAATCAGCTTCTGGATTATTTTTTGACAGATTAAAAGAACAATGTAATTATACTGTTTCAGAATTAAATCCCTTTTACAGTTTTAATAAAGATGTTTATACTACTTTATTGCCAGGTAATGACCAAACTGGATTCAAATATTTACTTATATTAAATCTACCTAAAAGAGAAAGTGATGAAACTTTAAAAATAATGTCAACATGGATTAATTCATTAGTATTATCATCTTTGGCAATTATAGAGATTCAAGAAAAGAATTTAAAGTCTGTTTCGATGCCAGTTATTCGTGGACATTATATGAAGAATAAAACAGAATATATAGAATTAGCTAATCTATTATTAATAACATCAGCAAAATGGCTCAAGAAATCAGAAGTTACGACAGAAATTAATATTGGTGTTTATTACAATGATGAAATACCACAGTGGAACGAAGCGATGAATAATGCATTAGGAAGATCATCAATTAATAAAGATCATCTTATTGTTGAAATTTGCAAAGATTTAAGCAATATAATTGATAAACATTTAGACAGTGCACTTAGTGAAGCTTTAAAGCCGCTAAAGGCTTATTTACACCAGTCTGATGAAATTGGCATAGAATCAATTTTTATTCAGGGACGAAAATTAGTTGAATTAATGGTTTCTGATTTAGCTAAAAAAAATAATTTGATAATAGGTGGTGAATTGATGTCTAATATTGAGAAATTTAGAGAAATGAAAATGGCTCCATGGTTGTTATCTTATATGCATACATTAAGAGTTTTTGGTAATGAAGGAGTTCATGTTAGACTTGACGGAAAAACTTATACACCAAATAACCTTTCTAAATCTGATCTTATAAATGGGTTAACCGCAATTAGAGCTTTATTAATATTTTGGGATGAACAGAATAAGTAAATAAGATTAGCACAGGCTAAACAGCGTGTAAACAATATTGCCTTGCCGCAGGCGCAACACAAGGCAACATCGCCTACACGCGAACCGTTATAGGCTAGTTTATTAATCTTGTAAAAATAAAATGGAGTCGAGAAACCACTTAAAAAAACGGGGCGAAACCGAAAAGCCAAATGAGTAGGATAAAAATAAAAAACAATAATTATGTTATTTGGAGATTTAAGGTCATTCGCTGATGCAATTATCAGTGGGGACAAATGGAAAGCAGATGGGCAACTGCGTGATTTGGCTGATGCTATAATTAGCAGAGATAAATGGAAGGTAGATAATTCAGAACTAAGAGATTTTGCAGATGCGCTTATTACTGGGGACAAATGGAAAGTTGATAATTCGGAACTAAGAGACCTTGCAGATGCGATTATTACTGGTGACAAGTGGAAGGCTGGAGATGGGTATCGTGATTTAGCAGATGCTATTATTAGTGGTGATAAATGGAAAGTTTAAATTAAAACAAAACCATAACAGCAAAGCGGATAGATATGAGGGCTGCATTAAGTTTAGTTGTGAAATGAAGCTTTGTACTTCGTATTAAGTTTATTGCTAGCAGAGAGTTTCTTTTCTGAAATCGCCCACTTCTTGTAGCTGCAAACCGTAACAGGAAAGTTAAAACCAACGGTCGTTCAAAAAATTTATATAAGAAAGCATGAATCAAAACCTATTAGATAAAGCTATAAACGAACTCCCAGTCCATGTTTCTTTACCACTTTCTAGGATAGTCAATTCCCAAAACTATTTCAAAAAACTCCATCTAATTTCAGACATGCTCCTTGGCTGCTTTAGATTGTATGGACATGCTGTAATAAAAATTGCAGAAAAAGAACAAGCAATAAGCGAAATAATTGAGCAATCTATTGAGACACTTATGACCAAGGACAGCCATGGTCTATGGTCTTCCACGATTGTGAAGCTGATACAAGAGTTGGACAAGCAAAAATCAACTTTCTTGACTCCTGAGCTGGCCGGTCTTTTTGGCGTAGCTGTAAAAACAGTCAAGCCCCCTATAAAAAGAATGATCATTCGCAACACGGTTATTGATGGCAAGGGGCAGAAGCAGCAAATTGAAATTACCAATACACCTGTCGAATTATTGATCAACTTTAGAAATAAATATGTTGGTCATGGTACCGTTTATTCTGAAATAGAAAGTAAGCAGATATACGAAACCTATGAGCCGATTTTAGATGCCTTTTTGGATTCGTTACTGGCGTGTAATGCGCTACAATTTACAGATGCTAAAAGCGGTTTGAGTATTCATGGTTACGGAAAGTCGTGCAGTGGTAATATCGTATTGCAATTCAACTCTTGCTCTTTCAGCCTTTCATCTGATAATCATCTTGCATTGGAGCAATTGCAGAATGAACAGGCATCGGATGGTTTACCATCTATGAAATTGGATGAAATTGATTTGAAAATCATTGAAACATATCCTTACTTTCTTGCCCATCCTTACAAACGTGCATTGGATGAAGAAGATAGCTTCAAGCGTCTTCATTTGTTGAAGGAGGTTTTTCTCAATTATCTTAAATACCTTGGATTGTTAACTGCTTCAGAGTATTTCAATAGTGAATTGAAGATTGGAGATATCAATCGAGCGTTTGTTAACTTCTTAATCAGACCACAATTCGGCCATTGGAATGCCTTCATGCGCAGTGCTGTTCAAGCGCTGAATGAACATGGTCATCATTGGTTCGTTAAAGAATTACCGGGGTATTATGATGAGGTGGAGACAGCGCCATATGCTACCCATGGAGAAACATCGGTCGGTAAATTAATCAACTTCCGAAATAACTATCTCGGTCATAGCACAGTTCCATCGGAAGAAAAATGCATTTTGCTTTGGCAGGTTAATTTTGGTCTCTTGAAAGATCTTTTGATAAAACTTGACTTCTGTAAAAACTACACCATCGTAAGCAGAGATAAAACGGTTGCTTGGCGCTTGATGGGTGATGAAATTACTCAAGTTAATCTGCGTCAAAAATTGAAGACCAATATCGCTATGCTCAACGCAACTGATCAGCAATTGGCACTTGCTCCATTCTTTATATTACCAGGTGAGGCATTTACTAAAGAGGTAAGCTCAAGGGCAAAATTGATGATTTATGATCAAAGTACACTCAAGGGTGGTCGAATAATCTTCTTTAGTCCTGAGAGTATCTATGGTGAAACTAGTAATGAGCAGATACTTGAGCAGTTAAATATTTTAATTCGTGAGAAAGAAAAGCAGGAGCCTGTTTCCATGAAGGACTTGGATGAATCTAGTTGGAAGGCAGTCTTGAAAGAAAATAATGAGGTAACTGTTCAATCACTGCTAAGCGAAAAGAAAGTAATCAAGGGAATTTACCAAGAACGACAAGATGCCGAAGTTGCTCTTCGATCTTGGGTTGGCGCACGGGCAGGATTGTTCTTTTTAGCTGCCGAAGCAGGCAGTGGTAAAACCAATTTATTGGTAGAAATGAATCGCCAGTACACGGAGCGCGGATTAGATACCATTTTACTACGGGGCAATCGTTTTCGCACTCCCGACATCTGGGAGGAATTGTGTTACCGCTTAAACCTAACTCCAGAGAGTTCACTTGAGGATGCTGGTTTTGTGAATTACGAACAAGAAAATCCATTGATGATTTTGATCGACGGTGCGAATGAAAATTCCAACTCAAGGGCTTTATTTGAATCGATCATTCAGTTTATGGATCAGCACAAAGGAGGCCACATCAAGATTGTGTTGAGTTGGCGTGTAAACACGAAGAGTGAATTACCACAGGCAGAAGAAAAGTATGAATCCATCATATATAGCGATGCGAAGGAAGGTAATCGGGAGGAGAATGTTATTGCTCGATCGTGCCATTGGCTAAAGCCATTGAACAAGGTGGAAGTAGAGGGTGCCTGGAATAAATATGTGAGTGATAAACAAGATAAGGTGCGCCGCAAACCCAATTTCTCCTACGAAGAATTGACATACCATGATCGTTCATTAAGCGACCAATTAGACAATCCGCTGCTTCTTCGTTTGTTTCTGGAGTTAAACAACGGAAAAGGATTACCTAAGAGCCGTGGTGGGTTCATTAGTATTTGGACATTATATCACGAAAAGCTAATTTCTCAATAATTGCCATGACCGGTAATCACTTGCTGCTATACCGTATTGCGGAACTCATGCTCGAACATGAACAACACATCCTTCCCGTTGATTTGCTTTTTGATGACGAGCAGATCGGAGATTTTGTGAAGAGCATTCAGATTGATTCTCCATACCAGCAGATGCTACTAGAAGGAGTCTTAACTGAATCTGTTCGTGATGAAAAGCTCTACGTGAGCTTCACTGTTGAAGGGTATTTTCACTTTGTGTTAGGAGAGGTTATCTTTAATAGAACGGAGGGTTTGGGTGCTGAGGGCTTGAAGCATATTGTTGAGGAAAATAAGTTGAATGGTGTAAAAAAGGGCGTTGAACAGTGTTTGATTCGTGATGTTGAAAAGGAAGATTTTAAGAGGTTATTTCGGTTGATAGATTTTGGAGGCGAATCACTTGATTTATCGATTTCACCTCTTGCTGCCTCATTTTCTAGTGTAATTTCAATAATCAAAAAGAGAGAAGAAATTTTATTAAAAAGAGCAAGATTTATAATTAAAAAGCTATATAAATACCCTTCAAATAATGATGATATAATTTTTTTTCAATGTATTGATTATTTGAAATCAAAATATCGATCGAATGAATTAAATGGTATTCAGGCGTCTTTAGATTTAATTGTACAAAAAGAATGTTCGGATGAAAATATTTTAGTGTTATTGAAGATTTTTCCTTGGATTCAAGACGAAAATAAAAAAAAACATTACGTCAATTATCTAGAGAGATTATTAACATCAAAAGGACTTTCGAATAGGATGAAATGGGAGATAAATTCAACATTATCTTTTTATTTCAAACAAATATCCGATTACTCTAATGCAAAGTATTATCACGGAAAGGTTGTTAAATATGAGCTTGGGGTTTTTGGTAAAAATAGTAATGAATATGCAGAGAGTATTCAATTCGATGGATTGCTAGAAATAATAAATGGTCGTTACGATAATGCTAGAAAATTATTTCGAAATGAATTGATAATAAGAAATAAAATTAGCAGAGATATAAATAATGATACATTAATAACCAGATGTATTCATAGTATAGCACTTACTTATCAGTATCAAGGGAATTATAAGAAGGCAATTAATTATTACGAATTAGCTCTTGAGAGAAGGTTGATTGAGGGGGGAAGGTATTGCGAAGCGACAATTGGAACATTAGCTAATTTGGGGTGTGCTTTAGCTGAATCGGGTAATTCATTGGAATTGGCTGAAAAATACTTGAGTGATGCCATACAAATAAATGTAAAATTAAAAGGTCGATACAGTGATAATTCTACTTCAATGCCTTTTTTAGCTAGGATAAAGTTCGATAAAGGTGAAATTTCTGATGCAGAGAGTTTATTGCTTGAGAATTTGGCAAGTCGTGAACAAATTTATGGTAGCAGTAGTCGTGAAGCCGCATTTTCTCATGCCGATCTAATGAACTTCTATAATGAAACGGAATGTTTGGTTAAAGCCCTTCATCATTCCCAAATTCAAAATGAAATGTTGGTAAATGTATTAGGGGAAAAACACGAGTTTACAATTTCAAGTTACTCCGACTTAGGAGCATGTTTGTATAGACTTAAGGAATTTGATGATGCAATATCAGGATTTGAAAAAGCACTAGTATTAAGTAAAAGATACTGTTATAAAAATAGTGACCTCATCAATGAAATGAATTACAATTTGGGAATTTCTCATTTGAACATGGGACGTGTTAAGGAAGCAAAAAAACATCTAAATCGGTGTTTAAGAACTAATAAAAATGGATTAATTCTGAATTTAATTGGTCTATGTTGGAAGGATACAAATACTCGTTTATCTATCAAGTATCATTTGATGGCTCTTGATTACTATAAACAAGAATTATCAATTATTAATACTAGAGGGATTGAAGTATTAGAGTCGATTGAAAATAATTCCTATAATCAGATACGACTTCATTATTTAAGAAATAAAAGGATGAAATCAATTCCTAATTGGCTAATAAAAGAATATGACAAATAACCACCTCCTCCTATACCACCTTGCAGAACTCATGCTTGAGAATGAGCAACATGTTCTCTCAGTAGATACACTCTTTGATGACGAGCAAATTGGTGATTTCGTAAAGAGTATACAGATTGATTCACCTTATCAACAAATGCTATTTGCAGGAGTACTTACCGAATCGGTAAAAGAAGAGAAGCTCTATGTTTGTTTTACAGTAGAAGGATATTTTCATTACGTTTTGGGGGAAGTATTGGAAAGAACTTATAAAGAAAAGGATGGGTCTCAATTGGCCGATTTAGTAAAAAAAGCTAAATTGAAGGGAATAGCTGAAGCTATCCAAGAATTGTTGATAAGAGATATTGATAAAAAGAGTACTAGTAGAGTAAGCTATTTCTTGGATCAAGAAAATTCACAGATAAAAAAATTATATAAACTCCCCTTGATTCATGCTATGGGTTCAATGGGGGCAGAGGCTGCCTTTCAATCGTTTTTTGGTGATTTTAATCCTGCGAATACTCCTAAGATTTTAACCACCCTGATTCAGGACCTGAGATATCTTGGGAGACAGAAATTATTAAATGATTTGCAAGAAATAATTTGGAAGAAGGTTAAACCAGAAAATATTTCCACTTGCGAATTATTAAGCTTGCAAATTGCGAAGAGTCCCATTGTAGAAATCAAAAAGTTCGAAGAATGTTGGACAACTATTTTCAAACAACAAGGTCAGCCATTTGATCAGAAAATTTCAAGATCTGTTCATAATATTTTCAAACGTGTTGGCGAAGGCTATTTACAGCATTCTGATAAGCATAAGGCGCTATACAATTATAAAAAATCAATTAGCGCATTAGGTCGAAGAGCAGCCTACAGAAAAGAGAAATTACAGGCCAAAAGCATACTTGCTTTGGTAATGAAGGGGATGGGAAAAACGAAAGAGGCCGAAAAAATCTATTGGAATATTATTGAACAAACTGAAAACTATGGTTATTGGCTTGTGAATGCAAAAACAAAATTAAGGTTGAGTGAAATTTACAAGCAGGATGAAAATTTACCTAGTGCTTTGGAATTGGCTAATGAGGTTGTACCGGTATTTCGTAAGATGTTTGGCAATTACCATTCCGAAACCTCAAGTGCATTGGGGTACCTTGGTTCTATCAGAATTTATGAGAAAAAATGGGACATGGCAAAACCTTTAATCGAAGATTCTATGAAAATAAGGATGCGTTTATTGGGAGAAAATAACACCAAAACCTGTATATCCTATGTGAACTACGCGGAGATCTTGATGAATTTAGGGCAATTTTCAGAAAGCAGACAATACCTGGAGAGAGCTTTAAATATTCGGGCTAGAAGGTTTGGAGAAAAACACCAGGATGTAGCCTATACACTATTTAAAATTGCAAAACTTGAGGAATTAGAGAATCGACTTGTAGAATCAATTTCAATCCACTGTAAAGCGTTAGCAATTCGGGAAGCAAAATTGGGGAATGATCATTTGTTTACTCAATTATCAAGATGGGAACTTTTGAGATTATATGCAACTCTTAACGATAAAACAAATTTCTATTCCATCAAACAAGATTATATTAACCACGCAAAAGTCACGAACCAGTTAATGACTGAGTTTCTGAAACTTGAAGAAAAATTGAGTTGATTTTCTTAACCAAAAATTCTAAATTCAATATCTTAAATTATCCTTTAAAACCAATTTTATGAATTCAATCACAATATTTTTAGTTACTATATGTACATATTTCCTTTTATCTATAATTTTTAAGAAAGTATTCTACAAGGGTAAATTTGATAAAGATAATTGGTTAGTTCTTAATCTTTCCATTTATGCCGAAATAATGCTAACAATTCTCTTTTTGTCTGTAGGAGTTTGGGTAGTAGTAGACCTTTGTATAAATTTACCAATCTGGTACGAATGGATCTGGCCAATTATTTGGATCTTTTACTTTTTATTTAAAGGCTTATTTATTTTCACAAGTAGAAACAACTATCTTAAAATAAAAGGCAGTGAATTAAAGTATCGAAAAGGAAGTGAACAAGGTGTGTTTAAAATAGATTCTTACAAGTTATTAACAAAGGAATCTGCAGCCCCCTCGTTCACCTCGATTAAAGATGGATGGTTTTTAGAGTTAAAGGGTTTAGATAATGATAAGAAAAAAATGCTCTTTGATTTAAAAGATCTTAATTTAGAAGGGTACAAGAAAGTCTTAGAAAACTATTTCAACAAAACAGAATTAAAAAAACATTAACCAATTTTTAATAGAGAATAATCGTTAGTGAGGTCTTCACTATTGTATGCTAATTAAAAAATATTTATTTTTAACATTAGAAAACATCGAACGATGAAAAGAGATGTACAAATTCTTAAATTAACCAAGTAGATAAAATTTAAACAAAATGAAGAATCTTAAAACTATTTTTGTAATTATCCTTGCCTTTTGCCTTGGCACAGGATTTTTCTTTTTATTATACAAATCATGGAATATTTTCGGCTTTTGGACTTTAGCTTGGACAGGATTATTATCAATATTTTCAACGTCTTTACTTGGTAATTTCGTAGGTTCAAGAGTTGAGAATAACGGAGTGATTATGTATAATCCAAAAGAATGGCCAAAAATTTTGAATATATTGGTTTCTGTTTCAATTGGATATTATTTATTTACAATAATTAACAATTCAGAAGTCATCTCAAATTATGACTATACATTTGGTCTAGCTTATCTTATATTATTAACCGCTGTGCCAATATTAATTTCAATTTTTAAATTAGCTAGAGATCGAAACGATTTTATTTCAATTGATGGAAATCAATTAAAATACAAGGATAATGATGAAACGGGCAAATTTAAATTCACCGATATCGCTAATGTTGAATTAGCTAATGGGCTTAAATTAACTTTCAAAGACGATAAAATAGTAACGATAAAAACAAGCAATATGAATTTTAATGCGAAAGATTTATCGAGTGTTTATCTTGAAATCAAAGCAAAATTACCTGAAGATAAACCAAATAAAACAAGCTTATAACATCTTCTAAGCAATTTATCCCAGCCTTTCCAGAATTCTCTAGTTAGCATAGGGTGTACACACCCAAAAGCAAACCATTAGAAGAAAAATTAGAGACATTGAAGTTACTGCTCCCGGCTTTTATGCCGAAGGCCCCTATTTAGAAGAGGAGGAGCCTAAGGCTAAGCCGGGCTTTTGGGAGAAATTATTGGGTAATTAGGTCTTAAAACACTTGTGTATATACAATTTGATGCCATAATCTCAAAGATGCTTTATGGAGTACTTTTTTTTGACCCCATATACTATACTTAATTACCAGGGGAGTAGAAATAAAGGGTACTAAGCTGAAAATCAGTTATTAGAACATCATATTCACACTGGTGAGTTTTTAGCTTATTTTCGTAGTTGTAAAATGTGTCTAAATAGTAAATCGATGGATGCTCCAGAATAGCTTAAATGGTTATTTCGTTGCTCTTTGCGTATGCATTACAAATCTTTTTCTAGCTAGGACTAATCTTTAAAGAAAATTTGTCACATATATTTTTTAAATCAAGAAGGAGCTAGGGTATGTTGCAAAGTTTTGTTATAAAAATTAACGTATCTTTTCTTGTTCTCTGCTAGTAAAAAGGCTAATTCCCCCTCACCCTCATCTCCTTCAAGGCATACTCAATATCAGTGAACTTATAAAGCACCTTACCACCCAGGCGGTGTCCTTTAATTTTGCCCTCTTTGGTCATTTTGCCAAGAGTAGGTAAAGAGAGGTGCAGTAAAGTAGCAGTCTCATTACGTGTATAATAAGGTTTGGGAGTAGTTGCAGGGCTTGGAGTCGGCTGACTAAGCGTTACCCCGAGCGTGCTCTCAATACACTCTTTAATTAAATCTCGAAGTTCTTGTTCTTCAAAATTAGTGAATACCTGTTTCTGGGAGCGGTTCGTAAAATTCTTTGTATCTAGCATGTAATCTTTTTTAGCTGTTTCAACTAGTTTAAAATTAGCCCATAGAACCTAATCATACCATTCGTGTTTTCCACAAGGAAAACACCGGAATGCGATTCAGCTATAGTAGTAGCATTTAAAGTATTGATATACAATTAATTACAACTGTGGATAGTTTGCTAAAATATTTAGTTAACCCACTATTTTCATCGCTTGGCGCTGTACAATTTCACGCATTTGCACCGCATGCTCTTTTGGGGTAACCTTAATATACTGCAAGAAACTCTTCTCTGTAGTGTGAGAGGTAATGGCCATTATGGTATACGCAGGAACGCCGAGTAAATACATATTCGTAGCAAAACTCCTACGAGCCGTATGCGTACTAATTAAACTGTATTTAGGAACGTTTTGTATAATCTCCTTGCCTTGCTTAGTAATTCGAGTTTGCTCCAAGTCTGTAAAGCCGGCTAACTGGCCAATTTCTTTCAGGTATAGATTCATCTTTTGGTTACTCATACTAGGAGGCAGCTGATTATCCGTCAGCTCGGCATAACGCCTTCTAATTTGCTTCAGCTGATCAAACACCGGGATGACCACCTTGCGTCTCGTTTTCTGTGTTTCAATTTCGATGTATTCCTCCCCATTATCTAGTATAAAACATTCTTTAGCAAGATTATTAAAATCGCTGAAACGCAAACCCGTAAAACAGCCTACCAAAAATAAATCACGCACCCGTTCTAACCGAGTATTCTTCGATAGATCAAGCTTTAATAAAATATCGAGTTCATCTACGCTTAAGTAAATCGAATCCACAGACTCTCGAGCTACCCGAAAACGTTTGCTCTTAAAATCGAAGCTGGTATTAATTCCTCGTTCCGTGGCTTCGTTTAAAAAAGTCTTTAAAGTTTTTATGTGTTTGCCCACTGTATTGGTAGCAAAGTTGTGCTCAACAGATAAGTACTGGGTAAAATCTAAGTAAAACTCATAGGTAATATCCTCAAAATTAAGCTTACGCCTTTTGCTCAACGCAAATTCTTTCAGCAAATCTAGGGTGCGTTGGTACACCACAAACGAAGCATTCGAGAGCGGCTTGCCTGTCTTGGCATTTAAACGCCCACGAGCATCTTCAATAAATTGTTTAATAAAGCCGAAGAGATTTTCCTCGGTTTGGATAACTATGGTTTTATTGGGAGATAATACATCTTTAAATAAACCCCTCAGTATTGACGGAGCAGGTTGTTGTTGTCCGTGGTCGTTTAGGTAGCCGCGGTAAATATTCATACAAAACGATGCAATATTTACCAGACGCTGGTTAAATTCTGGAAAGGTTTCAAACGATCTGTTTTGTTTTGCCCGCTGATTGTTGGGATCCCAATACTTGGCCTCTATTTTATCTACGGCACCCACCTTAAAGCGTTCGCCGGCATAAGAGAAATACAATAACACGGAACAAGGCGCATCGGCCTTGGTAGCTTTACGGAGGTAGAAATTAACTTCGGCCATAGTGCGTAAATGAGTATAAAGTAAAGATACAAATTTGGGGACACTTTTGGGGACACTTTTTTGTAATATTGTTTACTTTATCCATATTTGCTTTACTCAATAATTTACAATAAAGCGCATATAAGTCTATTATTTACCTTATTTTACTCAAAACGTATAATTAGGTTCCGGTCCCGTCCGGTCCGCAATTAACATGCATGAACCCTTAACTTACAACAAGTTAAGGGTTTTTTGTTTTAGCGTGGGGACAGTTTTGTGCATCGTA
>Ga0209107_10000370_pt1 | contig 26844 bp, 20 predicted proteins | sample LakErihyJuly2011_2_FD_187460 | JGI IMG/M metagenome (GOLD analysis project Ga0209107, IMG submission 187460) | Freshwater microbial communities from dead zone in Lake Erie, Canada - CCB hypolimnion July 2011 (SPAdes) (version 2) | ecosystem: Environmental > Aquatic > Freshwater > Lentic >...
ACTGTTCTCCCATCAAAGCATTGTCCAACCAAAAGATGTATGACTTTACCAAGAAATATCCAGAAATCTCTTTCGGGCTTTTGACGGGGGATATCAAGACGAACCCTGGCGCTCAAGTGCTTATTATGACCACCGAAATCTTGATGAACAAGTTATTCTTATTATCAGCCGACGATTCATCCGCATCCGCGTCGCTCACCTTTGACATCAATCTTGAAACCGATCTCGGCGCCGTGGTATTTGACGAGGTCCATATGATTAATTCGCCCGATCGCGGCCACGTATGGGAAAAGTGTATCATGATGCTCCCCAACCACGTCCAAATGGTGATGCTCTCCGCCACGCTGGACGGCCCCCAGAAGTTCGCCAACTGGGTCCGCGGAACCGGCACCAAGGACGTGGTCCTCTGCCAAACCCACACACGTATTGTGCCCCTCACCCATTATACGTATTTGACCACCGGCGAGGGATTCTACAAGAAACTCGGCGACAAAGAGGCCGAACGCCGTGCTCGCGCGTCCATCGGCAAGTGTCTCGTGCTCCAAGACGCTGCTGGCGCGTTCAACGCCGACACTTACCGAGAGACCACACACATCTTGAAACTCCAATTTGAGAATCGCGTGTTCTTGAAACGCAAGGCGGTTCTCAACGACTTGTTTGCGCATTTGAAGGCGGAGTCCATGTTGCCCGCGATTGCGTTCGTGTTCTCCCGCAGAAATGTGGAAATGTGCGCCCAAGAAATCACCGTACCACTGTTGGGCGACGACGCCGACCCCTATTTTATTCGCACGAAATGCCAGTCTATCTTGTCGCGTTTGTCCAATTGGCACGAATACGCACGAATGCCCGAATACGAGACGTTGGTGCGCCTGTTGGAGCGCGGCATCGGCATCCATCATTCGGGGATGATTCCCGTGTTTCGCGAAATCGTGGAGTTCATGATTGCGGAGAAACAGATTCTCGTCCTTTTCGCCACGGAGAGTTTCGCGATTGGGCTGGATTGCCCTATTAAGACCGCGGTCTTTGTCAGTTTGAAGAAGCCGGATGGCGGCGAGCATTTGCGCTATTTGTTGCCGCACGAATATACGCAGATGGCGGGGCGCGCCGGTAGACGCGGCTTGGACACGGTGGGCAACGTGATTCATTGTGCCAATCTCTTTGATTTGCCATCCACGAGCACTTACAAGGAGCTGTTATCGGGGCGTCCGCAGACACTCACCAGCAAGTTCAAGTTGTATTATCCGATGATACTCAATTGGTTGTCGCGGACAGGGCGCCCGGGGTCCATTGACGATTTCGTGGAGTTCGCGGAGGATTCTATGCTCCAAACGGAGATGCGGACCATACAAGGCGGATTGGAGCGCGAAATCCGGGATTTAGAAGCGAACCGCGAAAGCGTATTCGCATTCATACAGACCCCTCGGGAGACCTTGGCGGAATATTTGGACCTGGAATCGCGCCTCGCATTCGCGGCGAACAAACGGCGCAAAGAAATAGAGGCGGAGATGCGACGCCTGGAACCGATTGTGAAGAAGGATATGCCGCATTATCGCAAATATCGGGATAACGCGGTCTTGTTGGCAGAAAAGAAGAAGACGTTGGAGAGCAACCAGTACTACATCCAAGGGGTCGTGGAAAACCTGGTGGCAGTATTGTTGGAGAACGGTATCTTGACGAGCCACGATGGGTTCTATGAACTGAGTCGGCCGAAGGGGGTCATCGCCTCGCGCGTCGCGGAAATCCACCCCGTGTTGCTCGCGAACATATGTCCGTTGTTGAAGCAAATGGAACCGGTGGAATTGGCGGGGACGCTGAGTCTTTTCACAGATGTGCGGGTCCACGAGGATGTGAGGATATGGGCGGGATTCAAACACATTTGCGACGACATACTTCTCAATGACCTGTTGTGCCAATTCAATGATGCCAAAGAAGACTTGATTGGGATGGAGAGCCGCGAAGGCGTCGTGATGACCGATTCGGGACTGGAGCAGCATTGTTATGATATAGTGGATTATGTCATCAAATGGTGTGGGTGCGAAGATGAAGGGCAGTGCCGCGGACTCATAGAGCAACTCGCGGAAGACAAGGGGGTTTCGGTGGGCGATTTTAGCAAGGCGCTGCTGAAAATATCCACGATATCGCGCGAACTGATGGCGATGTGTGAGACAGTGAAAGATGATTCATTGGTGGAACTGGCGCACAAGTTGTCCAAGATAGATTCGCTGGTTTTGAAATATGTGGTTACGAACCAGAGTTTGTACTTGTAATAATGTGTTAAGGTTTTGTCGGTGATACAATACTAAGCCCAACCGGATGGACTTGTTCTTCTATTACTGTACTCGTTACTACGTTTAGTGGTTTTTTTTCAACCTTGGGTTGTTGTTGTTGTTCGCGTATCTGTATTAACATGGACATATATTGTTCCAGTCCGTCTTCCATTGGTATAAAAACACTTGACAATTTGTTTTTATATGGGATGAGAGGTAATCGTATTTTCCTTATAAATTACTTTGTATAATAGAATGGTCACCCAAGGTTATAAAATTACTTTGTTTCACTGACAATCTGTTGAAACATCATATTCAATTGATTGACATCCGCCCCCACGACGCTGAAGTCTGGGATGACGTCTAAATTGCCTTTGCGGAAACAGAGGACGGCGGGAATGCCGCTCACTTGGCGCTTGGTTTTGAACGTCGCATACAGCTCAAAGGACTCGTCAATATCCACCTTATAACAACTGACAGAATCGGGTAATACGGAGAACCAGTGGTCAATGAGAGGCTCTACTTTTTTACATGGACCGCACCATTCGGCGCCGAGCTTTAGCACGACGTGGCCGGGGTTCTGTGCGAGTAATTCCTTGAATGCCTGGACGGACAATCCGTCTAAATCTTTTATCTTGGGCTTCACGTTGTTTGAGAATTGCATATATATGGAGGATGGAGATTTTGGGATGAGGTTTTAGCGCGGTTATTAGTAATAGAAAAATACAATTACACAACCTTTGAGACCGGAGTATCCGGCCGCGCCCCAATCATCATCGCTACCTTCACCTTTACCCCCCCGACCTCCATCACCGTAACATATTCTATCATCATTATACCCTGCGGTTCACCACTCCGAGTATATGGCGAAAACGGTTGAACATTAATAAGTGAATTATTAATTAAAAACGCGTAGAACCCCCTCTTTTGTTACCACTTGCCCCACCAACGCCACCATTTGGGCGGTAAGCAGTGCTGTTAATGGTAGTGTCAGTTGAGCCGCTTGTACCACCAGTTCCATTGTTTGAATATGTTGAATTACTAGTTGTAACAGTACCCCCACCACCCCCCGATTTATTTGTATATACATAAGGGCTACCACCGATCCCCCTTGTCCGCCATAACCTCCAGTGACGGTATAATCAACCCCATTATATCTAAATGTTGTGTTTCCACCTCCCGTACCGTCTCTTCCTGGTGCATAACTACCTTGAGGATCTATCTGACCTTCACCCATATTATCATTACCATTTGGGCGACCATATATTCCACCATTACCGATTGTAACATTATATGTTTGACCGCTAACAAAGTTTATAAACCATCCGCCTAGAGCACCGCCGCCACCACCACCGCCACCAAGGTAATTGGAACCTGCTACCCCCCGCCGCCACCACCACCGCCCCCGCCAATACACACAACAAACACTTTGGCCCGGGAATGAGACACTCGTCGCCACGCACATACAATGTCTTGTTTGCAACGTCGTGTTCAAAGCGTTCTTTAAGCGACCCAAGCGACAAGCTTTGCGACTCCAAGAAAGGAGAGTTCTTACAGCCGTCAGGCTGCGCCCTTAGGGAACGTAGTTCCCTTAAATCGTTTATAATGTCCCCGATCCATTCTTTATCCGACTTGCACTGGATGAACCACACATCATCACGCACTCTTTCTCTCCACACCGCCAACATATCATGGTACACCGGTTTATCAAAAGATACAATGACAAGGACAAGAACTTTAATGAATTAATAAACCAACTAATAAAATATTTGTAAATGGGTTTTACAAAACAGAATTATAAAGTTTTTATATAACCAAAAAAAATGATTTTTTTTGCAACTTGTTTATTCTAATCCATATTGGACTATAACACAAAACCCACCTTTCCCGTTCCATCCATTCTGAGACGCTCCGTTGGCCCGACCTTCTCCATTTCCACCCTGACCGCCTCGGCCATAATTTAAAGCATCCACGTTTTCAGTATTAGCGTTTATTCCACAAAAGTCATTATATGTAAACCCTGAATTATTTGGATCTAAAATATTAGTAGAACTAAGAAATTGACCTCCACTAAAGCTTAATGGATTAATTGTATTACTTGTTTGATCACCACTTTTTCCATAAGGATAACTCGTGCTTCCACCATTTCCACCAGCACCACCAAATCCATTTTGTGACAATTCGCCATTTTCATCTGGGTCATTTTGCCCATTCCCGCCAACCAGACCAGTTACTGTGCCTGACGCAAGTACATTACTATTAGAAATAACCTCACCACTTACTGCAGCTCCACTTGTGCTTCCGGCATTATTTGAGTTTGATTTAACTCCAGGGTTTCCGCCGGTTCCAGTACAAATTGTTGTACTACCTATTAAAAAAGTAGTGTCCCCCCCTTTTGTTCCCACTTTACCAATTGGATCATCTTCATTACCGCCTGCGCCACCAGCACCAACAGTAATAGTCGTACTTTCACCTCCATTCACTTTATATAGAACCCACGCCAAACCGCCACCGCCACCACCGCTACCGCCACCGCCACTTTCAGTGTCATTGCCTTCTTTATAATTACCCCCCGTACCTCCAGCGCCACCACCTAAACAAATACATAATATTTTTCTTGTAGATGATTTTAACGTAGGATACACAGTTTGATTTGCTGTGTTATATACAGTTATAAATGGTGATAAATATGTTCCTTGATCTACATCATTTATTTTATAACCAATATTAGTTTTTGAATAAATTGATGGTCCGATAATAGGTTTATATTTGTTTGAAAAATTAAATAACGTTAAACTTCCATTTTTTCCTATGGTAACACCACTTGTATTATCTACTACAACTACATTTCCCTCAATATTACTGCCATTTAATTTATACGACATATGTTATATTTATATTATACAAAATATTTTGATTATTGTTATTTTATTTCTCTCAAACAAAAATAAATATAAAAATATTCTCTCAATAAATCCAAATAACAAATGAATTTTTCAATGAATACCCCACCCAGTTGCACTTTGATCACCGCCTGCTAAGACCTGAACAAATACAACAAGAAATGTAGGACCACGGAGGAGTGTCTAAAACTCATTGATCCCCTCCTCCAAATCCCCGTCTACCTCGTAATCTACGGGTCCCCCACGAAGAACACCAGTTCTTTCAGTAAACATTATGCGTATATAATACCCCGCAATTAATCCCCCGTCCAAATCCCGCAATTATTCTCCATCCTCATATTAACCACAATGTCCTCTCACAATCTGGATATCAACAAGTATTCGCTAGAAGAAATCTTCGGGCTCTTTGACCTCACTTACAATTTGACCGAGGATTCCATGCGCGCTGCCAAGAAGAAGGTTCTCATGATTCACCCCGACAAATCTCGTTTGCCACCGGAGTATTTTCATTTTTACCGAGAGGCGTATGAAATTGTGCTAAATATTTACAAGCAGAAGGCGCGGCAGACCGAAGGTGCCCTAAATGGGAACCCCGTTTATAAACCGCTGGACCACGAAGAATCCCGGCCGGATATTTCCAAGAAGATGGCAGAAAGTGTCGCGGGCACAAGCAACGCGGGCACAAGCAAAAATCAGAACGCCTTCAACAACAAGTTCAACGACCTCTACGACAAGAACATGGTCAGAAAGGCCGACACGAGTCGCTACGACTGGTTCCGACAAGCCGATTCCGTCTTTGACGACTTTAGTCAAAAACAGGTGAATCCCAAGAATATGGGGACCGAATTGGAGGCCATCAAGCAGAAACAGGCGGCGCTCCAGGTATATCGCGGCGTCCAAGAATTGAATGCCAGTGGGTCTCGCGGCACCAGTTATTTTGAAGAAGACGACGGGGCAGACTACGTCAGCAGCGACGTATTTAGCAAATTGAAGTTTGACGATTTGCGCAAGGTCCATAAAGACCAGACGGTGTTTGCCGTGTCCGAGTCGGATTTGAACAAGCGGGTCCAGTATAAATCGGTGGATCAGTTTGTGCGCGACCGCGACGGGGGCAATCAGGCGCCTCTCTCCAAGATGGAGGCGTCGCAGCTCTTGGAACGGCAACAGAAAGAGAAGGAGCAACTGATTATGAACAAACAACATCGCGACTATATGCTTCAAAAGGAGTACGAGGCAAAACAACAGGCGGTCAGGGCGGCGTTTTTACAGCTGAAATAGAGGATTTCAAGATTATATGCCATCATTCTATAATGGCGAAAGGTAGAGGCGGTATTGGCGGTTCAGGTATATTTGGCGGCGTCGGCATCGGGACCGGCATCGTGTGCGATTCCAAGGATAATTCGTGGTATTGTTCTTTCACCAAGATTGTGTCGGTGATTATCAACCTCTTTATTGTATGTCTCATTCTGTATTTTGTTTTCAATTGGGTTTCCACAACGGTGTTTCGCAAAGGTATTCGTGGCGGGTCTAGATCATAAGGATTGTATAAGTCCCGGACATAAGGGTCCTGAATATAATATTCTTATTATGGTTGTAATAAGAATATATCAAAAATATATACATTATAGAGATGTTTGACAGAAAATATGCATACCATTATTTATTCACAATCGGCGTAATCACCGTCGCCAGTTATTTTAGCGACAAAATCAAACAGGGGCTCAGCAGCAACGACGCCGAAAACAATCTGATTCGCCAATATTTGTTGAACGAGTCACCCCTCTATGGATTCAATCGTCCCAAGATGTGGATTCACAGCACCTACGAGAAGAACGCGCGCCAATGGAAGGATTTCTATAGTCGCAATTCCACCGATTTGAATCAGCCGTACATTCATCTCACCATCAAATCCATCATCAATCATTGTGGTAACGATTTCAATATTTGTTTGATTGATGACGAAACATTTAGCCGACTTATTCCCACGTGGAATATTGATATGGCGTCTATACCGGAGCCCGCCCGCACAATGTATCGCGAATTGGGGATGATGAAGCTCCTTTATTTGTACGGCGGCATCGTGGTGCCTAATTCGTTCGTGTGTTTGCGGTCGCTGGCGCCCCTTGTTGCCGAGGACAAGCCGTTCTTCGCAGAGGAAATCAACCGGACATCCAATAAACAAGGGTTTTTACCTAGCACCAGGGTGATGGGCGCGCCCAAGGGAAGCCCCGTCATCAAAGACCTGATTGAGTTTGTAGAGGCCCGCAACAGTTTTCCTCATTTTAATAATCAGTCCGCGTTCTTGGGAGAGGTTCAACAGAAGATTTTATCTTTGCCAGCAACCATTGTGGATGGCCGATTGATCGGTGTTAAAACCACGAAAAACAAGCCAATTTTGCTAGAGGACCTGATGAGTGAGAACTATTTGGACCTGGATGAGAAGGCATATGGCATCTACATTCCTGCCGAGCAGATTTTGACCCGACCCAAGTACCAGTGGTTTGCCTACCTAACTTCCGCCGATGTGTTGGCGACCAACGCTGTCATCACAAAGTATTTGAAGGCGTCGGCCGTCAATGAATACACGAAAGACACGCATACGTTGAAAAGCGTTACGACGATATAGAGGGGTCTTCTTCACCTTCTGGTACTTCACCTTTGGTTAAAGCCCCTTCCGGTAACGCACTATTCGGCGCTTCAGCGGTCGCACTATTCGGCGCTTCAGCGGTCGCACTATTCGGCGCTTCAGCGGTCGCACTCTTCGGTGCTTCAGCGGTCGCACTCTTAGGCGCTTTGTGTCCCTTGTGCGCCGACACCTCCTGCTCCGTGGTGTCCCCATTGTGGTAAACCATATAATCCACGTGGTACTTTGATTGGTGGTATTTGATTTCCGAATCAAATCGCACGTTGGCCATTCGCGACAGTTGTCGGACGATATTCGCAAACATTCGGTAAGTGAAATCGCGGTCAATATAGAATCGTTTGGAAACGTGATAATACGGTCGGATTTCTTCGCGAAATTTTACAAATAGGTCATGGAATTGGAGTTTCTTAAATGCATTCAGGTCCAAAAAGTAATACTTCTCCGTTTTCAGGCATATTTGTTCCAATAAGGCGAACAAAATGCTGATCGGGATGTTTTTCTTGAACACTTGCTCGCACATTATATAATAACTATAGATTCATTCGTGTTTTTATTATATGGTTTTTTACACACGTTTTTTACACACGTTTTTACACACGATCTTATTGACATTGTTCGTGAAGAATGCGAGTTCAATGACATCTTCATGGACCTTGTGAAAAATCGTGATACATTTACAAAGATGCGGCACAATGTTGTACTTCTCAGTCTCTGAGAGCGTGTCTGTGAACTTTACGAATGTGAAAAAATAATCCAAAATATCAATGACTGAGTAACCATAGTCATGGATTTCATAGAGGATTTTCGTTGCCTCGGAGATATTGTTGGTCCGTAGATGCGCAACGTATTTTTCAAACAACAAATAAGAGATATTGGAGCAGAGGCGGCTGGTTAACGCAAGGTCCACGGGTTTCCCATAAATGTAGATTTTCTCCAAATGATTGATGAGGATTCGGATGGAATTGTTGCTAATATTTAGTAAAAACGGACGACTGGCTTCGTCAATATCCAGCCTCTCTGCTTCAATTATTTTGTTCATCGTTGTTGCTAAATGTTCGCGTGTGGATGAGCCGATTTTGATAATGTGTAGTCGCGACTGTAAGCTTTCATTCACCTTCTGAATATTGGTACATACCGACAAAAAATGGATGTTCTTGTTGTATTTGTCAATACAGTTGCGGAACACTTGTTGGCTTTGTTCGTTGATGTTGTCAATGTCATCCACCACGATAATCTTCTTTTTCCGGGGTATGCTGGACTGCGACTGGCAAAACGTCTTGAGTTCGTTGCGAAAAAACTGGATGCCTTGTTCTTTCAAATTGTTGATGATCATGATGTTGTGTTCCGGGAAAATAGAGGTTTCAGTGAATCCGTAATATTCGCGGATAATGGCGTTGATGACGGAGGTCTTCCCCGAACACGCGTTTCCTACGAGGAGGATGTTTAGGTCATCTATCTCGTTGAGCGTTTTGAAAACGGTGTGGTGCTGGGGGTCCAAATAGAAGTCGCGAATGAAATAAGGCTTGTATTTATTTATGAATGTGGATGACATTTTGCGCGCCGGAATACTAATAGAGGCAATTCGCTTTTATCTATTTTTGCGTAGTAAATGATATAAATATAATCCAAAAAAGGAATATAAGATGTCTAAAAATCACTACGAAACGCTGGGCGTATCGCGCGACGCAAGTGACAAGGATATTCGGCAAGCTTTTCGCTCACTTTCTATGAAATATCATCCGGACAAAGTGATGAATGCCGATGCGGCAGAACAAGAACAGGCGAAAGTGCGGATGCAGGAAATCAACGAGGCGTATGAGATATTGGGCGACGATGCGAGTAAGCAAGAATATAACAATGAGTTGGATGGGATTCACGCGAACCCATTCCCCGGAGGTGGGTTCCCTGGGTTCCCTGGAGGAGGAGGCGTCCATTTCATGAATATGAATGGAAACCCCGACATTGGAAATATTTTTGAAATGTTGTTTAGCCAACAAATGGGCGGTGGGGCCCCAGGTATGTTCTTTCATCCAGGGATGGGTCATCCACACATAGGTCCCCCGCCGACCATCATGAAGACGATTGAAATCACTCTTCCACAAGCATTTACAGGTCATGCTGTAAACGTGGACGTTGAGAGGTGGATTCAAAAAGACAATCAGAAAATCATGGAAACAGAGAAAATTGGTCTAAATATTCCCGCTGGTATTGAAGAAGGTATGAATCTTTTGATAAAAGGCAATGGCAACGCTTATTCCAACGGTGTTTGCGGTGATATCAAGTTTGTGATTCAAATCACGAACAATACCCCCTTTCGCCGTGTTGGGAACGACTTGTATTTGAAGAAACAGATCACGCTGAAAGAGGCACTATGTGGATTTCAATGCCAGTTTGTTCATTTGAACGGGAAGACGATGGTGATGAATAATACGACGACTATTATTTTTAACGGGGCTAAAAAGAATATCAGTGGGCTTGGTATGACTGCCGCGGGCAGTTTAATTGTGGAGTTTGATGTGGTTTTTCCGACGGAATTATCCAGTCTACAAAGAGAGGCACTTACGAATATTCTATAATTTCCGTCGCTTGGTCTTTTTGTTATTTTTGTTATGTCTGTTTGCGCCACCCCGGGTGGTTTGTTGTTCATAGCCCCTAGGTTGGGACTCTTCTAAGCTACGCGACTCTTGGCTACGCGAGTCTAAGCTACGCGAGTCTCCTTCTAAGCTACGCGACTCTTGGCTTGGCGAGTCTCCTTCTAAGCTACGCGACTCTAAGCTACGCGACTCTCCTTCTCCAGGTGGATCTTCTTTGTATGCCACAAAATAAACCAATACCAAAGACGAAAGTCCAACCATCGCAATTGAGAGCGCATTTGGATTTGGAACCGGTTTGATATATGTTTTGAATATGTCCTTTATTTCATCCGTTATGTCCTTTATTTCGTTTCTGATGTCATACATTCGTATATATGTATGTTCTAAAATATTACATAAATATATATGCTGTCCAAAATTGATTATAATATGGTAATTAAAATACAAAAGAGATACCGCATACTCGAGAAACAAGTTCGGGAAATAGAAAAAAACGTTCAAAATATTAATAACGAGTTTAGGGAAATAGATCAATATATCAGTGACAATTTACAAAATGCTTTTTTGGAAAACATCTACGGACAAGCTGGAAGCGACCAAGCTGGAAGCGATGAAGACAGATACAAAGATAGTACAATGATGAGTAAATTATCAGTTGACAGACCTTTTACAACTCAGGGGAATGACAATAACCTTTTTAATAAACCGACAGATGACAATGACTTGAACGAGATAACTGATAAACCATCTGACGACTTTTTATCCGATGACATGTCCACAGATGATGACATGTCCACAGATGACATGTCCACAGATGATGACTTGTCCACAGATGATGACATGTCCACAGATGACTCTTCATACACCAAAACATATTCCGCTCAATTACAGTATCCCATTCAAGACTTGGCAATGAACGTCGCCGATTATGTAGAATCTAACCCAGAGTTCACAGAGTTCACTTTCCTCTATTGTTGTTTTTCAATCAACAAGGAGAACATTGTTCCATTTGTTTTGTACAGCGTAGATTCCAATAATGGCACCGTGTCATTCCCCTCTATGACGGCAAAATCAACCGATGATGTCAACAAATATGTAAACGATGTTATCAAAGGCGGCACATTCGTGGGATACATCCCAAATGAATCCACCATTTATTTGTTCTATAGCTTTTCAGACCCAGAATCCCTCCCTGGTAAACGTGCAACCATCAATGAACTATACCATCTAAACTCTGTAGATGAAGTATCGGTTGACGAACCCATCATCAAATTGTTTGCACAAAATAAACAACTGATTCCCATATTGGATTTGGAAACCGATAAGCAAATTGACACCCCATTTAGCGGTTATTTATGCGGACTGGATGATAAAAAGGCAGTAACCAATGTTGGTGAAAATGAAGAAGACGATAGTCCTCTATTTACGGAAGACATATTTGGTGTCGGATTGGAAGGGGATTTTTACTATCTGACGACGCATAGAATAAACAAGGCTGATACTACGTTGTCACGCTATGCGATTTTTCCATTAGAGGGTATCAATTTTGATAAATCCATCCAAGATTATTCGGAATACAATTCGGTGTATTACAAATCGGATAAATATGACTTTTGGGCAATCACGTCGGTAAAACAAATTGGTAAAATATAATCAATTATTATGATATAATTCATTCTATGTATCGTGTTGGAGGATCGCTTACAGAAATGAATGTGGATAACAACAAAGAGCCTCCTATGATAGGTGGGGTCCTCTCCGGAGGAGGCCTCTCCTTGTCCGGAGGTGGCCTTATGGATAACATCATGAAGGGTGCTGATGCACTGAATAACGTATCCGATACACCTGCTCCAAAGATTCCGATTCCCGATAACTCTATCAAGGAAGAGGTTATGCCGGATGTTACCGATGCGATTTTAGAACAGGCCCGCACAATGGATAACAACTCGTTTTCGGCTTCCGCAATCCTGAATGCTATTTTTGTTTACATTGCTAAAGTGTTTTTTATGGTCTTTGAAATAGACAACAAGATGCTACACAATGGATTACTTGCCCTTTTATGGCTAGGTATCGGTGGTCTCTTGTTCTTTATTGCTTCTGGAATATCAAATACCAATATTACGTTTATTCTGTATTGTTGCGCAATATGGATCATGGCACTGGCCGTTCTGTTTGTAATTATACAGCCCTATCGGAAGAGTGTGTAGACGGCCCCCATTCAGACCCTTCTTACGGTTGCGACTCCATTCAGGAGTCGCTTTTACGGTCGCCCCCGAAGGGGCTTACACTCCATTGGCACCATATGACAAAATAAATGATTCCAATACATCCGCCTCTACGGTGTCATTCAGCGACTCTCGCAGCTCACCGCCATCCGGCTTATACCCTGCATTGGATTGGTACAACGCAATGTAATCCATAATCTTCTTCTTGTTTTGATTCACGCGGACCTCTTCTGCCGCGCGAGCCTTTTCTTCCGCCACGCGAAGACGTTCCGCCTCTCTCTTCGCCTCTTTCTCTTTCAGTTTAGCCATTTCTTCCGCAATCCGCCGGTTCTCTTGGTCTTTGATGCGCTGTTCATATTCTTCACGGATTTCAGCGTTTTTGCGCTTCATTTCATCCTGAATCTTATTGATTTTCTCGCTCACCACGGAATACAAAATGTCGTTTGTGGGCTCTGGATCTTCCTCTGTTTTGGACCATTGATACTTGTCTTCATCCGCGCTAATAATGATATTACAAATATCGGGTTTCTTAATCGCCTCAAATCTCTCGGTTCGCTTCTTGAGTTCCGTGATTTTCTTCTGGCGTTGTTCGTCGGTCTTCTTCTTACAGCATCTTAACCATAGATTGGTTTCGTCGCCCGAAAATGTGGCAATAAATTCACCGATGACTCCCGGTGGAATAGAGGGACTAGTCTCCATCAATCGGTCAAACTCTTCGCGATTTGTTTTCAAGAAATGTCCGGCGTCTTCAGAACGGTCGTCGGGGTGTTTCGCCAGCTCAATCTTGATATTGCGCGCGAACTTGTCCCAGGCAATCGCAGATACTCGGTGCGACTCATTGTACTCGGAGATTTTCAAATATTGCTGGATGGTTGTCAAGATACCGATGAAGATATTGACCGAACCGATCACCATGGGTGCGTACAACTGCATAGATATTGGCAGACTGCCCTGTGCGAAAGAAGCGGTACCACTGATGGTTGATAGAATGATTGCGGGGATAGTGAACCACGCGTGTAATACGGAGAAGTTCTGGTGGGCGCGATAGTGGAGCCACTTGTAGCATTTGGCGATGTCGCACCATTCAACGACGATTTTCTCGTTAGTCGGAGACCAGGCCGCGCTAATGGTTGTTCCGGCGACGCTGGATTCGGGCTCCTGATCTTTTGTCAATTCTTGAGTTTCAGACATTATATATATTGTGTTCGAGAAATGCTCATCGTCAAAGGTTATTTGTTATAAATACTTCAGGAGAGACGACATTAGAAATTGCTTAACACGAAAACGTCAAGTTTTCGGGTTAAAGTGTTTATTTGAGATAAACCCGATGGGTTTATCTCCAAGAAATTGCTGAACGACAAAATATTTATATTTTGGAGGTAAGGTGTTATTCGTGTCGCTCACCCTTTGGGTGAGGCGACACGAAAAATTGAAATCTTTTTTTGAAATAAAACGGATGGCATAATTAATTGACCTGAACCTTTTACAAAACGAACTACGAACTACAATGTCTAACTACGATATCTTTCTCCCCAGAATCACTATCACCAACTTGGACACCACGGAAACAATGAAACAGAAGATTACCGACACTATCCGGAACATGCGCATTGGCGACATTGTGCTCTTTGATTTGTTCTTTTCAAAGAAACACAACAACCACTATGCTTTCATAACACTTGCGCTGTATGAAAACTTAGCGGCGAACCATTTTGAGACAACCATCGCTGAACGCGGCTTTGCTAAATTGTGGGACAAGGAATACTACTGGAAAGTTGTCAAATACATTGACCCAGACCTTCGCCGCCCATCGGTTGTCTTGAATACCGCATTCATCCAAGAAGATGACGTTATCATAGATGTCTTGCCCGAAGAAGAAGCCTTGACCGAAGAAGAAGCCTTGACCGAAGAAGAAGCCTTGACCGAAGTCGCAGACGACTTAGATGAGCGCTTATTTGCGGAAGAATACGCGGGTGTCTTAGATGACAATGCCATGGATATTGATGTCTTTGAACAAGAAGAAGACGGCTTATCGGTCGCCGAAGACGGCTTATCGGTCGCCGAAGACGGCTTATCGGTCGCCGAAGACGGCTTATCGGTCGCCGAAGACGGCTTATCGGTCGCCGAAGACGGCTTAGAACACGACTTAGATGAAAGCATGTTAAGAAAAATCCGCGAATGGGAAGATCCCGATGACAACTACCCATACGAGTACGGAAATCACGACTACGAAGAAGAACGCCCCTCCATCTTTGCGCACGAAGACTATAGTGCCTTTTATGGACAAGAAGAATGTCCTTCCACGTTTGAACAAGATATAATTTCAGAGCAAGATGACGAGCCATTTGAATACGCCTACAACAACTTGATGAATGAAAGGAAGCCGTTGTTCCCTGAGTGGTTGCATAAGCCTTTTCCTGTCCCCAATTGCTTGCTATTCAAAGAAGAGATATCTTTAGAAAACGATTTTGAGATGTTTGCGAGAAGGGTCTTGGGACGTAGTCTGTTTGATGAATTGTGTTCTGTATAACTTGTGTTCTGTGTATCGTGTGTTCTGTGTATCTTGTGTTCTGTGTATCGTGTGTTCTGTGTATCTTGTGTTCTGTGTATCTTGTGTTCTATATAAAACTTTTACTATAATATCTTTACTATAATCTTATAAAAAAATATCAAAAAAAACAAAAAAATATCAAAAAAATATCAAAAAAAACAACAAAAAAACAACAAAAAAACTGCGTTATAAATAAATATATAACGTATTTTTTTATTGTAAATGCCAATTGTAACTGCCTCTCTTTATGGCGGTCTCGGAAACCAGTTGTTCCAAATCGCCGCGACAATTGCTTTTTCACTCAAACATGGTCTCATCCACCAGTTCAAACAATCTCCCAATCTCGGTAAAAGACCCACTTACTGGACGAATTTCCTACATAAAATAAAAAACTTGACAGAACACCTAGACACAAGTGGGTTTATAACAATCAACGAAGACTCATATGGTATGGTACCTGGCGATTCCGTAGTTTTAGATGATTATTTCCAGAGTCCGCGTTTTTTCAATGACTGCCGCGAGCAAATCTTGGACATCTTTGATATTGAAACGCATCGTTGCACGGTCCAACAAAAATACAACGTCATTGAATCCAGTATCAGTATCCATTTCCGTAGAGGCGATTACAAACAGTTGCTCGGTTGTCATCCCATTTTACCCGACGATTACTACACCGAATCCATTTACTATATTTTGACCCAGGATTCATCCATTACACATATCTACTATTATTGTGAAGATGAAGACGCCGCGGACATAGAGAGGGTCATTACCGAGTTTAAAACTTTGTTTGAAGGATTATCATGGAGTCGTATGAAAGCCGACGCCGATTGGGAAGAAATGGTTTGTATGAGTTGTAGTCGGCATCATGTGATTGCGAACAGCAGTTTCAGTTGGTGGGGGGCGTACCTAAGCACCAATAACATTGTTGAAAAAAACATTGTCAAAAACATTATATGTTATCCAGCGCTCTGGTTCGGACCTCTCATACAAAAAGACGTTTCCACGATGTTCCCCTCCGATTGGATAAAAATATGGATATAATACAAATATGGAAAGCGCGATTGGCGAATTGAAAACCCGGTTTAACCAAATAAACGACCAAATCGGTAAAATCTTGGAAATCAAAATGTCGGCGCATTTCAAAATTAGTCGGTTCAAAACGATTTACGACGAGATGATACAGATGAACAGTTCAAAGAAACATTTTCTGGTTTGTTTAGAGGCGCTACATTTCCAGTATAAAATGTTTATCACCGAGCAAGAGAGTTTAACACGATTGTTATTGATGTTGTTGAATCGCGTATATCGGGACTATTTCAATTACTACAATGTGATTTTGAAAGAGCTGCCGAAATATGAGGTACAAGCACCTGTGATTGCGAAACAACATTTGGTCTATAGAGATGCCGAACCGAGTGCGGAGTTTCAGCCCGAGGATATTGCGCTCGCGTTTGAGAATATGATGTCGCTGCTTTATTCGATCGCATTGAAATACAATGAGAACGAAACGGTGATTCACCAATACAAGGTGCGGTCGGTAAGTGGTATTTTTATTGGTAATTTGATAAACACGCTGGAATATGATAACCGAGTATTGGATGATCACGCGAGTCTCTTTATCAAGAGTGTTGGGTTCACATTACAGACACAGTCGTCCTATTTTTCAAAAACGTTGAAACGGTTTCAATGTGCTGTGGAAGACATAGACAATGAGGTGTCGTTTCAAGAATCGCCGTGGGATAATTCGGGGATGAGCGTTGCGGACCAGGTGGTTCAAAAAACGGATGATGGGAACCCGTTGGTGAGCCAATGGACAAGTCTTCCGACATTAGGTTGCCCACCTTCGGTGGGCTTAGAGGACGACCCTGAGCCAAAGGCCTTGGAGGCCGATTCTAAGGACTTAAATCTGGATCCAAAGGCCTTGGAGGCCGATTCTAAGGACTTAAATCTGGATCCAAAGGCCTCGGACTTAGGTTGCCCACCTTCGGTGGGCTTAGATGCAGATACGAAAGGTAAGGATGAAAATCTAGAATCGGATATCAAAGATCCTTATCCAAAGGCTCTAGAAGACGATGTTGTCGGAATGACAATTGATGAAATTAAGGAGTTGTAAACCGATGAACATTTAAAATGGCACGCTTTGCGTGCCTTGTTAAATGTTTGTCGGTGACGAATCGACGATTTAAATTAGAACACAAAATTACTTTTGTTTTTTAGTAGCCGTTTTTTGGGTGTTTTCTGTCTTGAACTTGGTTTTTTATTATGGCGGGTCATCTTTTTCTTCGGTGAAGCTAGAGCCTTAGGTGAAGACTTCTTCTTGGCGTTCGGCGTTTCAATAAACGCATTCTCCGGCTCTCTTTGTCTTACCGATTTTCTTGATTCTGGCTCCTTCCTCTCCAAACCCGGGTTGTATTTCAAGAACCACTCATCATATTCAGGCGTTCCTTTCTTATCTGCCAACTCCTTGAACTTCGCTGTCTTCTCCGCACGAATGTCTTCCAGCGCCGGTTGTTTTCCATAGCATTCAATGGAAAATCGTTTGAGTATGCCTTCTTGGTTCAGCTTGTTTTTCTCCTGAACATTGAACAAGAACATCGCCATACATAGGATGCGGTCCCGATGGTAATACGGCTTTTGCGTATATAAAAACCCAAAATAGAATGTCAACATCGTATCGATGGTCGCGATATTCAGCTCCTTCCCGGCGACTTCAATCTTGTTGTAATTGTGGCACGCAATCGGTTCGTACAAGAACGCCACTGAGTTCTTCCCTACCTTGATCTCACAATGTCGCGGAATCAGTTCGCCGATTTCCCCGTGAATAATAAGCGTCACTGGCTCGTCAAACTCCGCCTCTAACTGTTCCTTGATAACCAGAGCATTTCGGTCAATGTCCTCCAAGATCACGTCAAAGTCGGGGATCTTATCAACGGCCCGGCGCTCATTTGCCGGCATATACTTGGAATAGAGGGAGCACGCGTATCCGCCGAAAAACACCGCCCCCATATTCGCGAGGGCATCGCGCACCATCGTATGGATCTTCTCCGAGGCGCCTTTCACGGGTGTTCCGTCCTTAATACTCTTGATATCTGTTATCTCCATCCGGCGCTGGAACTCCACCGTGTCGCAACTGATTTTGCTATTGATGGGGTAGTGCTTGTTTAGCAACATCAGACGTTTGAATACTTTTTCCCAGCGACTCACGTCGCCCGCGGGGCGCGACAGCTCCAAAAACATATTCATCCTCAGGAAATTGGGCGAGCAATACTTGATCCCGGCAATGGTGATGGAGTCTTTCATCAGTTCATCAAAGATCACATTGTGTAAATAGGTGATGTCCGCGATGGGTGTGAAATTGACGAATACCTTGAATGTCCCGTGGTGGACGCCCGCCTTCGCCTCCACCTCTAAATACCCCGCATCGTAGTACAAGTTCGCCAACTCAATTGCGTCATCCAGCGCATTCTTTGAATAGAAGTCGTAGTCGGGGATTTCCAAGTCCTTGTTGTAAAACTGGTCCTGCTTCGGCAAAATGTTGTTGATGGCCGTCCCACCATAACAAATGAGAGGCTTGGATTTGAGGAAGTTTTCCAAGATTGCGATTATTTTCTTGATATCGGGATTCATCGCGATTTTCTTCGCCTGGATATTCTCGGTTTCATCTACCGCGTGCCGAAGAATCGCCAGTTCGCATTCCTCAAATGTCATATCGTCATTACACGACTCGTTTTTGTATTTCATACTGGGTATATTATGAAATACACTGATATTTTATTCGTCATCTTGTTTCCTTGCGTTTTTCATATTGGAATCCGCAATGAACACTGACATCGGTACAAACGCACAACTATATTTGTTGAATATTGCCTCGTATTTCTTCAATTCATCGCTGTCGGGTTGGTAAAACTTGTATGCCATGAATTGCGGATGCCATTTGTCAATTGTCTCGGTCGGTTTGGGGGCCTTGATGGCGTCAAATTGCGGAGGCTGAACAATCATGAAACTGTCTATATCTGTTATCAAATCCGTTGTGTTGCGATTTACAATTACCTCAGGAAGAGATAAGAGGTCGGCGTAAGCATAGATGGGGAAGTTGGTTGTTCCCGCCTCTAAATGAATCACTTTGTCTAAACATTCGTCCGGATTAGAGTCGCACTTGTCGTATTCGTTCCATTTGGGTGCACTGATCGTGTCAAAAAACACGACGACGCGACCCTGTAATTTGCGCAATTTGGTTCCACTATTGAAGGTCCCCTTGTATAATCGCTCTTTTAGCGCAATGTTGATATTCTTGGCGATTCGTTTGTATATGGGGGCAGTATTGTCTTTGATTCTGAGTAAAATAAACAGAGGGTCATTGGTGGAAGGAGTTGGTGATGAGAAGGCGGCCCCCGCCAAATGATTTAGGGCATCGGTCAACTTTAACCGATTCCCTGAAACATTCTCGGTGCCCATTGTTTTGTATTCGGGGTCGCCACTGTATGAGACATATTCTTTCTCATTACGCGAAAAGATTTCAAAGTCAATGAAACGGCATCCGCGTTCCAAAGTGAGCTTGAGTGCTTCCTTGCTGGCATAGAGGCCACTGATGGCACTGTTGTACGAGGATTTAACTATGAACTCGCGGATGGGTAGGTCTAAATAGGTTTCGGGAATGCCGCCTTTGATGGACATGGGCATTTTCTCATATTTAGCGCGAAGAACCGCGAGTTCATCCGCTGGATTCTCGGGCTCGCCGAAACCCTCTATTATCTCGTTCGGCAATGGCGATACCTCAGTTTTATTATAATAATATCTTACTACCAATGAATAGATTATTTGTGCCAAAATAAGGAGGCTGATTCCAATGAGAACGATTCTAAGTGGATGCATAATCAAATATATATTGATAGAGGAAATATTTACAGAGCAAAGCCACGAATATATCATTCTAATATAAATGAAGAATCGTCGCACTCGCAAGAGAGGCGGTATGAAAAGCAGTTTTAAAACCCGATTGGATGCCGCTCGTCAAACTGCTGAGAAAGTTGGAAAAAATAGCAGTTTAAAAAACCGGTTGAAACTTGCTCGCCAAACGGAAGAAGACGTTGAAACGGGTGTCTTAAAACCAGTAGATAAAAGTGAAGTTGGGTCGGTGCCGATTCCAATTGCGGTCCGAGCCGATATCCGATCAAATAGAGTAGAAGCGATGCCAATCGTTAAAGGAGTAGTTGTAAAAAGCTCGCCTAATAATGTGGGGTATGACAAGAACTTTTTAGGAAATAATTCATTTGACAAGAACTTTTTAGAAAGCAAACCGACAGTCAATGCTTCTAGCGACTTTATAGATCGTCTTAATAAAACATCTATACCCAAGCCACCTACAAACCCCAAGCCGCCGTCAAATAGAACTGTCAAGGTGAAATCCGCGGCTCCTTTACCCATAACCAATTTTAACGATCCAAAAATAAAAGAAATGATTGAAAATCTAAAACCTTTGGGGATTGAACTTCCATCAAACCCGATGCCACCAAACCCCCCCCCTATCCAAGTGGTTTCTTCAGAAAATAGACAGCCACATATGACCAATATCATAAAGACAATTTTAGAAGATAATATCAAAATACTAACAGAGGCCGAATCGGATAAAACACCCGAAATTGATACCACAGTTATTAGCAAGTTTTATAATGAACGAGTTTTTGCGTCTAATCTGAACGAAAATCCTCCAATAACCGCTACTGTATCCGGAATAGATATGACAATCCCGTGGACCGTTCTAGATGAATGTACGCCGATTTTAATCGCGGCTAAGTTTGGACTTGTAAGACCTTGTAAACAAATTATGGAATCCGTGAATGATGAAAAGAAGGTTGAAATGTTGAAAGATTTTGATAAAGGCGCCAACACTCCTCTCAGTCTTTGTGCAAAATATGGATATCAAGAACTCTGCGAATATTTAATCGGGGAGCATCAGAGACTAGGCGTTCCGATGGAAGGTAACGACTGGGATAGGTCGTCATCTATTTACGAAAAAACCGAAATCAATGAGCTGTTGGGAAAAAACATTGAATTAACAGAACCATATTCGGTTTTTCTTGAAGAGCTCCGACGTGCGGACTCCAGTAAAATAGATAATTACGAGGTGATTTTGAAAAAAGTAGAACGAATATCATTATATGGCGATATTTCCACCAAAACCCCGTTAATGATTGCTTCTGAACACGGTCATTTAGGCATTGTTGAACTGTTGTTGTGTGGAGGCACTGTTAAAAAGGCAGCGTCAAGGCCGGGCACGAGAAAAAATAAAAAGACTGAGCAAAAAGACTTAAGAAGCCGAGAAGAACTGGGAAGAATGTGTGCGAATCCACTCGCAATGACAAGCGAAAAGAAAACGTCATTGCATTTATGTTCGCGCAAATGTTGCCCAACTCCGACATCCTACGAAACCATTATGGGAGACGTGATCGCGAATGACCAATACCGATTACAATATAACCAGGTTCACGACGACAAATACAAAAATATGAATCCCGTCATGAGATTTAATCGTATTATTCATTTATTATTGAGATTTATGATTTTTGAAAATGGCGTCATTGGCGCAAATATGCGCCCCAATGGCCTGAAAATCGTCCTCCAAAATGCCGCGTATGAAAATAGTATTTACGACGATGGCTTGGGCATTGACGTGTGGGATGATGCGAAAAACTGTTTTACCACATTTTTCTTTGATAAAAAAATCAATTGGCTCACCTTTTTCCAGAAAAGAACGGGCATTCAATCTACACAATCAGCGATTAATCGTAGTATTGAAGGAAACTTCCATTCCGATTATATTACGCCGTTTGTCAATGCGGATTATACGTTTGTTAAAAGAGTGTTTAATCGTAACGATGAGAAGTGTGTTTTTATTAGAGGCGATCCAAATATGTTTATTGAATTGGAAAAGGGATTTTCAGATAATATATTTAATGTTGGTGAAAAGACATTTACACAAGCAGATGGAACCACGATTATTGTAGATAATAATATAAGTAGTTTCGCGGATTATTTTGTTCGTAATGTTTTACACCGTCAATTCTATGGTGAGCGATTTGTCTCGGCAAACGATCGCGCGATTGAAGCGATGCTTGAAGGACGTGATGAATATAATCGGAGAAATATTAGACCGAAGGGTTTGAGATATCGTGTTCCGATGGATTTGAGATACTCCCGTAATTTTTAGGTGTTTTATACTTGTAAACTCTTTACCCGCGTAAAGAGTTTAAAATCCAGCGTGGTAATATATACAAATGGCCGGCGGTCTGTTAAATCTTATTTCGGAAGGTGCCAATAATGTAATTATCCACGGCGGACCCAGTCAAAAGACGATGTTCCGTGCGACATATAACAAAATCACCAATTTCGGGCTACAGAAGTTCCGCATTGACTATGACGGATTGCGCGATCTTCGTCTAAGCGAAGAGTCCAAGTTTTCGTTCAAGATTCCGCGGTACGCTGAGTTGTTGATGGACACTTATATTGTTATTACTCTACCCCATATTTGGAGCCCCATATATCACCCTTGTGCTCAAACGAGTTATAAGTGGTCTCCCTACGAGTTCAACTGGATTCATGACATCGGCACCAACATCATAAAACAGGTGGAAATCGTGTGTGGCAACTATACACTACAACGATACTCGGGAAACTATTTAGGCGCAATGGTGGAACGCGACTTTTCCGCTACTAAAAAAGACCTGTTCAATGAAATGACGGGAAATGTGGCCGAACTGAACAATCCGCGAAACTCGAATGGTCGTTCAGGGGCTTATCCCAATGCGTATTATCAGCCAGGCAGTTTAGGTGCCGAACCCTCTATTCGCGGTAGGACCTTGTACATTCCCATCAATATGTGGTTCACCCTTGATAGCAAATGTGCCTTCCCGATGGCGTCGCTACAATACAATGAGCTCCATATCAATATCACATTGCGGTCAATAGAGGAGCTATATCAGGTGCGTGACGTGTTTGACCACACGAACGGCTTGCCTCTGATGCGCCCCAACTATACGCAGAACCAATTCCAATTGTATCGGTTTCTACAGACCCCGCCGTCGGATAATTTAGACGCCGAGAATTACGGAAACAAAACGAACGGCTGGAATGCGGATATTCATATTTTAGCAAATTATTGTTTCTTGTCCAAAGAGGAGACGCGGACTTTCACTTCGGAAAACCAGGTATATTTGATTAAAGATGTGATTGAACACAAATATGAAAATGTGACGGGGTCAAAGAAAATAAAGGTGCCATCTACGGGGATGGTCGCCAATTGGATGTGGTATTTTCAGCGCAACGACGCATTTATGCGGAATGAGTGGAGCAATTACACGAATTGGCCTTATGGTCAGTTGCCGAGTAATGTGGAGACACCGACAATTATTACTGGTTCATCTTATTTGTTAGATTATAGTCCATACCAAAACTTCAAGACGAGCAGCAACGTATATACAGACGACGCAACTGAAATATCAGAATTAACTGGGTTCCAGGTCACTGGCGGATTCAAGGTGGAGAATCGCAAAGAGATTCTGGAAACGGCGGGTATTTTATTCAATGGTGAATACCGTGAAAACTTGCTGACACGTGAAGTATTTGATTATGTGGAGAAATGGACGCGAACATCTAGTAACGCACGAACTGGTCTCTATTGCTACAATTTCTGTTTATCCAGTGATTCGCGCAAATACCAGCCGTCGGGGGCCATAAATATGTCCAAGTTCAAAACGATTGAGTTAGAAATTAGCACGTATGTTCCGCCAGTGAATCTGGACCAAGTCCAATATGATGTGATTTGTAATGCGGATGGGGTAGTTATCGCGACCAATAGTCCCGGGCAAGGCGGGTCGTGGTATATGTATGAATACAATTACAATTTAGTTTTGTTTGAAGAGAGGTACAATGTGTTGTCGTTTGTTGGTGGATATTGCGGGTTGATGTATGCGCGATAACGGTGCGCATCAGCGATAACGGTGCGCATCAGCGATAACGGTGAGCATCAGCGATAAAGGTACACCCAAAGGTGATAGAAGCTTGTGATAAAGGTACACCCAAAGGTGATAGAAGCTTGCGATAAAGGTGCACCCAAAGGTGATAGAAGCTTCTGCGATAAAAGAGTAAACCGAATATATATACTATATTAATGACGACAAAATGGGTGGATGAAACCAATGAAGAAATCCCAAGAGAAACGACCGCAAGAGAAACGACAACAAATAAATGGACCGGATTGGTTGTAGAACCTCTAACCTCTATTTACGATAAGGTAATCAAAGATATTGAAACCGAATATGAAACCTATGCTAAGTCTTTTTCAGACACAAAAGAAGGGTTTGAATACGAGATTGATAATACGCCGATTTATGCGACACGCGGGCCGGAAGACGAAATGGTGCAAGAAGAAGAATACGAAGATGAAGAATCAAAAGATAAGCCCACTCCGAAAGAAGAGCCAGCATCTATGAACGAAGAAGAAAAATCCCAGATTATGACTACGATTGCGGATATTGTTATTAAAGTTATCACTGTGTTAGCTACACTTTTCGTGACATATAACCTCTATTACAATATGAAAAAAACGGGGAAACAAATAGACTTCTATAGCGGACTCAGCTTCATGTCATTCGGCCCATTCTACGTTTTGACAAACGCAATGTTGAAAACGGTCAAGTTTTTTGATGACGCAATGACGGATACTATACCGAGTTATTTAAAAAAGTTGATAGACTACACGACTATATTTAGTGACCGAACGATGTTTATTATGTTGTCTATGATTGCCTCTATTATTGTTACGTATTTGAAGGGGGAAATCGCGCGTATCTACAACTTTCTTTTTAAAAACGAGATGACGACGACGTCACTCTTCATGTTCCTTTTCAAAGAGGAGGGCAACCAGTCGGTTTCCCAATTACACAAGGCTGTATTCATTTACTATTATTTGTTCAATAATTTCTCTATATGGGACCCCGAGGCAGGAATCACCTACAACACGGGGATGATATTTTTCAAATCCATTGGCTTTATATTCTGGCTCATTTTTGTCATCGTATGTTTCGCCGCGATTTTCAAGCCGATGTTGTCATTTACTACGTTTATCCATTTTGGTATCGTGTTTTTCTATTCTATGTTTTGTATCCCATATGATACCAAAACGTGGAGCCTCAAAACCACCATTAATACTATGCGCAGTATAAGTTTTGATATGAATATGAATAATGTATTGTTTGATCCTTATTCTGACAATGAGTTCAAACAGATGTTTGAAAGTGGGTACAAAGGACTGTTCAAATTGTTGCCATATGGTGTGATGATTTACGCTTTTGCCATGGTGATACCCGATATAATGAAAATCGGCGCGGATGGTGTGAAATGGACAATGCTTTCACTCGCGATTGCCAGTATATTGGGAATCAGCGTGTCTGCTATTCGCGAATACTTTATTGTGAATAAGATTATCAAGGACGTGAAAAATGCGATAGACGATCAAATAGAGGATTTCAAAGCGATTGATTGGGACGGAATCACCGCCGACCAGTCGCGTTTGCTACAGATGCTGAAACGTACCAGTGAGACAAATACGATGTTGAATATATAATTTGCCAACAGTATAAAGATATGTTTTTATACTATTTATTGTGAACGAATGGTCAAGCCCTATAAACCCGCGCTCAAAAAGAAATATCACCCGCTTGTGAGTGTCTGTACGCCGACCTACAATCGCCGCCCATTTATTCCCACGATGCTCGCGTGTTTTGCGAACCAGACCTATCCCAAGGATCGCATTGAATGGATTATTGTGGATGACGGTACCGACAAAGTGCGCGATTTGATTGAGGCATCTGGGTTCAAGCAAATCAAGTATTTTGCGCTGCCGGACAAATTGCCGCTGGGAGCGAAGCGCAATTTCATGCATAGTCATTGTAAAGGGTCCATCATCGTATATATGGACGACGACGACTATTACCCTCCTGAGCGCATTTCGCACGCGGTGGATAAGCTACAAGAAAACCGCGAGGCGATGTGTGCGGGGTCCAGTGAAATCTACATTTATTTCAAGCATCTAAAAAAGATGAAGCAGTTTGGTCCTTATGGTCCGACTCATGCGACGGCGGGTACGTTTGCCTTTCGCGCGGAATTACTGAAAACCTCGCGGTACGAAGAGACCGCGGCGGTGGCAGAGGAGCGCGCGTTTCTCAAGGACTACACCGTGCCATTTGTTCAATTGGACCCGATGAAGACTATCTTGGTGTTTTCGCACGAACACAACACGTTTGATAAGCGGAAGTTGCTCGCGAATCCTCACCCGGATTTTATCAAGGACTCCCCGAAAACGGTGAATGATTTTATCAAGATGGAGAAAGAGCGCGATATCAAGAAGTTTTTCATGGAAGACATTGACGGGTTGTTGGCAAAATATGAGCCAGGCGAGCCGAAGATGAAACCGGATGTCTTGAAACAGATCTCGGAAATAGAGGCGACGAGGGAGAAAATGATGATGGACGAACAGGCGAAAGGGGTGGGACAAATTATGATGAACCAGCCAGGGAAGGAGCCGGTGGCACTGACGATACCGCAAATCGCGGAACTGCTGAGGAACCAACAAGATATAATTGGGCAACAAGAGGCGCGCA
>Ga0209107_10000371_pt1 | contig 26796 bp, 24 predicted proteins | sample LakErihyJuly2011_2_FD_187460 | JGI IMG/M metagenome (GOLD analysis project Ga0209107, IMG submission 187460) | Freshwater microbial communities from dead zone in Lake Erie, Canada - CCB hypolimnion July 2011 (SPAdes) (version 2) | ecosystem: Environmental > Aquatic > Freshwater > Lentic >...
TTATTTTACTCAAAACGTATAATTAGGTTCCGGTCCCGTCCGGTCCGCAATTAACATGCATGAACCCTTAACTTACAACAAGTTAAGGGTTTTTTGTTTTAGCGTGGGGACAGTTTTGTGCATCGTATTTTCTACGCTAGCTTATCCCTATTAATTTATCCCCAATTTTTTTTACCCGTTCCAACTTGTAATTACTAAAAATATTAGTAAATTGGTTCCCCATTAAGAACCGTGTTAAAACAAGTACATACACCAAAAGACCCCGCATTAGAGCCTTTGCTCCATCCAGAACAAGCGTCTGGCTTTGTAAGCCCAGCCGAAGATTATTTGGAAGGACGCCTAAGTATTTTAGAGCGCCTGGTAAAAGATCCCGTAAATACCTATTACGCCGAAGCAGATTCCAACGAGCTAAGCGCCTTGGGCATTTGCAAAGGCACACTCTTCGTATACGATACCTCCCTGAAAGCAACACACAATGCCTTAGTCGTACTGTGGTATCGAGGAGAATGGAAAGTGCGCCAATACTATGTGATAGGCAAACACGTGTATTTAGGCACCGGAAAAGAAAACGAAGAACCCGAATTGGTAAGCGAAGAACTACTGATAAGAGGCGTAGTCACCTGGAGCTGTCGCCCACACCAACACAAACCCAAATGCTATGTACGCCCTCGTTGATGCCAATAACTTTTACGTATCCTGTGAGCGCCTCTTTCGCCCCGAGCTAAACACCCGGCCCGTGGTGGTGCTCTCCAATAACGATGGCTGTGCCATATCGCGAAGCAACGAAGCCAAAGCCTTGGGCATAAAAATGGGCGTGCCCTATTTCCAAATCAAAGCACTCGTAGAGCAACACCATATTGCCATTTTCAGCAGCAATTACACCCTCTATGCCGATATCAGCGCCCGCATCATGAACAACCTGGCACGCTTTAGTCCCGAAGTAGAAGTGTACAGTATAGATGAATGTTTCCTGGGGCTCACCGGCATTTCCAACCTACCCGACTATGCCCAAACCCTGCGCAGCACCGTGGTACACAACACAGGTATACCTGTAAGTGTGGGCATAGCCCCCACCAAAACCCTAGCCAAACTGGCCAATAAACTGGCCAAGAAAAGTCCCACAGGTATTTGTGTAATCCAAAGCGAAGAAGAGATAACAAATGCCCTAAACAACTTCCCCATTGGCGACCTCTGGGGCATAGGCCGGGCCTACCATAAAAAGTTAGCCCTCGAAAATGTATTTACCGCCGCCCAACTCAGAGCCCAACCCCCTGCTTGGGTAAAACACATGCTCACCATACAAGGCTTGCGCCTCTACCACGAACTTTGGGGCCGACCCTGCATTCCCCTCAAAGAAGTATTGGATAGAAAACAAGGCATTTGCACCAGCCGTTCCTTCGGAAAACTGACTAATAAGTTAGAGGAATTGATAGAAGCCACCACCGCCTACACCAGCCGCCTAGCCGAAAAACTTCGGGCAGATAAAAGCTGTGCCACGCTGCTCCACGTACAACTATTAACCAACCGCTTCCGACCCGATTTGCCGCAATACAATCCCTACATCAGCCTGCCTTTGGCACACCCCATAAGCAATACCCCCGATTTGGTAAAAGCCGCCATTGGTGGCGTAAAAGCGCTGTACAGCCCGCGGTATCAGTATAGTAAAGTGATGGTGATGGCCACAGGATTAATCCCAGAACAAGAAGTGCAATTGCATTTGTTCAGCCCCTGGAATGGTCCGAAGAACAATGCGGTAAGTAGCTTAATGGATAAGCTGAATACCCACTACGGCAGCGGCACCATCCGTATGGCTTCCGAAGGGTATAAAAAACACTGGGCTATGAAACGAGAAAATGTAAGCCCCAATTATACCACCGCTTGGGACGATATTTTGAGGGTGGGGTAAATGAAAACACCAATCCCCAAAAACAAAAACCCTCCCCAAAAAAATCAGGGAGGGTTTTTAAAATACTAGTTGTATTAAATTTTTATTGCGTTACATCCAATTCGGGTTTTTCAACACCATCAATATCTAAACCCTTAGATTCTATATCTACCACTACAAATTTTTTGTTTAAAACAAAAGTAATGGGGGTCTTCGTAATCCATTTTATTTTTATAATGAAGTCCCTCATGAAAGCCATCTCCACCAATACCATCGATTACATACCAAATCCATCTTTTGGATTCATTGTAGGACATGCCACCTATGATGCCTTTTTGGGGAGGCTGGTATAGAAAGGGAGTCCCGAATTCTTTCTTAATTTCATCTTCGGTTTTACCCATATACTTTGCTCTAAACTCTGTAAAGTTGCTCTTGGTTACAACTGTTTCCTTTTTAAAGAATATTCCAAGTACTACAAAAATCATTAGTGCCAACACGACTAAGCTATAAACTGCGTCGAAAGTGGAAACCTCATCTTCTGAAACATTTTGTGCCATAATAGTTACAATTAATTTGTTAAAATTTAGTGAATGAACTTATACATCTAAGTTATACTATATTGGTATTAATAACAAATACCTTAATGGATAAGCTGAATACCCACTACGGCAGCGGCACCATCCGCATGGCTTCAGAAGGGTATCAGAAACATTGGGCCATGAAACGAGAAAACGTAAGCCCAAATTATACCACCGCTTGGGAAGATATTTTGAGGGTGGGCTAATACTTCTTTTTTATTAAATTCAGATAATAGCACACATGATACCTGTTTTGTAGCAAATGTTGAGAGACAAATTTTTTGTAACGCAATTTACGCTTGTTCATAAACAGATTAGCTATGATTTATTAAATTTGAAATAAATACATGCACAGAGTAGGTCCATATCCGTATAGAGGAAAAAACCCACAATACTAAGGAAGAGCCCAATCTAGGTTGTTAAAATAGTAAGTTTGGTCATACCTATTTATTCTTTACTTTACAAAAATGAGCATAAAAAAATCATACGACGTAGTCATAATCGGTGCAGGGCTTTCGGGAATCGGTGCGGGCTATCATTTAAAAGATAAGTGTCCGCAGGTGAATTTTGCGATTATTGAAGGCCGTTCAGCAGTGGGTGGCACTTGGGATTTGTTTAAGTATCCGGGAATTCGTTCAGATTCGGATATGTACACGTTTGGGTTTGGCTTCAATCCCTGGAAAAATCCGCAGGCAATTGCCGATGGACCTTCGATTGTGAAATACATCAATGAAACCGCCGATAAATTTAAGATCCGCGATCATATTCAGTTTGAAAAAAGGGTTACGTCTTCAGCTTGGAATTCCGCCGATAAAAAATGGACGCTCGAACTTTCAACCGGCGAAACAATCGACTGTAATTTTCTCTTTACCTGCTGCGGATATTATAATTACGAGCACGGTTACGAACCCAAATTTCCGAATAGCGAAGCCTTTCAAGGCATCAAAATGCACCCGCAAAAATGGGATACAAGCCTCGATTATTCCGACAAAAACATCGTGATCATAGGCAGCGGTGCTACCGCCGTAACGCTGCTTCCCGAACTTGCGAAAAAGGCAAAACACGTAACCATGCTTCAGCGTTCGCCCACCTATATCATGAATCTGCCAAAGGAAGATGCGACCGCGAATTTCCTCAAAAAGGTTTTGCCTGCTCAGTGGGCACATCAAATGTCCCGCTGGAAAAATATTTTGCTCGGAATTGCGCTTTACCAAACATCCCGATTGTTTCCTGCTTTTCTAAAAAATCTGCTGAAAAACGGGGTGAAAAAACAACTCGGCGAAAAATATGAAGAGAAGAATTTTGACCCGAAATACAATCCTTGGGATCAAAGACTTTGTTTGGTGCCTGACAATGATCTGTTTGAAACCATCAAAAGCGGAAAAGGAAAAATAGTAACCGACACGATAAAAACGTTTCATGCAGATGGAATTGAACTCGATTCAGGCGAAATTTTGCCTGCAGATATTGTCGTAACTGCAACAGGCTTGAGCCTTCAACTATTAGGCGGAATGAAACTTTTTGTTGACGATAAATTGGTTGATACCAGCAAAATTCACGCTTACAAGGGCGTAATGTTTAGCGAAATTCCGAATTTTGCCATCGCCATCGGATATACGAATGCTTCCTGGACCTTGAAATGCGATTTGAATTGCCAATTTGTTGCACGAATGCTCAATTACATGAAGGAAAAGAATTTCTCGGTTGTTGTTCCGCAATTTGATTATGCTAAGTTAACCTCGGAGCGTTTATTGGATTTCAACGCCGGTTATGTTTTACGAGCCGAAGATATTTTGCCAAAACAAGGCTCAGAAGCACCTTGGAAAGTTCATCAGAATTACATTAAAGATGTGTTTTCGCTGAAATATTCGGATGTGAAGGATACGTATTTGGTGTATAAATAAGGCAGAAACTTCCATGTAAACTGACAATTTTGCACGTTCCTATCGGTCGTCTTTCGCCTTCGAATTTGATCAAGCAAAAAGATAAACCCAACACCTAAAAACAAAAAAACCACCGAGAATTTCTCGGTGGTTTAAACGTTTAGCAGGATTAACCTGCAGCATAAAATTACTTAGGTAAAACTACCGTATCAATTACGTGAATAACGCCATTGTCAGCAGCAAGATCGGTAGCAATAATGGTAGCTACACCTCCTTTTTCATCCGTTAAAATAACTTTGCCATCTTTTAAAGAAGCAATTAAAATTCCACCACTAACGGTGGTTAAGCTTAAAGAACCTTTAGCAGCTTTAATAGCTTTCACCACTGCTGCAGCGTTAAAATTACCCGCAACAACGTGATAGGTTAAAATTTTAGCCAATGTAGCTTTGTTTTCAGCTTTTAAAAGTGTTTCAACAGTTCCCTGTGGCAATTTTGCGAAAGCTGCATTGGTTGGAGCAAACACGGTAAATGGACCTGCACTTTGTAACGTAGTTACCAAATCAGCAGCCTTTACAGCAGCAACTAATGTAGTGTGATCACTTGAGCCTACGGCAACATCAACGATTGTTTTTTGTGCACTTGCAGAAAAAGCAATAGATACCGCAGCAAATAATGTTAAAGCAATTGATTTAATTTTCATTTTTTAATATTTCATACTAAACACGTGAATTCGTACCTAGCGTATGTGTACAAATTTACTGCTTTGAGCATACTAATTTTAAGTTTGCTTTTGTTTTACAATAAAATTACATTAACAATACGAAGCCCCCCCCTCACAAAAATTCCCCTCCACCGGAGGGGTGCCCAAAGGGCGGGGTGGTTTAAATAGCACACCATACATTCCCCTAACAAAAAGCCAAAACCATGGCCCGGCAGAACGGCGGGCCAGCGTAAAGGCCCAGAGCGCAGAAGCATCGTTCTGCCTTGAGTTTTTGCATACTTTTTTATCAAGAAAAAAGTATGAATAAAAATAGATTTCTTACCTTTTTGGTCAAGCTAAAGGAAGATTGTAATAATTTTGATCAAGCTAAAAGCTAAAATAATAAGCCCCAAAACAAAAATCATCATCCCAAAAAAACACTAAAACCCCCTCTTTACCTAGTTATATAGGGTTTTTTTAGTTTATAATGTGCTAAAAGTTGTGTTGAAAAGGCTATCTACTGGTTTCATCACCCACTCATTTCCAATTTCCGAAGAATACCGAATGTCACATGATTCACGCAAATTCTTTTAATAGCTTAGAATTATTCATGTTATCTTAAGAGTAGTATAACAAGCCCTACCATTTGAACACATATGAACTACACATTATAAGTCCCAATTATTAATTTTAATACGTATACCCACTCATAATTCCCTAACTATAACCCTTATTTAAACATTCACAAACCAAATTAATTAATCTAAAAAAGCAAAAATGAAAAAATCAATTATCGCATTTAGTTTATTAGTATTCACAATAAGCTCATTTGCACAAGCACAAGACAAACCAGTAGATGTAAAATACCGCCGTAGTTCTTTACATACCATGGTTGTTGAATCTGATAAATTTCCCCAAAAGGAAGTGGTATTAAAGGCGTTTAACAATGCACCTTTCCCAGATAAGTATAATGAACATACCATAGGCGATAAATCATTTGATCCGGCTAAATACCTTTTAACTGCCGAAGAAAAAGCTACTATATATAAGCCTTCTCAAATGGGTGCATTAGTTGCAAGTGCAGCCGATATAAAAGTAGATTCTGTTGCAAGAGAATTGCCCTACAGAATTCAAAAGTATTTAACCAAAGAAAAAATTGCTAATAAACTTGTTGCTAAATGGTTTAACAGACAAGCAGATGGTAGTTTTGACTACAATTTGATTGCCGATAGAGGCGTATTTAATGCGTCTTTTTCAGAAACAAAGGCTGCTCAACGTTCTTCAGATGGCATAGCATTGTTGAAAACTGCCGGATTTGAATTAATTGGGAACACCTTTGTAGTAATCAATAAATTTAAATTCTATCCAAACGAGCCTATAGCAGCTGCAATAAGAGATGTTGCCAAAGCAGAATTAGCAAAAAGTGGTAAACCGCAAATGTTACTTAACCAAGCAAATAAAGGGCTAGATGCTGTTTACGAAAAAACAAAAGAAGGCTATTCTATTTTTGCAACTTCTTACTTATATAAATTGGTTTGGGACGACGCAGTTTCAACCAAATTCTTTACCGATATGTATATGGAAAAAGCAGCCATAGATCCTAAAAAGAAAGCTGCTTTTGACAAATCAGATTCATTTAAACTTGAATTTGTTGGAGATGAAAGCGCTTCTGGTTTAGTAACTTTTTCTTTAAAGGAAAAAAGAACCGAAGAGCAAATTATTACGCTTTCTACAACAAGAATAATCGACAATGTATATTCTAAACTTCAGAAAAAATACGACGTATTTAAAACAAAAACACCGCTCTATACCGGAGACCCTATTACTGCTAAAATTGGCAAAAAAGAAGGTTTAGAAGGTGGAGAAAGATTTGAAGTGTTGGAGCAAATTATAGATCCTAAAACTGGAGTAGCCACCTATAAAAATGTTGGTATTATTAAAGTAGATAAAGATTTGATTTGGGATAATACATTTACCGATGGAATAGCCCCAGTTGCCGATGCAGCTGCTGATGGAAAAAATGCCAAACCAGTTATCGATCGCACTACCTTTGAGGGAGGTAAGAAATTTTTCTCTGGTATGCTGATTAGACAAATTAAATAATTAACTTCAGTAGGACAAATGGTTTATACAGCCATTTGTTCTACTGTTTATTCACCAATTTAAATTGAATATGAAACATATAGTAAAGAAACTGGGCCTTTTATTTATACTGATACTAGGGTGCACATTTGTGGCAAATGCGCAAGCCAAAAAGAAAGCCGATAAAGACACCGAAGCATGGAGATATGAAATCGAAGTGGTACAAACAGGTATTCAAGGCACCTATCTAATTAAAGTTTGGTCATACTCTAAGAATCCTGAAGTGGCGATAGAGCAAGCCAAAAAAAATGCTGTTCATGGAGTTATATTTAAAGGATTTGTAGGAACATCTACCATTCCTGGCCAAAAAGCAATAGCAAGCAATGTGAATTTAGAACAAGAAAAGGCCGAGTTTTTTGCACCATTTTTTGCCGACGAGGGAAAATACATGAAGTTTGTTTCTATCTCAAATGACGGTGCGGTTGAAGCCGGAGATAGAATGAAAGTTGGTAAAGAATATAAAATAGGGGTTATAGTTTCTGTAGACGTATCGGCATTACGAAAAGATTTAGAGGCCGCAGGAATGATTAAATCTTTAGGCGCTGGCTTTAACTAATACCAAATCCTTAAAACCATTAAAATTATGAAAAATAGTATGTATGTGTTTGTAGTATGCGTGTTGTTGCTTAGCAGTTGCACCACTACCAAACCATTGTCCGGAAACTATCCACATGAAATAGAGTGTATGGGTATGGAACTTGATGGAAGTATTACACTAAAAACATGGGGCAAAGGGAAAAATAGAGCAGACGCCATTGAACAGGCCAAAAAAGACGCAGTAAATGCTGTTTTATTTGTTAATGTTAGAAATGGAAAGTCCGATTGCGATACACGCCCTATCTTTAATTTGCCTAATATTCGTGCTAGTAAAGCCGATTATTTTAATAACTTTTTTAGAGACGGCGGCGATTATGCAAAGTTTATCTCTAATCAAGATGAAACATTTGGGAAAAAAGAATCAGCAAAAGCTAGTAATGGCAATGTTATGTTCGGCATGATTATTAGAGTAATGAAAAGCGAACTAAAAAAACAACTGATTGCAGATGGAATTTTAACTAATTAATACGAAAGGAAAATGAAAAAAATTATACAAAAAATTATTCTGCTTGCACTAGTTACGTTTGCAGCAATACCCTCAGCTTTTTCACAAGCTGTAAATAAACCGTCTATCATGGTGTTTCCCGATGATGTTTGGCTGAATGCAAATGGATATTTAAAAGAAGTAGACAACCAAGGTGTAAAAACCATGGTGCCCGATTATACAAAAGCACTATTAAATGAAGAACTCGGTCAGGTAATTACCAAGATTGAGAAAATGATGTTAGACAGAGGCTATCCCTTGGAAAACCTGTCGCAAACACTCAAATCTCTTCAAGATGCAGAAACCATTAAAAGCATGGAAACAAGCGAAGATGGCAATAGCGTGGAAGTTAGTCTTAAAGATAAATTATTAAATGCCGCCCGGCCAGACTTGGTTTTATACGTTTCTTGGAAGGTAAACACCCTGGGCCCTAAAAAATCAGTTTATTTCTCTATGAAAGCGGTTGATGCAGGTACAAACAAACCTGCAGGTGCAGCAGACGGAACGGGCAATGAATTAATCGGAGCATCATTAGGAGTAATGTTAGAAACAGCTGTTTTATCGCACGTAGATAATTTTAATGCGCAATTAATGACCTATTTTGATGACATGGTAGCCAAGGGTAGAGAAATTATTCTTGAAATTCAAGTTTTTGAAAACTCTCCAAAGAAAATGAATAGTGAAATTAACGATGATGGCGATGAATTGTCGGACGATATAAAGAAATGGATGAAGGCCAATACCGTTAATGGGGCATTTACATTAGGCCCAAAAACACCAACGTTAATGAAAATGACAGGTGTACGAATTCCATTAAGAGATGAAGAAGGGAATGCATTTAGTGCCGATGATTTTGGTACAAAACTCAGAAAATACATGAGAAAAACATATCAGCTACCTTGCTCTTCTTATCCTGTTGGTACCGGTAAAGCAGTGTTGGTAATTGGTGGCAAAAGTCAATAATATTAATTTTTAAACACATAAAATCATGAAATCAATAATAGCTTTATGTATAGGTTTGGCATTAACTTGCCAGAGCTATGCGCAAAATACGCTAGGTAAAACTGATGATGCCGCTAGAATTTCATTGGCTGCATTCGTTCCTCAACAAATAGATCAAATGCCCGAAGCTGCTCGTAGCAGTTTGGCCAATAAACTAAGCCAAATTGTAGTTCAAAATGGCTTAGGCGGAAATGCGGATAATGAAAGATTTATAATTACTGCCAACATCAACGTAATTTCTAAAGAGCTAACCGCCACTGCTCCTCCATTGCAAGCCTATGTATTAGATGTTACCTTATACATTGGCGATGGTATTGATGGAACTAAATTTGCAAGTGTTTCTACTCAGCTTAAAGGCATTGGCGAAAGTGACACTAAAGCCTACATTTCTGCACTTAAAAGTTTAAAAACAAACGACCCAAAATATCAATCGTTTATTGAAACGGGAAAAACTAAAATCATAGAATACTACAATAGCAAATGTGATTTTATTATTAAAGAAGCCCAAACACTTGCCAGTCAGAAAAAATTTGAGGAAGCCATTTATAAATTAACTACCGTTCCTGAAGTTTGTAAAACGTGCTACGATAAATCTATGGATGCTGTTGCCCCAATTTTCAAACAACAAATTGATAGAGAGTGTAAAATGAAATTAACAGAGGCTACAAACCTTTGGGCGGCTAATCAAACTGTGGATGCAGCAAATCAAGCTGCTGAGATTCTTGCAACAATAGAACCAAGTGCGGCTTGTTTTGCTGAGGTAAAGTTGCTCTCTAATAAAATTGCTACACGAGTAAAACAGCTTGACAGTCGTGAATGGAATTTTAAATTAAAAGAGCAAGCCCAAGAAAGTGAAAGAATAAAAGCCTACAGAGATATTGGCGTAGCCTACGGTAAGGGACAACCCAAAACCGTTGTTTATAATGTTAGAGGTTGGTGGTAAACACCGTCACCTGGCTATATTCACCTAGGTAAAAAAATCCTTCCCCGAAAATAGGGGAGGGATTTTTTTTGGTCTTGAGATATTCAATTTATTATTTTTTAAAGGCTTTCATGAGCTCCCTTCGGTCGGTTTTTGAATAATTTTCATCAAGAAAAAGCTACCACATACATGTAATAACAAATAGCCACGGCCTGGCAGAACGGCGGGCCAGCGTAAAGGCCTGTGGGCAGAAGCATCGTTCTGCCTTGAGTTTTTGCATAATTTTTATCAAGAAAAAAGTATGAGAAATACCAATGCAGGAACTACAGTACCAGAACCCGACCGTTCAGTTTTACTTACCTTTTGGTCAAGCAAAAGGAAGAAGTTTAAATAATTTGATCAAGCAAAAAGGTAAACCCAAACAACCTTCCCCAGTCTAATAAGAGCCCCTTGCATATCCCAAGCCAGAGCAGCATCTTTGTATGGCCCCGCACATGAAAATTCTCTTAGTAGACAATTACGATTCCTTTACCTACAACCTGGTTCACCTCATACAGCAACTGGGCGCAACGTATGAGGTAACGGTTCGCCGTAACGATGAAATCAGTTTAGAAGAAGTAGCTGCATACGATCGCATTTTGCTTTCACCAGGCCCCGGTTTACCCGCCGATGCCGGCTTGCTGTTGCCCATTATACAAACCTATGCCGATAAAAAACCAATACTAGGCGTTTGCCTAGGCCATCAGGCCATTGGCCAGGTGTTTGGTGCCAAACTACTTAATTTAGCGGAGGTGGCTCATGGCGTAGCTACGCCCATAACTAAAACCGCCACGGCTTCCCCACTATTTAAAAACCTACCCCAAACATTTTCGGTAGGGCGCTACCACAGTTGGGTGCTAAGCCCAGAAAACTTTCCTGCCGAACTTCAAATTACAGCCCTAGACGAAGCCGGAAATATCATGGCCTTTCAGCATTTCCAGTACCAGGTACAGGCCGTGCAATTTCACCCCGAGAGTGTACTCACCCCCCATGGCGAAACTCTGATGAAGAATTGGTTGGAAGGGTAATTTCGATCTGCCCATTATTGCCAACATATCTGTGACAAAGCGACAAAAAACACAATTCACATAATTTTTATTTGGCCTAGTTATTTCTATGAATATCTTCATGCCAAACAAATCAATTATTTATTCAAATTATTTCACATCAAATGAAAAACATAACCATTGCATCACTTTTCTCTTTAATAATCTTTTTGAATTTAAGTTGCAAAAAATCTAGCGACACCACCGCTAACTCAGGCACATTCAGTGTAACTACAACGGCTGGCGCAACATACTCAACGAAATACGTAAATATTCCTATACCTGTAGCCAATGGCACCTTTTCGCTACAATACCAAACCTATGGTACTACGGGTAGCAATTGGATGTTTTTTATCTTGATAGATAATAATAACGATTTGGGCCTAGATGTACTCATGCCAACAGCTATAGTAAACGGTACAACCTATACGTCTACCACTACACGAACAGTAGACTTATACGGGAGCTTAAATAATTCTTCGATAAACATTTCTAAAACAGAAGTGATATTTGAAAAAAGTACCTATCCGGGTCAAATAAAAGGCACGCTTAAAGGATATACAGGCAATAACGTTTTGTTCTGCACCGGCCAGTTTGATTTTATAGCAAAATAATACGTGTGCTATACTTCCTGAACTATCTTTTTTGTAGCATGCGGGCGAATAGATTTTGCCCATTAACGTAAGGTGCGCACCCTGGTGCGATACTTACCAGTTAGTGGAAAGGATACATTATTACTATTACGAATCGTACACGAAAAGCTACCAGCAATGGTGTATACTTTTCTAGTAGATGTAGTTTCTGTTAAAGTGATAGATTCAACGGTATGTGTTTTTCCAGAACTTAGTACCGTGTATTCTGGATTAACTAAACTTTTGTCTTCAAAATAAATATTCAAATCGTAATTAGTATTACAGGCCCCATTAGTGTTATAATAATGGTTTTTAATGTCCACTAATCTAGCGCTTGTACTACTAGGAGTCCCAAAATCTGTTTCGTTTTCGTGGTGAAAGAAATAGGCCTCAAATTCCACTTGTGACGTTTCTATCATGCCACTAAATTGTAAAAAGCCGGGCTTGTTGGTACAACTTGATCCTACACTAAAACCCGTACCCGCAATGTCGGCTAAGTCTTTTTTATACGTTTGCCCATTTACAGTAATTTCTATAAATAGGTTTCCGGAGTTTGTAGAAGAACTTTTTTTACAAGCGTTTGCCACAAACAAAACAAGCACAAGTGCCAGTAGTGTAATTTTTTTCATACTGTGTACATAAAATAGGCCTACATATCATGCAGGCCTATTATGGTGAGAGGTATTAATTAAAATTTAATAGCTGAACCAATACCTATATAATTGATATTTACACCATCGGAAGTAGTTGTATGGTAGTTTGCGTTTACTTCAAATTTACCGAAAGTGTAACCAAGGCTTGGGTTAATAGAAAAACCGAAAGTGCTATTTGGTTCTCCACCTAGTTTATATAGGGTGCCACCTAAGCCAAGGCCAACAATGAAACCATTGGTATTATACCTTACGCCTCCCATAAATGGAAATTGTGTGGAAGTGCCTCCGTTTTCTCCGAATAGAGATTTACCGGTGAAGATTTGAACACCAGTTTGTCCATACAATTCAAATTGGTCAGACTGGGCAATATATACGTTACCTAGAGCACCAAAACCAACACCATTGGCAAGTTGAAAAAAGCCTGTAGGAACGGCAATAGAAGGGCCTACACCGAAACTTACTTTTTTACTTTGTGCATTTAAAGTGCTAATAGATACCATTAAAAGAATAAAAAGACTAATTTTTTTCATAATGTTAAAATTTGGTTTGTTCCTACTCATAAGGCTTTTCGGCACCGCCCCGTTTTTACTGGTTTCTGGGCTCCAGTTTAAGGTTTTTTATTGTTTAGTACCCGTCCACGGACCCTGATAGATCCCATTAGACCACGTACCACTAGCTGTAGTGCCAGACATAGTTCCATTAAATGTACCATCTAAGGAGGAAGTACCGAATGTGGCTAATAGATTACCAGCATTATTAATCCGTCCGCTAATGGTAAATGCACTTGCGGCAACAACAGAAGTCCCAGTTCCAGTAACAGTTCCATTGTCGTTAACACTAACTGTCCACGTTCCACTATCGTTTCCTGTAAAGGTGCCAGACCAGGTGCCCTTAAAGGGGTTACTGTCCGATTTTTTACAAGCGCTAATGGCTAAAACGAGCATGGCATAGAATAAAATCTTTTTCATAGTATTATAATTTGGTTTGTTCCTACTCATAAGGCTTTTTGGTTGCGCCCCGTTTTTACCGGTTTCTAGTATACTTTTTTATTTTATATAACAATTTACCAAAGGGGTTCGTGGGCTACTAGTTATTTTATGTGAAACGTGTATTGTCACGCATTGTAACACATTTTGCTAGCTGTTCTTATAATCAATAGTTATATTTAAAATATCAAAAACTAGCATGAGAAATTTTCTTCTATTTCTTTTTCTTATAACCAGTACGCTATCCAATGCCCAATGGCATCAAGGCTTTAAGTGGATGGGCCCCGACCGCAAGCAGTATGAGGTAAATCCAGCTACACAAGAGTTTTTGGTCAATAATCCTGCTGGAGAAAGAATAAAATTAGGGGTATTCAGTCCTGCAGGAATTTTCTCCGAATTGCCTAAAGATTTTGATGTAAGTGTGTTTTACAAAGGAGATAGTATTACCATTAGCGTACCCGGTACCGGCCAAGTTTATAAGCTAAACCCCAAGGCGCTATCAGTACAGCGCTTAGACCGTACTTTTTTTAGAGGGTATAATTTTATTGCCAATCAGTTTATGCATAACGATACCTTGTTTTCTATCGGTGGCCAAGGATTTTGGTTGCGTCATAATGTAATAACCTATTACAATACCCGCAAACACGAATGGGATTTATATACTGCAGGTGATAAAAACGTACAACCCTCTAACGCTCATTTTAGTGGATATTCTTCCACATACAAGCAGTTTTTTTCGGCTTATTTAGATCCTGGAACAGCGCCTTACGATAAAGAGATTTTTGCCTATTTCTTTGATTTTAACACCCGAACCTGGTTGAAGAAAGGGCCGCTTAATTCGGAACTACGCTCTTTTTCTAAACAGCTATTTCGCAGTGTGTGGACAGGCACCTATTTAATTTGTTTTTATGGCTCAGAGCAATTATTCATTGTCGACCCCTTTAACAATAAATTATCCAAGTATACCAAGCATACCGATAAGTTTTTTCTTGACAATTCCCAAGTATATTACCAAAAGGGTAAATTATATTCGCTGCAATACAACAATACAAAAATAGGAGCAAGCTATTTGTTAGACAGTTTAGCTGTAGAAAAACTAGTTAAAGAAGCCGAGTTGGTTGGCCCCGTATATCTTTCTACCTTTCAACGGTATCAGTATTATATTTTTGGCCTACTTATCTTGTGCCTACTCTTTGGCCTAGTACTGGTATTCAGAAACAAACAAAAAAGAAAAAATAAACTTTTCTCCGACCAAGAAGAACAACTAATACAGGTGTTTACAAAACTAGATATGGGTCAACACATATCTAGTTCAGAGTTAAACGCCATTTTGCAGATCAACGATAAATCCTACGACAATCAACGGCAAATCAGAAACCGTATCATCGGCTCTTTAAATACTAAAGTGCAAGCTCTTTTAAAAGGCCAAGAGCTTATTCTTAGAGTAGGCAATGAAGAAGATAAACGGATGATGAATTACTACCTCAACCCCGAAATAATACCCAAGGAACTCGAAAAATTACTACTCATGCAATCGTAAAACAAAAAACCTCCGCAACCTATTGCAGAGGTTTTTTGTTTTATAGCCCATTTTATAATATTATTTTTAATTTCATCTTTTATAATCACCAATTATAACCGTTCCTACACCTATATGAAAATCTTACAAACCGCAGATTACCTGGTATTCTTAGTTTACTTTTTAATTGTAGCCCTTTACGGCTATTATGTGTACCGCCAAAAAAAGGCCCATGCCGAAAATTCTAAAGATTTTTTCTTGGCCAAAGATTCGCTTACCTGGTGGGCCATAGGTGCCTCTCTCATTGCCTCCAACATTTCCGCCGAGCAATTTATAGGCATGAGCAGTTCGGGCTTTACCATGGGCCTAGCCATTGCCACCTACGAATGGATGGCTGCCGCAACGCTAATTATTGTAGCCGTATTTTTTATTCCGGTATACCTTAAAAACAAAATTTATACCATGCCGCAATTTTTACATCAGCGGTATAACGGCACAGTAGCTATGATTATGGCTATTTTTTGGTTATTGCTTTATGTGGTGGTCAATCTTACCTCCATATTGTACTTAGGCGCATTGGCCATCAACAGCATTTCGGGTTTAGACATTACGGTGTGTATGTACCTACTCTCCATCTTCGCTATTGTTATTACGCTGGGTGGTATGAAGGTAATTGGGTATACCGATGTCATTCAAGTATTTTTTTTAATTCTTGGCGGATTGGTAACCACCTATTTAGCCCTACAATTGGTAGCCAACCATTTTGGTACCTCTGGCGTGCTCAATGGTTTTAACTTAGTTACCCAAAAAGCTTCCGATCATTTCCACATGATTTTTAAACAAGATAATGCCCATTATATGGATTTGCCTGGCTTATCGGTATTAATAGGAGGGATGCTTATAGTAAACCTAAACTACTGGGGCTGCAACCAATACATTACGCAACGTGCCCTGGGTGCCGATTTAAAAACTGCTCGTAGCGGTATTTTATTCGCTGCGTTTTTAAAATTACTTATGCCATTAATCGTGGTATTGCCAGGTATTGCCGCCTTTGTATTGTATAAAGAGGGTTACGGAAATTTCCAAGGCGATATGCTTAGAAATGGAGAACTGGTGCCCGATACAGCTTATCCGGTATTGCTAAACTTATTGCCGGCCGGTTTAAAAGGACTTTCATTTGCCGCACTAACTGCAGCCATTGTAGCTTCACTAGCCGGTAAAGCCAATAGCATTGCCACCATTTTTACCCTAGATGTGTATAAGAAACTAGTAGATAAAGATGCCAACGAGCATAAACAAGTCATTATTGGCCGCATTACGGTAGTAGTGGCTATGTTACTGGCCATACTTATTGCGCCACATTTAGGTATCGATAAAAAAGGAGGCTTCCAATTTATTCAAGAGTATACCGGCTTTGTTTCACCAGGTGTTTTTGCCATGTTTATTCTTGGCTTTTTCTGGAAACGCACCACCTCTAACGCAGCATTATTCGCTACCATTGGTGGCTTCTGCCTATCTGTATTTTTTAAAGTATTACCCAGCTTTGCAAATCTAGCTTTTTTAAGTCCCTATGGATTTTCGAAATTGGTTACGCAAGCCAATGGAAGCGCACTATATGAAATTCCATTTATAGACCGCATGGGTTTTGTATTTGCCATTGCGGTACTAGGCATGGTCATCATCAGCCTATTCGAAAACAGAAATGGCAACAACCCGAAAGGTTTAGAAATAGATAAAGGCATGTTTAAGCCACAACCTTCGTTTATTGTAGGTGCGGTTTTGGTAATGGGTATTATTACAGCATTATACACTATTTATTGGTAGATTTTTTTTTACATTTAGCACATGAGTTTACAAGAAACACTAACAAACATTTTTGTTACCGAAGCGCAAATTCCGGAAGCCTTTCGTTTAACTGCTGAGTTAAACCAAGGCGAATACCTATGCAACGGACAAATGAAACCTTGGAATGGAGAACGACACACTGTTTTGTCGCCCATATGCATACAAACAGCCAATGGCCTAGAGCGAAAAGTGATAGGCAGTTATCCGCTGTGTACGCAACAAGAAGCCAATGAAGCACTAGATGCTGCCGTAGCAGCCTACAACAATGGCCGTGGCGAATGGCCTACCATGAGTGTGGCCGAACGTATTGCTTGTGTAGAGCGCTTTACGCATGAAATTATAGAGAAAAAAGACGAAGTGGTTAAACTGCTGATGTGGGAAATTGGAAAATCGCATGGCGATTCTGTGAAAGAATTCGACCGCACCATCGAGTATATTTACGCCACCATTGATGCCTTAAAAGATATCGATCGTCAATCGTCGAGATTTGAAATAGAACAAGGCATTATAGCTCAGGTACGCCGTTCGCCGCTGGGTGTGGTTCTGTGTATGGGCCCCTTTAACTATCCGCTAAACGAAACATTTACCACCCTCATTCCGGCCCTTATAATGGGCAATACCATCTTGTTTAAACCACCTAAACATGGTACTTTATTGCATTACCCTTTATTGGAAGCCTTTAAAAAATGTTTCCCAAAGGGTGTGGTAAACACCATTTATGGCAGAGGAAATACCATTATTCCGTCTCTTATGGAATCGGGAAAAATTAATGTATTAACCCTTATTGGTTCTAGTAAAGTAGCCAATCAATTGAAAAAATTGCACCCTAAAGTGAATCGTTTGCGTGCTATATTAGGTTTAGATGCTAAAAATGCAGCTATAATTACGGCTAAAGCCGATTTAAAATTAGCTGTTCAAGAAACCGTGTTGGGCGCACTTTCCTTTAACGGACAACGTTGTACAGCACTTAAAATAGTATTTGTACACCGTAGCCTAGTTGATGAATTTTTGAAAGGGCTTACAGCAGCCGTGGAGGCACTAAAACCCGGTATGCCTTGGGATCCGGGTGTGGCATTAACCCCACTTCCAGAACCGCAAAAACCGGCTTATTTAAAAGAATGCATTTCTGATGCAGTAGCACATGGCGCCAAAGTTATAAACCCAGGTGGTGGCGAAACGGTAGAATCATTTGTGTATCCGGCCATTTTGTATCCGGTAAACAAAAACATGAAACTCTATACCGAAGAGCAATTTGGTCCGCTTATTCCCGTAGTACCTTTTGATGATTTGGAAGAACCTATAAACTACCTCATCGAATCTACCCACGGACAACAAGTGAGTATTTTTAGTCAAGATAAAGACGAAGTAGCCACTTTAATTGATCCGCTGATTAATCAGGTGAGTAGAGTAAACATCAATTGCCAATGCCAACGTGGCCCCGATGTGTTTCCATTTACGGGCCGTAAAGATAGTGCCGAAGGAACGCTTTCGGTAGTAGATGCATTACGTGCATTTTCTATCCGCTCTTTGGTAGCTACCAAATTAAACGATAGCAACAAGCATTTGTTTAACGAAATTGTAGATACCCACAGCTCTAATTTCTTAAGCACGAAGTACTTGTTTTAAACAAGTACTTCGTATTTAAGTTCCAGAATTTATCTGGATAAAAATTCCAAATTAAGGGGTAAAGGGTACGTTTATTAGTTTAACCACAGCATTTCGTGGAAAGTTTGCAGTATTCATCAATATGGTACCGCTCCAGGTACCGCTAACCAATAGGGCATCGCCACCATAGCTATCTTCACCCATTGCAACTTTTGTAATACTTAAGGTGCCGTTTGTTGCTACATAGTAACGTGTGCTAGTGCTAGTCCAGCTAGGCGAATATATATTCATATACACATCATTTCCGGTTATAATAGGGCTGAGGTCATTGTTTGATGAGGAGTGTTTAGGCGTATAATTTGTAACCCGGAGTGGACCGTATGTTTGCAAGTAGAAATTACCTTTATTGGAACCCATTAACGTGGTATAATACGTAGATAATGTAGATCCACTTAGAACTCCAGCTATATCAGCTATGGTACGATTAAAATCAACCGTATCATTTACCGCGTAGGTGGTTCCATCGGCGTTGTAGATAATTCGAATCAGTTTACTTTGATCGGAATCAGCGGGTGTATCACTCTTTTTCTTGCAAGAAAACAAGACTACGCTTAAGGTAATGAAGCTGATATAGGTTAATAATTTTAGGGTGCGTTTCATCTAATTATGGGTTTAATTATACCCAATTTACTAAAATAATTAATAGTTATATGATAAAGTTCGGAAGAGGCAACCAAATAAAAGCCGTATCTTGCACAAATTTTAGAGAGCATTGGTTCTCATTGCTCCAACATCACCCTTAAACACATACATGCAATTTCAAGATTTAAACCTTATAGAGCCTATTTTAAAAGCGCTTAAACACGAAGGTTATACTACCCCAACACCCATACAAGCACAAGCCATTCCCTTAGTATTAGAAGGAAACGATTTATTAGGTTGTGCACAAACCGGCACCGGAAAAACGGCTGCCTTTACCATTCCTATTCTACAGTTATTAAGCGCCAATAAAAACTTCGATAAGAAGAAAAAAATACGCAGTTTAATTGTAACCCCCACCAGAGAATTGGCCATTCAAATTGGCGAAAGCTTTAAAGCCTATGGCCGCCATACAGGACTTACCTGTAGTGTTATTTTTGGCGGAGTAAGCCAAGGTGCTCAAGTAAATGCCCTAAGAACTGGAGTAGATGTGGTTATTGCCACGCCCGGCCGCTTGTTAGATTTAATGAACCAAGGTTTTTTAAGCCTCAGAGATGTAGAAATTTTTGTACTCGATGAAGCCGATCGCATGCTCGATATGGGTTTTATACACGATGTAAAAAAACTACTTACGGTGTTGCCTAAGCAACGTCAGTCGCTGTTTTTCTCGGCCACCATGCCGCCCGATATTATCAAACTATCCGACAGTATTTTAAATAAGCCTAAACAAGTATCGGTTACGCCGGTTTCTTCTACGGTAGAAATTATTAATCAGGCTATTTATTTTGTAGATAAAGGGAATAAAGCAGCGCTCTTGGTAGACATTCTTAAAAACCCAGAGATTAAAACCATGCTGGTATTTACCCGTACCAAACACGGTGCCGATAAAGTGGTAAAACTTTTGCTAAAATACCGCATTACAGCCGAAGCTATACACGGCAACAAGGCGCAAAATGCTCGTCAGCGTGCCTTAAACAATTTTAAAGCCCAAACCACCCGAGTATTGGTAGCTACCGATATTGCCGCCCGTGGTATTGATGTGGATGAATTGGAATATGTATTAAACTACGAATTGCCCAACATTCCGGAAACCTATGTACACCGCATTGGTCGTACAGGTAGAGCTGGAGCCAAGGGCAGTGCCTTCTCTTTTTGCGATGCTGAAGAGAAAGCCTATTTAAAGGATATCGAAAAACTTATTGCCAAGCAGATTCCCGTAATTGCCAATCACCCTTATCCTTTGCAAGATCACAATCCCGTAAAAGCACCCAAGCAACAACAGGGTCGCCGCGATAAAGGGCATCAAACTCCTAAACCTCAAGGCAGCGCTAAGCCGGCTACAGGCGGTAGAAGTTGGTTTGCAAAATCGCGGTCGAAGTACTAAATACCTGTTACTGGTATTTTAGAGCGTATACTGCATTCCTCTTTTCGGAATACAGGCCTCATAGCCTAATTCTGAAGCACTTTGGGCAAGTTCTTTCATACTATTCGGGTCTCCGTGTACTAAAAATAATTTTTGTAGGTTTTTTTGCTTCGTTATTACCTCCATTAAATCAGCATGATCACCATGTCCACTCAATAAATCGGTTTTTTCAATAGTGGCATACACGGGTAACTCCCTATCGCGAATACGCACAAAGGAATCGCCACGTAACAATTTATGCCCTAAGGTGCCTGGGGCACAAAAGCCGATAAATAGTAAGGTGCAGTAGAGGTTTTGTACATTATAATATAAATGATCTTGTATACGGCCACCCTCTAGCATGCCGGCTGATGAAATAATAATACAAGGATCATAAAAATTTGCAATGGCTTTGCTCTCCTTTAAATTTTGGGTATACGTAAGGTTTTCGAATTCATATTCATCGCCATGATGCGCATAAAAAGCTTGCGCCTCAGGGTGCAATAAGTTGCGGTGTTTACGGTATACTTCTGTGGCGTATTGTGCCAAAGGGCTATCAACAAATATAGGAACGGGAGGGAGCCCCTTTTCTAAAAAAATGCGGTTAAGCGTATATATAAGCGATTGAGTGCGCCCAATACTAAACGCCGGAATAATTAAACGGCCTGGGTTTTTTACACAGGCTTGTTGAATAGTTTCTGTTAATTTTTCTTCAATGCTTGTCCCTTGACTATGAAAACGACCTCCATAGGTAGATTCGCAAACCAAAAAATCAACCGGTGGCAGGGCTTGTGGATCTGGGAGGAGTGGATAGTTTTTTCTGCCGATATCGCCAGTAAATGCTATTTTTTTCGCTATACCTGCCTCTACAATTCGTAGTACTACTGCAGCGGCACCTAACAAATGGCCTATTGGTATAAATTCTACCGCAATGTGTTCGTTTACTTGAAAAGGCTTATTAAAAGCAATATCCACCATCTTATCGATGGTTTCGTGAACGTGTTTTTGTAAGTATAGCGGATTGGGGCCTTGGCTTTTTCTATGTTTTCCTTTAGCACGTGCCCTTTGTTTGCTTAAGAAAATACTTACTGAATCTAACAGCAGTAGTTCGGCTAAATCTTTAGTGGCGTGAGTACACAGGATTTGGCCCGTAAAGCCCATGCGAATTAAAGTGGGTAAATTACCCGAATGGTCTATGTGGGCATGGGTTAAAATCACGACGTCAATTTCGGCCGGATTAAAAGGAAACTCTTCGTTTTGTTCTTGGGAGCTGTTGCGTTCGTAATCGAGCCCACAATCTATTAATATCTGGTACTGATCTGTTTGAAGGAGGTGCATACTACCAGTAACCTGTTGCGCTGCACCCCAAATGGTTAAATTCATATTTTTTTAATTTCGGCTATATTTTCTATTCTTTAAAACCATTTTTCACTATACTAGCCAGCGCTACAAGGATATCGAAAAACTCATTGCCAAACAAATTCCGATAATTGCATTACACTTTTATGTGTTCTAATTGGCTATAGTATTGTTTTTTAATAACTGAGCGTAATTATTTAAACCTCATTTTTTTGTATACAATCTTATTATTATGTTTGGTTAAACATATAATTTAAGACTTGTGGAAGTACACCATAAACACCATATCCCCAAAAAAATAACGGAATATTTTACCGAATTTTTAATGCTATTTACCGCCGTTACGCTTGGTTTTTTTGCCGAAAATTACCGCGAACATAGCCTCATAGAGGCCAAAATGCAAGAAAATTACCAGTCATTGGTTGAGGATCTAAAATCAGACTCCACTAAAATGACTTCATTAATTACAAGTTATAAACAAGGCGATTCAACACTTTTTAAATTCGATAACCTCTTATATGACTACCATTCGGGTGCCATTACGTATGCGGAACTGGTAGATGTATATAAAACATTGAAACCATTCCCATCATACAGTACGGTTTTTATAAATAATACCACTTTTAAAAATATACAATCGAGTGGCATGTTGAGTTATATCAGTGCACGTTCCTTACGTTTCGAAATTTCGTACTATTACGAGGTAATGTTTAAGCAATTGCAAGACAATAATGCACATTTCGATAAAGATGGAATGGATTTTTTCGATCGCAATCTTCCGATTGGTCATTTATTGAGGACAAGGCAAAACCAAGTTACCAATACGGATAAAAAGAGTGGAAGTTCGGCTATAAATGCGGAGAAGTATCACGACTTTATATTTCAATTGCCAGAAACAAAAAAAATACTCACATCTGATAAGTTAATTTTTCAAACTAAGGTATACCGTGACAGATATGCTGCCTATAACTATTTGTTAATTAAGATGATGGATAAGAACGCATTATTGCTCAAAGAATTGAGGCGCATACAGCATTAAAACCACTTTTTACGCTTAAACCACCAGTAAATTATCACCGTAATGACTACCATACTAGCCCATACGATAGGGTAACCCCAGGCACTTTCTAGCTCGGGCATAAATTTAAAATTCATGCCATAAACCCCCACAATAAAGGTGAGGGGCAAAAAGAACACCGAAAAAGTAGTTAATACTTTCATTACCTCATTTGTTTTTTGTGCCGATATGGAGAGGTAAATCTGCTGCAAATTCCCTACATCATCATGCAATTGATTAAAGAGGGTGAGCAATTTGGTGTGTAGGTCTTTGGCATCTTGTAAGGCCAAATTATGCGCTTTATAGGCATTCAGCGCATGCGTTATATCTTCTGTTAAAATCAATAACTTAATAATGATATTTATTTTGCGCTTTAGGTAATACAACTCACTTAAAATGTTTGCCTGGGTACGGCGCAAAAATACAGCCGTTTCGTATTTATCTAGTTCGGCAGCTAACTGTAAAGCGGGCTTATTGTACGATTGTAAAACCTGTAACAAAATTTTTGCCGCAAGCTGAGCAGGGTTCTTATACACCAATTTCTGCTCGAAAGAAGCTTGTAATTCTGTAATAAATGCTTGGGGCAAGCGGTGTACGGTAATTATAAAATCTTCGTTAAAAAATATGGCCACCTTGGTACTTAATTGTTGTACGGTGTGCAGCTTTTGACCTATTACTTCATCTAGTATTTTTCGGGTAATTAGAAATTTAACAGTACCCAAATCTTCGGCCTTGGGCAAATGATCGGGTTCTAGGCAGTCGGCTAAAGTATACTGGTTTAAGCCAAACTCTGCACTTAGTTCTTGTAATTCGGCAGATGTTGGGTTGCTTACATCAATCCAATTAAACCCATTATCTGTGTGTTTGAGACGTATGATGGACATGTTATCTTCTATTTCTTCGCATAATCATTAATATCACTACAAAAATGGCAGAAAGTATAGCTAATTTCATTTTTTCCTATTGATACAAATTCACAATATTCTAATATACTCAATGCCTGGCATAATGTTAAATAATGTTATTCGTTTTAGAAAGCCAAAGTGCATCGATACCTTTGTGTATATCATAAAACCCCATATGAGAATCCCCCATCTTCTAGCTGTACTAATTGGTGCCACTACATTACTAAGTGCCTGCGGTACCAGCTCTAAAATTGCTGCCTTAAAGCCAGAACCTAGTTACACCACCGAGATTGTTTACGATAAACAAATTTCTTACGCCAATATTCCTTTAGAAATTCAGGTATCCGATCTTCAAAATCAAACCAATACGCATTTAAGTGGCTTAATTTACGAGGATGCCAATTTAGAAGATGATAAAGTGATGCTAAAAGTATGGAAAGAAGCACCCATTGTAATTAAAGAAGTGAATGGCAGATTGGCTATGGAATTGCCTTTAAAAATTTGGGTAAAAGTAAAATATGGTATAGATAAATTCGGCCTCTCGGTATACGATACCCGTGAAGTAAATTTAAATGGCGTAATTAAATTAAACTCTGCTGTAGCGGTTCAAAACTGGAAATTGGTCACCCAAACCCAAATAGAAGATATTGATTGGGTAGAAAGTCCGAGCATTGTTATTGCCGGCAGAGAGGTGCCTATTACCTACCTCATCAATCCGGTACTTTCTATATTTAAAGGCAAACTAGCTAAAAAAGTAGACGATGCCATTGCCCAATCTTTCGATATAAAACCCTATGTAGTAGCGGCCCTAGAACAATTAGCCAAGCCTATAGAAGTAAACCCAGCGTATAAGGTTTGGGTGGGCATGCAGCCCTTGGCTTTGTATGCTAGCCCTACTACGGTGGCCAATCAAAAAATCAGTTTCAACTTGGGTATGAAAGCCTATATCGAAACGTCAATTAACGCCCAACCTAGTCTTAAGTTTGATAAAACCCAGCTCAATTTGGTTCCCAATACCCTGCCTACTACCGATTTTAATTTAAGCGTAGCCAATATTATTACCTACGCCAATGCGGCGGCCTTGGTGCAGCAAAATTTTGCGGGGCAAACCTTTAGTTCGGGTAAAAGAGCGGTTACCATTAACCACATCGATTTGTGGGGAAAAGAAGGTAAATTAATAGTTGCGCTAAACATGACCGGAACCGTAAGTGGCACCTTTTACTTGAGCGGTATACCTAAATATGATGCCGCCACAAAAGAGGTGTATTTAGAGGGGGTAGATTTTGTACTAGATTCTAAAAATAAATTACTTAAAACCGGCGATTGGTTGGTACATGGGCTAATTGCCAAAAAAATACAAGAAAGCTGCCGTTTTTCTATTGCCGAGTATTTAACTAACGGACAAAAAACAGCTGCAGCCTATCTCAACGGGTACCAACCTGTAAAAGGCATTCATGTAAGCGGGGCATTGACTACCATGCAACCTGGCAAACTTATTTTAACACCACAAGCCATTGTATCTATGTTAGAAGCAAAGGGCAAGTTGGCTATTAAAGTTGATGGCTTGGATTAATTACCAGGGAATATTTTTGATTCGGGTTTTGAAATAATTAGATGGCTGTCCATTCTGTCCGGCCAAATCGTTACCACTTAACAAACGGTAATATTGCTCGGTTGACCAAGGAGCGGGTAAATCTGTAATACTCATATCTTGGCCGGTGGCGTTACTCACATAAGGAGAAATTTTGCTGTGCCAAGCGGCAATACGTTGCATACTTCCATCAGCATTAAAATACTCAGGCTTAGTAGCCAATTCCTTTATATACGCTTTGTATTGATCTCTATATTTTGCAATCTGAAGTACTTTGGTAATTAGTGGGCTTTCGTTCATCTTACCCCAGTTCAAGGGATCTTGAGTACCCGTATTAAAAAAGCCCCAATACGGTATGGCTGTACCTAAACAATTGTCGTAATCGTACGGTATGTAATATACTTTCCCGTTGGGGTTAAAGTACAAAAAGTAATTATTGCCATTGCCCCAGTAATCGTCCCAGTTACCAGTTAAAACACTTACGGCAAAGGTTTTAAGCAATAAGTTTACATCCATTTTTTGGGCTATCCAAGTTTCAAAATCAGTGCCAGTTTTGGTATTTAGCTGGGTAATAAACTCGGTAAGTTGCGCTTTTGCTGTTAGAAAAGATGCTTTTTCTGTTTTTAAATCGTAGCTATAATATTGTGACGTGTTTGGGTTTAGGGTTACATTTTCAATGCCAATGCTGTAAGCATTAATTAAGTTAGCGGGGCCTCCGCCATTATACAAACACTTCCAAAGGTATCCAACGTCGCTACCCCATTCTTTTTTGCGGTATTTTACAAAATCACTATCGCCATTCTCAATCATATAATACATGCCAAAATAGGCAGCGGTGGCATCGCCGGTAACTTTTATTGTTAAGCGGCAATAAGAAGCTCTGGGGGCTGTCCATACACCAAAACGGCGGAACAAATCGTAGGCATAAATTTCTCTGACATAGGTAGGGTCGTTATTCGCAAATTTCAACACCATTTTTTCCAAACCACGTAATTCTTGCTTGGCCTTGTATTGTTCAAAATCGAGCGCAAAATGGCTATGGTGCCAATCGGGGTTAACTAACTGATGGGTTTGTCCTGTGCTCCCCTCAGGTCGCCTTCTGCTTGTATTTCCACGTAATTTTAGGCCTACACTATCTGAAATGGTAGGTACTCCATTTAGAGTAAAACGTAGTTTAGTAGGGATGTATTCTTCGTTTTTAGGGTTTAAATCGTAGTTAGCAAGAAAGGTATTCCAATCTGCTTGGCTCACCTCCAAGTTAATTT
>Ga0209107_10000373_pt1 | contig 26716 bp, 26 predicted proteins | sample LakErihyJuly2011_2_FD_187460 | JGI IMG/M metagenome (GOLD analysis project Ga0209107, IMG submission 187460) | Freshwater microbial communities from dead zone in Lake Erie, Canada - CCB hypolimnion July 2011 (SPAdes) (version 2) | ecosystem: Environmental > Aquatic > Freshwater > Lentic >...
AAAAAAGTTTTTGCTTTTATCTTTAATTAATTCATGATATAGCCCTTTTAAATAAGTTGTTGTGCCTTGAAGGTTTCCATCAAATACATGACAATCAACAAAAAGATTTACTGTTTTCATTCTAAAGTAACTTGTTTGTTTGTTTGTTGATTATTGTTATTTAATAAAAATTCACGGTAGCAAATAATGAATCCCAAAAGTATAGATTTATTATCAAGTTTTAAATATAAGCCCATAAAAACCCAATTTGAAACGATTAGAAAAATAGCTGATCCCACTAAAATAAAATTTAGATTTTGGATAGAAACAAGATTTGACTTTATTGGTTTGCCTAATAAATAAATGAATATCAATAAAAAAAACAGCCCAAAAACACCTGATTTTAGAAAAACTGTAGCAAAACCATTGTGAAGAATTGGGATGTACTGAATATATTCGCCATCATTTGTCCAAATTTCTCTACCTAGGTTTATTGTCGCGCCTAATCCTTTGCCAAAAAGTACTGCTGATGTTCCCTGAATAGAAACTTGTTTTACCGTAAGAATATTTTCATAAGACCTATAATTATCATTAAAATCTTTCCAATTGTCTTTGTCGATTTTTGTTTTAAAAGGTTCGATGGGTGCGTTTTTAATTTTGTATAAAAAAGCCTCAATTCCTTTACCCGATCTATGGGGATTAGATTGGTAAACGGCTGTGTATCCGACAACTACAAATAAGACAATGGATGCTATTATTGTTACTGATTTTTTGTTGAGAACAAAATATCCTTTCATTGCAATAAAAAGAACTACGAGTTGAATAAAATTGGTTCTTGATAAATATAAAAAACTAGAAAGGGCAACGATTGCAATAAAAACATTTACCTTTTTCTTAGACCAATTTATTTCAAATTTATTATAAAACATTAGTAGTACTAAGACATAAACTTCATAGTCGCTATGGTAGCCACAATATTCTCGCAATAAATTTACAGTAATGGCGTGGAATCTAATAAATGTAATGAAAACAATAAGTAGGTGAAAACAAGATATTAATAAACCTGTATAAATTATTGTTGTGAAAAATTTATTTTGACATTTTTTATACAATTGATACCCGACTAACAGACCAATTATTGGTTTAAGCAAGTAGGCGATATCTCTAAAAAAATTATACGTGCTTTCATTTTTAAAGAAACTAACTACAAATGCCGTCGCTAAAATAACTGAAAAACAGGTTATGTATTTAATTATTCTTAAAGAGTATCTATTTAAAATTGTTATTGCAAAAGTCAAGAACCAAACCAAAAAAGTTAATTCGTAAATATTTACATACGGTATCAAGACACAAAGTGCAAAAAGCAATTGATAAAGAACATTATTTGACTTTTCTTGAACCATTAGATTATTTTGTGGTATTTTTTACAAAACTACTTCTTAATACTAAACTATACGACATTATAATAATAAATTCGATAATAATGGTAGAAATAAAAGCACCTTTTAATCCTATTAATTGTAATAATGTGAACAGTACAATCATACTTAAAACGGTTGAAAAAATTGTGATTTTTATATATTGTTCGTTTTTATTGAACGAGAACATCAATTGTTTTAATGCGAAGGAAATCCCCATTAATACCGGAATTAATAGCCCAATTTTTAAATAGTTTGCTAATTTGATATTGTCATTTGGGTTTATTTTAAAGAAAACTAAAATTTCACTTGCATTAAAATAAAAACAAATTAGAATTAGGATAACAAACAAATAATTGAATCCGTTAAAAAATTTCCAGCTAGAAACTCCTATTGTTACATCTTTGGATATTTTTAGACAAATGTCTGCATAAATAAAATTAAAAAACATTTGAAAATACGTTCTAAAAATCATGATAACTTGGTCTATGATTCTGTATTGCCCTGCAATGAAGCTTCCGCACACATAACTGATTATCATAATTGGGGCATATTGATAAAATGAAAAAAACAATTGAGAAACCGTCAATGAAAATTCAGTCTTTATCAAAGTTAATGCAGCGGTTAAAGAACATTTTTTTAATGAAAATGAGAACGTTTTATAAATCCAGAAAAAGCCTAACAAACTGGCAATAAGTAATCCTATGCCTAATAAAAAGTTGATATATATATAATCTTCTGGTTTTTTTATAAATATAAATACCGCCGAAACATAAATGGCCTTAGAGAGCACATTGATAATCGTTATCCATTTGAAGTTTTGAAGTCCTTGAAAAAACCATATTGGGTTAATAAACTGACCCACAACAATTAAAAGGCTCAATAGTAATTGTATTTTGTCTTTTTGAAAAAAAGGAATGGTAAAAATTATAATAACACAAAGCGAAATTACCGCTAACAACAAAATAAATTTTGCTAAAAATATTGTTGTAAATCGTTCTTCTAATATTTCTTTGTTATTGTTGTTAATGGAGACTTCTTTGGTTCCATTTATATAAGAACCATAATCTACTAATACAATCGCGATTAATGCAAATGAAAAACCAACACCCGCTTTTCCTAAACCTTCTTCTCCACAAATTGATACAATGTAGGGAATTACTAATAAAGGACTGATAAGATTAATAGCTTGCCCAAAACCATAAATTATAAAATCTTTGGTTTGTTTAGCGACTAACTTTTGAAATGTTTTTTCTTTTAACATTAATTTTATTAATAGAATGAAGTGAAAACTAAAGCATTATTATTCCATTAATTCTTTTCAAAAATTTTATCTGTTATGACCAGGCCTTTTTTATTTTCATTAGGATTTTTAATAATAATTCCTAATTGGTATTTTCCTGGTGGCACTTTTTTAAGATATGTTTTTGATTCAAAACCAGAGTTGCTTAAGTCTTTTTGGCTTTTAAAATAAGTTGTAACATCGTCACGTTTCATTTTTTGCTTTGGAAGTAAGTAGGCTTTACCACTCGAAATTAATATTAATTCTAAATTCGAATTTTGAGATTCTACGTTCTCTAAGTAAGCCCAGCCAACAATATTAATTGTCTCTTCATCACTTTCAAATTTTTCAATTGCAAAATTAATTCCATCTCCATTTTTATCTTTAATTGGATTAAATTCTGAAATGTCTTTTTTAGAAAGTTCGCTAGAACTTTTTACGTAATGTTTAGTCCAAGTGTCATATAAATCAACATTGTTTTCAATAGAAAAGTTACTCTCTAAATATTTTTGTGTTTCATCTGTAATCTTATACGGCCTATTATGAGCATCAACATACCAAAAGGATTTCCTTTTTGTAGAATCCTGAATCATCTCGTTTACATAATTATCAAGAGTTCCATCAATTATGGTGTTTTTCACTTTTTCATTGTTTAAAAAATAAGGGAAATACCAACTTAAACTAGTTACAACAGGATCGTTCTTTGTATTATTATCTATTATAAATTGAGTTATCTCCCTAAATTGGGTTTTGTTTGGTTGCTTGTAATATTTTTTAACTAGGACAATATCCGTAACAGAAAACAACAAAACAATACTTAGAATTGAATACCTAACGACTTCATTTTTTATAAAATAAAGCCCTATAGAAATCACTATTATTATTACTGGAAGAATATTAATAAAGTACCTATTTATTAACATCGGTAAGCTTGTATAGGTTCTTACTAATGGTAAAAAAAGTGTTACGAGCAACCAAATAAAAAGAATAAAAAAACTAAATAATAATTTATCCTCCTTAGGGTTTATCGTGAATTTTTTAGTGTTTTCGATAGAAAATAATTGAATGAAAAATAATATGATTAATGAAACAACAAAAAACAATACAATTTCTGATTGCCCAAAAAAGTCTTTAAAAAACTGTGTATAAACATCTAGTGTTGGCATTTGAATCCAAATAGAAGTTATTTCAGTTGTTTTGATAAATAAACGGTAGGCCGGTAAAAATAAAATAATGGTTACTATTCCTGAAATCAATGTATAAGTGAAGAACTTTTTTCTTGCTATTTCATATGGTTTTATTATAAAATAAGACAAAATTAGATATTGAGATACCAATGTAAATAGTGCGAAAAAATGACAATAAATCATCAATGTAGAAAAAAGAACATACATTGAAACGGACTTATATGTAGGCTTTTTAATAAATTTAATGAGGTAATAAAAAGACAATACCGTCATTAAAAACAATAAAGGATACATTCTAGCATCCTGTGAATAGTAAATATGAAAATAATTAAAGGCTAATAAAACAGCTGCATAAATTCCTGCTTTTTTGTTAAAGATTTCCTTTCCTAATAAGAATATGCTAAAAACACCTACAATTCCAATAATTGCAGAAACTATTCTTGCAACGAACGTTGTATATCCAAATAACTTAAAAGCGATGTGTGTAATAAAAAAATATAATGGCGGATGGGGCTCAGAAACCAGTAATGCTTCATATACTTCCGAAAATGATTTTGTTGGATTTGCCTCGTTAATTGTATGTATTTCGTCCAGCCAAACACTTTGAAAATCAATATGATAAAACCTTGCAATAGTAGCAATAAATATAATTGCTAGAAGGATGTAATTGCTTTTAATTAAATTAATTGCTTTCATATTTTATGTCTTTTTAATTTTTTTTCCACGAATAAAGAAATGAAACTCCAAATGGCAACCTAATATTATTATTTATAAATAGCTTTTCGGAACCCATCAAATAATTAAGTACTTGATTTAAAATTCCTGGTTTAAATGCCTCGAAATCACTTCCCGAACCTGGCCTGTTCTTTCCTGAGTTTAATAAATTACTGGCTTTTCTAATAAGGTAAATTGGGATGAATAAGAAAAAATTGAAATAAGACGAAAAAACTTCTTTTCCGTTAATTTCCAAATTAAATAAGTTTTTAATTTGCTCTGATTTATACCTTCTGAAATGGTGATTTATAACATCATGATGACTCCATAAATCCATGTAAGCAGGAACTGTTATTAACAATAATCCTTTGCTTTTTGCTACGCGTTTCATCTCAAAAACTGCTAATTCATCATTTTCTACATGCTCAATTACATCAAAAGCACATACTAAATCGAACGATTCCTTTTCAAATGGCAACTCGGTTATTGATCCGTGAATAATCTCTAATCCTGTTTTTTCTCTTGCAAACTCACAACAAAATTGATCGTACTCGATGGAGGTTACAGTTCCAAATTTTGATAAATATTCTGAACTTCTTCCTGTGCTACAGCCAATATTTAAAATATTTAAATCGGTTTTATCTAGCTTATTTTGATTTAAAAGTTTGACAATAAAACTAGTAATTATTCTTTCTCGGGCTACAAACCACCAATGTTTTCTTTCTAAATTATAGTATTCTTTGTAGTATAAATGATCCATAGTGTTTATTTATCTATTCCGTCTTGAATTATTTTATCGACTACAAATAACGGTCTATTTCTAACTTGATTATATATTCTTAATACATATTCACCTATTAATCCTAATGAAATCATTTGAACGCCACTGAATAAAATTATTGCCAATATTGTTGCTGTAAAACCTTGTGGAACATCGTTATAATATATCTTTCTGTAGATATTGTATAAAAAGTAGATTAATGAAAATAAGACGGTGAAAAAACCCAATCGAGTTATTATTTTTACTGGAAAATCACTGAAATTAAAAATCCCGTTGAAGGCCAATTCAAATAATTTTGACCAACTGTATTTTGTTTCGCCTGCGTGTCTTTCGTCTCTGTCATATTCAAAACCAATCTGTTTGTAGCCAACCCAAGCTCTCATTCCTCTCAAATACCTACTTTGCTCTGGCATGCTTACTATTGTATCAACAACTCGTCGGCTTAACATTGAGAAGTCGCCGCTATCTATTGGAATATTAAAACTAGATATTTGCTTTTGCAATCTGTAATATACTGAATAGGCTGATTTTTTAAAAAAACTTTCTTTTCTATTTTTTCTAATGGCATAAACCACATCATATCCATCGATTAGTAAATTATAAAACTCGTTAATTAATTCCGGTGGGTCTTGTAAATCTCCATCAATAATCATTGCTCCTTTTTTTCCTCTAGAATAAGATAATCCTGCGCTTACTGCTAATTGATGTCCATGGTTTCTTGATAAAAGTACGCCCGAAAATCGGTTGTCTTTTCTACAAGTTTGGTTTATTAACTCCGCTGTTTTGTCGGTACTTCCATCGTTAATAAGCACCACTTCACACTGAAATTTTGTTGTATCTATGACTTGAGTTAATCTATGAAGTAGTGTTTCAAAAACATCCTCTTCGTTATATAATGGAACAATTATGGATATATCAATTAAATTCAATTTCAAAAGTATTTATTTTGTTAAAAATTACTAGGTTTTCAATAACTCAATGTGGTAAATGTAAAATAATTTTTCAATAAAATTGAAGAATCGTTAAATTAATAATGCTATTCAATACCAAAATATTGAATAGCATTATTAATTGAATTTATTACGATTATTTTACAAATTTAACTATTTCATCACATATTAACTGTTCTGGATAGAATGATGGTCCAAAATATTTTTCTCCTTTTTTAACAGGTATAATTAGGCCTTTTACTTTGTCGATTTGTGTACATTCCTCATTTGGTCTAAAATACTTGAAAAAACTAGCTCCTGGAGTTTCGAAAGTTTTTCCTGCATAGGTCATTTTGTAATTGATTATAGTCATTGGCTCTTGGTCTTTATTAATACCAAAATCTATTCTTAAATGTGTCGGAATAGTGTTTTCTGGAAGTGCGAATACAACTTTTTGTACGTTTTCTGATCCTTTAACTCCAATCCATAAAGGTGCTTGAGTGAAATTTGAAGTGCCGTCTTCTGAGTAAAAAAGAGCAAAATCATCATTCTTTTTAACAATAACATCAAGTGTTACTTGAAAATTATTGTCTACCACTTCCGATTTTACAACGTCTAAAGAATCAACTGATTTTTCGTTTTTACAACTTGTGAAGATTCCTGCCAATAGTATTGCTACAATAAAAAAATTTGTTCTCATTTCTTTGTTTTTTTTTTACAAAAATAAATATTTTTTTGTTACTTGTTAAAATTAATTCATTTTTATTTCTTTGAAAAATCGCCTCTAGAAAAATATTTTTCTACAAAACAATATACTAATATAAAAAAATAGCGGCTTCCCATTTCTTTAATCTTCAATTTTGAAACGCCGTATTTTCTATTCGTCCATGAATTTGGCACGATTGCATAGGAGTAACCTCTAATTATTGCTTTTAATGGCAATTCAATTGTTAGGTTAAAATGTGGTGAAAGAATTGGTTTTACTCCGTCAATTACTTCTCTTTTGTATAATTTAAAAGCGTTTGTTGTATCGTTATATTTGATTCGCATTACCATCCTAATAATGAAATTGGCAATTCGATTTATAATTTTTTTTACCCAAGGATAATCAATTACTTTTCCTCCTTTTATAAACCTACTCCCAAAAACACAATCATAATTACCTTCTAACATGGTTGTGTAATACCGAATCAAATCGTAAGGAGAATCAGATAAATCAGCCATCATTACAGCAACACAATCTCCAGAATACCTTTCTAAACCATAACGAACTGCATATCCAAAACCGTTTGGACCTAAATTTGTTTCGTATTTTACTGCTGGGTATTTAATAGCCAATTCTTCCAAAACTTTTATGGTGTTGTCTTTTGAATTGTCATTGACAATAAATATTTCGTGATCAATAGCTACTTTTGAAAACGCTTCTTCAATTTGATCTATCGTTTCCGTTATAGATTCTTCTTCGTTGTAGGCCGGAATTACAATACTTAATTTCATCTATTTTTGTCTTTTAGACGTGTTATCATATATTTGTGTCAAAATATCATTGATATTGTACTTCCAAGTCCATTCTGGATAATGTGCTTTAAATTTAGAAACATCGCTAATCCACCATATATGATCCCCGATACGGTTATCTTCTGAATATTCGTAATTCATCGGTTTTCCCGTTATGGTTTCGCACATTTCAATTGCTTCAGCCATAGAACAGTTAGAATACCTTCCTCCGCCTGCATTATATACTTCTCCTTGACGTGGATTTTGATAAAAATGCCAAAACATGTTTACTAAATCCCAACTGTGAATATTATCGCGAACTTGTTTTCCTTGATATCCAAAAACAGTATATTTATCTCCCGTAATAGCACATTTCATAAGGTAGGATAAAAATCCGTGCAGTTTGGTCCCCGAATGATTTGGTCCCGTCAAGCAACCTCCTCTAAAAACAGCTGTATTCATACCAAAATATTTTCCATATTCTTGAACCAGTACATCTGCGGCCACTTTTGAAGCGCCAAATAAAGAGTGTTTGGTTTGATCAATACTCATTTTTTCATCTATCCCGTTTTTATAATACGGGTGCCCTTCGTCGATTTCCCATCTTTTATCAAGTTCTACTAATGGTAAAAAATTTGGAGTATCTCCATATACTTTATTGGTAGATGTAAAAATAAATGTGGCTTTTGGACAATGTAATCTTGAAGCCTCAAGCATGTTCAATGTACCGTTTGCATTTACAGTAAAATCTGTTATTGGTTCTTTTGCCGCCCAATCATGGCTTGGTTGTGCCGCGGTGTGAATTACTAATTTTATGTCAGAGCAATAGGTTGAAAATATTTTTTCTAACTCATCAATATTTCGAATATCGGCGTGATGGTGCTCAAAATTTGGAATTGTTTCAATTAGTTTTTTTGTATTCCATTCTGTCGAAGCGTCCGCACCAAAAAAAACTTGGCGCATATTGTTATCAATTCCAATAATTTTATCAAATTTCGGAGCAAAAAAAGCAACCGACTCACTTCCAATTAATCCTGACGACCCTGTGATGATGCAAATGTTCATGTTATTGTGTTATTTTATATTCTGTGATTCTGATTTTGTCATTAAAAAATGATTCGTCAACGGGTTTAATAATGTAATATTTAATTTTTAAGTCGTCAATTTTTGAATCAAAAAGCGAATTTAAACTTTTCGTTTCAGAAATGTATTGATTACAAAAAATTCCTGTTTCGAGCAACATTTTTGAAGTTCTGTATTCTTTTATGTAGCCATCAGAAGTTTTCATTTCTAATCTTATTTCTGGGGCATGGCTAAATAGAGAAGTTATTTTTCCTGATAATGAATTATAGATTCCTATTTCATAAAAAACATCTTTTTGTGGCACTAAAGGTGAATTTAATAGCATGGCATATTCCTTTATTTTTTCAAATTTAATGGGTTTAAAATCTTGCTTTTTCATTAACAATTGCACTTTCCTTCCATCAAAATCAAATGTTTCAATCAACAAATAATTTTTTATCAAGGCAACATTAACCTTTGATTCATCAAAGAATGCATACCGATTATCAATCCCAGCAACTTCATATATTACAAATTCGGGTGCGTTTTTTGAATTATAATGCTCAAAATTCATGTTTTCTAAATATTGAGTATAAGCTGAATAGGATTGCAAAACTGGTCTTGGATGGTAGTTTAAATTATTTTGTAGTAATAATAGAATGTTCCAAGGTAAAACATCAACCGTATTGTTGCCAATTTTTTGCAAAACAGCGTTTGGTAATTTATAATCATTAGGCATTAAATGCATTCCTGATGTTATTGTAAATTTATTAAACCCAGAAATGTAATTCGATTTGGGAAATTTGCCTTTAATTTCGACCGTTTTATCTTGTTCTAATGCTAAAAATTTAAAGGGTATAAAAAGGATAACGAGCGTTAATACTTTTAAAAACCATTTGTTGTTGTAGATGTGAAAATCTAAATTACACAATAATAACAGAGGCAAATAAATGAAAAAATCATAAACATGTCCTCCATCAGCTCTGACAAATGATTGTTTGTATAAAACGAATACCGATGAGCCAATTAAAAATAGTACAACTCCGTTTTTGAACCATTTTCTTTTGTCAAAAACTGAAATATTGAATAGAAAAACTATCATCGTTAAAGCCAATAATATATAAGAATATTTTGCACTGTTTTTAATATTCCCATCAAAAAACATAACATCATTATATCCTTTTACCATTTCTAATCCAGACTTGAAATAGGGAACTAATGCAACATTTAATATGTTACTGAAAATAATAATTAGTACAAATGGTAGTAAGGCATATAGAAAAAGATATTGGGCTTTCTCTTTTTTTGAAAATAAATTATAAATAATTCCTGCTACAAATAAAGGGAGGGCGATAAGACCTGTATTAAATTTAATAAAGAAAACAAGTGTGATTATTGCAATTTGAAAAAAATAATAAATGGGTTTGGGTTCGTCTAAACTTATTCTTATCCAAAAAATTAAAAAAGCCATTAGTATCAATGAATTAGATGAACCAAGCCACAATGGTGCTAACAGACAAAATGCAATAAGGATTAAAGCGGTTATACCTTTATTAAAGCTCTTTTTTAGTGATATAAAAAAAAGTGAAAAAAAGTTTAGAAACATAAAAAGGTCAAAAAGTAAAAAAGTAAACTTGTTTTCTCCCCAACCCGCCCGAGTACAAAAAAGTGCTAATGGTCCATAAGTAAAGGCGACATCTGTTCCCCACGTTAAATTTTTTAATTTAACATAATTTAGCGCAATTCCCCATGATGGGTCTAATGACATCCATAAGTCATTGGCCATTGGCAAGGGCATTATGTCTGCTTCATAATAATTTGGAATCAGCATAAATGATCCCAAAAAAGCAATGAAAAAATTCAAAACATTGATTTTATCCTTAAAAATGTTTTTAATAATGTCCATATTTATTTTAAAATTGATTCTAATTGTTTTTCATTATTTTTAATCCAATGAAAAATATCTGTAAAAACTTGTTCCACATTTCTCGTTGGTTTCCATCCTATTTCTTTTTCTATCAAAGCATTATCGGTTACAAACATACGTAAATCAGCTGGTCTGGTTTCAGTTTCAGAACCAATCGTGATTTTATTTCCGGTGATTTTTTCACAAATAGTTGTCATCTCTAATAATGATGCACTATTCTCTATGCCTCCGCCAACATTATAAATCTTGCCTACAAATTTTTCAATTTGGTGAATTTGAATATCAATTAATTCAACTAAATCATCAACATGAAGTATATCTCTAACTTGTTTTCCGGTTCCGCCATATCCAATATATTTTAGGGATTGGTTCCAGAAATGTTTTGCCATCCAAAGCGTAACAACACCTTGATCGGTTTTTCCCATTTGTCTTGGTCCTGCAATTACTCCAAATCTTGTAATTGCTGCTTTCAATCCATAAAAGGCGGCATATTCTTGGATAAACATTTCAGAGGAAAGTTTTGTAGTTCCATAAAACGAACGTGCGCCATTAAGACTTAATTTTTCAGAAATACCTTTTTTTGAAATGCCTAATTCGGTTTGATTTTCATCAAAAGAAAATCGGGATGACTCTTCAATATAGTTTGCTTTTTCTATAATTTCAATTGGATAAACTCGGCTGGTAGAAAGAAAAATTAGCTTTGCATTGTTTTTCAAACAAGCATTAAAGCAGTTTATTGATCCATAAAGATTGTTGTTTATAACATAAGTCGGGTCAGAATCTAAGCCTGCGGTTACCGATGGTTCTGCAGAAGCCTCAATTAAAACATCAAAATTTCCTAGGGCTGAAAGATCTTCGTTGTTCCTAATATCGCCATGAAAAAATGGAATTCCCTTTTTTTGAAAATCAGATAAATTTAATTCTGACCCTCTTCTTTTAAGGTTGTCAAAAGCAATAATTTCATACAAAGGATATTTGGATTTTAATTGCAAACAAAGGGTTGAACCCACAAATCCTGCTCCGCCTGTAACTACTATTTTCATATTGCAATTCTTTTTAAACTCTCTTCCCAATCGCTAACCTCAACACCAAAAACTCTTTTTATTTTACTTTTATCTAAAACACTATATTTTGGTCTTTCCGCAGGTGTTGGAAAACTTGTGGTTGGTATCGGTTGTAAATTTATACTAATTTTTTTTAATTCAAATATTTTCTTTGCAAAATCAAACCAACTGCATTGTCCTTCGTTACTGAAGTTGTAAATGCCAAAAAGGTGTTGGGTGTTGGGTGTTGGGTGTTGGGTAATTATCGTTAACAAACATTCTGCTAAATCAACTGCATTTGTTGGTGTGCCAATTTGGTCTGAAACCACAGATAAACTGTCTCTTTCTGAAGCCAATCGCAACATTGTTTTCATAAAATTATTTCCAAATTGCGAATAAACCCATGACGTTCTAATGATAAAATAAGCATCAAATACTTCTTGAATTACTTTTTCACCGTCTAATTTTGTTTGTCCGTAAACCCCTTTTGGGCTAGTTAAATCTGTTTCATTGTAAGGCTCGTTTTTTGAACCGTCAAAAACAAAATCTGTAGAAATATGAATTAATTTAGCATTGAAATTTTTACAGGATTCGGCAAGATTTTTTGCTCCAATACAATTTATTAAATGTGCTTGTTCTGGTTCTGATTCTGCTTTGTCAACTGCGGTATAAGCAGCGGCGTTAATACAAAAATCAGGTTTTTCTTTATTAAAAACGAATTCGCAATTTTCTTTATTGGTAATGTCTAAATCCGAAGAAGAACAGAAAACAAAGTTGATGTTAGGATAATTTCTAGCAACAAACTGAATGGCTTGACCCAATTGTCCGTTAGCGCCAGTTACTAAAACTATCATACTTTTTTGGCGTTTTCTATTGTTGGTAAAATCAAATCTTTCTCTGAAATTATTAGATTCTCAGTTGGGAATTGCCAATCAATATTTACAGATTTGTCATTATAAATAATTCCTCCTTCACTTTCTTTATTGTAAAAATTATCACATTTATAAAAAAAAGTTGCGGTATCGCTCAATACTAAAAATCCGTGAGCAAAACCTCTTGGAACGAAAAATTGAGTTTGATTTTCACCCGTAAGTAAAACCGAAACGTATTCTCCAAACGTTTCAGAATTAGGCCTAATGTCAACTACAACGTCTAAAACTTCGCCTTGTAAAACCCGAACTAATTTGGCTTGAACGTGTTCGCCTGTTTGATAATGCAATCCACGCAATACTCCTTTTGTAGAAAAAGATTGGTTGTCTTGAACAAAATGAACGGGTTTTCCAATTCCTTTTTGAAAAGTGTTTTCATTAAAACTTTCCATAAAATAACCTCTTTCATCTTGGATTATTTTTGGTTCAATTATAAAACAACCTTCTAATTTTGTAGGTATAAAATTCATTTTTTATATAATATCTAACAAGTGTGTTCCGTAACCACTTTTTAATAACGGTTGCGCCAATGCTTTTAACTGTTCGCCGTCGATATATCCCATTTTATAAGCCGCTTCTTCAATAGAACCAATTTTTAAACCTTGACGTTCTTCAATAACTTGAACAAATTGAGAGGCTTGCATTAGGGAATTAAACGTTCCTGTATCAAACCAAGCGGTTCCTCTGTCTAAAATACTGACTTTTAATTTTCCTCTTCTAAGGTATTCTCTATTTACATCCGTAATTTCGATTTCGCCACGGTGACTTGGTTTTATGTTTGCAGCGATTTCAACTACATCGTTGTCATAAAAATAAATCCCAGGAACAGCAAAATTAGACTTTGGATTTGTTGGTTTTTCTTCTATTGAAAGTACATTTCCTTCGGCATCAAAATCTACAACTCCGTATCGTTCTGGATCATTCACGTGATAAGCATAAATAATTCCGCCATCAGGATTATTATTGGCTTGGAGTAAATCCGACAATCCGGTTCCGTAAAAAATATTATCTCCTAAAACTAAAGCGACTTTGTCGTTTCCGATGAATTCTTTTCCAATAATAAATGCTTCTGCCAAACCATTTGGATGCTCTTGAACTGCATATTCAAATCTACAACCCAATCGCGTTCCGTCGCCTAATAATTGTCTGAACAAAGGCAAATCGTGTGGCGTTGAAATGATTAATATTTCTTTAATTCCTGACCAAAGTAACGATGAAAGTGGATAATAAATCATTGGCTTGTCATAAATCGGCATCAATTGTTTGCTGACCGCAAGTGTTAACGGATGTAATCTTGTTCCCGAACCTCCGGCTAATATAATTCCTTTCATTGTTTAATACTTTAATTATATTTTGTTTTGTAACGCTTTTAGGGATTGTTTTTTATATAAATTGGAAAATAAATTGATGAAAATAAATCCGAAAATTAAAAAAAGAGGTAGGAAAAATTTTAACTTATTATTGAGTAATTTTGTGTTTAAAACATTAGTAATTGTGCTTGTGTCTCTAATGAAAAGTTTTAAATTTTCAAGATTGATTTTTTGGCCCGCAATATCGTTTATCAAACTGTTTTTCAAATCAAATAGAGGATTAATTTGATTGTTTTCATTATTATAAATCAAATTCTGGTTTTTGTTTTTCCCCAAATTATATGTCATAAATCTTAATATCGAATCGATTTGAACAATTTCTTGCTCGTCTTTTTTCATTTTTATTTTAACGCTTTCAATTGATATTTTAAGAATCTTATTGTAATATTCATCTGTGTTCAAAAATTTCATTATCGGATTTATTAATCCTTCTTTGCTGATTATTTCAGACGTTGCTATTTGAATTTTATGATTTGGATAATTTTTACTGGTAAGCTTATCTTTAATAACATCCTTTAAACTGCCATCTTCTGCAAGTAACTTAACCAATTCAAAGTTTTGAGTGTTTTCTGCGTTAGCGGCAGAAGTAGAATTGTTTACAAAACTATAAATATCTAAAATGGGTTCAATTTTAATGGTTTTTATATCGGAAAGGTTTTTTATCCCGAGGTTCTTAAAAAAAATTGTATCTTTTTCATTTAGTTTAGCAGAAAGAAAATCTATTTTTGAATAAAGGTAGTCCGTTCCACCGATATTTGGCGTGACAATAATTTCCGAGTTGTATGACTTATTGGTCTCGTCAAGATAAACCCCGGCCCCTATTCCAATGGCTGCTAAAATACTTATTCGCACCAAATTAGTTTTAAAAAACAAAATACTTCTAAAAATTGAGGAGGCTACTCCATCAAAAAAATCTTTAAACTTATTTGATATCATTGACAAGTCAATCTCTTGATTGTCTGAATTGGTTGTATTCTGACTCATAATCTAAATCTATTTTATGTTAAAAATTTGTTCTAATATTTTAATTGTAATCAAATATGTTGGTTTTACGCCAGTTGTCCCTAATCCGCCAGAGGCCAATGTACTCCCTGTTTCTAATGGATTATCTGAGGCATAATAAGCATATCTAACTTTCACATCTGTATTGATACTTTTTCTTATTTTTGATGCCGACTGAATCGCTTTTTGATAATAAGCGCCTTCCATTTCCAAACCAATTACACCCCAAGTAGATTCGTGGAAAAACTTCAGTAAATCTTTGTTTTGCAACGATGTTCCTAAAACTGTAATCATAGGGCCGGCAACAATAGGAATATCATTTCCTTCTAGCATTTCGGCTGTTAATTCATTTTGAAAGAAATAATTATCTCCCGTTCCTTCATTTATATGTGCCGATGGAATCATAATATCGCCTTTTCCTCCTTGAAGAATCCCAGCTTTTCCCATTATTGAAACTGATTCCACATTCAAAAGAATATCTTTTTTGTATGGTTTTAATAATTCATCGATGGTTTCATAGGCTTGTTCTCCAAACGCATAGTCCATAACGATAATAACGGGCTTTTTATTGTTCAATTGCGCTTTTGCAAATGCCGATTTATTCCAATCAATTTTCGAAGTGTCAAAAATTTGAACATCAATATTAGTTCCTGATGTATCTGGAAGCGAAATCATTCCATGTAATTTCGCAAATTCTTCTACTTTATTTCGAACTTCATCAGCACCAGATTTGCTTAATTCTTCAAAAATATAGAAGTCAGATTTGTCTTTGAATTTCGTTTTCAAAACGTGAGTTGCGAATATAGAATTCATCACAGAATGCATGTTCGCACTAATAATATGAATTGGACGATCCAATAAATCATTTGCTTTAAGCACTTCTTTGATGTTGGTTGCCCAAATTTCTCCGTGAATATGATGTCCCAATCTTTCTCTCAAAATCGGACTAAAAGTGATGGTTCTTTTGTTGTTATCAACCACCTCTTCAATGGCTAGTTTTCCCAACCAATAAATAATGTGTAAAAAACGATCTGGTTTTTCTTTAGTTCCAAAGGCGTCGTAAATGTCTAAAACCTCAACAAATGTTCTTCCTAATATATTTGCAGCGTGAGAAATTGTTTTCTCTTTATCAACCAAAGTTAATTTTTTATTAGATAAAACCGCTTGTTCTAATTTTTGCCAATCGCGAGAAACTTCTCCACTTTCATCAATTAAAACACGGTTTTTAATTTTATGTGATTCAATAAAAATAAAGGTTAAATGGGTCAAAATATCATAAATATCAGATCGACCACGGGTAATTTCAACGTTCATTTGTTCGTCATCAATTCGATAACAATTTCTTCTTCTTTTGGGTGGAATTATCGCTTGAAAATGGGATTTGGAATAGCCCTCATCGGAAGTTAAATTGATGAACCTGCATTCTTCAATTCCAACGGGAAGCCTTTCTATTACGTATAAAAGTCCGTTTAATTCAACTTTTTCTTCGGCAATTGTACCATAAATCTCTGGGCGTAATAATAATAATGCTTCACGCAAAGTATCGCCAGAAACACCCATAGGTTTATAGAATCCTCTATTGAACAAATGGCGCATTGTGATGTATAATTTTTCTACTGCGCTTGAGGATTCTTGTGCTCTTGATCGCACTATGTTTTTAATTTCTTTCATTTGGTTTTTACTTTATACCCTACAAATGTACAGTTTTTATATTTTAGTTGGTTAAAACCAAATTTATCGCCGGTTCATACATTTTAATTTTATCTGAAGAACCTGTTGTTTTTTCATTCGTTTGACGGCTCCATTTTCCAACTGAAAAAGTGTATAAAAAATCCCTTTCTACATAATTATAAAGCACAAATGGATAATATAATATTTGAATTGTTGTTTTTCCAGTATTTGAATTTACGATGGTTTTTTCAAGTTTGTTTTTCGCTATTATTAACTTTTCAAACCCAATAAAAATCCCTGTTTTTGGCATTTTCAAATTTAAATCTGTCAAATCAAAACCATTCCTAACGACCCCTTTTTGAAGGGTTACAATAAAATCTTTTGTAAGAAGTTCATCGCTTGGAAAACCGTTAGAACCCACTTTATAAAAATGTATTTTAACCGTTGCGTTGTCAATACGACTGTCCGTTAAAATGCTAACTTTCTTAATATATTTGGTTTTTTTATATGAAGCTTCATAAGGGAAAAATTTCACGTCTATTCGTGGTCCGTTATCAAATGCTTCAAAAGGCGAATTGCTTATTTGTCCGATTTCAATTTTTTTGGTTTCAAAATGTCTTGCAATTACCACTTCGTCTAATTGGAATGGAATCGCTTTTAATTTTACATTTGAAACTTCCGATGCTTTTATGATTCTTTTTTCAAATCCTAAAATAGAAAATATCAGATTTTTATTTGCGGAAGCAGTAATCGAAAATTCACCATTTTCCTCAGAAGTAATTCCGATATTCTCGTTTTCAACCCAAATATTCACATACGGAATGGGTTTACCGGATTCGTCAACCACAACGCCTTTAGTTTGAGCAGAAACATAAAAACTCAATAAAACAAATAAAATCCAAAGTCTTTTTTTATGCATTTTTTATAATTCTCTTTTTAATAAATCCGCAATCGTCCTATTGTTACTTAATCTTGGAATTTTGTTTTGTCCGCCTAATTTCCCTATCGATTTCATATACTCCTGAAAACCATTTTTTGCCACTTTTGTAATGACTAATTTTCGTAAAACTTTCCCTACAATCAAATCGTCATAATACGAATTTTGGGTTCTCATTGCATTATCTATTGCTTCCGCAAATGCAACTAAATTTGAGGGTTCTCCCGAACCGTCGGGATCAAATTCGATGAACCATTCGTGGTACGGCAAACCATCAAGCGGCGTGATTTGTGGCGCAACAGTAAATTCATTTATTTGAATTGATGTTTTTTCCATTGCTTCTTTCATCGCACATTCGACCTCTTTTCCAATTACATGCTCCCCAAAAGCAGAAATATAATGTTTGATTCGCCCAGAAACAATCACGCGATACGGTTTTAAAGAAGTAAATTGAACGGTATCGCCAATATTATAACCCCAAAGTCCGGCATTTGATGAAATTATTAAAACATAATTTACATTCAATTCGACTTCGCCAATAGTATATCGTTTGGGATTCTCAGTATAAAACTCATCTGATTTTATAAATTCGTAGAAAATTCCTGCATTCAAAAGCAGCAACATTCCTTTTTCTTTCTGCGAATCTTGATAGGCGAAAAATCCTTCTGAAGCGGGAAATAATTCAATAGAATCAACTTTTCTTCCTATTAAATTTTCAAATTTAGCGCGATATGGTTCAAAATTCACGCCGCCATAAATGAATAAATTGAAGTTTTTAAAGAGTTCACCAACCGGTTTTTCCGCTTTTTGTTGTAATTTTTCAAAATACATTTGTACCCAAGATGGAATCCCCGAAATAACCGTCATATTTTCACGGAACGTTTCTTCAACAATTGCGTCAACTTTGGTTTCCCAATCTTCAATGCAATTGGTTTTAAAAGCGGGCATTCTGTTTTTTTGCAAGTATTTCGGCACAAAATGCGCTACAATTCCTGATAATCTTCCCAATTGAATGCCGTTTTTTTCTTCTAAAATGGGGCTTCCTTGAAGAAATATCATTTTTCCGTTTACAAAATCGGCGTTACCTGTTTCGTGAATATAATGTAGAATTGCATTTCGAGCGGCTTTAATGTGAAATGGCATCGATTCCTTGGTTAATGGAATATATTTTGAACCAGAAGTTGTTCCCGATGTTTTTGCAAAATACAATGGCTTGCCTTTCCAAAGAACATTTTCTTCGCCTTGAACGACTTTATCAATATATATTTTTAAATCTTCATAGTCTCGAATGGGAATGTTTTTAGAGAAATCTTCAAATGTTTTTATGGAATCAAAATGGTGATCAATGCCAAATTGTGTGTTTTTCGCTTGACGAATCAACTTTTTAAAAACGTTTTGCTGGGTTTGAATGGGATTATTCGCCCAAATTTGAGTTTTTCTATAAATACTTTTAGCAAATTTTTTAGCTAAGAAAGATTTTAAAGACATTTTTCTATTTATTTGACTTTTTCTTATCTTTTGAAAGCATTTTTTCTTCTTGCAAAACCTGTTCTCTCAATTGCAATTCTGCTTTTGAAGGCGCATCATTTTCAATTGTTTTACTAACATTGTCGGAAGACATAATCGAATCTTTATTGATTTTTTCATATTCCAAATCGCCATTTAAAACCTTAACAACCGATTTCAAATAAGCGTCATTTTTCTTTAATGCCAATGCCAATGAATCCGATTTTAAAGCCAATTCAGTTGCTTCTTGTCGCAATTTTGTTGATGCATAGCCCGGAATATATTCCCTTAAGGGAGTAAAAGCAATAATATAAGTAGTGAAAATAATAATTAAAATTGTGCTGATTGAAGCCACAACAAAAACATTCATTAATGTTAATCGCAGCGAAAAAATTTCTTCAAAAGTATCTTCATTCAAAATAACCAACCGGTTTTTTGTGAATAATTTCCTCTTTAAAATTTGTCTTTTTTGAGATTTTTCAGGCATTGTTTTTCGATTATTATCCACAAATATAATGATAAAAGTCGCATCTCGGGCTTTGCTTATTTATGATACTGTTAAATTTCAAAATAATTGAAATTTATACGTTGCGCACCAAATCATAAATATTTATTAATGAGTGAAATGAAATACCAATTTTTCTAATTATCTTTGTAGAAGGATTTATTATAAATTTGCGAAAGCATAAAATAGTGTGTTATGGGAAGATTAGGACCAACCGAGATAATTTTAATCGTTGCGGTAATTTTGTTAATGTTTGGAGGAAAAAAAATTCCAGAATTAATGAAAGGATTGGGAACAGGAATTAAAGAATTCAAAAATGCAGCTAAAGAACAACCAGCTGACAAAAAAGAAGAAGAAAAAAAATAATAAAAAGACTTTTCAAATTATGAAAAGTCTTTTTTAATTTAAATTATAAGAAAGATTAACAGCTAATTTTATCCACTCTGTTTTGGTGTCTTCCGCCTTCAAAATCGGTATTAAGAAAGGTATGAACCATTTCGACGGCTTGAGGAATTGAAGTATAACGAGCCGGAATGCTAATAATATTAGCGTCATTATGTTGTCGTGCTAAAATAGCAATTTCTTTAGTCCAACACAATGCGGCTCGAATTCCTTGATGTTTATTGGCCGACATTGCAATTCCGTTTCCGCTTCCACAGATAATAATTCCAAAATCTGCCTTTTTAGATTCAACATCTAATGCAACTGGATGTGCAAAATCGGGATAATCAACACTGTCTGTTGAATCAGTTCCGTAATTGGTAACCTCAAAACCATTTGCCTTAAGCATATCAATAATTGCTTTTTTATATTCTGGTCCAGCGTGGTCGTTTCCAATAGAAATTTTCATAGTTATAAAATATTGTGATTTCGATACAAATTTACCAAAAGAATAGTGAGAATTACATTACTATTATTTTTATTTACATAAATTATAAACAACTTGAAAATCAATTAGTTACTATTTATTGATTGGTTTTAATGTAATTTAATTGTTAAATTAACGTAATGTTAATAACAATTACTAACTATTTGATAATCAGTTAATCTTAATTTAACAATTTATGTTTATAACTTTATATAGAATTTTACAACTATTTTGAGGTTGTGTTGTATTAATTCGTAATCAAAAATGGAGTTGAATAAAACTAATTTAGTTTGATGAATTTTTAGAAAAGTTATAACTATAAAATTATGTTTTATTAACAATTTTTGATTTTAAACTTATTTACAAAAAGTAGAATATAAAGATTATTAACCGTTGTTAATTAAAATTTAGAAAGGCTTATTTTAGAACTCATTAGATAAAAATAAGTATGTTTATAACTTCTTGTAAATAAATATAACTTAAAAACTTCAATCAAAAAAATAATTTTATTGTAGCTATTAACACGCTATAATAACCATTAAAAAATAATTTTAAATTTAATTTTCTTTTTGTTGTATTATATATCTGTTGATAACATTTGAGAAATTAAAATTTTTAAAATCATTTAAACTATATTTAAATTGTTGTTCAATTTATCTAAAATATTTTGTACAGTTTTAAAATCGTTGGGATGAATTTTTAACTCAATTCCACCGTAAGCGTAACTTGCTAATGGATTAACAGAAACCAGAGTTTCATTGAGAAAGAAAAATGCAATTCTTTCATTTTGTAAAATTGATTTTAATACGATAATTTCGTGTGGAAAATTAAAAATAGCAATAGTTACAAATTCTTCCATTTTTATTTATTTTTTATAAAGGTACTAAAATAGCATTGGTAAGAGAATTTAGTTTTTAAAAGTTATATTTTCTTTAAAACTAGGATTTATCAACAAACAACTGCTAACTATTTTGTAAATTTCAACTTTTAAGAAAATAATTATGAGAAAAAGACTAAGGAAACCAGTCAAAAAACAAGCTGATTTAACAGATAAAATAGTAAAAATATTAGCACAAAATGCCAATAAAGCATTTGATTATAAGCAAATAGGAATTAAATTAGATTTAGATGATACACAAAGTAGAAATCAAATTATTAAAGATTTAAAGATTCTTGTAGCTCAAAAAAAAATAAAAGAAATAGAACCTGGAAAATATTTAGTTGTAGAGGTAAGTAAAGATTATTACGAAGGTCAGATAGATATGACTGGCAGAAAAACCGCCTATTTTGTTTGTCCAGAATTTACAGAAGATGTATTTATTCCAACTAATAATTTAAATCACGCTTTAGATGGCGACACTGTAAAAGTATACGTGTATAACAGACGACAAGGTAAACGTGCCGAAGGAGAAGTTATAGAAGTTATAGAAAGAAAGAAAACTGATTTCGTAGGAGTAATTGATATTCAAAATAATTTTGCCTTTGTATCGACTGCAAATCCAAAAATGTACACTGATATTTTTATTTCAAAAGATAAATTAGGAGATGCTGAAAATGGAGATGTAGTATTGGTTCATATTGAAGATTGGCCAGCAAGAGCAGACAGTCCGTTTGGCTCTGTAATAAAAGTTTTAGGAAAACCAGGCGAACACAATACCGAAATTCACGCTATTTTAGCAGAATATGGATTACCTGCAGAATTTCCATTAGAAGTAGAGGTTTTTGCTCAAAATATAGATACTTCAATTCAAGAAAGAGAAATTGCAAAACGACGAGACATGCGTGATACGTTGACTTTTACAATTGATCCAAAAGATGCAAAAGATTTTGATGACGCCTTATCATTTAAAATTTTAGAAAATGGAAACTATGAAATTGGAATTCATATTGCGGATGTTTCCCATTATTTACAAGAAGGAACAATTCTAGATAATGAAGCCTATAATCGAGCAACATCTGTATATTTAGTGGATAGAGTGGTGCCGATGTTACCCGAAGTTTTGTCAAATTTTGCGTGTTCTTTACGTCCAAACGAAGAAAAATATACTTTTTCCGCTATTTTTGAATTAGATAAAAAGGCGAATATTAAAAATAGTTGGTTTGGTAGAACAGTGATAAATTCTAATCAACGGTTTGCGTATGAAGAAGCGCAACATATTATTGAAACCAAAGAAAACGCTATTCCTATTGAAACTTCAATCACAGAAAGTGCCTATAAAGTCTCTGACGAAATTGTTTTTGCTACATTAAAATTAGATGAATTGGCAAAAATTATGCGTGAAAATAGAATGAATAATGGAGCGATTTCTTTTGATAAAGTAGAAGTAAAATTCAACCTTTCTGAAACAGGAAATCCGGAAGGTGTTTATTTTAAAACTTCTAAAGATTCTAATCATTTGATAGAAGAATTTATGCTTTTGGCAAATAAAAAAGTTTCAGAATTCATTGGACGTCAAAAAAAGACTTTTGTTTACAGAATTCACGACGAACCAAATGAAGATAAACTTTTAGCAATGCAAGAACTAATCAAAAAGTTTGGTTATGAAGTTGATTTCAACTCGGGTTCGGTAGCCCAAGCTCTGAATAATTTAATGAAAGAAGTTAATGGTAAAAAAGAACAAAATTTAATTGATACTTTAGCGATTCGTTCGATGAGTAAAGCCAAATATTCGACAGATAATATTGGACATTACGGTTTGGCTTTTGAATATTATTCACATTTTACTTCACCAATTCGTCGTTATCCTGATATAATGGTTCATAGATTACTACAATTTTATTTAGACGGAGGAAAATCTGCAGATATAGAATTATATGAATCAAAATCTATTCATTGTTCTCAAATGGAAGGTTTGGCAACAAAGGCAGAACGCGATTCTATTAAATATATGCAAGTAAAATATATACAAGATCATAAAGATCAAGAGTTTTTAGGAGTTATATCTGGCGTCACAGAATTCGGAATTTTCGTAGAAATTATAGAAAATAAATGTGAAGGAATGGTAAGAACCCGGGAAATAAAAGACGATTATTATGTTTTTGACGAAAAACAATATGCACTTGTTGGTCAAAGTACTAAAAACGTATTGCAACTTGGCGATGAAATTTATGTAAAAGTAAAAACCGCCGATTTAGTGAAAAAACAGTTGGATTTCTATTTTTTAAGACAAAATAATAATGAAGAACTATAAGTTAATTATAATTTTATTGCTTTCGCAAATTAGTTTTTCACAAGAAGCTACCACTAAGAATTTAGGCGATTTTGATGATGTAAAAGTCTTTGATAAAATTTCACTTCAGCTGATTCCATCAGAAGAAAGTAAAATTGAATTATCAGGAAAAAACAGTTCAGAAGTTGAAATTGTTAATAATAATGGAGAATTAAAAGTAAGAATGCCGATTGGTAAATTTCTGTCTGGCGAGGATGTTACGGCGTTATTGTATTATAAAAATATTCAAAGTTTAGACGCTTGTGAAGGTTCTTATGTTTCAAGTGAAAAAGCGATAAATCAAATTTCATTTTCATTAAATTCAAAAGAAGGAGCCGAAATTAAACTAAAAATAGACGTTCAAAAACTAAGTATTCGAGCCACTTCGGGAGGAATAATCAATTTAGAAGGAACGGCTAAAAACCAAGATATTGTTATTTCATCAGGTGGGGCTTTAAATGCAAAAGACTTTCAAACCGAGCAAACAAATGTCAGTATTAACGCTGGTGGAACTGCCGATGTTCGTGCCTCGGAATTGGTGGACGCAAAAGTTAGAGCTGGAGGAACAATTACCATTTTCGGCAAGCCGAAACAAATTAATCAAAAAACGGTTTTAGGCGGCTCAATCAATCAAAGCAGTAGATAATATTTTTTATATTTGTAATAATTCGATTCAAATTTTCATTAATGATTCAAGACATTTTAACAGCAATTCCTCTCGGAATTTTTTTAAGTTTTCTTATTGGTCCCGTTTTCTTTGTGTTGCTTGAAACAAGCGCAGTTAAAGGATTTAGAGCTGCTTTGGTATTTGATTTAGGCGTTGTTTTAGCAGATATTTTCTTTATTTTAATTGCTTATTTTAGTAGTTACCGATTGATTCAAAGTTTGAAGAACGACCCTGCAATTTTCATTTTTGGAGGAATTTTAATGCTTACTTATGGTTTGATTTCCTTTATAAAACTTCGAAAAATTACCTCAAAAGTAAATGAAGACGATGTTGAAATTGTATTCCAAAAAAAAAATTATCGTGCGATTTTTATCAAAGGATTTTTATTGAATTTTATTAATGTTGGCGTGCTTCTTTTTTGGTTTTTAATACTAATTACCGTTGGACCAAAACTGGAATTAGAAACAGGAAGAATGCTTACTTTTTTCACTTCTGTAATTTTGACGTATTTGTTTGTAGATATGGGTAAAATACTATTAACCAAACAATTAAAACACAAAATGACACCAAAAAACATTTTGAATATCAAAAAATTAATAAGCATTTTATTAATACTTTTTGGAATGACAATTATGCTTCAAGGTTGGTTTCCAAGCGACCAAAAAATGGTTAAAAAGGCATTGGAGAAAATGGAGTAGAAAATGATTAATGGGTTTAATTGGTTATATTTGGAATTAGATACAATCACCATAGTAGCGCCAATCTACCAAAAATTGTAGTGATAAGCGAATGTTTATATCGCTTATTTGTGAGTTGGTGGCAAGTGTGACGGACAAAACAAACAACTGAAATAAACAATAAAAAAATGTAAAATGACAAAACAAGAATTAATCAAATCGTTTTATGACAATCACAAAGAAATGAGTGATTATGTTAATTCATTAACTGACGAACAGTTTGTTTACAGTCATAATGGAAAATGGACAGCAGGACAACAAGTCAGTCACGTTTACTTGACTTTGTTGCCATTTCCTAAAATACTTCCCTCAAAGGAATTTATTGAGCAGAAATTTGGAAAAATAGACCGACCGATTTGGGATTACGAAACTGTTCTTAAAAACTATTTCAAGACAAGTCTTAAAGCACCGCAACAATTTTTACCCGAACAAATAAATACAGAACAAAAGGCTACAATTACAGACGATTTACAGAAAATTTTGCTGACCATTCAGCAGTTGTTAGATCAATACACAGACGAAGAACTGGACACGCTAGTTTTGCCACATCCTTTACTTGGTAAAATGACAATTAGAGAAATGTTTTACTTGATGACTTACCACGCCACACATCATCTTAGACAAACAGAAAAAAACTTGGAACAACTGAAAAGATGAACAATAAAAAACACCAGCCACCAACAGCAGTTTGGCAAAATGGCGGGTTCAGTGCTAAATTGAACATTTGGTTTTCAAATGAAATTTAGTGATAAATTGAAAGTAAGTGCTTCTAAATCCGCCACTTCGCCAAGCTGCAAAAACGTTATAAAAACAAAACCATCAAGCAACTTGGTATTGTCTTTTATATTAAACCCTTCTTAAAAATTTCCATAAAAAAAGAGACACATTTCTGTATCTCTTTTAGAGGCATCGTCCGGATTCGAACCGGAGTAGGAGCTTTTGCAGAGCCCAGCCTAGCCACTCGGCCACGACGCCATTATTTAATTGGATTGCAAATATAGCAAAAAGTTTAAAAGTTTAAAGTTTAAAGTTTAAAAAAAGCACTATTATAAATTTATTCGCAAGAATCTTAATTTCTATATTCTTCTAATTCTATAGTAACTGCTTCAACATCACCACCAATTGGAGGATTTAACTTTGAAACACCCAATACAATTCGGGAAACCGACGGAATTTTTGTAAATATTTTCGTGATAATTCGATGCCCAACATGCTCTAATAAATGCGAACGAATCGCCATTTCTCCCTCTACAATTTGATTTAAAAGCACATAATCAACCGTATCTTTCAAATCATCCGACAAACACGATTTCCTTAAATCGGTTTTAATTTCTAAATCAACCGAGTAATCCGAACCAATTTTACCTTCCTCAAGTAAGCATCCGTGATACGAGAAAGTTCTGATATTTTTAAGTTTTATGGTACCCATTTTTATTTTTTGTTTATAAGTTTAAGGTTTAAAGTTAAGTGTTTGAGAGCTAAAGTTCTTTTAGCAA
>Ga0209107_10000374_pt1 | contig 26690 bp, 27 predicted proteins | sample LakErihyJuly2011_2_FD_187460 | JGI IMG/M metagenome (GOLD analysis project Ga0209107, IMG submission 187460) | Freshwater microbial communities from dead zone in Lake Erie, Canada - CCB hypolimnion July 2011 (SPAdes) (version 2) | ecosystem: Environmental > Aquatic > Freshwater > Lentic >...
CTTATTAACACGGTTGACAATAGCAGGTTTTGTAATATTTTTAGCGATTTTCATAGGAATACCAAGTTCTCTAATGGATATGTTAGGGTCAGCTGTAATAACAGATCTGGCACTAAAATCAACACGTTTTGCCATTAAATTGCCTCTCATACGGCCACCTTTTCCGTTTAATCTATCCTTAATAGATTTAAATGGTCTCCCAGAACGTTGAGCGACAGGATTTGAACCTGGTAAATTGTTATCAACCATTGACGCAACATGATATTGAAGTACAGTAGACCAATCATTTATAGCATTTTCAGGCGAATTATTCTGAATTTTGTCTTGTAATGTCTTGTTTGTTTTAATAATATTAACCAATATATGAGTTAAGTCATCTTCAGATCTTTGTTGAGCATCATGTTTTACAGAAGGTCTAACAGCTGGTGGAGGAACAGCTAAAACTTGACAAATCATCCAATCTGGTCTCGACCAAATAGGACTAAACCCCATAAATGTAACATCTTCATCTGAAATGCGTTTCATAATTTTAAGAACCAATTCGGCAGTCATAGGTATAACGATAAGTGATGTACCATCTTCAGTCGTATTATCCCATTCAGCAGATAATGTCGCAAACCCCTCCTTTTTATATTTTTTTGGTTGTAGACATCCGCAACCATCTTCAGTGTCTTCACCGCAGCGTTTAATATTTTTACATAATTCAAATACATATTTCCAACGGTGTTGATTTTGCATCTTAAGTGCTTGTTTATATTTTTCTTTTGAAATTAATAATTTACTACATTTAAAACATACACAGCGTAAGATTTTTTGAACAGTATTTAAGTATTGGACATAAAATACAGGTCGTGCTAGTTCAATATGCCCGAAATATCCAGGAGTTTGCATATAGTCTAATCCATCTGTTGGGCATATTAATCTGGGTTCTAAAACGCCCATTCTTGGATCGAATAATCCATTTATGACAGGTTTATTATTTATATATGCTTCTTTGCTGGTTATTTCGGCAACAGAACCTTTACGTATTTCTTCGGGCGATAAAATACTAAATTGAATCCCGATAATTTTTGAACAATTAGCGCTCTTCATATTTCCAGAATTAGTTAACATGCTTCTTATATATTACAAATAATATTTAGATTGATTTATTTCAATTTTATTTATATTCATTTAAACAATTAAAAACAATTAAAAACAATTAAAAACAAATAAAAACAAAAAATAAAATTGAATTTATTATATTTCTATATTTACAACAATAACAATTAAATATAGACTTAAATATATCTAAATTAAATATAACAGATTTAATAATGGGACGTGATAAGCAAATTAAGAATTCTAAGAGTTTAAAAAAGACCACTGTTAATAAACGTGAACCTAAGAGACGATGTAATGAGGAATCCTCGTCTTCTTCGGATGAATCTATATATTCGGATGAAGAAAGCGAAGCAGAAATGGACCAACATGAGTATCGTAAATTTTTGCAAAAAATATTTCCATCTAAACATTTAGAAAATAAAATTAAGGCAGGAAAACGATTAAAAAAGGTATTAAATGACAATACGGATAGTGATTATGAGCCATCGGATGAATATATCAACGAGACAGAAACAGACGACGATACCGATGATAGTGATTACATTCCAAAAAAACATGCCACTAAAAATAAACAAAAATCTTCGAGTAACTCTAAACCACAAAATAAAAATAAACCAACAAAAAAAGATGAATGTAGCAATAATTCTAAAAAATACGTAAAAAAAAATATTGTAATTAGTGATTCTGAAGAAGAGGAAGAGGAAGAAGATGATTCTGAGGAAGAGGAGGAAGAAGAAGAGGAGGAAAAAAAACCAAATTCAGATAAATTCAATATAATACTTACTATAAACGGAAAACAAAAGCCCGAATTGTATGATTCGGAGTATGATGAAGAAGATGATGAGGAATGGGAAACGTCTTCTGATGCTACTGAAAACGAAGACGATCCAGTTAGTTCTGATTCTGAAACAGAAGAAGACGAAGAGGAAGATGTAAAACCAATTAAAAACAAATTAGTATCACGTAATAAAGTTAATAAGAATGAAATCGATAAGAAGGCAACCGATAAAAAAGAAATCGATAAGAAGGCAATCGATACAAAGGAAATAATAGATAATAAGGCAAACGATAATAACAAAGAGAACACACTCATAGAAGCCTTAAAAGAATTACAGTCAAAACATAAAGATAATAATTTGATAAATGAGTGTATCAAGGTATGTGAAAAAAAGTGTGAAGTAGATAAGCAAAAAATGGAAAAAAAGGTAAGAAAGGAAAAGGACAGAAATACGCGTATATTTAAAAAAATATTGCGCGATAAAAACACAATGAATGATTTTGAATTCTACGATAAATTAGATACAACAGATCAAAAATCAATTATAAAGGAATTAAGAGAAATAAACAAGGTTACTAGAATAGAAAAACCATATCGTATAACTCTATTGGAATCTAAAATTCCAGTTGTTTTCAAGGCAACCGCAATGAAAAAAATAAGTTCTCTTCGTTATATGGAACCTGGTTCTGGTGAATTTTATAAAATTAAGAATTGGGTAGATACTTTTATGAGAATTCCATTTGGAGAATATAAAACCTTGCCTATTTCTATTGAAGATGGAGTAGATAAATGTCACGATTTTATGTATAATGCTCAGAAAACATTAGATGAAGCTGTTTATGGATTAAATGATGCTAAAATGCAAATTATGCAAATGTTAGGACAACTAATTACTAATCCAAAGGCCATAGGAACAGCTATCGCTATACATGGACCTCCTGGTACAGGCAAAACTTCTCTAGTAAAGGAAGGTATCAGTAAAATATTAGATAGACCATTTGCGTTTATTGCTTTAGGAGGGGCAACTGATAGTAGTTTTCTAGAAGGGCATGGTTATACATATGAAGGATCTATGTGGGGTAAAATAGTGCAAATATTGATTGACAGTAAATGTATGAATCCAGTAATATATTTTGATGAATTGGATAAGATAAGTGATACTCCAAAGGGTGAAGAGATAGCTGGAATATTAACACATTTAACGGATACTAGTCAAAACTCACAATTTCATGATAAATATTTTGCTGAAATTGACTTTGATCTAAGCAAGTGTTTATTCATCTTTAGTTACAATGATGAGTCCAAAGTTAATCCAATTCTTAAAGATAGAATGTATAGAATTCAAACAAAAGGATATAACCAAAAACAAAAGCTATCTATTTCAACCAATTATTTATTACCAAAAATTAGAGAACAGGTTAAATTCGAAAATAGCGAGGTAATCATTCCAGATCAAACATTACAGTACATAATTGAGAATAATTGTTTAAAAGAAGATGGTGTACGTAATTTAAAGCGATGTCTAGAAATTATTTATACTAAACTTAATTTGTATCGTTTAATGCGTCCAGGTTCAAATCTATTTGAAGAAGACATGTCCTTAAAAGTAGAATTCCCATTTACGGTTACAAAAGATGTTGTAGATAAATTAATAAAGAAGACAGATACCATGAACTCATCTCTGTATAGTTTGTACATTTAAGTAAAAATAAAAAATAATAATATAAACACTATTTATATTATCATTATAAATGCAAAACGAAAAAGATATATTACTTAATATACACACGACTGTATATGATTTTACAAAAATGTTAATAGAAACAAAAATAAAATTATTGGATATTACAAAGGACATAAATAGATTAGATAATAATTTTTTTTTAGAAGAAAAGGATGAGGTCTACAGTAAATTACTGTTACTATTCGATACAAAAACAATGCAAGATTTAACGCATTTGTTAATGGATTATAATAGTATTATAAAAGACAAATTGATAAATTGTTGTAATCATGAATGGATTGAAGATTCTGTCGACATTGGTTTCGATAAAACGAAGACCATATCTTATTGTAGATTATGTGAAACATCCAAAAAATGTTAAAATTTAATATTGAGAGTAAGGTACGTTATTACCACCTCTCGTTGTTAGGTAAGAATATTGATCAACTGTCATACATGCGCATCCACTACTATTTGAGTAAGCATTGGGACAGCATTCAGGCTTAAATGGAGTTGTCGCAAATATGTCCAATTCATCCTTAGGCAAAGGAATTGGTTGTTTTGGGCGGTCCCAAATAGCTTTAACTCCAGCACTAGGTGTTGCTCCAGGACTATAGCTTAAATTAGGCATAGACCATTTTGAAGGATCCATAAAAACACTAGATGTTTTTGCTCCACTAAATTCTGGTCCAGTCGCTGTATTGTTTGCACTAACAAACCCTTCTAATGTTTTCTTGGTTAACCCCTCTTTTCTGACCTTATCCATAGTCTCCATGGCTTCTTTAAAACCAACGGTAGAACATGAGCATAATAAATGGCCGAACATTATCCAAAATACAATAACAATTAATATTAATATTTCTAATCTAAATTTATATGAACCAATAGAAACTTCCATATTATACATATTATTTAGATAATAAATTTTTTAATTCCAAAACAGAGTCAATATTGTTGTTATAATCTGGACAAATAGTTTCATCCGCCAATTCAAAGTATTTATTGGTTACTAACAAATTATATAATTTTTCATTATCGCCTAAATTATTCAATTCAACGATGCCATAAACAACTCCTCTCGTAGACAATACATCGCCTATCTGTACGTTCCCCATATTCGTTTGTCCTTCAAGCAAATTAATTTTGGTGGTTTTAGAAAAACCTTTATCTAACATTTTAGATATGTTATTCGTAGTTCCGATAGATTTATAATTCAATATAAATTCTAAATTATCGTCATATATTTCATCCCAATCAGTAAATGTAATATTATTTAATACGATTGTCTTTGTTGACGTATTGAGACAATATAAGTACGGTTCATAATATTTGTGAATACGAATAGAAGAAGGGTGATGCCTAACTGGTATCCAATAATTATTATATTTTATAATATGACAACCGCTAATAATAATACCGTTTAAATTATACATATCTAAATCCTTCGATGTAACCTTTATTTTAGCAGTTATAACTGAACCATCTAAACATATATCTCCAATTTTAACGTCTTCAATAAATTTAAATGTATTATCATACAAGTATATTTTTGTTTTTTTGTCAAAACATCTTAATTTAGGTATAGCTGATGATTTAATGTGAAGAACTTCTGTCATAAACACTATAATAATAGATAATGGGATGGCTATCGCTAAAAAGACAGCAGACATTGATGCCGCTGCTGGCCAAGTAAATGGTAAAACCCATAAACCAACAATAATAATTACTAGAGTAAGCAATACTTTTACGATTAATTCTAAAATTGCCCCCATTAATGCTTGTAACGTATTATAAGTTCCCAACATAGTATATAATCCACCAGTCATAATGCCTTGAATCTTATTAAATGTATCCATAAGTGCTATAAACATTTTTTGAATAGGTATCATTACATTTAAAACTCGAGATAAAACATCGGTTGTAAATTCTTTCATATTATTTCTCATTTTATTAACAACTTCCCTAATATTTTGTATAGAATTATTAATTGTATTGAATATGTCAACAATCGATTTTATCATATATTGAAATGGTTCTAATGCGTAACCAGTTATGTTTGTTAGTATGTTTTGAACACAATATTGAAAATTTTCATTGGTATATTGAAAGGGTGTTGTACCATCAGGATGAGTTATGAATCCCGCAAATGGGATATTTTGTGGTTTACACCTTTGATTTACCCAGTCATCTGAAATCTCCTCTTTCTTTTGCATAATTTTACAATAAGAATAAACTAAAAATACAAATATGGTTATTAATATGAATATAAGTACCGAATTACCGTACATATCGAAATAAGATAATTTATCATAAGTGTTGTTTATAAAATTTATTGTAGTTTTCATATTATCTTTATTATTCATATTATTCATATTATTCATATTATATTATAAATGGATAATAATATAATACATAATTCTTAATTTTTTGTTAGTTCATCATCCTCCCAATCCCAAAAAATATGTTCGCCAATTTTTATTTTTCTATTCGTTGTTATTAGACAAGAAAACCATTCTGCTTTTATTTCTTCTTGGACTTCAGCACAGTTACAATCCTTAACTTGTATCCATTCTCTTGTGTCTTTTATAAAATGTTTACCAGTTACATATATATCTTCATTATCAACTCCTCCTTTTATTTTATATAAAGGTTCTTTATCAAAATTCGCTATTTTTAATACAGAGAATACCTTTGCTCCATCTTCTAATTCAGAGCCTAAAGGAAGGTCTTGCATCTTATACGTTTCTCCATTTTTCAATTTAATTTTTGTATCAGGATGGAAACAAGATCCAATTGCTCTGACTAGTTGTCCTGATGGTCCAGCCCATGCGCTTTTCATTGTTTTAATAGAACCATCTAAAACGTACATTATAGTTACAACAATTCCTATCATTTTTCCTACCAAATCCTTAATACTTATAATCATTTTTTGAAACTCGACAATCATATTTAAAAATACACCAAAAACGTTCTCTATAATATCAGACATAAAACCTCGTACATTACTGACGATTCCACGTACATTATTAATATTTTCATTAAATTCAGTTCCAACACTGGTTAACGATGAAATCATATAATTTATTGGTTGTAGTAGATAGCCCATCATATTCATTTGTGTATTTTGTACACAATATGTGAAATCTTCGGATATATTTTCAGAAAAAACCCAATATGGAGGATTACATCTATATACGGGCCAATTTTCTTTGATTTCCAAAGCAGATTTAAAATACATCATTACTGCTATTTGTGCTATAAAACCTAAATTCACATATATTAGATTTAAATAATTATTCATTGTTGGCATAATCTATAATATTAATATATATATTTATTTTCTGATTTTAAGCGTTACAAAATAAATGAACCTATGTTATTTTCTACTTTGTCTTCTTTTAGTTCCTCTTCTTTTAGTTCCTCTTCTTTTACTTCCTCTTCTTTTACTTCCTCTTCTTTTACTTCCTCTTCTTTTACTTCCTCTTCTTTTACCTCCAACTTTATAAAGGGCTTGTTGGTCTGCTTTAATTTGTGCTGTTTGTGTTGGTGTAGTTGCTCCATCATAAGCTGAATTAATTTTTCCGTCTAGTGATAATTGAGTTAATGCTTTATAATTCGCTGATGTAGCATCTCCGTTAGGTGTGCCATTAGGGACAACAGGAACTTGAACCTGAGGTGCTCCTCCTTTCATTCTTTTACCTCCAGATTTACCTATTAGCGCCATTTGTTGCTGTGTTTGTGCTTGTGTATTTCTTAAACCAGCATTCATTATACCAGTAGATCCTTTGGGAAAAGAAGGTACTTGTTGAGGTGGCATACCAGTAACATCCGATTTAATAATATTATTACTCATATTATATAATTATATTATTTTATAAGTTACAGTTTAAAAATAGTATTCTAAAATAATATATAATGGACGATAATCAACGACTTCATTTACAAAATATGATTGCAACAAATAATGTGGAAGACAATACTGACCTAATTAGAGAATTAAAACATAGCCAGGTGTTACGTGAAAACGTAAACAATCTAATTATGTTAAAGGCAAAATACCCAAATGACCCCGATGCTCTTAATTTAGAAGGCATGAGTGAATGTAACTTTTTATTTACGTATTATACAGACATCTATAACAAAATTAGGAAGGACGAAATAGATTTAAAAATATTGTATAAGGCTTTTGACGTATTAAGGGATATTGAAGATGGAAAATTGGACCAACATACAGGAGCTTATGAATTTGGAACACTTTTAAAGCAAATTTATGTCGATAGTGCTTTAAAGAAGGCTGATAAATTAAACGCTGAGAATGATAATAAGGAATCAGAGTATAAAGGAGCACAGGTAGAAATTTCTTGGAAACAATTTAAGATTATACGCAAAAAATAAATAGGAGACAAAAAATAAATAGCATGTCGAAAATACAATCACTTGATTAATTATTACTTAATAACTAGTTATTCAGTAATAAAACACAATATTATAATGTCAAAAAAATTGAAATAGAAACAGAATGTTATAAAATTATAACCAATATTATAAAATGGAGTTTTCCTTACTATCAAAAGAATTAACTAATAATTTGTCTAAATCAGAAAAAAAGGACAATGGTATTTATTTTACACCTCCGTCATGTGTTAATAAAAATATACAATTATTAGAGGATTATATAACAACATCTACTAATGTACTTGAACCGTCTTGTGGTTCATGTGAATATATAACAGCATTAAATCGCTTATTCCCACATGTAAAAATTACAGGTATTGAATACAATGAAACCATTTATAAAAATATTTTACAATTAAAAAACGATAAAATTACAATTTATAATATGGATTACTTACAATATAATACTGATATAAAATATGACCTTATAATTGGTAATCCACCTTACTATGTAATGAAAAAAGAAGCTGTTAACAAACAGTATTATGAATATTTTGAAGGTAGACCAAATATTTTCATATTGTTTATAATTAAATCCTTACAATTATTAAATGTTGATGGAATTTTAAGTTTTATATTACCAAAGAACTTTTTGAATTGTTTATATTATGATAAAACTAGGCAGTATATAAATAAATATTTTCAAATTCTACATATAATTGATTGTACAAACGATAAATATATTGAAACGCAACAGGATACTATCATTTTAATAATACAAAAAAAAATACTAAATAACAATGAAAGATATATTTTAAATATTAACAATTATACCATATTTACAAATGAAGAAAATAAAAAAACACTTATAAAATTATATGAAAAATCGAGATCATTATGGGACTTAGGATTTAAAGTTGGTGTTGGTACAGTTGTATGGAATCAATGTAAAAATATATTAACCAACGATAACACAAAAACTAGATTAATATATAGCTCAGACATTAACAATAATACGTTAATAATTAAAAAATATAACAATGAAGAAAAGAAAAATTTTATAAATAAACCCGGTATTACACGTCCTATGATTGTTATCAATAGAGGGTATGGTGTAGGAGAATATAATTTTAATTATTGTTTAATAGATGAAACAAATTATCTTATTGAAAATCATTTAATTTGTATTGAGTGTAAGACTGATTTACCACATGATAAATTAATTGAAGTGTATAAAAAATTAATGCTCTCTTTAAGGGATGAACGAACATTAACTTTTATTAATATTTATTTCGGAAACAATGCTATAAATACAACTGAATTAAATCATATATTACCCATTTATCAAGATATTTGAAAAGCCGGAAATGCTATTCCGTTTCCGTTCTTCCATCTTAATAAAATGTTCAGGGTTTTGCCACTTTCAGTAATACATTCATATCTAAATTTGTCTCCATTTTTTATTACGCTTTTTATGTTATAATCACTCATATCAACGGTCTGTAATATAAATTCGCCATTAAAATATAGCATGTATGTTTTATGTTTTTGAGTGTTATATAAATATTCTGATAGTACATCAATATTTAGGTCGGTTTTATTTATGAAAGTAGTTATACTTTCGTTAGATATACTTTTAGATACATTGTAAAATTTAATATCATCTTCGTTATTTGTAAATTTACTACTACCTGAACTTCCATAATAATATTTCATTTGATATTCTTTCATACATTTTGGTTCTGGCGAACTAATTTTTTTTAAATATTCTTCTTTTGGTGGCATTGGTAATCCTGCTTCCACTGATAAGCGCTCCATATAATTGTCATAATGGAACTCCTCGTAAGAGCAAGAACTGTTAAGGTATTTAGTTGGATTCATAGGAGAAACAAACTGTGGGGCATTATCTAAAACAGATACATTGAATTTTAATTCTATATTAAATATTTCTTGTGTTCCATCTTCATCATAAAATATAAATGTGAAATCATAATTATATTTTCTGCCTCCTCTATTTACACATTCGACTTTTACATAAGGTTTTACACGTAGTTTTCCTATGTAATTAAATATAGCTGTTTTCATATCCGACCATTTTTTTATATTAAAATATTCATTTGGGACTTTATTATTTATAATCGCTCCAATAATATTTTCTCTCGTTTTATTTTTTTCGTCATTTTTATTTTTTCCTGATGATACATTAAACGCAACAATACTTTCCGGATTTAATTTTACGTTTTTATTATATGTAAACGCGGGTAAGATTTCATTTTCAGATACAATTTCAAATACAGTAGTAACAGGTTCGGAGATACTTTCGTTCAAAGACATGGTTTATATTTCTTTTTATAAAAACTATTTAAATATTTTATAAAATATTTCAATTTTTTAAAAACAATACCAAAATTTAGTTCAACAAACTTTTTTATAAAAAAAAGAATACACCTTAATTTATTTAAAAGACAACGTAACAATACACACGCAATACAAACAACGAATACACTGGTTTTATTTTTTTATTTTATTTATTTTTATTTTTATAGTAGTTCTTCTAGTTCATCAAGATACTCATAATAATCGTAAATCGTAGTAGAATGATTAATACACGGGTCACAATCACAACGTTCACAATAACAATAATTGCTGTGTAAACAAAACTGATTACACGGTTTTCCATTTTGTTTAATCATAAGTAATACCCTTAGTCCAATATCAGATGCCTCAAACTCGAGACAACTATCATTATTGTAGTGTAAAGGTACTTTAGTGGTGTATCTATACTCTCTGTCATGTCTGCCTCCAAGAAACCATTCTTTTTGTACTAAAGTAGATCTCCAACGAAACAGATTCTCAATTACAGTGTATGTCTCTTCTCTTGTTAGTTCCATTCTTTTATTTTTGCTTTTGCTTATTATTTATTATTGTTTTTTACCAATAATGAACTTAATAAAAAGTATTTCAATTTTTTTATTTATATAGGTTTTTTTAAAATAAAAAAACTTTACAAAAAAATATTTACATAATAAACAATACAATAACACACTTTAAAAGCTATCATCATCAATATCTGTATCATTAGGGATAGGCGCAACCGAATACCAATCAAGCCAATAGTAACTATCCTGTGTATTGTGTTTCCAATAGTATCCCTCGGGTGTTAGTCCCCAGATACCTTGTCCAACAATATCATAACCATTAGATGCACTACCGGCGTTTATCATTGCTATTACAATTGTATATTTTCCAGTTGGGTCGCGTGATGTAGGAGTCATTCTCTTTTCTATTAACTCTTCTGTTGTCAAACGAGTAACAACTGGTCTAACTTGTTTCGGAATACAATGTACGAGTATTCTCTCAATATCCTTAGCATCATTAGCAGCTTTAAAATCTTTAATTGCCTGGATTTTCGCAGCCTTGGCTGCCTTAAAATCATTTATAGCTTGGATTTTTGTAGCCTTGGCAAGTTTAAAATCTTGAATGGCTTTAGATTTTATAGCTTTATAAACATGTGTATAAGATTTATCGACTGTATAAGATTTATCGACTGTATAAGATTTATCGACTGTATAAGATTTATCGACTGTATAAGGTTTATCGACTGTATAAGATTTATCGACTGTATAAGGTTTATCGACTGTATAAGATTTATCGACCTTAACATTATTTACTTTCGCAGCCTTATAAGCCTTAGATTGAGAACGAGTTTGGACGGGCATTTTTAATACTTTCTTTTTTATATATTTTAATTGTATCTAATACTAATAAAATATTTCAATTTTTTTTATAATTATAATTATAATTATTTTTAATTTAAAGATATTTACGTAAATTTTATAAATGAGTTTATACGAAATGTCTTTAGAATTTGTAATTGTTCCATCTAGTTCAGAATATGAAAATGACTCAAATCAACTTATCGAAAAACTTAAAAATGCTATCACAAAAACAGTTGATTTTGAATTTGATAACAACTACCAAATGAAATTAAATTCGAGAGTTGGGAGGCATAGAAAGGCTGACAAAGATATCATAGTGATTGACAATAATTATAAAGAAAAAAACTTACTTACAATTTGGTTTTCAGATAAAGGTTCAAGAATGGAAAAAATGGAAGTCGATGATTTTATTACATTGATAAACGAATTTATAGATGGTGATAATATAAATAAAAATGATATAGTAGATAAGGATATAGTAGATAAGGGTACAACAGATGATTCCTGTAGAATCATGTAATAACAAATTTTGTATAACTTGTAAAAAATAATAAAGACAACTTTACACGTTATATTAATGACACAATCGTTAGTAATCGTAGAATCTCCTGCTAAATGTAAAAAAATAGAATCCTATTTGGGTCCTGGATATAAAGTAATAGCGTCTTACGGACATTTTAGAACTATTTCAGGTCTGGATGCGATTGATATATTAAATGGTTTTACGCCAAAATATTCAATAATACAAGAAGAGCTAAAATTGAAACAAATAGAAAGAATACGAACAGAAATCGCGAAATCAACGGATGTAATATTGGCAACAGATGATGACCGAGAAGGTGAAGCAATTAGTTGGCATATTTGCGATTTATTTAGCTTACCGATAAAAACAACAAAACGTATTATTTTTCACGAGATAACTGAAACAGCGATAAAGGTTGCGATTTTGAATCCAAAAAGAATAAATATGGATTTGGTTTATGCGCAACAATCTAGACAAATTTTAGATTTACTGGTCGGATATAATATTTCACCTATTTTATGGAATTGTGTATCAAAAACACATGACACTAGTTTGTCTGCTGGGAGATGTCAAACGCCCGCATTACGATTGGTTTATGATAATTATTTGGAAATAAAAAAATCCAAAGGTAAAATGGTATTTAATACGACAGGGCTATTTACAAACTTAAATTTAAGCTTTGAACTCAATAAACAGTTTACAAATAATGATACGGTTACAGATTTTTTGGAAAAATGTAAAATTTTTGATTTTGAGTATACGACTACGTCTCCCAAAAAAAACATAAAAAAACCTCCTGAGCCATTAACTACTTCTACTTTACAACAAATAGCGTCAAATGATTTGAATATGTCTCCAAAGGATACAATGAAATACGCTCAGCAACTGTATGAGGGAGGATATATTACTTATATGCGTACAGATTCAAAGAAATACAGTATAGAATTTGTGGATAAAGCAAAGGCATATATTAAAACAAAATATGGCGAGCAATATATAAGTCAAGGGATTGATAATCTAATTGTTGGGTCTAAAACAGAAAAGGATAAAAAAGGAAAGGAACAAAATAAACCAGAAGAACCTAAAGTACAAGAAGCACATGAGGCAATTCGCCCAGTTAATATAGTATCTCAATTAGAAGAACAGCAACCAAAAGCAATAAAATTATATGAATTAATTTTAAAAATAACATTAGAAACATGTATGCCATCGGCACAATTCAGTTCAATTAGTGCGACAATATCAGCACCTCTCGAAACAAAATTTGTTTATAAGGCAGAATTACCAATTTTCTTGGGTTGGCAAATATTGGAAAAGGTAAAAAACGATGAAAACAATACTTACCAATATATAGAAAGTTTAAAACAGAATATTTCTATGAAACCAAAACGAGTTGATTCAAAATTTACGTTGGTTGAATTAAAATCGCATTACAGTGAAGCCCGTCTAATTCAATTATTAGAAGAAAAAGGAATAGGAAGACCATCTACGTTTGCTTCATTAATAGAAAAAATACAAGAGAGAAAATATGTGGAAAAACAAACCATATCTGGAAAAGAAATAGAATGTAGTGATTTTGCGTTAAACGAAAATAATATTACAGAAACAAAATGCAAAAGAGAATTCGGGAACGAAAAAAATAAGCTGGTTATTCTGCCTCTAGGTATATTAGTTATTGAATTTTTGATTGATAAGTTTGGAACGTTTTTTAATTATGAATATACGAAAGAGATGGAAGATGAATTGGATAATATTGCCAATGGTAAAAAGGAATGGTCTAGTCTATGTGATACATGCAACACAAGTTTAACCCAGTTAACCAGTCAAGTACAAGATATAAAAAAATTTAATATAGTAATTGATGATGAGCATACACTGATTATAGGAAAGTATGGTCCAGTTGTGAAGTTCGTCGATAAAAAGGATAAAAAAAATATCTCTTTTTTACGGGTAAAAAATGACTTAGATTTAAATCAACTAAAAAACATGTCAACTATTTCTTTGGATGATATTATAGATGTTAACAACTGCGACAAAAACGCAATCGGTAAATATAAAGGCCAAGATTTATTTATTAAAAAAGGTAAGTATGGTGTATATGCTAAGTGGGGCAATGAAACAAAATCACTGAATGAGGATTTTTCATTGATACCGATTGAAAAAATAGAATATCTGAATGTATTAAAATTTTTAGAAAAGGATAATTTATTGGATCCATCAAAACCTATTGGATTATTGAGAGAAATAAATGATCATATAAGCATAAGAACAGGTAAGTTTGGTGATTACATTTTTTATAAGAAACCACGTATGAAAAAACCCGATTTTTTAAAACTGAATGGGTTCAATAGTGATTATAAAAAATGTGAAAAAGAATTAATAATTAATTGGATAAAACAAACATACAATAAGGACTAGCATACAATAAGGACTAGCATACTATAACGACCTTAACCTACCTAGGTTTGAGGCATTTGATATACCGTACTCACTCTCCATTTGACTTCTTAGTACATTAAATTCTAACATAAATGAAAATTCAAATTGACCAAAATCAACCAATTGTCCATTATGATACCTAAATTTAATTTTTAATCGTCTTAGCCTTTCAGCTGGAGGATTAAAATACTTATATGCTTCCGAATTGTTGTCAAACCATTGTGAAATCGGTGTTGTAGGAATAGCTATCTTTGCGAAAGATGAATTTGCTACTCCATTTGTTATATTATTTTGAGTAGTAAACGGAGATAAATTCCAAGGCGATGTTTCATCAATACAGTTTAATCCATCTATTTCCATATACATATAAGCAGGACCCATAAAACTTATTTTTAAGGGCGCTTGAAGAAAATATACTGTAGAATTTGGAGCACTAGGCAATAACCAATAGCCATTATCTCCGGTGTTTACGTCACCATAATAAAAACGCGGAACATTATTGGTTAGATCAGTATTTTCATTATTATTATTATTTGTTGGCATAATTAACTGACTGTATTCTTGAGCAGACAACGATGGTGCTGGACAACGTGTAAACCCTAAATATGCAGGTAATCCCCAAGCACTAAAATCCGGTAATAATCGTTTTCTATAACAAGATGAATCAAGTAATTCATTTCTTACGAATAATAAAGAATCATTTGTTAACACAAATTGGTCAGCCCCATTTCCAAACCATAGTTTTTGAGAAACTGTATTATAAACTATAGCAAAGCGATTATAAGTTGTAAATAAATTTTTAGCTTGAACATATGCGGAATTTGCCGGGTCATTTAAAAAATCATAAATTTGATTTGTAACTGATTCGTTAAAACGGTTCGTTAATTCTGTTGACATTTGATCTGGGTTATAAAATCCAGGTTGAATCGTAACTACATATTCTTTTTCTTGGTTATAGTATAATGCCGCAAATATGCCCTCTAACAAAGGGTCACTAATAGCATTGCTGCCAGGATTATATAAATTTGTAAACTTAAATGTCATAGAAAGATTAAAATTAAAAACAGAAAATACATTATAATTTGCTGGGAATGACCATGAAGCTAACCGAGCAGACACTATATTTAGATAATCTTGTGGTAATTCAATTTCAAACAATGAAGCGTTTGGGTATTTTGATATATCTCTATCTTCTGAATGTATTGATATATATTTTTGTTCATAAGAATATGTGTTAGAATTGTGAATAAGAGGATGATTATTAAAAATTTTATTACTCATATAATAAACTAGAATATTATTTTTATATAAAAATTATTATATATTTAATTTATTAAATATTAAATTTTAAATTAACTGTAATTATATATGAGTGGAAATTATGGGGCTAGACAACCTAATAATACTGCGTATATTAAGAGATTTTATTACGGGGATAATGGTGACCTGTGGAAAACTATATTATACTCACCAAGTGGAGGAAACCCAATAAATGTATTAACACCTAGTTCACAAAATTATGAAAATGTGTATATATCTGGTAATTTATATGTAGATGGAAATATAGTAAACCCATCAGATGCGTTTTTGAAAGATAATATTTCTAATATAGATGAGGAACGAACTAACAAATTAATGAATATCAAGGCAAGTAGTTTTACGTTTAAGAATGACCCTTACAACAAAATCCATTATGGATTTATAGCCCAGGATTTCGAAAAAGAATTCCCTGAATTAATTTCTGTAAAACCGGATAGTAAATATAATAACCTAAAAGCAATCAATTATTTAGAAATAATTCCGTTGTTAGTTGATAAAATACAAATGATGCAAAAAGAAATTAATGAATTAAAGGATATGTCAATTGTAAAAAATAATTAGTTACATTAATTAATAATTAATAATTAATATATGAATATATATTAATTAACATGTTTGATAAAGAAAAATACTATAAGCTTATGAATATTCCATTATCAGTGATAATTACTTCATTTATAATAATTATAATTACAAGTGGTATAACTGACACTAACGGGTTAAATGCTTTAATTTGTGGATATATAGGACTATTATTAGGTATATTTTTTATACTAATAAATTCTCCAATCCAAAATTTGTTAGATTTGTTCCCATTTATTGCTATAATGATAATCGTTATTTTACTGTTATATTATTTTAGAACATATTATCATATTATTTCTAGTGGTCAGGTTTCCAGTTATTATGGTTCTTTTTCAACCTTATCTACTGTATTTTTGGCTGTACAAATAATAATATTATTTAAAGAATTATACAGAGCACAAACAAAAGACATTAGTGGCTCACTTTTAACAAATAGTAGCATTGCTTTATTGGGTCTTTTAGCAATTATTAATAGTTTAATTGTAATTACATTAGGAACCATATTACATTTTTATTCTACACAAGGATAGAATAATTTATACTGTTTATGGTAATATAAATTTATATGTTAGTCCATATTCCGTTTCGGTTTCCCAAACTCCAGCTATTTTCAATAAAAATGAACTTGTATTTTTCTCTATATTAGACGACACATTATTTAATAAAAACTTTATATTTCCGGTTTTAAGCTGTTCATTTAGTTTGTATTGAGGGGTTTTTCCCTGTATATCACTTTTTTTTAATATGCCGTCTTCTAAAATACATAATTTTTCAATTATATTACTATGTTTTGATACGTCAAAATTACATTTAAATTTATTATAATATTTATCGATCGATGTGTACGAAATATGTATTAATATATAAATACCATTTAATATAATAAACGGTGTGGAATAAATTATTCGTATAAATTTACCTTCATTCATAATATTATTTTTAATTGGTTCACAAAAATATATAAAATCTTCATTATACTGTTCTATAGTTTTTACTATGTTCATTATACCTTACGTAATTATATTGTTAATATACTTTTAATATATATTAGTTTATAATTTACATAAAGAATAATTATTAACATATAATAATGAAATTTCTTGAAACTCATTTTGACGAATATGTTAATACAGCATCAAAAACTAATTTACATCCTAAAAATGAAAAAATATATGCTAAATTTCCTAGCACGCTTATAACGCTTGGTAACCTTATTTTTTATGGTCCTAGTGGAGTTGGTAAGTATACACAAATGTTATGTGCTATTAAAAAATATAGCCCTACTGAACTAAAATACGAAAAAAAACTCAGTGTAACATATGATAAAACGCAGTATTTTTTCAAAATTAGTGATATTCACTATGAAATAGATATGTCTTTATTGGGGTGTAATTCAAAATTATTATGGCATGAGATATACCAACAAATTATAGACGTTTTATCAGCAAAAACAGACAAAACTGGAATTATCGTTTGTAAAGAATTCCATAAAATACATAACGAACTATTAGAAAACTTTTATAGCTATATGCAAGATAACAATACAACATCCATACATATTAAATTTATTTTACTAACAAATGAAATTAGTTTTATTCCAGATTCGATACTAAACTCTTGTCAAATTATACATGTATCAAGACCTACAAAAGCTTTATATAATAAATGTGTTAAACAAAAATTAGAGAGTGATTTTAAAATAGAAAATATTATTAACATTAAATATTTACATGTAGGCATCCATGACTTACAACCGTATAAAATTATTTGTGATAAAATTATTTGTGAAATGTTAAGTTTAGATAATTTACGATTCACAAAATTTAGAGATTTGTTGTATGATATATTTATATATAATCTTGATATTACCAATTGTATATGGTATATATTAACAACTCTGATAAATAAAAAAATGCTTAAAAAGGGCGATTTATCGAATATACTTATTAAAACTTTTAATTTTTTAAAATTTTATAATAATAATTATAGACCTATTTATCATTTAGAGAGTTATTTATTTTATTTAATAAGAATTGTGAATGGCATCTAAAACAATGAATATGAAAGTTGCGTTAGATATTTTAGAAATACATATTGATGATATTAGTTTCAATGATTTAACTCTAGAATATATAAGAAAGAATTATCATAAAATGGCTTTAAAATGGCATCCTGATAAAAATGACAATTCGCAAGAATCTACAGATAAATTCCAAAAAATTAATGAGGCATATTATTTTTTGTCGAACGAATTAAGGCAAATAAATGATGTTTCTGATGACCCATTTGTTAGTTCATTTGATTCTAAGGAATCAAAAATGTATTCAAATATATTGGGGACATTTATTTCATCTATATTTAAAGGAACATATAATGAAATGTTTATTAACGTAATAAAAGATATTGTAATTGGATATAAGGATAGATTATCATTAACTTATTTAAGAAAAATATTTGATGAATTAGATAAACATAGATCAATTGATATTTACAATATAATTTATAGATACAAGGATATATTGTACATAAATAATGAAACTTTGGATTTTGTTAGTTTGATTATAAAAGAGAAGTATAAAAATGATAGTGTTTATATTTTGAATCCATCATTAAGGGATTTATTAGATAACAATATATATAAGCTATATATTGATAAACAATTATATTTGGTTCCATTATGGCATAATGAGTTATATTTTGACGCACCAAATGGTGCCGAAATAATTGTATTATGTCAACCTGTTTTACCTGAATTTATAAGCATAGACGAACAGAATCATATTCATATTACAAAAAAGATAGATATACATAGAGAATTACCCAATATAATTCTTACCCAAGAATTTGTTAGTATAGATGTAGGAGAAAAGTGTTTTTCTATACCAGTTTCTCATTTGAGTATTAAAAAGGAACAGATATACCGAATTAAGAATCAAGGCATATCAAATATCATTGAAAAAGATATATACAATGTTTCTGTAAAATCTGATATAATCGTAAAAATTGTGTTCGTATAAATTAATCTACTAATTAAAGTATTTGAATATATTTATCTAAAAATATAATTTTAGATAAATTACGTAAAAAAATAAATTTATTCCTTTTTATAATTTTATTCCTTTTTATAATTTTCTCTCTTTTATAATTTTTATTCTTTTATAATTTTCTCTCTTTTATAATTTTTATTCCTTCTTTCTAATAATCTTCTTCTTAGGCTTTACCTCTTCTGTTTCTTCAACTACAGGAGCAACAACAGGAGCAACAGGAGCAGGAGCAACAGGAGCAGGAGCAACAGGAGCATATACTTCCCTTTCATCATCACTATCTTCTACAATAGTAGCACTTGCTGATTCAGGTTCAATGTCGTCTTCTGGTGGAGGAAGAGCCTTCATCTTTTCCTTTTCAGTAGCCTTAGGTCTTAAGAGACAAGTACCTTCAGTAGATGGCTTGGGTGTTTGAACCATTGCTTGTTTCAAATTCCAAGTAATAGATACCTTTCCATTTACAAACCAAAGACCACCACATTGAAGCAAACAAATAATATGCGTCTTAGGCTTTAAGAATTCAAGTGGAGTCAAATGTGTATTTGTCTTTCCGTTAATATACAATGCTTCACCGTCGGTATCATAAATTTCTGGCTTCCATACACCAGACCATTGTGGAATCTTAACCGTTAAGGTAGGTGCCTTGGTAGTATCAGGCTCTAATGTTCCCTTTATCTTAGGACATCTAAGCATAACATTAAACTTTTCGTCCATAACATCAGAACTAGTAATAGTCTTTCCAAACCATTCCTTAGAATTAGTCATAGCATCAGCCTTAACCTTAGCTTCTAACCGTCTCATAGAATCTAAGAAAGAAGCACACTCTTGATTCGGAAAATCCAAATTAGGAAATTGTAATGCTAGTGTCCATTTACCAGTAGGGTTCTTCATTTGATCTACTCCTTCCTGAGCACCCCAAGTTAAGATAAGAGGTGTTGATATTGTGAGATATTCCTTAAAATGTTTATTATATACATTTACTACCTTACCACCTGAAGCATGTGGCTTAGGTGCTGAGTAAGATAATACGTTAGTGTCAATATTGGTTCCGTCTACGATTGAGTCGCTCATTTTGTATCTGTGTTACTATAAATACATGGATTGTCTTTAAATCAATTTTTTTTTAATGTAATAAATACCCACATTTTTAACTTGGGTACAAAATGGGTTAACTTATAAACCGTTTTAAAAATAATTATATTAAATAAAAATAATACAAAAACATCTAATATATTATATATAAAATGATTATGAATTCTAAAAATAAAAAAAATGTATCTTTAAATGATTATTTATCTAGTTTATATGATAAAATTTCAAATGGTATTCAAACATTAAAAAAAACAGAAAAAATAAAAGACGATTCTGAAATTGTCTATATTCCACAAATTAAGGATTATAACATTTTACTAATCAATAATTATAATGTTAATAAATTAAAATTATTCGCAAAACATTATAAGTTACTTGCTAGTGGAAATAAAAACGATATTATATCGAGACTGTATTCATATTTGTATTTATCTAACTTAGCTGTAAAAATTCAAAAAATAATTAGAGGACGAATACAAAGAAGATATTTTAAAGCTCATGGACCAGCATTTAATAATCGTTCATTATGTACTAACACAATCGATTTTTTATCTATGGAAAATGTTACTGATATAACAAAAGAACAGTTCTTTAGTTTTAAGGACGACGATGGTTTCATATATGGGTTTGATTTATTATCATTCCATAACTTAATGTATAAATGTAATGGAGTTATTAAAAATCCATTTAGTACAAAACCAATTAGTGCTAAAACCCTAGAGGAGTTTAAAACATTTTTAAGACTAAGTAAAATATTAAATATAGACATTTGTACCGAACTATCTGACATTACAAAATCAGTATCTAGTCATAAATCAGTTGAATTAAGAGCAGTTTCTTTGTTTCAAAACATAGACGCATTAGGCAATTATTCGAATGCTAGTTGGTTTATGTCTTTAAACAAAATATATTTAATAAAATTGGTGAGAGAATTACTTGATATTTGGTCATATAGAGCACCATTAACACTTGAAACAAAAATTTCTATTTGTCCTCCTTTAGGTAATCCATTTTCTAGATTACAACTACATAATTTACAAACAATAGAAAACATAGACGAGATACGTAATTTAATTTTAGACATATTAGAAAAATTTGTAAATACTGGAATAGATAAAGATAGCAAATGCCTCGGCGCGTTTTATGTTTTAGGTGCTTTAACTTTAGTAAACCATGATGCTGCTACATCTTTGCCCTGGCTGTTCCAATCATTGTCCTAGAATTAAGTAGGCATAAAATAATATTATTTTTTATAATATATTATATTAATTAAGACCATATACAATAACATATAATATATTTAATGCTCAAAACAACTTAAAAGGATACTACCTTAATATAGTATAATAGAATGCCAAGACTAAGCAAATCTAAGACTGATGCCACTGAGACCACTCCCGCTGTAATTGCTGCCGCCGCTCCCGTTGTTGAAGCTGCTGCTGCCCCCAAGAAAACCAAGGCTAAGGCTGCCCCTGCTCCCGTTGTAGCCCTTACTATTGATACTGCTCCTGCTCCTGCTCCTGCTGCTGTAGAAGCAGCTCCTGCTGTTGAATCTGAAGTTGACGACCTTGCTGTTCGCTCTACTGAATTCCTTTCTAAGTTGAATCAATTAGCTAGCCAGATCGGTTCCCTAAAGACTGAGTACAGAGCACTCGAGAAGAAATGGTCTCGTGAGCTTAAGAGCGTTCAAAAGTCTCAATCCAAGCGTAAGCGCAAGACTGGAAACCGTGCTCCTTCTGGTTTCGTAAAGCCCACCAAGATCTCTGACGAGCTTGCTAAGTTCTTAGAGAAGCCCACTGGTACTGAGATGGCAAGAACCGATGTTACTCGTGAGATTAACAAGTACATCCGTTTCCATAACTTGCAGGACAAGGAGAATGGTCGCAAGATCAACCCTGATACTAAGCTTCAGACTCTTTTGAAGTTGAAGAAAACTGATGACCTCACTTACTTCAACCTCCAGCGTTACATGTCTCCTCACTTCTCTAAGGCAGTGAAGGCTGAGCCTGTTGCTGCTGTCCAGGCATAAATTATAAAAAATATAAAAAAGAAAAATGATAAAAAAGAAAAATGATAAAAAAGAAAAATGATAAAAAAGAAAAATGATAAAAAAGAAAAATAAATAAAAAATATAAAAAAGAAAAATCAATAAAAAATAAAAAATTATAAAAAAACACTGTATATCTGTTTTTTTATAAACAATTGTTATATCTATTTATGACCAAAACCATATTGTAGGCTCTCCGGAATACAATTTAATTCATATTCGGCCTCAACCTGCATCATATACATCTCTTTTGGTCCATGACGCGACGGATCATAATCTTTTACACGATAAGTATACACTCTACCAGCCTTTTGCCGAGCACTAACGTATTCGTCAGTAGCACATTTAGCACGATTAACCTTTGAAATATTCACTCCCATATTTTATTATTTATCTATTGTTATTTAATTTTAACTATTTTTATGTATAAAAAAGAAATTTCAATTTTTTATAATTTAAATAATTAAATACTTTTACATAAATATAAAATCATCATCTCTCATTATATTCTCCACTTCATCTAATCTTATTTGAGCATTAAATATCTTAATTTGATTATACATTTCAAGATTATGATGCTTTATATCCAGTTCAAACATATGCTTGATGTTATTTAATAATTCAATATCATTAATATATTTTGTGTTATCAAGTAACCAGTCATAAAATTCATTTTCTGTTTTAAGCTCTTTAAATATACGAAATTGTTTAAATGCTAAATCTAATGTCATTTTTTCATTATTCGCATTAGAAATCGCATTGTAACTGTAATCAGTTCCAGATAAAATACATACATCTTTAAAATCGTTTTGTGTCATGTCTAACTCTTTTAAAATACCCTTCATATGATATAATACTACTGTATGATTTATTAAACTAAAATATCTGAGTACTCTTGAGCAACCATAAACGAATAAATCTGTATCTTCGCTTAGACAAGCCCATGCCTTTTTTTTTAGTACTAACAAAGCACATAATTCATCGGCTTCACTGGGGGCGTCATAATATGTCGCGCCATATGCTCTAATTAATGTTTTAACCTTATCAACCTTCTCTTTATTTATTTGGACCATTTGTTGTTTTAGTTGTTTCATGGTTAAAATAATATCCTTCTTTTCATTATATTTCATGTTCTCGTCTAATTGTAGTTTTAGTTTATCATATTCCAGTTGAGCATCTATTTTATCTTGCCTACGTTTTGTTAACAGAGCATTTTTTTCAGGAGGTGGCTTTCCGTCAAATATAAATATCGGTATAATGTTATAATATCTTAAAATAGACAACATTAGATACATATTTTCCATCAACAAATCTTCTGAATCATATTTATATAAATAAATGCTCACGTCAATTGCTATACGTTTTCCGGATAAATCAGCAATATTAATCATTTGTATTGATTCATTGCAATTATCCCTTAAATAACGGTTTAAATCTCTTATTCCCATGTCTTTAATTATTTGTGTTGAATAGATATACAAATAATTAACAATATCAATTTTTTATTATTGGTTTTTATTATTGGTTTTTATTATTGGGTTTTATTATTGGTTTTTATTATTGGGTTTTATTATTGATTTTTATTATTGGGTTTTATTATTGATTTTTATTATTGGTTTTTATTCTATTTATAAAAATAAAAAATTGATTGTACATATTTTCTTTGGTATATACTAACAAAATGAACCAAAATGCACATACAAATGTTTACGATACTATTTCTAATATTAACTTTGATGAGGCTAGCGAAGCATGGAAACAAAATAAAAAATCAATTGGAAACGGAATGTATAAATATATTTGTCAAGTTGTAAATACTAACAAAAGTGTATGTTGTAAAGTAGTGTATAAAGATAGTGAATATTGCTGGATACACCGAGGGAAAAACAAATCTTAACCTAACTCACAAATAGTCATCCTTAAATTTCGCAATAAATAATCCGTTTTTTTTATTTTATTTTTTTGTAATTTTAATAAAAAATATTCAACACATTGTATTCCATTTAATAAATTGTTTGTGTTATATTTATTTTCAATAAAATTACAAAAACGCCCCAAATTAACTTGTGTTTTTTTAAATTGCAATAATGATTTGTTGTTAGTATCACACCATAATAAAAAATCCTGATAATTTGTAAATAAAATAGTGGTTAATATATAATAAGCTAAAATAGACGTGTTTTCTTTGTATAATGTTTTTCTTATTTTATCTGAATTTATATTTTTATCGTAAAGCATCGCATATGATAATCCCATAAAATTTAAAACTTTTATCATTTGGAAAATAGAATAAACATATTCGAAATTTATAAACAACTCAGAATTCGATAAAAATTCCTCTACATTTGTTTTATCATTCATGCTAATATAACCACAAAATAATGTATTCATTAATCTTGCCCAAAATTCAGTATACGATTCATACAATTTAACATCTGTATTTACAGGAAAAATATTAAGTATTTTATTATTACCATTTGTAATATCCATATCAGAAAAATCCAATCCAAAATTATGAATCGTTTCGTGAATAAATACCTTAAACCATTCCTCTTTTCTAAATACCACAATTTCCGACTTTTTGGGACACGTTCTCGTAAATGCTGTATTCGCATGAATTCTATCTAATACTTCTATGTTATTATCCGGTAATGTTTTAAGTAAATTTGTATGATACACAAATATGTTTAAATTCGGAGAACATTGTTTTGAAGCATATTTATTCACAATATATAACCAAACTAACATATACTCTACATATGAGTTATATACACCAATTAATTTTTCAGGATTCACATTTTCAGACAAAAAATAAATACTTATATCTCTTTCGAATAAATTAAAAGAATAAGTATATGAACTCATAGAATACTTATCTATATGTTTTCTTATTTGTGACGGAAAATCATATGGGGAAAACGTTTTGGGCTTTGGTATTTGGCTTACATTATTTATTGGGTCTATTTTTATTTTATAAAATAAGCTACCCATTTTTGACTTTATATTTTGAATATAACTAACACCACTACAGATTTCCTTATATATATTTTTAAAAATGGTACGTGTTTTATTTGTTTGTTTTATAGGCATTAAACATTCATGTTCTACAAAAAATGACATTAATTGCCGGCTCTCATTTGTTATATTCATTTATTAGTATATATTATGTTTTTATTATTTTTATTATTTTTACTAACAAATAATAATAATATTCTAATTTGTAATTCTTACAGCCATTAACAATGGGGTTACTAATGACCAAATATAAGAGAAAACATTTGGTTTTTTAAATGACCGTAATTTAATTAATTCAATAGAGGTCTCTATGATTTTGTTTATATTATCCATTAATTCTTCATTATGTATACCGTTTTTACTGGCATGTATCATAAATAGCAATTGTAATAATGTTTTTATTATGTTATATCGGTCAATGGTTGCAATAAGATAATTGTCTTTTTTAATAACCTTGTAAATAATATTAACCATAACAATTATCTCCGGAATATCTTTCATGTCTATTTTGTCATCTACTATAATTTTTTTAAATGACAACTCCAATTGAGCGAATAGTTTGGGTCTTTGTCTGCATAAAAATAAAAAGTATTTTCTCATTTCACGGGTTAAATTACTATTAAATGTCTTAAGCGTTGCTTTATTTTGGCCTAAAAAGTGTAACAGTAAAACATATAAACAAATGGGGGAGTGGTTGGGAGGAAATCCACCAACACAAAATGCCAACCAAAGAATCCATTGGAATGGGAAGAAGGCCATTTGCTTCCCATTTCACCAACGACCCATTTTCAAAATGGGACGGAAGTGAAATGGGCACCATCCCACTTCATGTTCAAAGAATCGGCCTCAGGAATCAGGGTTTAAAGGGACAGTAGCATGAGATTTTTGAACTCTGTTTTTTTCATT
>Ga0209107_10000375_pt1 | contig 26679 bp, 24 predicted proteins | sample LakErihyJuly2011_2_FD_187460 | JGI IMG/M metagenome (GOLD analysis project Ga0209107, IMG submission 187460) | Freshwater microbial communities from dead zone in Lake Erie, Canada - CCB hypolimnion July 2011 (SPAdes) (version 2) | ecosystem: Environmental > Aquatic > Freshwater > Lentic >...
CCCCCCCTTGTTCGGCCAGACACAGCACTGGCAGCGCGCCAGGGCCGAGCTGGCCCAGCAAGCCCAACCGAAGGAGACCCCATGAAGCGATCGATGTCACACCCCTGGGCCGGGCCCGCCCTGGCGCTGGCCGCCACCCTTGCCGCCTGGCAGTGGCCCGCAAAGCCAGGGCACGCGGCCGATGCGCCTGCCGCGGGTTCGCAGGCAGCCACGGCCACCGCGGCCAATGCCTTGCGCGCCGCGCCGCCGCTGGTTGGCCTGGGCCCCTGGTTCAACTCACCGCCCCTGAACCTGCCGGCCTTGCGCGGCAAAGTGGTGCTGTTGGACTTCTGGACGCACGGCTGCAGCAACTGCATCAACACCTTGCCCCACGTGCAGGCCTGGCACCAGCGCTACAAGGACCAGGGGCTGGTCGTCATCGGCGTGCACACACCCGAGTTCCCCTCCGAGCGCGAGGCCGCCCATGTCCAGGCCGCCATCCGGCGCCACGGCCTGGGCTACCCCATCGCCATGGACAACGACTTCCGCACCTGGGAGGCCTGGCGCAACGCCTACTGGCCGGCGCTCTACCTCATCGACAAGCAAGGCCGCGTCGTCTTCCAGCACGTGGGCGAGGGCGCCTACGAGCGCACCGAAGCGCGCATCCAGGAGGCTTTGCGGGCGCCGTGAGGGGGTGTGGCCCGACGGGGTGGGCGTGGTCCAATGGGCGTGCACCCATCCACCTTGCGCCCCGTGTTGCCCATGCCCATGCCCTCGCGCCTTGATCAGCTCTTCCGGGCCCTTGGCCGCGTTTGCGCCTGCGCCGTGCTCATGGCCCTGGCTTGGCCAGCGCCTGGACCGGCGCGCGCTGGCGATGCGGCCTCGATGGCCCAGACCCAGAGCGTGCCCCAGCACCCGCCCTCAGCCTTGCCCTCATCCGCCTGGCCCGAGCTGCAAGTCTCGCCATCGCAAGTGCAGGCCTACGCCCTGTCCGACGAAGCCCGCTTTGCCCAGTCCGACTGGCAGGCCATCGAGCAGGCGTCGATGCAGCTGGCCGAGCGCCGCATCGGGTCCTTCGAGGGCGTGCCCACCGGCGCGCTCATGGGCATGTGGGGTCGGCCCGTGCGCATCCACTTCCGCTTCTACACGCACCGCCACGAGCAACGCGGCGCCGTCATCGTGGTGCCTGGTTTCACCGAGGGCCTGTCGGTGTACCAGGAGGTGATCCACGACCTGCTGCGCAATGGCTACTCGGTGTACATCCACGACCACCGCGGCCAGGGCTTTTCCAGCCGCCTGCTCAGCGGCGAGGACCAGGCCGACAAGGGCCATGTGGACCGCTTCGACCGCCTCGTGGCCGACTTCGAGCACTTCACGGCCCTGGTCCAGCAAGCCCGTGCGGCCGACCCCGTCCAGGCGCAGCGGCCCGTGTTCCTGCTGGCCCACTCCATGGGCGGCGCGGTGGTGGCCTTGCACCTGGCCCGCCGCGGTCTTGACACGCCCTTCGCCGCGGCGGCCCTGGTCACCCCCATGTTCGAGCCCACAGTGGCGCCGCGCGATGGCCCCCAACACCCAGCCGCTTGGGCCGACCGCCAGCTGCGCCAGTGGTGCCACAGCGGCGCGTTCGGCCTGCCTGTCAGCCTGCCGTGGTTGTCTGCGAAACGCGTGCGAGGCCAGGGCTTTGCGGCCGACCTCGCCGCCTTCGAGGCCTTGCCAGACCCGGCCACCGCGGCCTTGACGCACAGCGTGGCGCGCCACCGCATGCGCTGGCTCAACCGCGCGGGCCGTTGCGAAGGCCCCGATTGCGGCCATGGCGATGCCCGTGTGGCCGGGCCGACGCTGCAGTGGGTGGACCAGGCCTGCGCCGGGGCCGCCGAGGCCCGCGGGCCGGGCGCGGCAGGTATCGCGGTGCCCGTGCTGGTGCTGCAGGGCGGCGAGGACGTGGTGGTCGAGCCCGAAGCCCAGCAGGTGTTCTGCGAGAACGTCAACGCGGCTCGCCAAGCCCCCTCAGGCGGCCACTGCACCGGCCTGCGCCTGCGCGAGGCACGCCACGGTTTGTTGGTGGAGGCCGACCGCCTGCGCCAGCCGGCCCTGGTGCGGGTGCTGTCTTTCTGGGACGAGGCGGTGCGGCGCGCGCCTTGAGGGCGGGTGTGCGGCGTCTCAGATCACCTCACTTCACTTGACGCGCTGCCCCTGGGCGTTGACGACGACTTCGCCGTCTTCCTTGCTGAAAGCGCCTTGCTGCGGCTGCGGCAGGATGTCGAGCACCAGCTCCGAGGGGCGGCACAGGCGCGTGCCCTGGGCCGTCACCACGATGGGGCGGTTGATCAGGGCCGGGTGCTGCACCATGACGTCCAGCAGCTGGTCGTCGGTCCAGTGAGGCTCGGCCAGCTTCAGCGCGTCGTACAGCTCGCCCTTGTCGCGCATGGCCTCGCGTGGCGTCAGGCCGCAATCGCGCACCAGCGCGGCCAGCGCGTCCCGGGTGGGCGGCGTTTCCAGGTAGAGCACCACTTCGGGCTCGATGCCGGCATTGCGGATCAGGGCCAGGGTGTTGCGCGAGGTGCCGCACTGCGGGTTGTGGAAAATTTTGACGTGGTCCATGCCGTGAGTGTGCCCCGATCCGCCGCCCCTTGAAACTTTCGAAGCCGTCCCTATAATCATTAGCACTCGCATGGGGTGAGTGCCAGCACCGCCTGAAGCCACCCCTTGCGCCACCTTCCCGACACCGATGTGAGCAATCACTCACTCGGAAACACCGTCCAACCGTTGTCTCTCTAGATTGGAGAACCCATGAAACTGCGTCCTCTGCACGATCGCGTGATCGTCAAGCGCCTGGAACAAGAAACCAAGACCGCTTCGGGCATCTTCATCCCTGACGCTGCCGCCGAGAAGCCGGACCAAGGCGAAGTGCTCGCCGTCGGTCCTGGCAAGCGCAATGACAAGGGCGACTTCATCGCCCTGAACGTCGCCGTGGGCGACCGCGTCCTGTTCGGCAAGTACTCGGGCCAGACCGTCAAGGTCGATGGCGACGAGCTGCTGGTCATGCGCGAAGAAGACCTGTTCGCCGTCGTCGCCAAGTAAGCGATTTCGGCCCCAGGCAACCCCCACATCACTGAATTCGGAGAATCCACATGGCAGCAAAAGACGTTGTGTTCGGCGCAGATGCCCGTCACCGCATGGTTGAAGGCGTGAACATCCTGGCCAACGCGGTCAAGGTCACCCTGGGCCCCAAGGGCCGCAACGTGGTGCTGGAGCGCTCGTTCGGCGCCCCCACCGTGACCAAGGACGGCGTGTCCGTGGCCAAGGAAATCGAGCTGAAGGACAAGCTGCAGAACATGGGCGCCCAGATGGTCAAGGAAGTCGCTTCCAAGACCTCGGACAACGCCGGTGACGGCACCACCACCGCCACCGTGCTGGCCCAGGCCATCGTGCGCGAAGGCATGAAGTACGTGGCCGCCGGCATGAACCCGATGGACCTCAAGCGCGGCATCGACCGTGCTGTGACGGCCCTGGTCGCCGAGCTGAAGAAGGCTTCGAAGGCCACCACCACCTCCAAGGAAATCGCCCAGGTCGGCACCATTTCCGCCAACTCTGACTCCGACGTCGGCGAAATCATCGCCAACGCCATGGACAAGGTCGGCAAGGAAGGCGTCATCACCGTCGAAGACGGCAAGTCGCTGAACAACGAGCTGGAAGTCGTCGAAGGCATGCAGTTCGACCGCGGCTACCTGTCGCCCTACTTCATCAACAACCCCGAGAAGCAAGCCGCGCTGCTGGACAACCCCTTCGTCCTGCTGTACGACAAGAAGATCTCGAACATCCGTGACCTGCTGCCCACGCTGGAGCAAGTCGCCAAGGCTGGCCGTCCGCTGCTGATCATCGCTGAAGAAGTCGATGGCGAAGCCCTGGCCACCCTGGTGGTCAACACCATCCGCGGCATCCTGAAGGTTGTGGCTGTGAAGGCCCCTGGCTTCGGCGACCGCCGCAAGGCCATGCTGGAAGACATCGCCATCCTGACCGGTGGCAAGGTCATCGCCGAAGAAGTGGGCCTGGCCCTCGACAAGGTGACCCTGGCCGATCTGGGCCAAGCCAAGCGCGTGGAAGTGGGCAAGGAAAACACCATCATCATCGACGGTGCTGGCACGGCCGACATCATCGAAGCCCGCGTCAAGCAGATCCGCATCCAGATCGAAGAAGCCACCAGCGACTACGACCGCGAGAAGCTGCAAGAGCGCGTGGCCAAGCTGGCCGGCGGTGTGGCCGTCATCAAGGTCGGTGCTGCCACCGAAGTCGAGATGAAGGAAAAGAAGGCCCGCGTGGAAGACGCCCTGCACGCCACCCGCGCTGCTGTGGAAGAAGGCATCGTGGCCGGTGGTGGCGTGGCCCTGCTGCGCGCACGCCAATCGGCTGGCGCCATCAAGGGTGACAACGCTGACCAGGACGCCGGCATCAAGCTGATCCTGAAGGCGATCGAAGCCCCCCTGCGCGAGATCGTGTCGAACGCCGGTGGCGAGCCCTCGGTGGTCATCAACGCCGTCCTGGCTGGTGCTGGCAACCATGGCTTCAACGCCGCCAACGACACCTACGGCGACATGATCGAGATGGGCATCCTGGACCCGACGAAGGTCACCCGCACCGCCCTGCAGAACGCCGCTTCCGTGGCTTCGCTGATGCTGACCACCGAATGCATGGTCGCTGAAGCTCCGAAGGAAGATGCACCCGCTGGCGGTGGCCACGACATGGGTGGCATGGGCGGCATGGGCATGGGCATGTGAGCCTCAGGCCCTGCGCCACGGTGCCCGCCAGACGGTGGGTGCCAACTTGAAAGGCCGCTGCGAAGCGGCCTTTTTTCTTGCCTGCGCTGTGTTGTGTGGTGCGCGCTAGGGCGCCTGGCTGCGCCACGGATCGGGGAGGGCGCCACCCACGCCCTCCCGGCGCGCCGCACGGGCTGCGCGTTCGCTTTCGTCGCGCATGCGGATCAGCGTGCGTTCGATGAAGTCGATGTGGGCCTCGGCCGCTGCCTGGGCGCCCGGACCGTCGCGGGCTTCGATGCGCTCCCAGATGGCGATGTGCTGCGCCAGCAGTTCGCTCGACACCGTGCCTTGCGAGAACAGGTTGGCGATGTTGTCGTGCACGTGGGTGCGCATCATGCTGAACAGGCTGGCCAGCACGTGGCTGAACATGGCGTTGTGGGCGGCATCAGCAATCGCCTGGTGCAGGGCCGTGTCGGCCTTGGACACCGCGTTGAGGTCGCGCGCTGCATGCGCATTTTTCAGGCGCTCCACCACGTCCCCCAGGCGCCTCAGATCGGCCTCGGTGGCGCGTTCGGCGGCCATGCGCGCGGAGTTGCCCTCCAGCAGGCGGCGGAACTCCAGCACGTCGCGCCGCAGCTCGGGGTGGCTGGCCACCATGCTCTGCCAGGGCGTGGAGAAGCTGGCCTCCAGCTGGTCTGACACGTAAGTGCCGCCGCCCTGGCGGCTGGTCAGCAGGCCGCGCGCAGCGAGTTTCTGGATGGCTTCGCGCAAGGACGGGCGCGACACACCGAACTGCTCGGCCAGGGCGCGTTCAGGGGGCAGGGCGTCGCCCGCCTTCAGGCTGCCTTCCAGGATCATGGATTCGATCTGCCGAACGATGGCGTCGGACAGGCGCGGCACGTTCAGGCGTGCGGGCGACTTGGGAGAGGTGTCTGACATGGTGTGATCATGCCATGCCTCAGAAGTGGTCAGACCAGTGAACAATTTTTCTATGAAAAGGGATTTCCCTAGGTTAACGCTGGGTGTGAATCTCTAAAGTCGCGTCCTGTCACGCATGCAATTGGTTTGACCAATTAGCCATGATGGGCGCTCCGAAAATCGGTGTGCATGGTGTGGCTGTTTTCTCCTGCACCCATGACGCCGTCCATCCAAGCATTCCTGGCCGACCTGTCCCGCCACCTCCCGGCGCAGCGGCTGTTGACCGACCCCCTGCGCACGCTTGCCTACGGCACGGACGCCAGCTTCTACCGCCTGGTGCCCCAGGTCGTGGTGCTGGCGCGCAGCGAAGCCGAGGTGGCGACCCTGCTGTTGCTGGCCCATGTGCACCGTGTGCCGATGACGCTGCGCGCTGCCGGCACCAGCCTGTCTGGCCAGGCGGTGAGCGACTCGGTGCTGGTGCTGGTCAACGAGGGTTGGACGAAGCAAGAGGTGCTGGACGAGGGCCTGCGCATCCGCCTGCAACCGGGCGTCATCGGCCAGCACGCGAACGACACGTTGCGCCCCTACGGTCGCAAGATCGGGCCGGACCCGGCCTCCATCGCGACGGCCCGCATCGGCGGCATGGCGGCCAACAACAGCTCGGGCATGTGCTGTGGCACGGCCCAGAACAGTTACCACACGCTGTCTGACCTGCGGGTGATGCTGGCCGACGGCACGGTGCTCGACACCAGCGAGCCCGACAGCGTCGAGGCCTTCCGCACCAGCCATGCCGGCCTGCTGGACGGCCTGCAGGCCCTGTCGCAGCGCGTGCACGACAACGCGGACCTGCTGGCCCGCATCCGCCACAAGTACCGCCTCAAGAACACGACCGGCTACGGCATCAACGCGCTGGTGGATTTCGACGATCCGCTGGACATGTTGGTGCACCTGATGATTGGCTCGGAAGGCACGCTGGGCTTCATCGCCGGCATCACCTACGACACCGTGCCCGACCTGGCGCACAAGGCCTCGGCGCTGGTGCTGTTCGACACGCTGGACGCCTGCTGCCGCGCCGTCACGGCGCTCAAGGCGCAGGGCCGGGTGGCGGCGGTGGAGCTGGTGGACCGCCGCAGCATCGCTGCCGTGCAGGGCAAGCCGGGCATGCCGGACTTCATGTACGGCGTGCTGCCGGGGGATGCGGCCGCGCTGCTCATCGAGGTGCAGGCGGGTGACGCCGCACAGCTGCGCGAGCACGCCGACGCGGTGGACGCCCTGGTGCGGTCCTGCGAGCCGGCGGCCCACAGCGGCTTTGCCACCGACCCCAAGGTCTGCGACACCTACTGGGCGCTGCGCAAGGGCCTGTTCCCGGCCGTGGGTGCCGTGCGGCCGGTGGGCAGCACCTGCGTGATCGAGGACGTGGCCTTCCCTGTCGAGCGCCTGGCCGAGGGCGTGCGCGGCCTGACCGAGCTGTTCGATCGCTTCCATTACGACGAGGCCCTGGTGTTCGGCCATGCGCTGGACGGCAACCTGCACTTTGTGTTCACGCCGGCCTTTGACAGCGATGCCGAGGTCCGCCGCTACAGCGACTTCATGGACGCTGTCAGCCAGCTGGTGGCGGTGGACTTCGGCGGCTCGCTCAAGGCCGAGCACGGCACAGGCCGCAACGTGGCGCCCTACGTGGCGCTGGAGTGGGGCGACGATGGCTACGCGCTGATGCGCGACATCAAGCGCCTGTTCGACCCGGCCGGACTGCTCAACCCGGACGTCATCATCAGCGCGCAGTCGGACATCCACCTGCGTCACCTCAAGCGCCTGCCCGCGGCCGACCCCCTCGTGGACACCTGCATCGAATGCGGTTTCTGCGAGCCGGCCTGCCCGTCCAATGGCCTGTCGCTGACGCCGCGCCAGCGCATCGTGCTGTGGCGCCGCATCCAGCAACTGCGCCGGGAGCCCACCCCCAGCCGCCAGGAAGTCCAGCTGCTGGCCGAGCTGGAGGCCGAGTACGGCTGGGCGGGCATCGACACCTGCGCGGCCACCGGCATGTGCGCCACGCGCTGCCCGGTCGGCATCAACACGGGCGCCTTGATGAAGCAGCTCAAAGGCCCCAGCGAACGCGAGGCCACGGCCGATCGCATCGAGCGCCACATGGGCGCCGTGATCGGCACTGCCCGCACCGGCCTGGGCGCCTTGCAACTGGCCAAACGGATGATCGGTTCACGCTCGACCCACCGGCTCAACGAGATGGCTCACAAGGTCATCCCCGTTGTGCCGGTGGTGCCTGCTGCCACACCGGGGCCGGCGGCCGCGCTGCCATCCCTGCCGACGCGCGCTGCTGCAACTGCTGTGGGCCAGCTCAACGAGGTCGTGTACTTCGTCAGCTGCGTCAACCGCTGCTTCGCCGAAAGCCCGCAGGGCGGCGACAACCTGGCGCAGCACACCTTCAGCCTGTTCGCCAAGGCGGGCCTCACGCCGGTGTACCCGCCGAACCTGTCCAGCCTGTGCTGTGGCCAGCCCTTCGATTCGGTCAATGCCTCGGGTGCGGCCGACAGCGCCTTGCAACGCACCAACGCGGCCCTGCTGCAAGCCAGCCGCGATGGCGCCTTGCCCGTTTACCTGGACAACGCGCCATGCTCCCTGCGCCTGATCGAGGCGCAGAAGGCCGGTCAGCTCGATGCCCGCTTGAAGCTGTTCGATGCCACGCGCTTCCTCGCGGAACGTGTGCTGCCGCGTCTGAAAGTGATCAAGCAACTCGCGCGGCTGGCCGTGCACGTGCCGTGCGCGACAGCCAAGGCCGGGCAGCGCGGCGACCTGCTCGCGCTGGCGCGGGCCTGTGCCATCGAACTCCATGTGCCCGACATCGCCTGCTGCGGCTTTGCGGGCAGCAAGGGCTTCACCGTGCCAGCGCTGAACGCCAATGGTCTGCGCCACCTGCGAGAGGCCCTGCCACAGGGCTGTGACGGCGGGGTCTCGACCAGCCGCACCTGCCAGATCGGCCTGAGCACGCACAGCGGCCTGCACTACGCGAGCATCGAGGCCTTGCTCGATGACTGCACGGTGGCCCGTTCTCCCCATGCCATCCGCCGCGCCGGCCTCGCCGAGGCAGCGCCATCCAACCTGCAAGAGGCCCGTTGAGGCCACGCCCGGAGACACCGACATGCAACCCTGGATCCAGAACTACACACCCCTGGGCAGCCTCTGGCTGTCCTCGCTGGCGGCCGTGCTGCCGGTGGTGTTCTTCTTCATGGCCTTGGCCGTGTGGCGCATGAAAGGCCACGTGGCTGGCACCTGCACGGTGGCCATCGCGCTGGCCGTGGCCATCTTCGCCTACGGCATGCCGGCCGACATGGCCTTTGCGGCCGCAGGCTACGGTTTCGTCTACGGCCTGTGGCCGATTGCCTGGATCATCGTGACCGCGGTGTTCCTCTACAAGATCACCGTCAAGACGGGGCAGTTCGACGTCATCCGCGCCTCGGTGCTGTCCATCACCGACGACCAGCGCCTGCAGATGCTGCTGGTGGGCTTCGCTTTCGGCGCTTTCCTGGAAGGCGCGGCGGGCTTCGGTGCGCCGGTGGCCATCACGGCCGCGCTGCTCGTGGGCCTGGGCTTCAACCCGCTGTACGCCGCCGGCCTGTGCCTGATCGCGAACACGGCACCGGTGGCTTTCGGCGCCATGGGCATCCCCATCCTGGTGGCGGGCAAGGTCACGGGCATCGACCCCATGGCCATCGGCCAGATGACGGGGCGCCAGCTGCCGCTGCTGTCGATGATCGTGCCGTTCTGGCTGGTGGCGATGATGGACGGCGTCAAGGGCATCCGCGACACCTGGCCCGCCATCCTCGTGGCCGGTGGCAGCTTTGCCGTCACGCAGTTCTTCACGGCCAACTACGTCGGCCCCGAGCTGCCCGACATCACCTCCGCCCTGGTCAGCCTGGTCTGCCTGACGCTGTTCCTGAAGCACTGGAAGCCGAAGGCGAGCTTCCGTTTTGCCTCCGCGGCCGATGGCGTCAGTGCTGCGGGCGTTGCGGGCGCTGCGGGCGTTACGCGGGGCTCGTCCTCCACCGCGCCTGCGCAGCGCGCGCTGGGCCACACCGCCGGACAGGTGTTCAAGGCCTGGTCGCCGTTCATCATCCTGACCGTGGTGGTCACCCTGTGGTCCATCAAGCCGTTCAAGGCGCTGTTCGACAAGGGCGGTGTGCTGGCCAGCTGGGTGTTCAAGTTCGAGGTGCCGCACCTGCACAACCTGGTCATCAAGTCGGCGCCCATCGTGGCCGCGGCCAAGCCTTACGAGGCCATCTACAAGCTGGACCTCTTTTCTGCAACGGGCACGGCCATCCTGATCTCGGCCCTGCTGACGGCCCTGGTGCTGCGCTTCAAGCCCGCCGACTGCCTGGCCACGTTCGCCGAGACGCTGAACGAGCTCAAGCGCCCCATCCTGTCGATCGGCATGGTGCTGGCCTTCGCCTTCGTGGCGAACTACTCGGGGCTCTCCAGCACGCTGGCCCTGGTGCTGGCCGGCACGGGCATGGCCTTCCCCTTCTTCTCGCCCTTCCTGGGCTGGCTGGGGGTGTTCCTGACGGGTTCTGACACCTCGTCGAACGCGCTGTTCTGCTCGCTGCAGGCCACGACCGCGCACCAGATCGGTGTGTCCGACACGCTGCTGGTCGCGGCCAACACCACGGGCGGTGTGACGGGCAAGATGATCTCGCCGCAGTCGATCGCCGTGGCCTGTGCCGCGGTCGGCCTGGTGGGCAAAGAGTCGGACCTGTTCCGCTTCACGCTCAAGCACAGCCTGCTGTTCGCGGCCATGGTCGGTGTGATCACCTTCGTGCAGGCCTACTGGCTGACCTGGATGATTCCCTGATGGCGCACAGCCCCGTGGCCTCAAGCCCGGGGCTGTGTGCTTTGGCCCGGTGCTAGGCCGGGCCTTTGGCGATGCTCAGAGCTTGCCGGCTTCGCGCAGCAGGCGGTCGTGGCGCTCGGTGTCTTCCTTGACGTGCTTGAGCACGTACCAGACGAAATAGCCCAGGCCGGCCAGCATGGCCGCGATGCTCACGCCGCTGAGAAGGCCGTAATCGGTGGTGAAAAAGTCAATCCAGGCTTGCATGTCGGGCTCCTCTTGCGTGGGTTCTGCCGTGGGTTCGGCCCAGTCTTGCCTGGGCCACACCGCCATCTGACGCCGATTTGCCCTGGCTTGCGCTGATGCAGATCAAACCTGCGGACGCCTGGACCGCGCGAGGCGGCTGCGGTTTGACACGGCACAATCTTCGCCATGCACATGCCCGCCTTCCGTCCTGTCCGCCTGTGGTTCTGCCTGGCCTTGTCCTGCCTGAGTGGCGTGGCCGTGGCGCAGGCCAATGGGGCGGCCGCGGCAGCAGTCACCCACCCGCGCGTCGGCCTGGTGCTGTCGGGCGGTGGCGCACGCGGGCTGGCGCACGTGGGCGTGCTCAAGGTGCTGGAGCGCGAGCGCATCCCGGTGGACGTCATTGCCGGCACCTCCATGGGCGCGATCGTCGGTGGGCTGTACGCCAGCGGGCTGGACGCGGCCGACATCGAACGCGAGGTCGCGCGGCTGGACTGGGGCTCGGTGTTCGCCGTGCGGGTGGACCGCCAGGACCTCTCCCAGCGCCGCAAGGAGCAGGACTTCGAGGTCTCGCCGGTGCTCGAAGTGGGGGTCGGCGGCGATGGCGTGAAGGCACCGCTGGGCGCGGTGTCCAGCCGCTTGCTGGAGTCCCACCTGCGGCGCCTGACCCTGGCGGCCGGCCAGGTCAAGCATTTCGACCAGTTGCCCACGCCCTTCCGCGCCGTGGCCACCGACATGGAAAGCGGCCAGGCCGTGGTGCTGGCCGATGGCGATCTGGCCACCGCGCTGCGCAGCAGCATGTCGGTGCCGGGCGTGTTCGCGCCGCTGGAGGTCGATGGCCGCATCCTGGGCGATGGCGGCCTGGTCAACAACCTGCCCGTCGATGTGGCCCGCAGCATGGGCGCCCAGCGCGTCATCGCCGTCAACATCGGCACACCCTTGTCGCGGCGCGAGACCCTGGGTTCCATCACCGGCGTCACGTCGCAGATGATCAACATCCTGACCGAGCAGAACGTGCAGCTGAGCCTGCGCCTGCTGGGGCCGCAGGACGTGCTGATCGCGCCGCAACTCGATGGCCTGACGGCCGCCGATTTCGACCGCGCCATCGACTTCATGCGCCTGGGCGAGCTGCAGGCCGAAGCCCTGGTGCTGCGCATGCAGGACCTCAAACTCAGCCCCGAGGCCTATGCCGAGTGGCAGGCCCGCCGCAAGCTGCGCGTGCAGCCCAAGCCGGTGCTGGACTTCGTGCGCTTCGCCGGCACCGACATCACCCACCCCGAGACGCGCCCGGACCTGCTGGCCAGCCAGCCCGGCCAGACCTTCAGCGTGGCCAAGGCCGAGCGCGACCTGACCATGCTGGCCGCCTCGGGCGACTACCTGCGCACCGACTACCGCCTGGTCCGCATGGTCAACGGTGAGCAGGGCCTGGTGTTCGACCTGGAAGACAAGCCCTGGGGCCCGAACTACCTGCAGATGGGCCTGGACTTCAGCGCCGACAACCGCGGCCGCAGCGCCTTCAACCTCAAGCTGGCACACAACCGCCACTGGCTGGACGCCTCGGGCGCCGAGTGGCGCAACTTCGTGCGCCTGGGCACCTCGCCGGCGGTGGTCTCCGAGCTGTACCGGCCCATGAACTTCCGCCTGCCCGATGGCCTGGAGGGCTTCGTGGCCGCCTCGGGCTCGGTGCAACGCCGCACGCTGGACTACCACCTCGTGCCCGAGGCCAAGGCCGATGCCGAAGTGGACCGCCACACCGTGGCCTTCCATGGCGATGTGGGCGTGAACTGGCGCGAGCTGGGCGAGATCCGCTTGGGCCTGCAAGACGAACTCTGGCGCGACGACCCGACCCTGGTCAGCAGCAGCTACAGCCTGGCGCGTGCCGCACAGGGCCTCGACGGCGGCCTGCGCAGCGAACGCTGGCACGAGCGCGGCTGGCGCCTGCGCGCCGTGTTCGACCAGCTCGACCACGCCTTCTTCCCGACCAAGGGCTGGCGCCTGGAAAGCCAGTGGATGCAGGGCCGGCGCCTGAGCCGCGGCGATTTTGCCGATGGCCCCATCCGCCGTTTCAACCTGCAGGCGCAGGCCGTGCGCTCGTGGGGTGTGCACACCTTCAGCGCCTTCACGCGGCTGGACCTGTCCGATGGCGTGGCCTCGCAGATCCCGCGCTACGGCTTGGGTGGCTTCCAGCAACTGTCAGGTTTCGCGCCCTTCCAGGTGAGCGGCCAGCAAGTGGCCTTGCTGCGTCTGCGCTACCAGGTGCGCCTGGCGCCGGCGCCACTGACCCGTGGCACTTTCTTCGGCGTGAGCTGGGAGGGTGGCCAGGCCTGGGAGCAGCGCCAGGATTTCGCCAGCGCGCGCAAACGCACCGGCACCAGCCTCTACCTGGGCGCCGACACGGCGGTGGGCCCGGTGTACGGGGCCATCGTGCACAGCCCCGGCGTGGGCGCCACCTTCATGGTGTTCGTCGGGCGGCCCTGAGCCGCGCTGAACCCGTCAGAGACCCGTCAGACCCGGCTGAGCGCCTGGCCCACCGTGGCGCGCAGGTGGTCGAGCACGTGCTGCGCGATCTGCGTGAGCGGCAACACCTCTTGCACGGCACCTGCGGCAATCGCTTCGCGCGGCATGCCGAAGACCACGCAGGTGGCCTCGTTCTGGGCCACGCAGTAGGCGCCGGCGTCCTTCATCTCGCGCATGGCCTTGGCGCCATCCGCGCCCATGCCCGTCAGCATGATGCCGATGGCGTTGGGGCCCACCACGCGCGCGGCCGACTTGAACAGCACCTCCACGCTGGGCTTGTGGCGGTTGACGGGGTCACCGTCCTGCACGCGGGCGATGTAGTTGGCGCCCGAGCGCTCCACGCTCAGGTGCAGGCCACCCGGAGCGATGTAGGCGTGGCCGGGCAGGATGCGCTCACCGTCGGTGGCCTCCTTGACGCTGATCTTGCACAGGCTGTCCAGGCGCGCCGCGTAATTGCGCGTGAAGCCCGGCGGCATGTGCTGGGTGATGACCACGCCGGGCGAGTCCGCTGGCAGCGAGGCCAGTACTTCCTTCGTGGCTTCGGTGCCGCCCGTGGAAGCCCCGATGAAGATGATTTTTTCGGTGGACAGCCGACCCAGGCCGGGCGACGTGGTCGCGGGTTTGGTCGCTGCCGGGGTCGCCGTGGCGCCGCTGCTGCGCACGGAGGTGGGGGGCGCGCCTGCTGCACCGGCGGGCGCAGGCGCAGCCGCGGGCAGGTGCAACCGGTTGATGCGGGCCTTGGCCGCGATGCGCACCTTGTCGGTGATGTCATCGGCCAACTGGCGCAGGCCATCGGCCACACCGATCTTGGGCTTGGCCACGAAATCCACCGCGCCCAGCTCCAGGGCCTTGAGCGTGACCTCGGCGCCGCGCTCGGTCAGCGTGGACACCATCACCACCGGCATCGGGCGCAGGCGCATCAGCTTGGACAGGAAATCGATGCCGTCCATGCGCGGCATCTCCACGTCCAGCGTGATGACGTCGGGGTTGAGGTTGCGGATCATCTCGCGCGCCACGAAGGGGTCGGCGGCCGTGCCGATGCACGTCATGTCGGGCTGGCGGTTGATGATCTCGGTGAGCATGCTGCGCACCAGGGCGGAATCGTCCACCACCACCACTGTGATTTTGCTCATGTCCTTGTCTCCGGGTCAGAACAGGTCGATCGAGCCACCGCTGGACGCCACCGGCACCACCTTCTGGGCGGCCGCGCGGTCCTGCTGCACGATCGCATCCGGGTTGCTGGGGGCCAGGCGCTTGACCATGGCTTTGCCGCTGAAGGGCAGGAAGCAGACCTTGCGTGGGTAAATGTCGAGCACATCCTTGGAGACCACCGGAATGCGCTCGGTCTTGAGGTACTCCATCACGAAGGCGGTGTTGCGCTCGCCGACGTTGATGGTGCTCATGCCGCTGATGACGGCGCCGCCACCGAAGACCTTGGCTTCCATGGTCATGCGCGAGGCGCCCATCTTCATCATCTCGTTGATGAGCAACTCCATCGCGTAGGAACCGTAGCGGCCCGAATCGCTGGCACCGCCGCCGTTGTCGGGCAGCATGAAGTGGTTCATGCCACCGACCTTGGCCTGGCGGTCCCACAGGCAGACCGCGATGCACGAGCCCAGCGTCGTCATGATCAGCAGGTCTTCGTCGTAGCAGAAGTACTCGCCGGGCAAGATCTTGACCGCCTCGGACTTGAAGTGCGCGTCGTAGAAAAAGAAAGAGGCTTCACCCGGTTTGGCCACGCGGGCCTTCAGGCGCATCAGCCGGTCGGTGCGGTTGAGTTGCAGGCCCATGGGCGGGGGCGATCCGGGGGGCGGTGTGCCTGCGCGGGGGGCGCCCAGCGGTGCGGTGCTGATCATCTGGTTTTCCTTGCTGGCTGCGCGGGTCAGACCCGGTCATAGACCGTCTTGCCCTGCAGGAGGAAGAGGTCGCGCGATTCGGTGAAGTTCTCGGAATGGCCCACGAACAGCTTGCCGCCGGGCTTCATCACGCCATGGATGCGCTCCAGCACCTTGCGCTGGGTCGGGGCATCGAAATAGATCATCACGTTGCGGCAGAAGACGATGTCGAAAGCCTCGCCGAGCTGCCAGCTGGTCTGCATCAGGTTGAAGGGCTTGAACTCGACGAAGCGCGCCAGCTCCGGCTTGATGCGGATGCTGCCCTCGTTGGTGCCCTTGCCCTTGAGGAAGTAGCTGCGCAGGCGCTGCGGCGACAGGCCGCGCGCGTTGGCGTCATAGACGCCGCGCGAGGCGGTGGTCAGCACGTTGGTGTCGATGTCGCTGCACAGGATCTTGACCGGGGCATGCAGGCCGAGGTTCTCGGCCACGGTGATGGCCAGCGAGTAGGGTTCCTCGCCCGTCGAAGCGGCGCAACACCAGATCCGCGTGGGCTTGCTGCCACGCGCCTTCAGCCACTCGGCCAGGGTGTGGAAGTGGTGCTCTTCGCGGAAGAAGGAGGTCAGGTTGGTCGTCAGGCAATTGACGAACTCCTGCCACTCCTGCTGGTTCTGGTGGGCGCCGCTGCTCTCCAGCCACTGCAGGTAGCTTTCGAAAGATTGGTGTCCCGTGTCGCGCAGGCGGCGCGACAGGCGGCTGTACACCATGGCCTGCTTGCCTTCGTGCAAGCTGATGCCGGCGCGCTCATAGATGAGCGTGCGCACCCGAGCGAAGTCGCGCGCATGGAAGGTGAACTCACGGTCAACCGTGAGGTTCGAAGCGTCGTGGACTGGGTTCATCGGCTCGGGCGTCGTTGGCGGCAGGTGGAGGGACTCTCGTCATGGGATATCGGAAGGTGGCCGGCAGAGCTTGAGCTTCTGACCCACTCCCGGCAGGTTGCCTGCCATGGCCCCTGCGCCTAGCCCGCAAGATCGGGCGCATTCCCGGGCTTATTCCACAGCTGCGGTGGCGGGTGGCTGTTAGACTTGAAGCGTTGAAGTACACCCTTGTGGAGCCCATCATCGCCTTGATCGACTTCGCGTCACAGCCACCTGCCGATCGCCCTGCTGACGGCACCTTGGCCTGCGCGGACGCTGACCGCGGTGATGCGCAGTCACCCGCTGCCACGCCCCATGGCTTGCGCCTGGATGCCGCCATGAGCCTGCTGTTGCAAGCTGGCTGGACGGCACCGGACGGTGCGCTGCAGGGCACCTCGTCGTGGCTGCAGGCCGTGGTCGATGGCCTGTGCGAGCTCTCCAGCCGGGATGCCCTCACGGGCCTGAACAACCGCCGCCAGTTCGAGTCCGCCATCGCCCGCGAGGTCGACCGCGTGGCCCGCATCGGCGAGCCAGCCCTGCTGCTGCTGGCCGACATCGACCACTTCAAGAAGGTCAACGACACCCACGGCCATGCCGCCGGTGACGTGGTCATCCGCTCGGTGGCCGAGTGCCTGCAAGACTGCGTGCGTCCCATGGACCTGGTGGCGCGCGTGGGTGGCGAAGAGTTCGCCATCATCTTGCCCAATTGCCCGCCCGCTTTCGGCCAGGCCGTCTCCGAGCGCATCCGCCAGAAGGTGGCCGCCAAGACGGCCGCCATCGTCGGCGGTCATCCCCTGCACGTGACGGTGAGCATCGGTGGGGCGTTCGCGCCACCCTGGGTGCGTTCTTCGGCGGCCTTGTGGTCGGAGCGCGCCGACCAGCAGCTCTACCGGGCCAAATCCGAAGGCCGCAACCGCACCTGCCTCGACATGCCGCCGCTGACCGTGGTGAGCGCCGAGGAAAAAGGCCTGTTGTTTGCAGGACTCACGCAATCTGACCTCACTGAACCCTCAGGTAGTGGGGACCCCATGCCGAAAACAACGGAATGATGGAGTCCATGACCGCCCCCGCCCCCCAAGCCCCGACCACGACGACCCGAGTTGCCCGCACGGTGGCCATCACCAGCGGCAAAGGTGGCGTGGGCAAGACCTTCTTCAGCGCCAACCTGGCCGCGGCATTGACGCGCCAGGGCATGAAGGTGCTGGTGCTGGACGCCGACCTCGGTCTGGCCAACCTGGACGTGGTGCTCAACCTCTATCCCAAGATCACGCTGCACGATGTGTTCACGGGCAAGGCCGAGCTGGAAGAGGCCATCCTGCCCGCACCGGGTGGTTTCTCGGTGCTGCTGGCCGGTTCCGGCCTGGTGGAGTATTCCCGCCTGACACCCGAGGTGCGTGACCAGCTCAGCACCATCTTCGAGGCGGTCAAGCCGCGTTTTGACGTCATCCTCATCGACACGGGTGCGGGCATCTCGGACGTGGTGCTGTACGCGGTGTCGATGGCGCAAGAGGTCATCGTCGTGGCCACGCCCGAGCCCACTTCCATGACCGATGCCTACGCCACCATCAAGGTGCTGGCCTCGCAGCAATCGCGGGAGCAGCTGAACCTGGTGGTCAACCAGGTCACCCGCCAAGGCGACGGCCGCGCCATCTGCAACCAGTTGCAGCAGGTGGTCGAGCGCTTTGTGCAAGGTGCCAATGGCAGCTTCCCGAAGCTGTACTTCCTGGGCGACATCCCGCTGGACCCGAGCGTGCGCGACGCCGTGCAAAAACGCCAGCTCCTGCTGGAGCTCCACCCCGGCAGCGCCGCTGCGCAGGGCGTGGTGCAGGTGGCCACGCGCCTCCACGCCCGCGGCTGACCGTGGCTGAAGAGGCAACGCCAGGGCCGGGCACGGCCACCACGGCCTATGAGTGGCTGGGCGGTGAGGCGCGCGTGCGTGCCCTGGTCGATCGTTTCTACGACCTGATGGACCTGGAGCCGGGCTACGCCGATTTGCGCGAAGTCCATGGCGACACCTTGGACAGCGCCCGCGACAAGCTGTTCTGGTTCCTCAGCGGCTGGCTGGGCGGCCCCGACCTCTACATCGAGCGCTTTGGTCACCCGCGCCTGCGCGCCCGCCACATGCCGTTCCGCATCGGCATCCGTGAGCGCGACCAGTGGCTGGCCTGCATGGCCCAGGCCATGCGCGACGTGGCGGTGGACCCCGAGTTGGCCGCGCGCCTGGAAACGTCCTTCGCCCAAACGGCAGACTGGATGCGCAACCAGGGCGTTTGAACCCCGCGGCGCCAGCTGCCCCAGCCCCTCAGGACGAGGTGTTGCCGGTGCTCGACTGCAAGAGCACGACCAGCGCGCCATTGCCACCTTCATCGGCCCGGGCCTGCACAAAGGCGAGCACGCGCTCGCTCTGCACCAGCCAGCGCTTGGCCTTGTCTTTCAGCACGGGTTGCTTGCCCGGTGAGCCCAGGCCCTTGCCGTGCACCACGCGCACGCAGCGCCACCCCTTGAGGGCCGCTTCGCGCAGGAACTGGGCCAGGCGCTCGCGGGCCTCGTCGGTGCGCATGCCGTGCATGTCGAGCTCGCCTTGCAAGGCCCAGACGCCGCGGCGCAGCTTGCGCACCACGTCCACGCCCAGTTCGGGGCGGCGCCAGGAGAGGGTGTCGTCGGTGTCGAGCAGGCTTTCGACGTCGAATTCGTCGGACAGCGAAGATTTCAGCACGGCCTGTTCGTCGGCCTGGCGGCTGGCGGGCACGGGCTGGGGGCGCGGTGTTTGCGGCACCACGCGGTCGGATGAGGGCAAGCCGTTGACTTGGCCCACCGTGCGGCGGAAGAGGGCTGCGTCCACCTCGTGGGCGCGTTGGGCCGCCTCCCGCTTGGCACGCGCCAGGCGCTCTTGCTCAGCGCGCGCAGCCGCTTCCTTGGCGGCATGGCCCAGGGCACGCTTGAGGTCGGCGAAGTCGCTCAGCGTGGTGTTGGGCGAGGGCTTGGCGGCGGGCTTGGTGTTGCGGCTCACAGGGCCCTAGCCTACAACAACTCTGTGTCCTTGCCGGGCAGGGCCTGGCCGCGCATGGCGAACAGGGTGCCATCAGATCAGGCCGCGCTCGGCGAAGGACAGCGCCCCACCGTGGCTCACCACGACGTGGTCGAGCACGCGGATGTCCACCATCTGCAGGCTGGACTTGAGCGTTTGCGTGAGCAGCTCGTCGGCGCGCGAGGGCTCCAGCACGCCCGACGGGTGGTTGTGCGACAGGATGACGGCGGCGGCGTTGAGCGCCAGCGCGCGCTTGAGCACCTCGCGCGGGTAGACGCTGGTTTGCGTCAACGTGCCGCGGAAGAGTTCTTCGCAGGCGATCAGCCGCTGCTGCGCGTCCAGGAAGAGCACCGCGAAGACCTCGTGCGGCAGCCGCCCCAGGCGCATCTGCAGGTAATCCTTCACCAGCTGTGGCGAGCCGAACACGGGCTGGGCGCTCAGGCTGCCCGAGAGGCCGCGCCGCGCCATCTCCATCACGGCCATCAGCTCGGCGCGCTTGGCCGGCCCCAGCCCCTTGATGCCCTTGAGCTGGGCCCCGGTGGCGCTCAGCAGCCCACCCAAGCCGCCAAGCTGCTGCAACAGGCTTTCGGCGAGTTTCAGCACGCCTTGGCCCTGCAGGCCGGTGCGCAGCAGCAGGGCCAGCAATTCGGCGTCGGCCAGGGCGGCGGGGCCCATGGCGAGCAGCTTTTCGCGGGGCCGCAAGGCGGCTGGGAGGTCTTTCATGGCGGGTTTGCGTCGAAGCGTCGTTCTCAAACCTAAAATTGTGCTTTTCCAGCCTCTGCAAGCCCATCCTTCTAAAGGGTGTGTTGACACCATGACCATTTCCGCGCCCACCGTTGTTCCCGGCTCCTTCCTGACGCTGCATTACCGGCTGGCCGGCCCGGACGGCGACGACCTGGTCAACACCTTCACCGACAAGCCGGCCACGCTGTCCATCGGCTCGGGCGAGTTGTCGCCGGCCATCGAGGCCCGCCTGATCGGCCTGAGCGAAGGCACCCGCACCACGCTGCAGCTGGAGCCCGGCGAGGCCTTCGGCCCGCGCAACCCGGAGATGGTCCAGCGCGTGGCCATGAGCCTGCTGCGCGAACTGGGCGACATGGACGAAACCTGGCGCGTGGGCGACGTGGTGCAGTTCCCCACGCCCGACGGCAGCGGCAGCTTCGCCGGTGTGGTGCGCGAGGTGGACGCTGGCGGCCAGTGGGCCGAGTTCGATTTCAACCACCCGCTCGCCGGCCAGCCCGTCACCTTCGAGGTGCAGCTGATCGGTGTGCTGTGACCCTGGACACCCGCCCTGCCATGAGCAACCCTGCCTCCCACCGCGTTGACGACGTCCTGCTGGCCGAGCCGCGCGGCTTTTGCGCCGGCGTGGACCGCGCCATCGAGATCGTCGAGCGGGCGCTGGCGCAGTTCGGCGCACCCATCTACGTGCGCCACGAGATCGTGCACAACACCTACGTGGTCAACGACCTCAAGGCCAAGGGCGCCATCTTCATCGAAGACCTCGCCGAGGTGCCGCCCGGTGCCACGCTGATCTTCAGCGCCCATGGCGTCAGCCAGGAGGTGCGCCGCGAGGCCGATGCGCGCGGCTTCAGCGTGTTCGATGCCACCTGCCCGCTGGTCACCAAGGTGCACGTGGAGGTCGCCAAGCTGCGCCGCGAGGGCTACGAGTTCTTGATGATCGGGCACAAGGGCCACCCCGAGGTCGAAGGCACGATGGGCCAGCTGCACGATGGCATCTACCTCGTCGAAGACGAAGCCGATGTCGCGCGCGTGCAGGTCAGCGACCCGAGCAAGCTGGCCGTGGTCACGCAGACCACGCTGTCGGTGGACGATGCCGCCGCCATCCTCGAAGCCATCAAGGTGCGCTTCCCGCAGGTGCGCGAGCCCAAGCAACAGGACATCTGCTACGCCACGCAGAACCGCCAGGACGCCGTCAAGATCATGGCCCCGCAGGTGGACGTGGTCATCGTGGTGGGCAGCCCGACCAGCTCCAACAGCAACCGCCTGCGCGAGCTGGCCGAGCGCCTGGGCACGCCGGCCTACATGGTCGACTGCCCGGAAGACCTGCACGAGGCCTGGTTCGATGGCCGCCCGCGCGTGGGCCTGACCGCGGGCGCCTCCGCCCCCGACGTGCTGGTGCAGCAGGTCATTGCCCGCCTGCGCGCACTGGGCGCCGTGGCCGTGCGCCGCATGCAGGGCGTCGAAGAGCACGTGCGCTTCCCGCTGCCCAAGGGCCTGGGCGGCACCGGGCTCGACCGCCCTTTGCCCACCGAGCGGTCCGAAGGCTGATCCCCGCACCGACCTGATCCAACCCCATTTCACAGACCCCACCATGCTCGACATCGCCCTGCTGCGCAAAGACCTCGACAACGTCCTCGCCCGACTGAACAAGCGCAAGAGCCCCCAGCCCTTCCTGGACGAGGCGCGCTTCCGTGAACTCGAAGGCGAGCGCAAGACCCTCCAGAGCCGCACCGAAGAGCTGCAATCGCAGCGCAACAGCCTGTCCAAGCAGATCGGCGGGCTCAAGGGCCGGGCCGCCAAGGGCGAAGACACCGCGGCCGAGGTCGAAGCCGTGATGGCCCAGGTGGCTGGCATCGCCGATGAACTCAAGGCCAGCGCCGACCGCCTGGACGTGCTGCAGACCGAGCTCTCGGCCATGCTGCTGTCGGTGCCCAACCTGCCGCAAGACGAGGTGCCCGTGGGCGCCGACGAATCGGGCAATGTGGAGGTGCGCCGCTGGGGTACGCCCGGCACCTATGCTTTCGAGCCGAAGGACCACGTGGACCTGGGTGGCCCACTGGGCCTGGACTTCGAGGTCGGCGCCAAGCTCTCGGGCGCGCGCTTCACCTTCATGAAGGGCACCATCGCCCGCCTGCACCGCGCCCTGGCGTCCTTCATGCTCGACGTGCAGACGCAGGAACATGGCTACACCGAGTGCTACACGCCCTACCTGGTGAAGGCGCCGGCGCTGCAAGGCACCGGCCAGCTGCCCAAGTTCGAGCAAGACCTCTTCCACGTCACCTCGGGCGATGGCGACGAGGCCGACAGCAAGTGGTACCTCATCCCCACCAGCGAGGTCACGCTGACCAACACCGTGGCCGACACCATCGTGCCCACCGAGCAGTTGCCCATCAAGCTGACCGGCCACACGCCGTGCTTCCGCTCCGAGGCGGGCAGTGCCGGCCGCGATGTGCGCGGACTGATCCGCCAACACCAGTTCGACAAGGTCGAGATGGTGCAGATCACCGCGCCCGAACAGAGCAACGCCGCGCTGGAAGAGATGGTCGGCCACGCCGAAGCCGTGCTGCAGAAGCTGGAGCTGCCCTACCGTGTGGTGGCCCTGTGCACGGGCGACATGGGCTTTGGCGCTGCGCGCACCTATGACCTGGAGGTGTGGCTGCCCGCGCAGAACACCTACCGCGAGATCAGCTCCGTCTCGAACTGCGAGGCCTTCCAGGCCCGCCGCATGCAGGCGCGTTTCAAGAACGCCCAAGGCAAAAACGAGTTCGTGCACACCCTCAACGGCTCCGGCCTGGCCGTGGGCCGCGCCCTGGTGGCCGTGCTGGAGAACCACCAGCAGGCCGATGGCAGCATCCGCGTGCCGGCAGCGCTGCGCCCCTACCTGGGCGGTGCCGAGGTGCTGAGCGCCTGAGTTTGATGGCCAAGCCGTGTGGTGGGCCCGAAAAGGCCTGCTATACTGCTTGGCTTTCCGGGACGCAGATTTGCGCTTCGGACGCCGAGAGACCCCGGCGAGCCCCGTTTCCAGGAGAGGTGGCAGAGTGGTCGAATGTACCTGACTCGAAATCAGGCGTACCGCAAGGTACCGTGGGTTCGAATCCCACCCTCTCCGCCAATGCAAAACCCCAAGTGATTGATTCGCTTGGGGTTTTTTGCTTTTTGGGGTGTCGCTCTGTCTTCAGGGCTGACTACACTGCAGTCTCCTGGGCCTTGGGGCCCGGTTCCAGGAGTCCTGAGCGTGCAACCCGCTGACATGGTGGCGCTGGCGCAGTCGCGCTGGCCTCACATCGAGATCCATTGTCCGCCTGCGGACGAGGCCGTCGCACGGCTGGCCGATGACATCGCCGCGCGTTTGCGCGAGGCCATCGAGGCCCGTGGCCAGGCGCTGCTGTGCGTGTCGGGTGGCAAGTCGCCGGTGGCCTTGTTCGAGGCCTTGCGGGCCTTGCCGCTGGCGTGGCCGCAACTCACGGTCACCCTGGTCGATGAGCGCTGCGTGCCGCCCGAGCACCCCGGCAGCAACGCCCGCCTGGTGCGCGCGCACCTGCTGCAAGGGGCCGCGACGCAGGCCCGCTTCGTGCCCTGGATCGACGCGCCGACCCCCTTGCTGGCAGATGCCGCCGCCAAGGCCAATGTGCTGATGGCGGCTTTGCCCGTGCCCGACGTGCTGGTGCTGGGCATGGGCACCGATGGCCACACGGCCTCGCTGTTCCCGCATTCGCCCGACCTGGCCCGTGCGCTCGACCTGGCCACGCCCGAGCGCGTGTGCGCCCTGCGCCTGCCCGAGCCACCGCCGCAGCCCCAGCACCCCCGCCTGACGCTGACGCTGGCGCAGATCCTGCGCGCGCGCCGCCTCGTGCTGCCCGTGCAGGGCGCCGACAAGCTGGCCGTGCTGGGCCAGGCTGCGCGTGACCTCAGCCCGCCTGGCGTGGACGCGCTGCCGATCTCCCACATCCTCCACCAGACCACCACGCCGGTGAGCCTGTGGTTGCCCCTTTGAGGTGCCCATGATCCCCCCAACCGTCCCCCTGCACCCGGAACTGCTGCGCATCACCGAGCGCATCCGCCAGCGCAGCGCCACCACCCGCCAGGCCTACCTGGCCATGGTCGACAGCGCGCGCCGCCCCGGCGCCTACCGCGCCGGCATGGGCTGCGCCAACATGGCCCACGCCTTCGCGGCCATGCCCGCGTCCGACAAGCTGGTGCTCAACCAGGAGCGCCAGCCCAACCTGGGCGTGGTCACGGCCTACAACGACATGCTCTCGGCCCACCAGCCCTACGAGCACTACCCCGAGCGCATCCGCGCCGCAGCCCGCGCGCTCGGCGCCACGGCCCAGGTCGCCGGCGGCGTGCCCGCCATGTGCGACGGCATCACCCAGGGCGAAGACGGCATGGAGCTGTCGCTGTTCTCGCGCGATGTCATCGCCCTGGCCACGGCGGTGGCGCTGTCGCACAACGTGTTCGATGCGGCCCTGTGCCTGGGCGTGTGCGACAAGATCGTGCCCGGCCTCTTCATGGGCGCGCTGCAGTTCGGTCACCTGCCGGTGATCTTCGTGCCCGCCGGGCCCATGACCTCGGGCCTGTCGAACGACGCCAAGGCCAAGGTGCGCCAGGAGTACGCGCAGGGCAAGGTGGGCCGCGAGGCGCTGCTGGCCTCCGAGCAGGCGGCCTACCACGGCGCCGGCACTTGCACCTTCTATGGCACGGCCAACTCCAACCAGATGCTCATGGAGATCATGGGCCTGCACCTGCCAGGCTCTTCTTTCGTGAACCCGGGCACGCCCTTGCGCGATGCCCTCACCGATGCGGCCGTTCAGCGGGCCGTGGCCATGGGCCAGCCCGGGCAGAAGCACAGCGGCATGGGGCATTGGGTGAACGAGCAGGTCATCGTCAACGGCCTGGTCGGCCTGCTGGCCACGGGCGGCTCGACCAACCACACCCTGCACCTGGTCGCCATGGCGCGTGCCGCCGGCATCCTCATCGACTGGGATGATTTCGCCGAGCTTTCGGCCTGCGTGCCGCTGCTGGCCCGCGTCTATCCCAACGGCCAGGCCGACGTGAACCACTTCCACGCCGCCGGTGGCATGGGCTTCCTGATGCGCGAGCTGCTCGATGCCGGCCTGCTGCACGAGGACGTGGACACGATCCTGGGGCCCGGCCTGCGCGCCTGGACCCGCGAGCCCTGGCTGGACGGTAGCCGCCTTGCCTGGCGCGATGTGCCTGCGGTGTCGGCCGACCTCGACGTGCTGCGCCCCGCGGCCCAGCCTTTCAGCGCCGATGGCGGCTTGCGCCTGCTCCAGGGCAACCTGGGCCGCGCGGTGGTGAAGGTCTCGGCCGTCAAGCCTGCCCACCGCGTGGTGCGCGCGCCGGCGCTGGTCTTCACCGACCAGAAGCAGCTGGACGTGCGCTTCAAGGCCGGCGAGCTGGAGCGCGATTTCATCGCCGTCGTGCGCGAGCAGGGGCCGCGCGCCAATGGCATGCCCGAGCTGCACAAACTCACGCCCGTGCTCGGCGTGCTGCAGGATCGCGGCTTCCATGTGGCGCTGCTCACCGACGGCCGCATGTCGGGGGCTTCGGGCAAGGTGCCGGCGGCCATCCACCTCAGCCCCGAGGCGCTGGACGGCGGCCCCATCGCCCGCATCGAGGAGGGCGACATGGTCACGCTCAACTGCGACACGGGCGAGCTGCGCCTGGAGGTGGACGACGCCACCCTGGCCGCGCGCACGCCATGCCTGTCGGCATCAGCTTCTGACGGGCAACCAGGCTGGCTGCACCATGGCCGCCAGGTCTTCGCGCTGTTCCGCCAGAACGCCGCACCGGCAGAGCAGGGCGCTTCGCCGCTGTGGCCTGCGCGGCACTGAGCCCGATCCCTTGCCATTTTCCGGAGCCTCCCGATGTCCGCCCATCCCACCCTGACCCCGCCAGCCTTCACCTCCCGCGTGGTGCCGGTCATCGTCGTCACCGACGTGGCCCAGGCCGTGCCGCTGGCGCAAGCCCTGCTGGCCGGTGGCGTCGATGTCATGGAGATCACGCTGCGCCACGCGGCCGGCCTGCCCGCCATCGAGGCCGTGGCCCGCGCCGTGCCGCAGATGCACGTCGGTGCTGGCACCGTGACCCGCGCCGACGAGGTGCGCCTCGTGAAAGACGCGGGCGCCAGCTTCGCCTTGTCGCCCGGCATGACCGATGCGCTCGTGCAGGCCGCCTTCGACGCCGAGCTGCCCTTCATGCCCGGCGTGATGACGCCCGGCGAGGTCATGCGCGCCCGCGACCACGGCTTCCGCTTCGTCAAGCTCTTCCCCGCCGAACAGGCCGGTGGCCTGGGGATGCTCAAGGCGCTGGGTGGCCCGCTGGGCGACATGCGCTTCTGCCCCACGGGCGGCGTGTCGGTGGACAACATGGGCGCCTTCCTGCGCCTGCCCAACGTGGCCATGGTCGGCGGTTCTTGGTTGACGCCCGTGGCCTTGCTGGAAGCGGGCCGTTGGGACGAGGTCACGCGCCTGGCGCGCGCGGCGACGCAAGCCGCCCTTTACACTTGATCGTGGCGGCACCCGCACCGGTGCCGCCTGGGTTCTCCCCTCGATTTCACCCTTGGTCTCAACCCTGGGCCGCAGCCTCCACCCGAGGCGATGGCCTGCAGCTTCTCGCCGGTGATCCCGGTGACTTCCGCACATGACCGTTCACAGCACGACCGCGTCCCGCAAGACCGCGTCCCAAAAGGCCGTAAGCCGCTCGGCCGCAACCCGCTCGGCCGCCTCCCGCCAACCCGACACCGAAGCCCCGCTCGTCGAAGACATCCGCTTCCTGGGCACCCTGCTGGGCGATGTCATCCGCGAACAGGAAGGCCGCCCCGCTTACGAACTCGTCGAGCAGGTGCGCAAGCTCTCCGTGGCCTTCCGCCGCGATGCCGACCAGGACGCCG
>Ga0209107_10000376_pt1 | contig 26612 bp, 32 predicted proteins | sample LakErihyJuly2011_2_FD_187460 | JGI IMG/M metagenome (GOLD analysis project Ga0209107, IMG submission 187460) | Freshwater microbial communities from dead zone in Lake Erie, Canada - CCB hypolimnion July 2011 (SPAdes) (version 2) | ecosystem: Environmental > Aquatic > Freshwater > Lentic >...
TGCGGCTTTCCACAACATCGATGCTGAAGCTGAATTAACGGCTTTATTATCTGAACAAGTTGCGGCTGAAATCGACCGTGAAATCTTAAGAGATTTACGTAAAGGTGCGGCTTGGACTTTAAGATGGGATTATAACGGATGGAAGAGATTATCTCAAACTACTTCTTATACTCAAAAAGATTGGAACCAAACTTTGATTACTGCAATCAACCAAGTTTCGGCTCAAATCCACAAATCAACGTTAAGAGGTGGAGCTAACTGGATTGTTGTTTCTTCTGAAATTTCAGCTATCTTCGACGATTTAGAATACTTCCACGTATCTAACGCGGCACCAGACCAAGACCAATACAATATGGGTATTGAAAGAGTTGGTACTTTAGCAGGTCGTTACCAAGTTTTCCGTGACCCTTACTTCCCAGCAAACACAGTGTTAATGGGACACAAAGGAACGTCATTGTTAGACACAGGTTACATCTACGCACCGTACGTACCTCTACAATTAACTCCTACAATGTACAATCCATTCAACTTCACACCTATCAAAGGTATTATGACAAGATACGCTAAGAAAATGGTTAATAACCGTTTCTACGGACGTATTCAAGTTGACGGAGTTAGAACATTTGACTTACAAGAGTTAAGATAATCAATACTTTGATTAATACTGAAAAGGGACCCATTGGGTCCCTTTTTTATTTTACAGTAGTTGTGTCAACCGTAACTTTAAATTCGGTTCCTTCAAAAACTTCCTCAAACTTATAACCTGACTCTTTACGAGCAACTCTGTTAGCGTGTCTAAACGCTTTATTAGTCATTCTGTCAAGTTTTGCCTCACTTACAACTTTACCATTTGCTAAAGTTATCGTTTTTTGAGTACTACAAGAAACCAATACTACTGAGATAATTAATATTGAGATTATATTTTTCATAGTTGTTTATTTTTATATAACAAAGATACGATTTTTTTTCTATTCCACAACTATTTATTGAGATAATCTAAAAATAAATGAGTAGACGGTTATTAATCACCGAAGAAGAAAGGTCGGGAATCTTAAAAATGTATGGACTAATATCTGAGGATATTGACCCTAACACAGGTGGAACAATTAGAATCGATAATTATTATAAAAATGGTTGGTATAGTTTAGACGCTACAGATACAAAAACAGGTAAACCCATTAAAGACCAATTGAATCAAGGTTTATTAGAAGTAAGAAACTTTATAATTAAACATCCTGATTCTATTGTTAGTGTTAAATTTGTCTCTCAAGAATCGGCAATACCGAATAAAGATAATGAAGGTAAAGAAGGTGGGGAGTTTTTAAAGGTTAACGAATTAAGTAAACTAAGAAAAAAATATTTAGAGCCATATATTAGTGAATATTTTAATAGTTTAAAAACTCAGGGAGTTGTTAAATCTACTGTACAAGTACCTCCATTACAATATGAAGAAGTAAAATCTGTTACCCCTTGGGTGGGTACTTCATTTTGTCCTACAAATTCTACTATTCAGCAACAAAGGAGTACTTGTGTTCAAAAATATAGAGATGGTGTTAGTAAAAATAATAAAGAGATTATAGAGTATAAATCAAAATATGATAACGAACAAAAGAGTTATATAGAGATTACCGTAGCAATTGCTCCTTCAGTGACTACAACCTCAACAACAAATCCTGTGTCAGATTGTTTAACCGATATGGAAATAACGGTTTGGGTTCCAACCCACCAATGTCAAAATGCGGAATTTTTCTTTTTTGCTAATAATACTTTATTATTTAATACTGAAGGAGGTAATACAACAAATCTTAACAACGCAGACACCTCAAGAAAGGTCGGGGGAGTTACATTAACTGCAGAACAATTAAATCCTGGATATGGTTATTTATATACTCAAAAATATGGTACTGACGGGAATATAAAAGGTCAAAGGTACGATACATTTAAAGTTACCGCTGAACAATCTAAACAAATCACATCTGAAGGTAAAGGATACTTAAGTTTATGGATGGTTGCAACCACAGGAGCAGACGCTCACGATGATATCCCACAAGTTCAAGTAAAATTAGGAGGAAAAGAAATTTACAATAATAAACCTGCAAAAGCTGCGGGTCAATTGTTGGTATTTAACCAATGTGCCACGGAAATTTATACTGACCCTGCAAAAATGCCTCAAACCGCAAAACCTGACGTATCTTCGTTAATTATTGAGTTGGTTAACTCTCGTAAAAAAATTAATCCTGACTCACCTGTAGAAGTTAAAGATGATTATAAAGCGGGTATTTTGGAAGCGTCCAGAAATGTTAACGATATGATAGACCAATTTATTAATACGATACAATCAACAAAGTCTATTAAAAACGCTAAAATTTATTTGGCAAAACCTGAAACTAAACGATATCTAAATACAACATATCGAGACATATTTGCAACTCTAATTCAATACCGACTATTAAGAAATGAAAATGACACTTATCCGTTTGATGAAGGCAACACTAAAATTGGTAAAAAAAGTGATATGTACGGAGATGTAAGAAAACGTATGGATGAATTTTATTATAAATTTGCGGCTATATACCAAGATTCTGAACGTAATTGGAGATTTCAAGGTGTCAATGCTGGAGAAATGATTACCGAGTTAAACAATAACGGGTTTACAAGTTTAACCTAAGGAAGATTCTAAAGAATCGATAACCATTTTTCCTGTTTTATAATTTGTTGCTAAAGGTATGTCGTGAACATTACAAATTCTTAATAACATATTAACATCGACTTGATGAGGATGGGCCTCCATAGGGTCTATAAAGAATATAACCGCATCTATTTGATTTTTAGTTATCATTGACGCAATTTGAGCGTCTCCACCCATAGGCCCACTTAACATTGTGTGAACATTATTTAATCCCGCGTGAATTAAATGTTTTCCTGTGGTACCTGTGGCAACAACCTCAACACTTACAGATTTAAAAAACTCAAGACGTTTCATTACAAACGAAACCATATCCGCTTTTTTTCCGTCGTGAGCAATCATTGCAATTTTAATTTTTTTATTCAGTAGTTGCATCTTTAACTATATTTGGGTTAGATATTTTTCTAATTGCCTTTGAAATTACTTCAGATTCAATCATTGTAAACGAATTACGTTGATACGCCGCCTGAACCCCTTGTATAATACAATACAATGCCTGTTCGTGGTTTATCTCAGAAATAAATTTTTCTAAATGTTCAAGACTTGAATAATTGATAGTATTGAACAATGTACCTATTGGTTGATTAGGTTCTAAATTATTAGGTGTAATGTTTTCCATTTGAAAGATATTTATAACTAATAATAATAAAAATATTTTTAAATGTATAGAGACAGGTTAGAGGAAAATGTTAGGAGTTGGTACTACAAACAACCTATTAGAGAGGCCGATACGTCAATGACCTCAGGAATTTACAATGGACCTGTTGAAATTGGTTTAAAGAAATGGGAAAAAAAACATTTGGGACCATTCCAAGAGTTTGTAGATACTGAGTTTAACCACAAAAAAAAACAAAAAACTCTTAAAAATAATATTAAACGAACTGTAGGTGTTTGGGAAAAAAATCCTGACGGTAGTTATGATATGGAAGAATACGAGGTTCATACAATAAAAAAAGATAAGTCACCAAAAATTGGGGGATTTCTTAAATTATTATCTACAATAATCAAAGAGGAAGTAAGTAAGAAATAAATTTTAAAGGTCTTACTATAAAAGTAATGAATAAAAAATGTAAGAATGGGTTTTTAACATTCCATATTTTTCTAACTTTAATTTCATAATCTATACCAAAGTGTTTTTTTAATATTTGGTATCGATGATGACCATCTCCAATAAGGTTATCTGAGGTTACGGTTATCATTCCTTTATTATAGTCAAAACCATTTTCTAAGATGTCTAAATCAATTTTTTTATGGTAATTAGACATACTAACAGTATTACGTTGAAGTTTTAATTCAGATAATTTAACCACTTCTTCCGTTATCTTATAACACCATAAATTAAAACAACACATACCTGATATTTGTTCGTAGTAATTACTACGTCCATCGTCAATCACCATAGGAATTGATAATTTTCTTTTATTTTTTAAAATAATTTTAAATATGTTTTTATTACTTAAAGACATTAACTAAAAATTTAAAAGATAAATTTATAAATTTAAGTGGGACGATACATACCAAGTAAAAATATAAACTAACGTCCATTATTTCACTATCTAAATTAGTAAGTCGTTTAACCATTATTGTACTGTCTGGTCTGTAATTCTCAACTAAAGAAATAAATCTGTGATAACCATCAACAATATCCCCATCTTTAGTTAAAACAATATGACCCTTATCGTAATCATAACCTGAAGTTTTAATTTTTTCCCTCATCTCACTTTGTTTTTTACTCCAAAATAGTCTACGGTTTCTTGGGTTTAGATTTTCCAATGTTATAACCTCATCTTTAGATTTGTAACACCAAAAATCATTACATAATATACCTTCGGATGGGGAATACCAATCCTTTTCGTCAGGGATACGATTAAGAACTTCCTTAAGAATTTCCTTATTTGTCATTTTGTAATTCTTCGTTAATTAAATTTAAATTTTCTAAAGTCCTTTTATCGTATTTTTCTTCCATTTTTTGTCTACGAGCCTCCACATTTTTATAGAAAATATCTTTAAGTTTATCTAACTGTGACGATGGCATCCAAATATAATAAGAATACTTACCATTAGTTATTGTTAATGCGGTGTCACTGAATCTAATGAAGTAATGTTTCCACTCAACATAGGATATCCCCGATATTGGGGCAATTAATAAAACGGCATCAGGTTTACTAATCATTCTCCTTACAGTATATAACGCTCGTTTTTGAATCTCATCGAGTTTATTAACTTCACTAGATTCAAAGTTCCTTGAGAATCGTCTAAAATATCTTCTAACAAAAATTCTAAATCTTTGTAGGTTACGTTTTTTTAAAAATGACATTGGTCCATATTTGTAAATTATTGTAAATAATAAACTATATTTTTGGATAAAACAATATTTTGATTTTTTTTTTCGAAAATCTTGATAATCCTAATTTATGATACTATTATTAGATAAATAAAAACATACTATGCAAAAAATTAAAAATGGAGACACGGTTAGTGTTAACTACACAGGTAAATTAGAAGATGGTACTATTTTCGACAGTTCATTAGTTGAAGGTAGAGAACCATTAAACGCCGTTTTAGGACAAGGTCAGTTAATCTCGGGCTTTGAAAAAGGGTTGTTAGATATGTCTGTAGGAGAAAAGAAGACTGTTGAAATTGAACATACTGAAGCATATGGAGAAATTATTAAGGAAATGATTATTGAAGTTGCCAAAAATCAAGTTCCTGAAAATATTGAAGTTGGTCATATGTTACAAGGGAACGGTCCTATGGGTCCTGTTAACGTAAAAGTAGTTGAAATTAAAGATGACGTTGTTATAATTGATGGTAATCATCCATTGGCAGGAAAAAAGTTAATCTTTGATTTAGAGGTTATGGGTATCGAACCTTCAACAGAAACTAACTAAAAAAACAAAACCCCTCATAAGAGGGGTTTTTTGTTTAATCATTTTGTCCATTACCAATCATTGGGATTTCTTGTTTAGGACCTGTTCCTAATTCATCTCCCATCTTGTGAAAACTCTTAGTTTCATTCATTAAGAAATCAAAAGCTTGGTCGATAGATTCTTTTGCGGTTGCAATATGGTCTTGAGCCCAATCGTGACCATTATCTAAAATCTCAACCACTTGGTCGTGATTAAGGTCTAACAATAGACCTGCTTGTCTTTGGATTTGTTCCAAATTACTAAAAAACATATATCTTTCATTATTAGAAGATTCTTCCTCTTTAATTAATTTTTTAAGAATTTTAGTTAAATCTTTTTCAGATACTCTAACAATTTTTTTCATATTATATTAATTATTTAATCCAAACATACCTCCAATTGTTACCATTTGGGTTTGTATTACCTCTTCACCCATTCCGTTAGTGTAAACAGGATGTGGTGTATCAGTTGCGTATGTCGCAGTTGTTATGTTGGTGTCAGGGTCAGTACATACAATACATATCTCTGATACGAATGTTCCTGCCGATAATGAGTTTGCCATTTTTTATATTTTTAATTTGTTTTATTGGGTTGATTTAATATTTCTTTTTCATTATAAATATTTTTATTTCCCTCTTTATTTCTTATTTACTATTAAAAACTTAATAGTTCTTTTGTATGTGTCAGTTTCACCACTCGTATTAACCTTGATGTCCACATAATATTCGTTAGGTATTTTATCTCTTGTATCAAAAATAAAGTAGTATTCATTAGAAGTTCTGTTTATCTTTGTCCAATCTTGAACTTGAACTTCAGTCATTCCTTCTCTAACATAAACTCTGTAATAAGAGTCAACATTTTGAAGTAATTGTTTAGTGGTGTACGCCTTTTTAATAACTACACCAACTTTTCTAACATCAGTGTTTAATATTTTCTCATCTTGTTTAATCCCATAAAAATCAAACCCAAAAATTTCGGGTTCTCTTGATTGAGTACTAATCATCATTCTGTTTTTGTAAGGTTGTAATACGAATTCGTTTTCAATGTCGGGTAAAGTATTGCCTTGGTATTTTACATTAGTCCATATATCGCTAAATTGGCACGGAGTATTAAACCCTGTAATAGGAGGTATAATAACCTCGTAAACACCTTTAGTTCTTGCACAAGTAGGAAGATTAGATAAAGATGGGATAACGTCTCCATTAGGGTCTAAAATCGACACAGACGGGGATTCATCCAAAGTAACCAAGTCTCCATCAACGTAGGCGAACAAGTATAATTTATTTTCTATTTTTTCAACAAATAAGTTTCTATTGTCTTCGACTAAATCATTGTAAGTAGTTAATAGATACGGTTCGTAAAATGTTTGTGTATGTCTTGTAAAGAAAGAGACCGCATAATTTGAAGTTAGTCCTGTAATTAATTCAAATTCAGGTCTATAAGCAATTCCCCATCCTGTTACATTAGTTATAGTCCCATTGATAATCCCATTGATTTCATTTGTCATATCAAAATCAATATCTTCATTACCTTTTTCAAAATGTTGAACGTCAACAATTTCTAAATCATTAAAATTAACATATTGTGAAGTATTTGTATTTGAGTACATTCCAGGTTCTGACCAATAATCTATATTACTAGTTTCATACCAATTTGATGGTCTTTTTGAAAAATTATTATCAATCTGAGGTTGGCTAAAAACTGAAACACCTGTAGGTGTGTTAATTGCTTTCTTGGTATTATTAAAGTCATACCCAACTCCCTCATCCCAATATTGTGGATTAGGATTACATAAAGTAGTTGTTGTGGTTGTGGTAATAGAATTAACCGTATTATCTGTGTGGTAATAACAAGTTTCAGGAATTCTAAATAAGATTAAATCAAACGAACTCGCTCTTCTTCTCTCATCAGAATTATATGTGTTCAATAAATCTTCATCAAATTTTATTGTGTTAGTCATTGTTAATTTGTGGGACATATTATCCACACAATCTAACGTGATTACACCATCTAAAATTTTGGTTAATAGAGGATTCAAATCTATATTGAATATAAATCTTGTGTGACCTGCATCCGCGGAAGTATCCTTGGCAGACCCAAAATATATATCAGTTACAGGATTCCTACCCGTGTTGGCGTATGAATCACTAATAAGAGTATTATTTTTGTTAAAATATGACCTATGTATCGACATCAATTCTTTTTTCTTATAAATATCAAAGAATTAATTAATTCTGATATTTTGATTAAGAATTGTGTCGGGAGCCGATGCCAATTGTTGAAGTATGTCTGAAATATTAGTTCCGTCTGTTGCTTGAGGTACGGGAGGCATTCCTGGAAATGGGTGAACGTGAGAGGCCAAAAATCTAACAATTAGATTCATAAACTTCATTAATTCATCCCCTCTAACCATAGGGTCAGTATTAGGAAGTACGTTGGCAATTAAATACGATTGTTCAATACCATATACTGTAGTTTCATCTAACGTTATTTGTTTTTTACTTGGAACTCTACTTTCGTGAGATAAAAACAATAATTTATCTGCACCTGTTATGTTGTAGGTTATTGGAGCATCATTCTTAACTTCTTTTTGTTCTTGAATGTCTTTGATAACACTAAATTGTTGGCCAAGTTTATCTTTTGAGAAAATTATACCTGTTCCGTTTTTTTGTGATTTATAATCGATTGATAAACCAATTGCGGTAACATTTGAAAATTCAACACCAGAACTTGGGGATTCCATAACACTTAGAGTTTCGGGAGACGGTCTAAAAAATAAAGGGAACTGATTATCGACTTTAGTAATAGAATAAGGAGGAATATTAATCTCTCCATCATTACATTGACCGATAAATTTTATTATTTTTTGAGTTAAATCAAATACTCCTTCCGCAGAAAACCCCATTCTAAAAACAAGGGCTTTATCGTTACTATCAACGTCACTATCAACTCTTAAATTTTGTGTATTATATTCTTTTTTTTCGGGTAAACGATATAAACTAACAGAATACGTAAATTTATTATGGGCATTTTCAGGATTAATAATGTGCCATTCAATTAACATTTTAACGAAAGAAACTGTTTCTTGTAATTTAACTGTCTCTAAATTAGGTAATGGTATTTCTCGTTGACCAAAATCAGATAATTGTACGAAACTTCTGGTTGTTTTAACATTAATTTCTTTATTCGCATTATCAGGTATTGTTGTACTCTTACCTGCTCTAAGTAATACGTGTCTGTCTTTAACAACAATATCACAAGTACCTCTACCCATTAACCCAATATCTTCAGGTTCTATAAATACTCCTTTTGTTTTTGTAATATAATATTCATTATTTAAAGGATTTTTCAATAACATAGGAGACTCAAGCCTGTTTTTACTTGCAAACATTCGTTGAGCGTTAAAATTTTCTCTATATGTGGATAATGGAGATGAGAAAGTACCTTGTACATAATATTGCTCATCGTATTTGTAATTGGTGTGAGGAAATATTATATTAACACTTTCATCTTTTTTAGGGGTTACATTTAAAAATAGTGGTAATAATGGTAAACAACAAAACGAGTCAATTTCTGACCATTTGAATTCAGGTTTTAAATCATCACCATCTTTAGTTTCTTTACCATTCTTAGTTTTAGGAATTGCACTTAAAATTGCTGCATTATTTTTAGTCCCAAAGTCAACCCTAATTCTATTAAGCATTAATGGGTCATTGGCGTCTTTTACTTTACCAAACCATAAAACTCTACCTTCGTCGCTATCAAAATTTGCCATTGTGTCTTTTTTCGTGTTCTTTTAATACTTTTTTATAGACAAGTTCAACACTGTCTAAATGTTTTGTCAAACTAATTATCATATTTTTAGTTGTTTCGTAATCTTCATTAAGAAAATCTAAAGCAAATAATAATTCATTGTTTGAACTATCTGTTATTTCTTTAACTATTTCATTAACTTTTTGTCTTCCGTCCATATTAAAAGGATTTTCCATATATGTCAGCAGAAGGCAATGTTCCTGCTGGAGTTACTGTTAATGGTTTCATAAAAATTTGAACCTTACCATTTTCGGACTGTTCTTGGGACTGACCTTTAATTTGACCAAATATTGACTGTAACATTAAATTAGGGCTTCCATCTGGCATTGCTCCTGTAGGTAATCCGCTTTTTTGAAATTCTGAAATGGTATTCATAAACGCTCTTGATGGAGACGTTCCTTCTAACATTTGAGCTGCGGCCAATAACGGAGCAGGAATACCCCCTCCAAAATCAGGGGTTACTAATGTTAAGAGTGCTAATATTTCATCAACAACACTCTTACACTTCCTCCAATCATCAATGAATTTTGCAATAATCATAATTAACTGAATTAATTTAAGAATCATCGCGTATTTTTTCAATACCTTTTCTTTGGCTAAATCTTTAATAATCTCAGTCATTAAAGTCATAATGTCTTTCTTAATAATTTCAAAAAGTTCTTTAACAAATAAAGCACCTATTTTAGACATAATATTAATACAATATTTTTTAAACGCTTTCATAAAATCCATAAGACTTTCAATTGCGTATCCCGATAATTGACCAATTGCCTTAGCCATAATATATAGGGGTAATAGTACTTTTGGGGATAATAACGCCATCATAATCGCCTTAGGGAGGTTAGTTAAGAAACTTAAGTCGACACTTAGATTTATATCGACAGAATTTGGAATTAAAATCTTCCACTTTTCATTACCCGCTAAGGTCTCGGTTAATTGTTCCGCCAAAGATTGTTCGTCTTCAATTTTAGTTAACTTGTTAAATTTTAACAAGTTATCCATAACTGCTCGACTATCGATTGGTAGTTTAACGTTCCCACAATCTTCAAATTCCATAACCCCATTTTGAATATTTGAAATAGTATCGTCAATGTATCTTAAATCCATATCAGTAAATTCGAAGAAAGAATCGTCAATACCATCTAATTCCGCAACTTTGGAATTACCGCTAATGTCGATTTCTTTTTTACTGTCAAAACATAAACCTAAAATCCTTTGAAGGATTAACATAAATTTATTTTCTTCTTCTAATTGTCCAACCCCTAATTTAGCGTCAAAAGATACTGCCCCTGAAATTTGGTCCATCAACTGTTGGAACATATTACTTGTGTCAATAATTTTAATTGCTTTATAATAATCTACAATAAAATTTGCGACTTTATTTACTCCTACAGTTTTATTAGCTAAATCAATTTTATAAAAATCACCAGTGATACCATTACCATCCTGTTGTACATAACTTATGTCAAATAATTTTTGACCTGAAGCTCCGTAGAATGGTTGTGGAAGATTTAAATCCTGTAACCTTTCCCACATCTGACGATTCATACTGTAAGGAATTTGATTTGGTGTCGGGGCAATTTTTTCATAAGCCACCGCCGCGGACTCTTCATTTGGGTCTCGACTTAACAATCTCTGTAAGTCAACACTTTTAACTTTGATATATATTGTTTGAGCGACGTAGGCTTGTTGTTGAGAACAACCTAAAGCATTAATAGTTTCCTTATTAATAATATCGAAAATTTTAGGTTCGATTCTTAACGCGGCCTGAATAAATTTTGTTTTGATGTACCTCATTGTTGAAGACCCTGACCCTCCATTAAACTGAACCATACCTAACATTTGGTCCATTTGAGTTTTCATTTGTCTTTGAAATCTCTTCTTTTGGTCTTTAACTTGGTCTAAGGTTGAGGTAACCTTTTGTTTTGCCTGTTCTAAATTATCACCAGCTTTTTTTTCTAAATTAATGGCATCCATTTTAACGTCAAGAAACGTTCTTGCGGATTTCATTTTACCTTCGATATTAATTATTCCATTTTCTAAATCACTCATTACTTAATTATTTTTTATTAAGTTTATATGGTTCATCTATTCTTTCAACATCCCTACCGATTAATGACTCCATTAAATCGTCATCTAAATCTTCAATAGTGAAGTCAGAAGTCTCTTTAGAAGATTTCTCCCAAATAGATGATTGTAATTTAGAAAGTGATAATTTTTTTTCTACACAATCATTAATAATTTTTTGTTGTTCTTTAATTACAGGACCGATTGTTTGCATATCCTCAGGGTCTTTCATCATCCCTAACATTTTGTTTTGGATTCTAAGAGCGGTATTTCTTTGTTCTACAATTTCGTTGTAAACTTCTTGTAGAATAGATAAAACTGATTCTTTCGTGAACTGTATTTCTTTTTTCTTTGGTCTACTCATAACTATAAATACCTTACATAGTTTATTTTAGTATAATCCCTATAATGCTACCATATAATTTTTTATACTTTTTCATTGAGTTCCTGATTTCCTTAGTTGATAAGTTGGTCATTTCTCTTAAGGAAAGTAAAATAACATTTTTGTTAAATTTATTATTATCCGCCCCGTTAAATATTTGTTCGTAATTATCAAATAAATCAACAAGAGCGTAACCTAATTTTCTCTCATTATCGTTTAAATTCTCAGTTTCAATAAATAATTTAAGTTCTTGTTTGAATTTTTCAATAACCATAGTGGCATCTACAGATTCATTTTCAATAGTATATGAAAACTTTACATTTTGTTCTAATGATGATGAAATGTCTTCATAGGATATTTTCCTATTCATTTCTTTTTGGTCTTTAATGATTTGACCCATCAAATAGTTTTTACAAATAGTACCAAAGTACGAATATGCTTTTTTCTCTTTAGACGGTTTAAATTTTTCAATCTTCGTCATTAAAAATGAATGAGTATCCGTATGAATTTCTTTGAAATCCATATCTCGTCGGTATAATTTGTATCGTCTAATAATGGACGATATCATTTTGTCTAGGGGGTCCCTTAAGTATTCGTTGTAGATTTTATTCCGCACTTCCCAAGAAGGTTCAACTAAAAACAATCTAACGGCGTTTTCTTCTCGTACGTCAAAATAATTTGTTGTTGTTGCTTTTCTACCTCTTTTCTTTGCCTCAATACTTTCAGTTTCACCACTTAATACATTAGTTTCTAATAACATTAAATTTGTGGTTCATAATTCAATGGCCTTTCATCGGTAAAAAAGTATTCTTTCTTTGCCGACTCTATCCAAAATTTAACCTCATTTTCAGATAAGATATCAGAACCGTATTTGTAATTCCAAAAAATTGACCCTTCTCTAAGGTTAATGTGTTTATACCCGATTCTTGGGATGGTCATAACTCGTACAGAATTGAAGGTAAGTCGTAATAAGAATTCGTAAACAAATGTCAGTTTAACGTTAGATTTATATCCTCCGAAATCACTAATTAAACTTTTCTTGAAAGCCATTCCAGAGGTTTGGAAGTTTTGGAAATCTTGTAAAGTTTCGTTACTAAGAAACCCAATCTCCTGTGAAAAATTTTGAGCGAAAGTTGCTTCATTGGTAAACCCTGCAAAAGTTCCTTTTTCATCAACATCAATAACAATTGGTAAGAATACTGAAACGTCTTTATAAATTTCAGAGTATTTTTTTACGTTTTTAAACCAAATTGCGGAATATTCGTCATCAAATTCTAAAACAGAAACCCATTCAGAAGAGGACTCAGATATACCAAAGTTAACTTGTTTTGAAAAATTAGGGGTATCTGACCAAACTAATTTTTTAACATTTAAATCTCCAAAATCATAATCGTTTAGAGTTTTAGTTAATAATTCTTCGTCAGTGTGAACAATAACCAATTCATTGACTTTAGTTTGTTGTCCAGCAACAGAGTCAATTGCTTTTTTTAAAAATTCGTTAAAATCTTTAGGGGTTGCGGTTTTTATAGGTAGTATTACAGATACGTTAAAAGTATTTTCCATATTATTCTTCAGTTTTTATTTTAGTTAATTGTTCGTTAAATGAGTTGTATCTTGTCTCCAAATAATCGGTAAATAATTTAGTAACATTTGTTTCAAACTCTTCTTTAGTTGACATAGAAGAAATGGTTTTATCCATTTCATTATATATTTCAGGTTTAATGTTGTCCTCTAACCAATTTTGGATAAAATCTGCGGTGAAATCTGTTAATTTAGTTTCCTCTGTTAACCAAAGTCCGTTGTCCTCATTAATCCAATGAGGGAAAAGATTGGGTATCTTACCAATAACTGGTACTCCACATTTCATAGATTCTAATGGGAATGTTCCAAACCCACTTGACTCGTCAATCCAAACACTTAAGAAACATTCTTTTAGATTATTTGCAAAGTCTGTTTCAGTTAATCCTCTCATATCTCTAAAAGTTATCCATCTGTATTGAGGGAACTTTAGATAAAAAGTTTTAATAAAATTTAAAGTTTTTCTTTGGTCTCTAGAGTGAACTGCGACAACAGGTTGTTGAGTTGACTTAGTTTTTGAAAACTTATCGTCAATATATAATGGTAGGATATCTATACTAGCATTTCTCATAACAGATGAGATGTAGTCTTTTTGGAATTCAGAAGTTGTAATACACTTAAAGAAACCATAGTTCGACCAACCAAGTCCAGGTTGTAATGTTTCCATCATATGGTCATACGCTTGAGTTAGAACTATCTTAGCACAAGGTAAATCTTTCACCTGTTCCATTATAAATCCAAAAATCTCAGGGATAATTAAAAAATCCTCAGGGGATATTTCTAAATTTTGACCTTCAATTGGTTGATGAGGTAATTCCATATATTTTGGGCCTAACCATTCTGAAACCCCGATGTATTCAGGTTTTTCGTGTAAGATTATCGGATTAAATCCGTTGTTTTTTAAAGCCATACCCATTTGGTATATATATCTAACCGCGGCTCTTGGATTACCTTTAGTATCTTGAACAAACAAGTAAATTCGTGATTGTTTACCTTGTAAGTTTTCGATAGATTTTTGAAGTTTTAATATTCTATTTTCTTCCATAATTTAAAATGATTTTAATATTTTTTTACTGATTAATGTGTTAAATGCAATTTTAAAAGGTATTGATAAACCTGAAGCCCCTTTGGTTCCTAGAGCGTCATCAATCTCTTCGTGTTCATCCATTAACACTTCTAACATTAGTTTAACAGTTTCGTATTTGACAATACTGATATGATTTTCTCCTGACCCAGTAATTGCATCTTTTGACGGGTATTGAATATACTTGTCTATTTCGTCGATATCTAAGAAATAGTGTTCGTTCATTATTTTAAGCATTGGTGTCATATATTAGATTTATTTTGTCTTTTAATTCTTTTATCGATGATATCTCGTGTTCTACCTTAATGTTTTGATTATAACTTGTATTGAATTTAATCATAATTTTTGTTTTAGGATAGTCTAATAGTAAGTCAGGATTGGATGTAAGTAAAACGTCTATTTCCTCCCACATAGAATTTATTGTCGTATTACTATAAAATTTTACTTTTTCTGTTAAACAACCAAATTTTGATAGGAAAAATAGTGATGAAGGTTTAGACCTTCCAATCTCGTCCGAAACAATTAATATATCGTGATTATTCCTAAATTCAACATAGAATTCATTAAAGTCGTGGAATGTCATTATCTCAGTTGACCCTGCGTGTCCAAAAATTTCCATAGGGAATTCTTCATATAGAAATGAAAAAAATTCATCGTCATCTCTAAATTTAAAATGGTCTCTAAGTTTTAAACTTGTTACAGGTAAATTCATACCATATTCAAAAGTTTCTGATTCGTCAATACCGTCGGTTTTATCCATAAGATATTTTTTATAAACCATTTCTAATTTTGAAATTGTATCTCTCAATACTCCATTAATCTCAATACCTATTCTCATTACTCTTCGTATTTTTCTAAAATTTTAGTGATTAAAGGATTTCTCACAATATCATTTTTGTCTTTAAATTCAAATATAGAAATCCCATCTGAACCTCTAAATTTTTCAATAGCGTCCCATAAACCACTATGTGTCTTATTTTTATATTTATCAGATTGTTCAACATCTCCTGAAATGAAGAATTTACTATTAAATCCAATACGGGTTAATAGTAATTTCATTTGACTTGGTGACGCGTTCTGTCCCTCTTCAAAAATTAAAATTGAGTTGTCAATATTCATACCTCTCATATATGCCAAGGCAAATACCTCAATAACTTCAATTTCTTTTAATTTTTCTCGAGATTCTTTACCGATAATTTTATTTAACAAATAATACGATGGAAATATATATGGGTCTAATTTCTCCTCAACATTACCAGGTAATGACCCTAATTTTTCTTCTGCTTCAACCGCTGGTCTAACAATGATAATCTTTTCGTATGCGTTGGTTGGGTCGGCGATTAAATCAATTGCCGCTTTCATTGTAATGTAACTTTTTCCAACTCCCGCTGGTCCTGAACAAACAGTGATTTCACTTGATATTAAAGTATCATAATATTTTTTTTGATTATTGGTTAAGAATTTTTCTTTAGTCTTTTTTTTAATAATTTGATTGATTAATTCTTTTTTATTCAAAGTAGGTTTATACTCGGTTTCTTTTTGTAACGGAGCTGAACTTCTTTTCTTTCTTTCTGTCATAATGGATTATTGATGTTTATATTTTAATAATATTCTATTTATTGGAATTGTGTAGTTATTATTGTAAGACCATTATTAGTCTTTTTATCTTATCAAAATTTTCAACAATGTAAGGGTATAAATTATTCTGATAATCCTTATTCAATTTTGGTATATCTTCAGGGTCTTCATTTCTGGTTTGAGATTCATAATGATAAGCAACAGAGTTACCTGTGAAATAATTTTTAAAACCTGATGATACACATTTTAAATTAAGTTCAACATCTTCAAAACAAGCTGAGTATCTTTCGTTAAACATACCCATTTTTATGAATACGTTTTTTCGAATCATTAATAATGCCCCTGTATTACCAATTACCTCTTTTGTTGTGTTGGTGTAATTGTAATAATTTCTAAGACCTGAGTGAGTTATTTGTAAATTTTTATCTTTTTTAATGAAGATTAAAATACCGTCGTGTTGTATTGTACCATCTTCATAATGTAATCTGGCTCCTACGGTACCTACATTTGAATTTTGTTTAAATACGGTTAACATATCGTATATCACGTTGTTTAGTAATTTAATATCATTATTACAGAACAAAAGATATTCGTATTCATCTGTAATCTGATTTAAAACAACATCATTATTTATTTTTGCAAAATTATAATAGTTGTATTGAATCAATGTTATACCAACTTTTGATGAGTTTTCTTCAATGAATGTTTTAATTTCTAAAATTTCGGATTCGTTTGAACCAGTATCTGCCACGAAAATATGATAACATTGCGAGTTGGAATGTTCTATAAATGATTGTAAACATTGTAATAGTAGATTAGTTTTTCCCTTAGTTGGGATTATAACCGCAACTTTACCGACATTTTTAATTGGTTTTTCTTTTATTTCATTAAAGAAAGGTTTTGACGGTTTTAAGTCTAATGGTAATTTATCTCCATATTTTTTTAAGAAGACATCTTTAGATGTGAAAAATTCTTCATTTGGCTGACCTATTGATTCGTGAGTAATCTCAAAAGAAGATGTTACTCCAATCTTAATCCCATCTAAATAATTTGCAATGCAGAATGGATGGTCATAATAGTGAAATTTACCAATAGACTCATCAAATCTGTGTTTAATTTTAGTCTTATCGAATGAAATAAAAAGACCGTCAACGGTAACAACAGGTATTAGAAAAGGTAGTTTAGGGGAATATTTATTAATCCATTTTTTACTATCCTTAGGGTGGTGGTAAACTTGACCAACCATAGTTTGAGTCATTCTTTCCCAATAGATTCCTGATTCAGGAAAATAACAAGACCCTGCTTTACCAATAATTCCATAATCAGGGTTACTGTCAAAGTCTTGTAGTAATTTTTTACCCCAATTTTTCTCTAATTTGATATCGTTATGACAACAAACTACAATATTATATTCAGATTCCCGAATACCTTTATTATAAAGACTTGATAGACTAAACTCATTATTATTAATATATTCTATAATTTGAATATTTTTAACTCCTGAAGTTTGTAACAAATGTTGTTTAAATTTGTTATTAAATTCTTGGTCTTTATGTGTCGAATAAATTACTGTTATCATAAATTTCTTTAAATTTTTCTACCATTGTTTGATAGTATGGTGTGACCATTTGTTTGTAAGGGAAGCTCTTATACTCATTATTGGTAAATGTAGGTTTAGGACCGTGAAAATGTAAAATTTTAACTTCACCACTATAACCCCAATATGGTTTATAATTGTAATTAAAATCTAAAGATTCAATTCTATCTTTAAAAAACATTCTAATTGCGTCTTGGTCGTACGTTTGAAATTTACTTAAATTTAATTTAATGAAGAAAACAAATTCATCATAGATTTCTTTCATATTTCTCCAATTAATCCACATCACCCCTGTATTGATTAATGACGGTACAAAATTTTTATCAAATTCCCCTGACGCCATAAAATAATTTGGAGTCAATTCGTTTAATTTTGAAACATCATCCATAAACAGAACATCGTTATCCGTGTATAAAATATAGTCATCTTCAATATTTAATTTTTCACAAATTTTTGGGATGTCAATCCTTAAAAACGCACCAAACGCGGTCGTGTTTGTTTTATAATGTGACAATAATGAATCATAAAATAGAGACTTATGACTCACGATTGTTACTCCTAAATCTTCTAAGTTCTCTAAATATTCATCTACTTCTCCATCTAATATTAAGTAAGGTTTAATATTAGGATTAGTTTTTTTCGCCGACAATACCGCAACAGTATACATTTTAATGTAACTCTGATATTTGTTTTTGTCGTGATTGTTTACCCCTGAAAACCAATACATACTTTTAATTTATACTCCAAGACCTGTTGACCCAAACCCATTATCACCTCTATCCTTTTCGTCTACAGAATCTACTTTTATTAATTCAACCCAATTCCCATTAACAACAGGACATAAAACCGCTTGAGCAATTTTCATACCTTTTTGAATAGTGAATGGCTCTGGATTCGTGTTAAACACTATTACTTGAATCTCACCGTTATATCCTGAATCTACAGTTCCAGGTGTGTTTAAAACGGTAATACCCTGTTTAATTGCTAAACCACTCTTAGGTCTAACTTGAATCTCACTCCCGTCAGGAATGTCAAATTTAAGTCCTGTTGGAACTAACGCTCTACCAAAAGGGGTTAAGACTATTTCTTCTGTTGAGTATAAATCAAATCCTGAATCTGATGGGTAGTTGTATGACGGCTCAATAGCATCGTCAGACATTACCTCATACTTTAAAGGTTTTCTAGGGTGATAATTTTCAAAGTCTTTCTCAAGTTGGTCTAAATCAACCCCCATATCGAGTAACATTTTTTTTAATTCGGATTCATCATCCGTCCATAGTTTGTCTAAATCTTGACTGTCTATCATATTATTGTAAGTTTTTTAATTTTTTAATCACATCGATTAATACGTCAACATCTCGTTCACAGTATTCTGATATTTCTTTTAACATATTTTTATTCCAATAAGCGTCGTGAACTTTATCCCCCGTCACTTCTCCATTTTTTGGTGAAGGAACTTCCATACAAGTACACATTAAATCTAAAGAGCCAATTGCCGTATATGCTCCGTATTGCCAAATCTCTTTAGTATCAATGGCTTTAATCTCCCAAGGTTTTGTATCATAACTTGGTAGTATTGATGGGGGCATTAACCCATTAATAATCATTCGTTTTGCCAACATAGGGATATCGAAATTCTTAAGGTTATGACCACATAGATAAAAATCTAATTTTCCACAACGATTAAGTAATGTTTGACAATCTTTTAATAATTGTTTTTCATTGTCATTTGAAAATGTTTGTCTTTTAATCTCTCCATTGTCCATAACAAAGGCAACACTAACACAAATTATTTTAGCGAACTCAGGTACAAGAGCGGTTCTTTTAACAAAAATCTCATCTAAAGATAACTGAGAGTCCTCAGGGAATCTTTTTTGAAACCAATCGATGTATTTGATGAATTGTTCCGCAACCTGTGGATTACTAGTTTTACAACTTTCGTAATCTTTACAACCACCAACTGTTTCAATATCAAGAAACAATATTTTAGTAATGGGTATTTTTATCATTTTATTATTTAATTAAGGATTTGTAAAATTCTGCTCTTGTTTTTGTAACCACATTTAAATCATATGTGTCTTTAACTGTTTCATATAATCTTTCCCCCAAATCTACTACTAAATTTCGGTTAGCTCTTAATTTTTTGATAAATTTATGCCAATCACTATGATTTCTATTTTCACTCACCAATAGAGCGTTACCGTCCTTGGTAAATTCTCCGTTTTTCAATCCGTGTTTTAAATCTAAAGTATATGGGCCAATTTCAGATGCGATTAGCGCTTTTTTATAAAATCCCGCTTCAATAACCTTTAATTGAGATTTCATTCTATTAAATAAATGATTCTTAATAGGGGCTAATGAAACATCAAATTTAGAATAGTTCTTAGCATAGGATTGTACGGGTCTTGTCCAAATTCTAACATATGGTTGTCCATATTCGTTTGGGTATTCTTCTTCTTTAAAATTTCCTAAGAAGTCGATATATTCCTGAGACATACCACGATATTTTGAAGTAACAATTTGTTCGTATTTATTCCAAACCGTTTCCTCAGGTCTGATAGGACGTTGTTTTTGTTCTCCTGTTTGTTTATTTATCTCGGTGATTGTTCCTCGAATGTCAAAACCACATAAATAAAACTGTAAATCTTTTCTTTCTAAGTCGTTAAATTTTGAGAAAGCCCCATCAAGTAACATTAAATCGTGCAAGTGAGAAGAACCTCCTAACCATCCGACTCTTAATTTATCACTAGGAATTGTTGGTTCTTTGAATTGGGGTTCGTTAGGGTCGATTGCGTTTGGTAATACAATAACGTTTTTATTGAATTTTCTAATTTCATTTGCAAATAATGTAGTAGTTGTAGTAACATAACTCGCTGCCTTTAAATTCGCAACAATTTTTTCGTGAATCTTATGTGTTTTAATTAAGTCATAAATTGGGTGTTCAGGTCCTGGCATCCAATAGTCGTCAATATCCACTATCGTTATGATTCCTAAGTCATTTAAGGTTTTAAGTAAGATTGGGGTGTTATCGTAGTTTTGAGCAATAGTACGATGGATATGGACTATTTGATATTTTTTCCAAAAGTTTAAATCATTAACCTGAGGATTGTAATCAATATCAATATGGAAATCATCAGGATATAATTTTTGTAAAAAAATATGAGGGTCGACAGACCTAAATTTACCAACCCCTGTTTTGTCCGAAGGAAGTACTAATACATTAATTTTTGTCATTCTATTTGTTTTGATTAAGAATAACAAAAAAATGGTAATAAAGAAAGTTTATTTAAGTTTTTTTACTTTTGAGATTTTCCCTTCAAAAATGTGTTGACCAACTTTAATCACCATAACTTCGTTGGTATTTGACGTACTTTCAGTAATCAAACCGTTTTCTTTAAGAACTTCTCTAACTACTTCTTTCATCATTTGTCTTAAATCAGTGTCAGGGACATTTTGTCCTTGAGGTTGTCTTTGAACGGATTGTGCCTGTTGAGGTTTGTTAGTTCCCATTAATTTAGTTGCCGCCTCAATTAACTCGTCAGATAATACTGGACCTCCACCCATTAATGGGTTTGCCGCGTTAATTGGATTTTCAATCATTAACCTTTTAATTTCATCAGGTAATTTTGAGTTTAAAATCCTATCTTTAACAGGTGCCCCTTCATTACCTCGAGGAATTGGGTTATTAACTTCCGACATTAATTCTTGTGGTATGTTATAGTTGGCGGTTGGGGTATTGAAACTCTCAACTGTTGGAGCTTGAATACTATTTGGTTGAGGTATTCCACCTCTGCCCATTGTATTATGTTTATCCATAATCGCTTTAGACATTGCTAATCTTTGCATTAAATCACTCATATTATGCTACGTTTTCTTGTGGAGGATTATTAAATTTGGCATTAAGTATAATACTTGCCATAGTTTTATCACCATTAAAATTATAACCAGGTCTTGGTTCATTGTAAACGTCTCCCGTTGGTTTTAATGATAAAATCTTATCAACTCTAAAAAGTCTCCATCCTGGTAAAGGTTGTTCTCCTTTGTAACCTGTATGAGAAGACCCTTCTTTATCCCAAGCTCTAACCACCTTATTATTTGCTTTACTAACACCTATACATACAGGTTCTATTTCACGCAAACCTCTACCACCTGGCTCATCACCATCGTAGTAAATAATCATTACCTTTCTATTTTTAACTGCATCTACTAAATCTTGCAAAGATGCTTGTTCGGTAATTAGGTTAGTTATGGTGGTTAATAGTCTCATTAAAAATCAGGATAGGTTTTTACTGAACTAAATTTGTTAATTTTAACTTCACTGATTCTCTCAACATTATCGACAATACTACCAGCAGTTTTATTATAAACATCCAAATCACCACCTGTACCCTTTCCTAATTCATCTCCCGTGGCTAAAGCGTCAGGATTTGTTGAGGAGTACATATTAGCAGTATTGTAGTTATTTTTTGGAAAAAGTTTTTTTCTTTCTTGGTCTGCAATATCAGACAATGAATTTTTTTCAGTTTGACCTAAGTCAATTGGTTCTTGTTGTGACATAATTAAATTATTTTTGAAATTATTTCGTTTATTCTTTTTAAACTTTCGTTTATTTTAATATCATCATTATGGGCGTGATGACTCTTACTTGGTCTATTCATATTCTTAATCCCATCAATATTAGTATCATCAGTTGGTCCGTTAAAAGAATTAGGTAAACCAATTTCTTTTTTTGTTGTTTTTGAGGTTTCTAAAGAATTTCTATCAGAATTTAAAGTTTGATTAATCCATCCGTGAAATTTATCACCACCCAATTTATTTTTCTCACCGTTTTCAATTCTATGTTTAATTTTCTTCAACAAAGAGTATGAGACATTTCCTTTAGATAATAAGTTACCAATGGTTTCATTATTAGAATGATTCCCTAAGTGGTCTAATATATCTTTAGGTAGTTCGTAATTTTTACCGTATAAATCCTTATTCACTTTTTAACATTTTTATTAGTTGGTTTATGGTTAAACCTTCTTTTTCTGCCATTTTCTTAAGAGAGTCTACGTTTTTTTTAATTATTTTAGAAACTTTATCTTCTTTCTCTCCTAATTCCCCGTCAATATTTTTTTTATTTATTAAAATTTCATCAATAGCCTTAATCATTTTTTGTCTCTGAATTTCGGATAACGTCATTCTATCAATAAACCCTTTTTTATCTCTTATTTGTCTTGGAGCGTTTTTCGTTCTATTACCTGAAGGGTCTTTACCAAACTGTTTTGTTCTTTCGATTGCTTCAGTTGGTTCCATACCCATTTTTTTAACTAAATATTGATAGGTTTTTTTTCCATCCATATCTTTAGTTTCTTCATATCCGAAGGCTTCGGAATAATCAACTTCATTAACAACATTGTTATCTTCCTTAGTTGATTCTCCATAATACCTTCTATACCCACCAAATATTGCAAGATTACCTGGCATCCTTGTTGCAGGAACAATCTTATCCGTAATATTTTTTTGAGTTAACCCCATATTCAACGGTGGAATTTTTGAATTATTCATTGTTCCATCATAATCGATTAACTCATCTATTTCAGTTTTATCTTTTGAAATAGGTGAAAAATATTTTTTAATTTGGTCTTTTGTTTTTATTTTTTTGTCTCTAAGTACCGAGGATACTCCTTTTTTAACTTTTTCTAAATCTTTTTTATTAAAATCAATTTTATCATCTTTTTTTCTTGATTCTGTCAAAGTGTCCGCAATAGAATAATACAACGATATTTTATCGCTTTTCTCAGTAATAAAAAAATAATACGGGTTTAGAAAATATTCTTTGTTCGTTTGAATCATTTTAGTTTTTACATATAAATACTCGGTACAAGGTATTTATCTTAGAATTATGGCATATCAAAATATAAACCAATACAATTTTAAGAAGTGGTTCCTTCTTGACAGGTCTGAGATACAGGATTTCTCCTTATCTTCAGATGAAAGGGACTATAAGGAGGAAGTAATTTTCTCCCCAAACATTATTGCATACAATGATGGTAATAAATTACCCTTTAGTTTTGATTTGGATAACTCAAATAATAGTGAATTATTTGTTTTAACGTATAATACTTATAATCCTTATAATAATCTAATTTCATCAAACTACTATAACCCAAATAGTGAGGATTTAAATTGTTACATTCCCCAAACTATTTGTGATATAGGTTTGACAGGCACCGATAATGGATTAGTTACTCAAATAACGGGGGAAACTATAACCGCGACTATGGGATTATTATCTGATAGTCAAAAATTCGATAGATTATCATTTGATAGAAGATTAAAGTTACATCAAATTACAGGATACACTGAAACACCTAATATTAGATTTTCAGGTTTACCTAAAGATATCTCATATAATATAGTATCTAAAGAAGGTCCTAAGATTGGAGTCTTCCACGAACTTTATGGAGGATTTTACCAAGGGTTTTATAAGTTATTTGGATATGAGTATACATTATACCCTGAAAGAGTTAACAAAGGATGGTCAGTTGAGGTTTTACTTAAACCAAGATTTGTTGATGAATTTACCCCTCCATATTATCAAACAACCCTAAATAATTTTTATCCAAACAATAAAGATATTTTCTTTTATTTGGGGACAAGAGCCGAGAATAAATATTATCATCACGCAAACGGTAGTCCTGTGTCCGATAGTGGATATACCAGAGTTACTGAAACCTTAACTTGTTTAAAAACTTGTGCGTGTTCAAGTACTGCAATAACTAATTCAAATTGTATTGAAGTTTACCAACCATCAGATGAGATAAAGTCTCACGAATTAACTTGTGATTGCGGTTGTAACCAAACTGAGGTTACTTTAGTTGAGCCTGATAAAGACCCAAAAATGGATGATTTATCAAACGCTTTAGCATTTAAACTTTGTGGAGACCCACATAACCCTCAAATTGGTGTTAGAATTTTAAGATTTACGGGAGATTGTGTAACTACAGGTAGTTGTTCAACAACAGGGATAACATATGAAACAGGGTACACCGTAGATAACTTATGTACTACTAAAGGAATTTATGATTTCTGTAAGGAAATTAATCCGTCATTCTTATCTCAGGAACATTGGGTTCAATTAGATTTAGTTTGGGAAAGATACTCTTGGTTTGATACTTGCGATTTGTGGTATAAAGGGGGTTTAGGTTTAATAACTAAAGACCCTTATATTGAATCGTTAACAAACAAATCGGTTAATTTGATTTCTCCTCCATATACTAACGGAGAAGAAATTGCAAAAAGAATTGAAGTTGTTAAGTTAAATGAAAGATGGTTAATTGAAAAAGACTATCGAAAAGGTAAAATTAAAATTTACGTTAACGGTAGATATTTTCACACGTTTGAAAATATTGAGGAAATTATCCCGAGAGGTTTAAACACTGAAAAAGAAAGACAGGTTGGTGTTCCTTATAACATTTCGTGGGGTGGGGGTACCCAAGGACTTCACAATAATTTAACTTTTACGGGTTGCCCTGAATCGTTAAATGGATTAATATATATGCAAGACCCTGAATGTTTCCCTAATAACATTTTAAGTGGTACCACATATTCAGGATTAACTACAAACATTTTGTTAGAACAAAATTTTGCGGGTTCGTTTGACGGGGGAATTTCACAATTTAGAATGTATACTGAACCATTATCTGCGGATGAGGTAAAACATAATTTCTTATTATTAAAAGATAAGTTTGATTTATTCGATTTCGATTGCCCTAATTGTGATGTTATTATACCCGTAACAACAACAACCACAACTAATAATTTTACTACAACAACTACCACCAATAATTTTACCACTACAACAACGACTAATAATTATACCACTACAACCACAACTTACCAACCAACGCCAACTCAAACACCAACACCAACTCAAACACCAACACCAACATTAGAACCATTAAATTTAACTCTTTTTGTTGAATACTTTCCTGGTTCAATAATCGCATCTTATACATTAGTATTAAACCGTTTATATAGTGAAGAAATAAATACCACATTTGAAAATGTTCTAAATCTTTATAGTGGTTCTCCAATTACAATATTCACGGGAGTTACAGTTAGTTCGGGAAGTTTATCAGGTCAAACTATTGTCACAATAGATGAAGATTATAACAACTACACTGGAGTGCCATTTTTTAGTCAATTATCGGGTACTCCAATTGGTAGTACATATGAAATTATTGTAATCCCGACCCCTACTCCGACAATTACACCAACACCTACACCAACACCTACACCAACCCCTACTCAAATACCAACTTGTATTGGTACTTGGATGACCAAAAACTTTAGTGGTACAACATATAGAAATGGTGACCCTATATCACAAGCGACAAACAGTACTGAATGGTCGGATGCTAATAATAACCAAACAGGTGCTTGGTGTTACTATAATTTTGATTCTAATAATGGACCAATATACGGAAAATTATATAATTGGTTTGTTATTGGAGATATTAGAGGGATTGGACCTAATGGTTATATAGTTCCAAGCGAATCGGATTGGGATACTCTTGAAGTGTGTTTAGGTGGGAATTCTATTGCGGGTGGTAAAATGAAAACAACGGGTACAACCGATGATAATACAGGATTATGGAATTCGCCTAACGTAGGGGCAACAAACGAAAGTGGGTTCTCAGGAACACCTAGTGGAGTTATGTCAGATGGGGGTTTTTCAAGTTTACTTAATTCTCGCGGAAGTTTTTGGACTTCTACTGAAATTGGTGTCGGGGTATCGATGGTAATGAATTTAAATAACGGGCGTACTGATGTTTACCACGGACCAGATACTAAGGGTAAAGGATATTCTATTAGATTAAAACAAGGTATTACCCCCACACCAACACCTACACCGACAATTACACCGACACCTC
>Ga0209107_10000377_pt1 | contig 26583 bp, 21 predicted proteins | sample LakErihyJuly2011_2_FD_187460 | JGI IMG/M metagenome (GOLD analysis project Ga0209107, IMG submission 187460) | Freshwater microbial communities from dead zone in Lake Erie, Canada - CCB hypolimnion July 2011 (SPAdes) (version 2) | ecosystem: Environmental > Aquatic > Freshwater > Lentic >...
GACAATTGATACAATTAACAGTAGAATTGGCATCGGAACAACTTCACCATCTTACGATTTAGAGGTAAATGGAGAGATTTCAGCCACTAATAAATCATTTGTTATTAATCACCCTACAAAGCCTGGGATGAAGCTCAGATACGGCTCATTAGAGGGTCCTGAAAATGGTGTCTATGTTCGAGGAAGAATTGAAGGCACTAATGTTATTCAATTGCCAGATTATTGGACTGGCTTAGTTGACCTTGGTACTATAACTGTACATCTTACACCTGTTGGAAGATTTTGCAATGCATTTGTTGATTTAATTGCAGATAATAAAATTTTTATTAAATCATATATGTTTAATAAAATAAATTGTTTTTATATTGTTTATGCAGAGCGTAAAGATATACCAAAGATGAAGGTTGAATTCTAATGGGTTTGCATTATCAGCCAAATCTTGTAATGGACGGCTTAGTGATAGCATTTGATGCACGAAACACAAAATGCTATACTGTAGGCGTTGGTAGCACGGCTGTTAATGATATATCTGGAAATCGATTTGTTCATGGTTTTGTCAATGGTGCAGGTCATACAACTAGTGTGCTCGGTGGTATGTTTGTTTTTGATGGTACAAATGATGTATTATTGCCACGCACTGCTGGCACTGGTACAACATTATTATTAAATAATTTTACTGTTTGTATATTTGCAAAAGTATACAACACTACTGGAACTACTGCAGAATCAACTACTGGAGCGCCTGGGATTAGTGGAAAAAAATACATTGTAGAGCCAAGATATGCTGATATTTCGAATGCTGGAAGTTGGGGTATAAATCTTGGTACTAATGCTGTAGAGGTTGTTGAACACACTGCTGGTCACATGCCTGTTTTATTAAGTCATAGTACTACAATAAATGGCTTCAATCATATTACTATGGTGTGTAATAATCGTACGCCTAGCATATATATCAATGGTATTTTTGCAAGAACAGGACTTCAAAGCTCCAAAGGCACAACTGCTTACTTTTTAGATACTGGCCTTGGTGGATATATTTACGGCTATACAAACTCATATATTTCTAATTATCATGTTTATAATAGAGTTTTAAGTTCAACTGAAATTTTACAAAACTACAATGCTTATGTAAGTAGGTTTGCTTATTCTGAAAATATAGTTTCTTCTGGACTGACATTAAATCTTGATACTGGGGATGAATTATCTTATACTACTGGAACATCTATAACTGATCTATCAACGGGCGCAAATAACGGAAGTTTAGTAAATGGCCCAGTTTTAGTTGGCACAGGATCATCAGCATCTTTAAGCTTCGATGGTGTAAATGATAATATCACTGTTGCACATAGTTCTGGCACAGCCCCAGGTAACAGTTTGACATTCGGTGTTATGTTTAAATCATCAAGTGTTTCAGGCACAATAGTGGTTATGGGTAAGCAAGCAGCTGGATCTGGTGCCGCTTCTTATGCAGTGGTAATTCAAAGTAATAGACTTTATAGCCGAATTAGCAATGGCTCAACAGAATATAATGCTTCTATGCCATTCTCTAATACAAGTACTTTTAATTATGCTGTTGGCACATATGATGGTTCAACATTAAAATTATATCATAATGGATTATTAGTTGATTCTACGTCAGTTTCTATATCTATAACATATAGTGCATCTTATCCTTTATATATTGGATCATATGGAGGAACAGACTTCCCAATGCGAGGATTTATAAATTCAGCACAGCTTTATAGCAGAGCTTTAACAGCCAATGAAATCAAACAAAATTTTGATACTTTTAAAACAAGATTTGATTTATCTGGCACTGGTACAACTAGCGGAGTGGAGGTACCATTGTAATGGCAGGAGCAGGACCAAGAAAAGAAATTGATGGATTGGTATTTGATTTAGATTTTGCTAGTACTAAAACTTTTACAGGTATAGGTGCTACAGCTAGTAGTTTAATATCTAGCAGAAAAGCATCATTAAAATTTGGCGTTGCTTACGAAGGTCAATACGGCGGAAATATAAATTTTGATAATGACAACGATTTTATGTTGATCAGCAACAGTGCCGATGTTCAAATAAGCAATGGAACTCTTTATTCATGGGTTAAAACTAGTATTAATGAACCATTTTTTAAAAGTATTCTTACTAAAAATAATGCTTACGGTTTATATATCAGAAATGGTGTTCCTGTTTGTATAGATTGGAATACAAATACAGAATATTCATCAAATTTTAATATAGCAGATGGAAAATGGCATCATTTAGTTTTGGCATTTCAATCTGGGGTTTTGAATGGTTCTAGTCTTTATATTGATGGCGATCTTAAATTAACGTTCTCAATGACAGTAAGAAATCAATTATCTGATATCTATATTGGTAGCAATGAATTGCTTCCGGGCTTTGTTAAAAAGGGATTGATTTTTAGTATAGATGCTCACAATGGCAAATCTTATCCTGGAACAGGCTCTACATGGTTCGATTTGTCAGGGTATGATCGTCATCTGACATTATATAACAGTCCAACTTTTGATTCTAGTTCTGGTGGAGCATTAAGTTTTAATGGGACAAATCAATATGCTGAAACAGCAAATTGGGGTTTATTAACAGGTGCTACAAATTTCACAGTTTTAACAACATTTAAAATTGTAAATACACAAAATCAAACTTGGATTTCTTTTGGCACAGGTTCAACCTCTACATCCAATCAGGTAGGAATATCAACTACAGCTGTTGGAGGCTTGTATTCTAATAATACTTTGCTCTATGAGACATCAAATTTTTTATCTAATACATGGAATACCATGGGTTTGACTTATAATGGTACAACTTTGAAGATGTATATCAATGGCAATATTGCTAAAAGAAAAAATACTTCATTAAATGTTGGATCATCTAATTTAAGAATTGCTAGATCAATTGTAAATGCAAATGAATACGCTAATGTTACTCTTGCTAATTTAAAAATTTATAATAGAGCTTTATCAGATACTGAAATGTCTCAAAATTATGACATTGTCAAAAATATTTATGCTAATACTTTATCTGGTGAAAGAACTCTAGGCACTTTAGCAGATCCAGCCCCGAGTGGATTTGCTTTGAAAAATAATTATCCAGATTTGTCTTCAGGTTATTATTATATTAAAAGCTTTAATATGCCAAGTCCGCTATTAATGTATGTTGATATGACTAATGATGGTGGTGGTTATGATTATTACGCTATAACAAATGGTTCTTCGGTATCTTTGATCACTCAAGTGCATAGCGGTACTGCATTGGGCTTGGATTTGGTCTATCCAAGGTCAATAGATCATTGGAAATCAATGTATGAATTTGTTGTCAATGTTTTAGGTTCTAATACTTCAACATATTTAAAAACTTGTGCGGCAATTTATAGAAATGGCGGTGTTGGAAATTATACTTCATATGTTATGAGAGATCCAAACTCTTATGCTGGTGGAGCACCTGATTGGCAAGTTCCAGACAGTGGAAGATGGTGGCTTAGAGACGCTGTTTATGGTGAGCCAAATGGAAATTATACAAATTATGGCTTCTTACAATTATCTGGCATACAATCATCTGGATTTATATCAGCTTTTGATGATTTAGGTGCTGCTCTTACCGGCACAACTTATTTAGTTTCTACGAATGCTAAACCTTAATTAAAGGAAAATAAAAATGATATTAAACATGATAAATATAGAGGGTCCAATAGGCGAAGAAAAAGATTGGATTTTTTATTTTACAATTAATGATTATAATAATAATGTTATTAGATCTTACGAACAAGGCATTAGTTTTTTCGAACTTTGGAAAGTATTAAATGAGAATTTTCAAAAAGAAACTGCATTTGGATTAGTACATAGTGCTATGTTTAACAGGAATATTTAATATGACAGTTTATTATGTAAGAAATGATGGTAGTGATGCCAATGTTGGAACTTTTGCTAATACTTCTGGTGCTTGGAAAACATTAACAAAAGCCTTAGGAGCTTCTGGAATTTCTCGTGGAGACACTTTATATATTGCGCCTGGCGTTTATAGAGAAACAGTAGAAGTAGGATTTGCTTCAACTGGAAGTACAACATATGTCTATGGAGATAATAGGGCTTTGAATTTTGCAGGTGTGACTCCTGGCATAGTTAGAGTCACGGCATATACTTCATATGATAGTTTATCAACAAATTTTTATCCATCTGCAAGCACTGTAATTTCTGTTGCTGGTAAAAATAATATTGTATTTGAAGGTTTATATTTGGAATACTATAGTACAGGATTAGGTCTTTCTTCTTGTAATAACATCCAACTTCGGAATAGTGTTTTGGTATCTTTTTCAACAACAAGTGGCAATGGTATAAAAATTAATCAAAATTCAACTTTAGTACCACATAGATTTGAAAATTTGATATGCATGGGTGGTATTTTTATTAACTTTGAGCCCCTTACGAGCGGAATTGGCTTGACTGGCTTTATGAGTGCAAACAATTGCTTGGCTTTGAGTAATAAATCTTATGAGAATAATACAACACACACACTTACAAGCCCAATTTATTTTAATAATTGTACCTTTGTTTCTTTTATAAATTACGGTTTTACTACATATGGAATTGGACTCAGTTCGCATATATTTAATAATACTATGATTTATTCAAGTGAATATGCGTTTATTAATTGGAATTATAATAGCACCAATTCTGCAATCTTCAACAATTGCAGATTTTCAGGCGGCTCACAAATACTCGGAAACAACACTAGAACTAATAGTACCTATGGGTTACCTGGTTTAGATTTTGGTGAGCAATTATTATTCGGTTTGTCTCATACTCAATTTTTATCAAGCAAAAATAATGGATATTTAGTTGGAGCTGGAACTTCAGCTGGTATAGGTTCTTCGGATTTGTTTGGGTATGGTTGGCAAGGTGTTGCTCCTGATATTGGAGCTATCCAATATAGATCATTGAATAGTGTTTCAAGCTTTATGCCTCAGGATAGGCAGTTTGAATCAATAACGATTGCTCCAGATTCAACTTCTCAATCAATATATATTATGCTTACTGCAACAGGTATAAGTTATAATACAACTGGATTACAAGCTTATTACACAAGAGATAATTCTGAACCTGTAGCTATAACATTAGTTTCTCAAACAGCTGGTGGTTCATGGATCTCTGGAGGATTTTCCGAAGTGAGCTCTTCTAATGCTCCAGGTTTATATAGGCTTGATGTACCAAATGCTGCTTTCATTTCAGGGGTGGGTAAAGTAAATATATCTATTCGTGGGGGTGGATTGAATGGCGCATTTTATAATGTATTATTGCAATATGCAAGAATGCCAGATGTGGAAACTAGAACATTTGTATCTGGAACTACAAACTTGGTAGAATATATAAGTATCACACAAAGTAACTCAGGATCTCACCTTACTGGATTGACTTATCAATCTTCGGGGCTTTCAGCTTATTATGTCAGACCGGGTGGATCTCCAACAGCTGTTACATTGGTTAATCAAACAGCTTCAGGCGCATTTACATCTGGTGGATTTGTACCTGTGGATAATACAAATATGCCAGGACTTTATAGAATTGACATACCTAATGCTGTTTTTAATTCTGGTGTTTCAAAAGCTACAGTTTATTTAAGGGGCGCTTCAAATATGAATTCATTGAGAATTGAATATAAATAGTTTCAATATAAATTTAAGGAAAATAAAAAATGAAAATAAATATAATAAACATTGAAGGCCCTATTGGTGACAAAAAAGATTGGATTTTTTATTTTACAATTAATGATTCAAATAATAATATTATTCAGTCTTATGAAGACGGAATAAGTTTTTTCGATATATGGAAAGTCTTTAATGAAGATTTTCAAAAAGAAGCTATTTTTAGATTAGTGATTATAGCCATGAATAACGGAAATATTTAACATGACAATTTATTATGTAAGAAATGATGGCAACGATGCAAATTTTGGTACTTCTTCTAGTACCTCTGGGGCCTGGAAAACAATAACAAAGGCCTTGGGGGTAGCTGGCATTTCAGGAGGAGATACTTTGTATATTGCTCCAGGTGTTTACAGAGAAACAGTGGAAGTAGGATTTGCTTCAACTGGAAGTACAACATATGTATATGGAGACCCTGATGCTTCGAACTTTTCAGGCATAACTCCAGGTGCTGTCAGAATTACAACAAATACTTTATATGACAGCTTGTCAACAAATTTTTCTCCATCATCAAATACACTAATTAATGTTTCTGGCAAAAATAATATTGTATTCGAATTATTGTACCTAGAGTATTACACCGTAGGCCTGGGGCTTTCTTCTTGTAATAATATTCAACTACGCAATAGTGTTATGACTTCTTATAAATTATATAGTGGTTATGCTATTCAAATAACTCAAGACACCACATTGGCCCCGCATAAGTTTGAAAATTTAATATCTGTCGGAGGATATTTTACTAGATTTGAGCCTTTGACAAGTGGGGTAGGCTTAAGTAGTTATATGAGTGTAAAAAACTGTTCGGCTTTATGTATGCAATATCATGCTAATAATATAATTCACACAGTAAATAATCCTGTAACATTTATAAACTGTACTTTTAAAACATTTGATTCTTTTGCTTTAGTAACAAGGGTAAATACAATTGGAGCATTTGATTTATATAATTCACTGATTTGGTCGAGTAACTATGCTAATGTTTGTTGGACTGGAGGCAATCGTATAGGGTATACTAATTGTAGATTTATTAGTGTTTCTCAGCACTATCCAGATGTCCCTTACAAACTCGTCAATTGCTCATATGGTACACACGGCTTGGAATTTGGTGAACAATTATTATTTGGCTTATCGCATACTCAATTTTTATCAAGTAAAAATAATGGGGTTTTATCTGCCGCAGGGACCAGTTCAGGTGCAGCTACATCTGATTTATTTGGATACGCTTGGCAAGGTGTTTTGCCTGACATTGGAGCTATCCAATACAGATCTTTGAATACAATATCTAGCTTTATTCCACCTGATAAACAATTTGAATCAATAACTATATCTCCAGATTCAACTTCCCAGTCTATATTTTTGAATCTTGGCGCAACTGGAATAGCTTATAATACCACAGGCTTGGTAGCTCATTACACCAGAGATAATTCATCTCCGGTTCCTATCACATTAGCTTCCCAAACGGCAACGGGAGCTTGGACTTCTGGAGGGTTTGCTGAAGTGAGCTCTACCAATGCTCCTGGTTTATATAGGCTTGATGTACCTGATGCTGCTTTAGTTTCGGGCGCAAATAAAGTAATCATATCAGTTAGGGGCGGAGGCCAAAATGGAGCTTTTCATAATATTTTATTAAGCTATACAAGAGTGCCAGACATTGAATCAAGAACATTTGTATCTGGGAATACTAGTTTGATCGAATATATTAATATAACAAAAAGTAATTCAGGCATAGGATTGACTGGATTGGTATATAATTCTTCCGGCTTAACTGCTTATTATATCAGGCTGGGCGGAGCACCAACTGCAATAACTCTTAATAGCCAAACTGTTACTGGCGCATTCACATCAGGTGGATTTGTTGCTGTAGATAATACAAATATGCCGGGACTTTATAGAATTGACATACCAAATGCTGTTTTCGCCACAGGTGTGACAAAAGCTACAATTTATTTGCGTGGCGCTGGCAACATGAATCCAATAAGGATAGAATATAAATAATGGATCAGCGCATTGTACCCATAAATACCATAAATAAAACTGAATATATTTATATACAAAGAAATGATGTATATAATAATCAGCCGCTGACAGGTCTTTCATATAATACCGCTAACTTAAAAGCATATTATCATAATAGAAAAACTGCAAGTATAAGTATAACTTTGGCCTCTCAGACAGCCAATGATCCATGGGTATCTGGTGGTTTTGTAGAATTAGATTCTGTAAATTTACCAGGCTATTATAGATTTGATGTACCAAATGAATTATATTCCACTGCATATTTATCTGATGTTGTTACATTAGCATTGAGTGGCGCTGCTAATATGTATCCTGTTGTAATAGGTTATCAACTAGAGCCTAGTATTACTATTTCAGCCTTAGGAATATATAATAAAGTTCTTACAGCAAATGAAGTCGCTCTCAATTATGCAAGTACCAGAGGTAGATTTAGCGCACCAAGGAGCTATGTGTCCCTTGGTACAATTGGTAATCCTGCAACCAGTGGATATGAAATTGCCCTCACACAACCAGCTTATCCATCAGGTTATTATTATATAAAAAGCGCTACAATGACAAGTTCATTATATATGTATGTTGATATGACTAATGAAGGTGGTGGATATGATTATTATCCTATCACAAATGGAATTACAGTAGCATATAAAACAGAGTATAATTCTGGAACCGCATTAGGTTTAGATTTGGTTTATCCAAGGTCAAAACTACATTGGAAATCTATTTATGAATATACTCAAAATGTTCTAGGTACAAGTTGGAACACTTATATGAAAACTACAGGGGCAATTTTTAATACAATTGCAGGCAACTATTCAAGCGTACCTATGAGAGATCCTAGATATTATGACACTGGAGCTACAGGTTGGGCCGTGCCAGATGACGGCAGATGGTTTATAAGAGATACATCATATAGTGAACCCAATGGCAATTACACCCCTTATGGTTTTTTGGTGCTTCAAAATTTACAATCTGACGGTTCTATTTTAGGATTTGACGATGGCGGCGCTTCATACACTGGCAATAGTTATTTAATTTCAACGAACGCGAAACCTTAAAATTATGGGATTATTTCACGCACCAAATTTAGTTGTCGATGGCCTTGTTATGGCTTTAGATCCTGCTTCTCTTAAATCATATGCTGGCACGGGCTCATCTTTTTATGACTTGAGTGGCAAAACCAATAATGGAACATTATTAAACGGCCCCGTTTATTCTACAAACTTATCTGGATATTTTACATTTGATGGCACTAATGATTATATAAATGTTGCTCATTCTTCATCATTAAACATTGCAGATAATTTCACTGTGTCTTTTTGGAGTAAGCAAAAAACAAATACTGCACAAGTTCCACTTTCAAAATATCAAAGTGGTGTTAGGGGTTGGGTTTTTGTTTACAATAATACTGCTAATTTGATGTCTTTTGATGGGCGTAATCAAACAGCAGACGGATATAAGAATGCCGAATCTTCTGTGACTGCTCCCTTGGGTGTTTGGAATCATTATACCGGTGTTAAGTCCGGCGTTAATATGACTATTTACCAGAATGGAGTAGCTACTGGTTCAACAACATGGTCATCAGCCGGAGACATGACTTCTTCCGTAAGTTTGACGATTGGTTCCCTTAATGGCGCATTTTATTCTACTTGTGATGTAGGGCAAATATTATATTATAATCGTGTCCTTACAGATGACGAAATAATGCAGAATTATGATGCTATAAAAAATAAATATATTTATTCTGTTCCGATTGTAACAAGTGGTCTTATATTAAATTATGATGCTGGAAGTATTTTATCATATCCAGGTTCTGGTTCAACTTGGACAGATTTAAGTTCGTCGGCAAGACATGGAACAATTACCGAAGCAGTTTATGGTGGCACAGGATCTACAGGATATTTTGCCTTTGATGGCTCAAATGATGTTGTTACATCTTCAACTTTCACTCCTAATGTAACAAATAAAACTTTAGCTGGCTGGGTTAAATTGAGTTCAACTGCACAAACCGGTGGTGGATTGATAACATTAGAGGTTTCTGGCGGTGCATCTTTTGATTCAATTGTTTATAATGAAACTAGTAATGGTTGGGGATTTGGATCAAATAGCTACGCAAGAACAGCATGGTCTGGTATATCTGAAACTTCTACCTCTACTTGGGTTTATATTGCAGCTACTTATTCTAATAATAATTATAATTTATATAGAAATGGTATTTTAATTTTAAATACTACATCTTTTGCCACTTATAATTTCAATTCTGCTGGCAATGCATTGGTTGGCCTGCGGCACACAGGTGGTTCAGGAGCTCATTTGGCAGGTCAAATATCACATGCTGCTATTTATAATAGAGCTTTGACATCAACTGAAGTTTTACAAAACTTCAATGCTATGAAAGGTAGGTATGGATACTAATGGGATGTGTATTAGGGCCTTCTAACCAAATAATTATAGATAGAGCAAGATTCTTTTTCGACGCTTCAGCTCCCTGGGCGAATCAAAGTGCTACTGTATTTCTCAATCCTTTTTTTAATACATCGTATAGTAATTACACTCTTGATTCTGATACGAATTTTGTTTCGATAGCAGGTACAGGTGTTTCTAAATACTTAGATTTGAAGCAATTACAGCAATTTAAAGTTGGCCTGGCTGGCTCTGGGACATTTAATCAAGTAAGCAGCTTTACTTGGATAGCAGTTATAGCCAGAGGTAGCAATGCTCAAAGTAACACCTTTTTTAGAATTGATGACAGCACTGGCAATTTCTCTGTTACCTCTGATGGTAATTTTGCGCATCAACATTCTGGTACAACTCATACTTCAACTGGCTTGACATTATTGAACAATCTGTGGAATCATTTAGTGCTAATTAGGAATGGTACATCGTGCAATTTATATGTAAATAATGTTCTTTCGTTCACATATACATTGGTTAATAATAGTGGTACAGCTGATGCAAACTTTAGGCTCGGGCTTTACCCAGGTAGTTTAGTCGATGTCGCTTATGCGGCTTGGATGCCTGGATATGTATGTTCATCGGGCGAAGTTCAGTATAATTATAATTTATTAAAAAATAGGTTCGGTTTAACATAAAATGGGACTTTCTTATAATCCTTCATCTGTATCAGATGGTATTGTTTTATATTTAGATGCTGCTAATCCTAGGAGTTATGCAGGAACAGGCACAACCTGGTATGATATATCAGGTAATTCAAACAATGCTACATTTGTAGATTCACCCACTTATTTATCAGTTCCACAACCATATTTTAACTTTGATGGCGTTAATGATTATATGAGAATAGTTCGCTCATCATCAATGAGTCCTACAAGTGGATTGACACAAGAGGTTTGGTTTAATTATCCTTCGGTTCCTACAACAGCAATTTTTATTGGATTACAATATGGTGCTTCCACAAATAATACATATGCGCTATGGAAGGAAAGTGCTACTACAATGTGTGGTGGTGTAAATACCAGTGGTTCATTTAGTTTTATTGGCATGGGTACTACTAATTTAGTTGGTAATCGATGGTATCATTTTGTTCATACATATGACGGTTCTACACAAAAATTATATTTAGATGGTGTTTTAATGACCACTGGAAGTCAAAGTGGAACAATACAATATGATGTTAATAATACAAGAGTTTTAATTGGTGCTGATGATAATTCAGGTTATAATTCTGGGGCTTCTTATCCACATCTAGGCAAAATGGGGCAAGTGAGAATTTATAATAGGGGTTTGTCTGCTGCTGAAGTTCTTAAAAATTATAATGCTCAAAGAAAAAGATATTTTCAAGAAGATAATATTGTTACTAATGGATTAATGGTTTATCTGGATGCTGCAAATACAAGAAGTTATCCTGGAACTGGAAATACTTGGTATGATTTGATAGGAAATAGAAATTTTACTCTTATAAGCAACCCTCCATTTATAGCTAATTCTGCTGGTGGAAGTATTGGGTTTACAGCTGCTAACTCACATCATGCTACAGCTTCAAGTTTGCCTCTGATGACAACTTGGACCGTCGAAGTGTGGATATTTCATACAGGTCTAAGCACTGGTACATATCCTGCAATTATATGTGAGGGATATAATAATACAACTTTAAATTTTGCTTTGTTTAGTCCCAATTATAGTGTGAGTAATTTTCAATTACAGACTGGGTATTATACTTCTGGTAATTGGTATTGGACTGACAACTATACTATTGCTCAAAATAATTGGTATCACGCTGTTGGTACTTATGATGGTTCTAATGTCAAATTATATGTAAATGGTGTTTTGCAATTAACCACAGCCTCAACTACAACACCTACTAGTAGTAATTCAGGAATTTACTTGATGAGAAGATGGGACTCTCCTGATATGTTTGGTGGTCACTTAAGCACTGTTAAAATTTACAACCGGGCATTAACTTCACAAGAAATAGTACAAAATTACAATGCTACTAAAGGAAGGTTTGGCTTATAATGGGAATAAGTGGAGGTCCTAAATCAAATGTAGACGGGTTAATCTTTCATTTAGATCCAGCTAATAAAAGATCTTATCCAGGCACTGGTACTACAATTTTTGATTTATCTGGAAATAATTATACCAGTTATTTTGCCAATGGCGCATTGTTGGCTGACGATGTTGTTAGAGTTGACGGAGCTGATGATTATATTGCCACACCTATATTTAATTTGACTGCTCCTAATACAGTAACAGCTTGGGTAAAAAATGTCGTTGTGGATGGTTCTGTATTTGGTTCATATAATGGCGGTGTATATGCAAATGCTGAATATATTTTTGGATTTGTTGGCAAAACATTAGCTGTGCAAGGAAACCCAGGAGGTGTCAAATATTTTCAATTTCCTCAATTGAATTTAAATCAATGGTCATATTTGGCAATGACTCGTGATTCTAGTAACAATATGTCAGTATTTCTTAATGGTGTAGCATCATCCTCTAATCCTCAGTCATATTCTGTCAATTTAAATTTTAATCAAATAGGTAGATATTCTAATTTTTCAAATCAATATAATGTCAAGGGTTCAATTGGTGAAGTAAAAATATATAGTCGGGCGCTTTCTTCAACTGAAATATTACAAAATTATAATGTTTCAAAGGCTAGATATAATGTAGTTGAAAATATTATAACCAATGGTCTTGTTTTGAATTTTGATGCATCTAACCCGAGTTCTTATGTGGGTACTGGGGTTACAATAAATAATATTAGTGGTATCGGTAGCACTGGAATTTTAACAAATGGTCCTACTTTTTCACAATTAAATGGTGGAAGCATTTCTTTTGACGGCTCCAATGATATAATAGTTGTTGGAAATTTAGGAACATTTTATAGTCAAGGAACTATAAATGTTTGGTTTAATTCAAGAAATTTATCAACACCATTAGGAGTATTTTCAACTAATTATGATGGATTTAATACAAATGTTCTTAGAATTGAAACGGGAGAAACATTAGGTTCTTTGAAACTTTGGGTTGGTGGTAATGGGTTTGGAGGTTTAATTTTTTCAAATATCTCATTGAATGCTTGGTATTTTATAACTATTACTTGGGATCAATCTACTAATAATCTTAGTGGATATCTTAATGGAATATTAAATGTTTCTTCAAATGCATGGTCTATATGGCCATCGGCTTTTGTAAATCTTGGCATAGGCATGGGATACAATAGATATTTGAATGGGAATATTAGCCAATTTAATCTTTATAATCGCGCTTTGTCTTCGACAGAAGTTTTACAAAATTATAATGCTACAAAAAATAGATATATAAAAGTTTTACCTCCAATATCCGATGCATTAGTGTTAAATCTAGATGCTAGTTCGCGCGCTTCATATGTTGGAACAGGTACAACATGGTATGATTTGAGTGGTAATAATTTAAATGGTACATTGGTAAACGGTCCAACATTCGCTGGCACTGGGATATCTTCAAGCCTTGTTTTTGATAGAACTAATGACTATATATCTGTAGCAGATAATTCTTTATTAAATACATTTTCTGCTATGACGCTTGAAATAATTGTAAAGTACACCACCACCAATGATCAAATATTTGTTCAGAAATATAATTATTCTACATCAAATGGCTATTCATTAGAATTATTTTCTTCAGGAATCGCAGCTTTATGTCGTAGTGGCGGTAGCAACTATCTTTCAGTTTCTGTATCAAGTTATCCAGCTAATAATGTTTATCATATGATTTTTACACTTTCAGGCACGACTCAAACATTATATATCAATGGAGTATCTGTTTCATCAAATAGCTCCGGGGCTGCTCCAAGTCTTTCAGGAACTGCATTGACAATAGGCAATAGATCAAATCTTTCAGGCACATATCTTGGTGGAAATGTTTATCTTACAAAATTTTACAATCGCGCTTTAACAGCTTCTGAAATATTACAAAATTTTAATTTTTATAGAACAAGGTATGGTATTTAATCATGGGTTTATCACATTCACCTAAAGTTATATCTGATGGTTTAGTATTATATCTTGATGCTACAAATACAAGAAGTTATTCAGGTACTGGTTCATCTTGGTATGATCTGTCTGTTTATGGTAATAATAGCACCTTGGTTTCATCTCCAACTTTTATTAATAATAAATATGGACAATTGGCTCTCAATGGTTCTACTCAATATTCATCAGTTCCATATAATTCTACCCTTTGGAATGGCCAAACTTATACTTTGTCTCTTTGGGCTAAAAAGATAGGTTTAGGAGATGGAGGCCTCCCCCGTGGCATTATGATTTCTAAGGATGCCAATTATATAGATCATGCATATAATGGTAAAACTATGGCTTCTTTTAGAAATAATACTGGTCAGCAAACACTTATTTATGGCAATAACCCTGCTTCTTACAATGAGTGGAGACATTATGCATTCACTTATGATGGCACAATTGGTATTTTGTATGAGAATGGTGCTGCTACAGGAAGTACAGCTCTTGTCGGCAATAACGTAAATTCATCAGTGAGCCCCTTGAATATTGGAAGATGGGACGGCTCAAGTATATATTTTAATGGTTGTATTGCCTCTTCTATGGTTTATAATCGCGCCCTAAATGCAGATGAAATATTACAAAATTATAATGCAACTAAATATAAATATATTTTAAAAGAAAATATTGTAACCAATGGATTAATTTTAAATTATGATATGAGTGATTACAGATCTAATCCATTTACAGGAACATCTATTACTGATTTATCTGGAATAGGCAATACTGGTACACTCACTAATGGGCCAGCTTTTTCTTCTTTAAATGGTGGAATTATTTCCTTTGATGGTACAAATGATTTAATCAGTATTGGTACACGTCCAAGCATAGACGGATATCAACTACCAATAACATTATCTGGTTGGTTTAATTTAAATAGTTTATCTGGAAATAAAACTATATTAGGTATATACAATGGTGTTTCCACTATATATAATTATCTTAGGATAGACGCTGCAACTTTTAGATTTTTCTTGTCTATTGATGGTGCTTTGTATCCTGCCACCAACAGTGGTCAATACCAATATTTTGATTATTCTACTTCATTAGTACTTAATACATGGTACAACTTTGCTGTTGTTGTAGGGGGAACCTTAACATCGCCTACTTTGACAATCTATATTAACAGTGTACCTCAAACATTTAGCCCTGTTAATTTAAAAAGTTCTGTCACATTGAATCAAGATTATAGAATCGGCGCTAATCAATTAAATTATGAAAATTTCAATGGCTATATAGCTCAAGTGCAAATTCACAACAGAGTCTTAACAGCCCAAGAAATCCTCCAAAATTACAATGCTTCAAAAACAAGGTTTGGTATATCATAATGGGAACAAATTATAATCCTTGTGCGGTTACAGATGGTCTAAAATTGTATTTAGATGCTCAGAATGTAAATAGTTATCCTGGCACTGGAACAACTTGGTATGACATAAGTGGTAATTCAAATCATGCTACATTTGTAAATTCTCCCGTGTATTATGCCAATCCAACAGCAAATATGACCTTCAATGGAACTAATGCTTATATGACAATTGCCAGAAGCTCATCCATGAGCCCAACAGCTGGTATATCACAAGAAATTTGGTTTAAATATGATTCATCTTTGACAAATATACATTTCACAGGTGTGCAATATGGCAATTCATATGGAAATAGTTATGGAATTTGGTCAGAAACAACAAATTTAATTGCTGCAGTAAATATTTCAGGAACATTAAATTATTTTTCTTCTTCTGTTTCTTTTATTATTAATACTTGGTATCATTGTGTCCATACATATGATGGAAGTATACAAAAGTTATATCTAAATGGAAATTTATTAAATTCTATGTCTACATCTGGTTCTATAGCATATGATGTAAATAATACTCTTGTAACTATTGGGTCAGATTTTCAGGGAGCTGGTTATAATTCAGGGGTTAGCTGGTTCTTAAATGGCAAATTAGCACAAGTAAGAATATATGATAGAGCATTATCTTCAGATGAAATAAATCAAAATTATAATTCAACTAAGAAAAGATATTCACCAGAAGAAAATATAGTCACAGACAGACTCATCTGTAATTTAGATACTGGAAATACTAGAAGTTACTCTTTAGCGAATGGTGTAGTTTGGAATGATATAAGTGGTAACTCCTACACTGCTGCATTGACAAATAGCCCAGCATATTCGACCTTGAATGGTGGATATTTTACTTTTGATGGTTCAAACGATTATGCTCCAGTTTCTACTATACCAGCAACATTTTACACAGGTGGATCTTGGTCAATAGAAGTGTGTATTTACAATAACAATAGCACTTCGGGCGATTACGGAATTTTAGGCACAGCTGATCAACTTCATCTTTTGATTAGAAATGGATTAGCATGGCTGGGTTTATATAGTAATGATCTTGGAAGCACATTTCAAATACCAACAAATTCTTGGACACATATTGTTTTTGCTTACAGGGCTGATAATTACGATAAACAAATTTATATAAATGGCACATTGAATACATCAGCAATCAATACGGCAATCAATGTAAATGGTACAGGCACACAAATTGGTAAAGTGTCTTGGGCCTATGGTTATTTTAATGGCAGAATTGCATTTGTAAGATTTTATCAAAAATTACTTTCTGCAACCGAAGTGACCCAAAACTATAATGCTATAAAAAATAGATATGGTCTTTCATAATGGGCCTTAATTATAATCCTTCAGTTATTACAGATGGACTTATGGTCTATCTAGATGCAGCTAATAAGGATAGCTATGCAGGAACTGGAGTAACATGGTATGATTTACTAGGTAATAAAAATTTTATTTTACAAAATAGTCCAACATTTTTACCAAATACAGCTGGTGGATCTTTTTCTTTTGTTGCAGCAAGTAGTCATTATGCTACAAGCTCAAGTTTATCAACATTGTCAAATTGGACAATAGAGCTTTGGCATTATTACACAGGTTCTAATTCAGGAAGCTGCCCAACTCTTATAACAGAAGTTTATCCAGGCACCAACTCTAAAATAAATTTTAATATAGGATGTACTACTAGTGGCATTGTTGCTAATACAGATTTAAAAGTTGCATTTTTTGATGGTGCTTGGCGTCAAACAACAAGTTATAGCCTTAGTTCTGGAAATTGGTATCATATTGTAGGCACATATGACCTAAATAATATAAAAATGTATATAAATGGTGTTTTGCAAAGGACTGCAGCCAATACAAATAACCCAACAAGTAGTGCAGGTGGTATTAATTTGATGAAAAGATGGGATCTTGGGGAATATTGGGGTGGATATTTGAACACTGTTAAAATTTATAATCGCGCCTTAGATAGTGGCGAAATATTACAAAATTATAATGCTTCTAAGGGAAGGTACGGTTTATAATGGGTGTTGTAAGTGGTGTAAATACCGTAACCGATGGATTAATTTTTTATGTAGATCCTACAAATACAAATACATACAGTGGTGTGGGCACAACTGCTTACAACTTAATCCCTGGCGGAATAAATAATTTTAGTTTAAACAATGGTTTATCTTATGATTTAGATAAATCAGGTTCATTTTATTTTGATGGATCAAATGATTATGTTGGGCTTGGCAGCACAACAATTTTTAATTCTACTGCATTTACTGTTTCATTTTGGATAAAACCTACAACATATAGCGGCACATATTGCTCTGGTGCAGTTTCTAATGGCCAATATACTATTTTTGGAACATCAAGCACTTATCAGGGGTACAGTAGCACTTTTTCTGGAGCGATTCAAACTGGTGGCTCATCTAACGCTGCAGCAACTGTAAATCAAAGCAATTTTTCTATAAATAAATGGTATCATTATGTTGCTGTTTATGATAGTGCTGGTACAGGAAATTCAACTAAATTTAAAATTTATATAGATGGAGTCATCAAATCATTAACTTTTGATGGTACTATGCCATCGTCTCCTTATGCAGCCGGACAGGAAGCAAGAATTGGTTGGGGCCCCGGTGGCGGCGCTTATCCTTATTATAATGGCAATATTGGATTAGTACAAATACACAGGAGAGCTTTATCTTCGACAGAAATATTACAAAATTATAATGCCACAAAAGCAAGATTTGATACTACTGAAAATATTGTTACCAATGGATTGATTTTAAATGTTGATCCTGGAAAAAGCGCTTCTTACCCTGGAACAGGCACAACTATTAACGACTTGAGTGGATCTGGAAATACTGGTACTTTAGTCAGTTCACCTACATTTTCTTCTTTAAATAGTGGGAGCCTAGTTTTTAATGGCAGCTCATATATCACAAGAAGTTCAGCCTTAAACACAGGACAAAATTTTTCAGTAACTGCATGGATTTACCCTACATCTCTTGGTTCTAGGAATGCAGTTGTTGGAAACGGATATCCTTACACCACAGATAATGGATGGCTTTTTTGTATATGTGAAAATAATTTTAGTTTATTCCAGGCACTATTTCTTTCAATTGGTCAAAACAATGTCCTTGTAATTTCAAATAGTTATGTTTTTCAACTTAATAAATGGTCTCATATAGCTTGTTCAGTATCGGGTGGTGGTTCTTCTGTTAAGTTTTATGTAAATGGTGTTGAAACTTCATACGGCTTTACTTCAGGATCTGGTAGAACAATTTCTTATGCCACAAATGAATTTCATATTGGCATGAGGCATTCTACTACTACTGAAAGATTTGCTGGAAATATATCCCAAGTGCAAATTTATAATACCACTCTTACAGCAACTGAAATTCAACAAAATTACAATGCTACAAAAGCCAGATATATAAATATTTTACCTCCAGTTAATGATTCATTAGTTTTAAATTTAGATGCTGGAAATCGCGCGTCTTATGCTGGAACTGGTACAACTTGGGTAGATTTAAGCTCTAATAGAATTAGTGCTAGTTTGGTTGATGGAGTTGTTTTTGCAGGCACAGGCATATCTACACATTTTTCTTTTGATGGCACAGGTGACTATGTAAATATTCCATCTACAAGCTTATTTAATTTTGGAAGCGGAGATTTTAGTGTAGAGCTAGCTATATACTACAACACTTCAACCAGTAGTGACAATACATATAGACCAGCTTTTATGTTGGGGTCTGGCAATTCTTACTTAATAATGAATAAATGGAGATCAGGAATTGGCAATGGAGTTGTTGTTGATTATTCTGTTACTGGAAGTAGATACACTATAACAACTACTAATTCTGTACCAAGTCCTAATGTAAATAACACAATTACTTCTCCTTTATTTGATGTTAATGCTAAATGGACTCATTTTGTTATCAGGATTTCATCAAATGTCATGACTTTGTATATAAATTCTGTATCATATGGATCTGTAAATTTGGCTTCTAGATGGAATACTAATCAAGGTCTTACAATAGGCACTGGTGGAGGGGATTATATGTCAGGTCTAATTCCTTATTTTAAATTTTACAATAGAGCTTTATCTGCTTCGGAAATTCTTCAAAATTTCAATTCTGTAAGATCAAGGTATAATATATAATTATGGCTCTATCACATGCTCCTCAAATAGTATCAGATGGCTTAATTATTTATCTTGATGCAAATAACACATCATCATATGCTGGCACAGGTTCAACATGGTATGATTTAAGTGGTAATAGCAGACATGCATCATTAATAAGTTCTCCATCATATGAAGGATTTGGCAGAGGTAAATATTTAAGTTTTGATGGAAGCACAAATTATGCCACTATACCATATACCATCACAGATAATTTAATTACAGTTAGTTTTTGGTATTATTCTAAAATATGCTCCTCAAATAGTAGCACAGATGCTTTAATTTCAAATTATGAACCTGTAGTCACCGGTTTTGATGTAAGATTAATTACTCCAACAAGTCTTCAGCTTGATCTCAAGATAGGATCTACTTTTCCCAATTTGAGTTTTGGGACTATCGCAAATAATACTTGGTATCATGTAGCTTTCACTTATGACGGAGCTTCACTTAAAGCTTTTATGAATGGAAATGTTGTTTCTTCCACAAGTGCAACAGGGACAAGAGCAAATGGTACACAAATTTGTATTGCTACTTCAGCTGTTGATACAAATAGAAAAGCAACTTGTGGTATTCCTCAGGTTATGATTTATAATCGCGCGCTTTCTGATACAGAAATATTACAAAATTATAATGCGACAAAAGGCAGATATATTGTAAACGAAAATATTGTAAGAGATGGACTCATTTTGCAGTTTGATGCAGGAAACACTAGAAGTTATTCTGGTACAGGCAATACAGGATATTCAATATCCGGCGTAGGTGTCACAGCTTCTTTAATTAATGGAACTTCATTTTCAAATGCAAATGGAGGATCATTTGTATTAGATGGCTCCAATGACCATATCATATTAAACGATTTTTATCTTACTCAATCAGGATCATCAAACGAATATACTATCGTTGCTTCTGGAAAATTAAATACTATTTCATCTGGTGTTAGACAATTAATTTCATCGGATAGTGGAGGCTATGATTGGAGTTTTGGCTCATCTGGAACAGGATATTTTATTTTTACTGGGGCGGGCTCTACATCAGCAAGTACACAAGATTTGAATTGGCATATTTTTGCTGCACAATGGAGCTCTGCAGGTTCTAAATTGTATGTAGATAATTCACTTTTGATTAATACAACTGTCGCTTACGATGCTAATATTAATCAAACTTTTATTGGCAAAAATCCAACAGTTGGTTTCGGAGAATATTGGAATGGCAATGTTGGAACAGTTCTTATATATAATAGAATTCTAACAGCACAAGAAATAACCCAAAATTATAATGCTTTAAAAAATAGGTATGGTTTAACATAATGGGAACAATTTATAATCCTGCAGTAGATATGGATAGATTAGCTTTATATTTTGATGGAGCAAATATTCGTAGTTATGTTGGTACAGGAACTACCTGGAATGATATATCAGGCAATAGATCAACAGCTTCAACAACAGGATTAACTTATGTAGGCACAGGTGTTTCAGCATATTTTAATTTTAATGGATCATTTACAGGCCCAGTTACAGGAGTTGCTCACCTACAATATGGAACAGGACCAAGAACAGTAATGGCGTGGGTTCGCCCCTCTTCTTCAGCTGGCTGGGCTCAGGTATTTGGATGGGGCTCGGGTGCTTCAAATGGAATAGCAAGCGGCTTGGCAATTAGCGGTGGAGGTAAGTGGGCAACGTTCAGCCATAATGTAGCAGCTTATGAAGGCTCATCAGTGACTGCAAATGTGTGGGTGCATGTTGCTGTAACACAAAGTTCTTCAGGAATTAATTTATTTTTAAATGGTCAAAATATGTTTACAAGTGCTTCTACAATTACTGTAAACCAAGACGCAGCTTATATTGGTGGAAATTTTGCAGGCAATGAAAAATTTAATGGCTATATATCAAAAGTCATGTTCTACAATAAAGCTTTATCACAAAGTGAAATAAATAATTATTTTAGAGGAACAGCGATAAATTACGGAATATCAACTGGTGGTATAGGATCCACAGGTGTAGGGGGAGCTGAATAAATGGGAACTAATTCTGGGCCTTTTTCAGCTATAGACGGATTAATTTATTGTTTAGATCCAGCAAATCCAAGAAGCTATCCTGGAACTGGCACTGGTGTAACAGAATTATCTAGAGTGTCTGCAAATCCAACACTGAATTCAGGAGTTGCTTATTATGCAAACCCTAAAGGCTATTTTGAATTTGATGGAGTTAATGATAATATTCCATTTACATTAACTAATTTTGGTACAACCATTACTGTAGAAATATGGATGAAAATGAAAGCTTTTACAGCTGGACATATGCCTTTTGGTTTTTTTGGATATGATGTTTTTGCTTACCAAGGCGCTATAGGTTTTAATACTACTGCAGGAGATCTCTATGGACTAACATCAACTCAAGTAACAAATTTAAATCTTTTGAACCAGTGGAAACATTATATATTCGAAATGAGAAGCGATGTGGTTTACACAAATAATAAGATTTATGTAAATGGAGAAATACAAACTCTTTCACAAGTGCTTGCTTCAGAAAATTCATCTTATAGAACATTCAATAGTGGTTCAGGGAAAATAAGTGGCTGGCTTTACAGTGGAGATTGGAACCAACCAATGGATATTGCCCTTTTCAGGGTATACAATCGCGCATTGAGTAGTGGCGAAGTATTACAAAATTATAATGCTTTAAGTAAAAGATTTAATTATTTAGAAAATACCGTATCTGATGGATTAGTATTATACTTGGATGCTGCAAACACCCGTTCATATTCTGGAACAGGAGTCACCGCATTTAGCATTTCAGGTATAGGTTCTACAGGCACATTAACTAATGGGCCAACTTATAGAACTGCAAATGGTGGATCTTTTGTACTTGATGGAACAAATGATTATATATATGCACCAGTGAATACTAGTTTATTTAGCACCCAAGCTACAATGGTTATATGGCTTAAAAATGATATCGCCTCGCCAAATGCGGGACAAACAGGATTAATTGGTTATTTTAATGGTGGCGGCAATGATCATTATCCATGGACTGGAGATTCAGCTTACTTTTCTACTTTTAGGAATAGCAGATTAGGTCCTATAACATTGAGCGCATCTATCGGCAGAACTTCAGCTCACATGGTAACAGTTACAACAGATGCTACAAATTGGAAATTATATCAAAATACAACACTTATTACAACACAATCAGCATCGAGTAGTGTATTTTTAGATAACTTTAATATTGGTAAATCAAATGGTGAATACTATTATCAAGGTAATATCTATGCTTTCATGATTTACAATAGAGCTTTAAGCGCTACAGAAGTGCAACAAAATTATAATGCCTTTAAAGGCAGATATGGATTATCATAAAAATTGTATTATAAATATATAAGAAAGTTAAATATGGTAAATAAAAAATGTCTATATCACACTATCCTTCAGTTGTAACAGATGGCATGGTTTTATACGTTGACGCAGCAAACGTAATGTCATATTCTGGTTCTGGATCTTCTTGGAATGATTTAAGCGGTCGTGGCAATAATGGAACTTTGACTAATTCACCAACCTTTGACGCAAATACCAATAAAGGCGCTTTTACTTTTAATGGAATTAATAATTATGTAAATTTTGGCAATAGTTCTACATTGCAGCAAAGCGCAGGTACGTTATCAGCTTGGACAAAAGCAAGCTCACCAGGCGCAGGCTATAGAGGAATTATAGCAAAGCAAGGGGCATATGGTTTATTTTATACAAATAGCGTATTGGTTGCTTATGATTGGGCAGCTGATGCACCAAGGTCCACTGGGATTAATATTGCAGATAATACTTGGAAAAATGTAGTTTTAACATATCAATCAGGAGTAAGCAATGGAACACGCATTTACATAAATGGTGTTTCTGTTTTAACTACCACTATTACAATCTTAAATCAAATTAATAATTTATTTGGTGGTGCAGAAGCTAATGCATCACAGTTTGCCTCGTGTCAAATTTCATCATTGAATATGTACAATCGAGCCCTTGCAGCAGCAGAGGTTCTTCAAAATTATAATGCCATGAGAGGTCGGTATATTTAATGGGCTTAGGACATTCGCCAAGGATTAATTCAGATGGATTAATTTATTATATTGATGCTGCTAATACAAGATGTTATGCTGGCACCGGATTTACCATATCTGATCTTTCGGCGAATGCTTTAAGTAGTTCTAATCAAAATAGATATATTAGCAATACAGCTTGGCAACTTAAAGAAGATGGCACTACACCATATCAAATACCATTTGATTTAGGCACAAATTGGACATATGAAGCAGAATATCAAATTTATTATAGCAACAACTTAAATACACTATTTTCTTATGGAAGCTATGCTGATGGTATATTATTAAGATCTTTCAGAGTTGATAGTTTTTATGTAAAAGGCAATAACTATGGCAGTATTGATACCCTTGGTACAGCCAACACTGGCACAGGTTCATGGATACCTCTTAAAATTACATGCGTAGATAATGGAACGAATCTTACCGTTTCAGTTTTTAGTGGAACTTCATACGCAAATTCTATTATCAGTAGAACCACAACTACAGGACTTAATCCAGCAACTAAATTAATTAGTATAGGCTCAGCCATCCATAGCGCTGGCGAAGGTATCAGTGGCGCAGTTAGGAACATTGTAATAACCAAATCAGGATATTCTACTTCTGGAAACACCACATTCACTTATGACGGATCAACCACATCTACATCTACTACTTTATTTTCAACAAATTTAACCAGTAAGACAATGTCTGCTTGGTGTAAATTAGCAAGCACTTCACAACAAGGCGGTGGTGTTATTACAATTGAAAATTCAGATGGTTCTGTTTTTGATAGTATAGTTTATAATCAAACTGGTAATGGTTGGGGTTTTGGTTCAGAATCTTTTAACAGAAGTACATGGTCAGGTATATCAGAAACTTCAACTTCCAACTGGGTTCATTTAGCTGCAAGTTACGAAAGTGGAAATAATAAATTATATAGAAATGGTGTTTTAATTTTAACCAACACTTCATCTACTTATAATTTTACTGTAAATTCAAGAATTATGATGGGTAGGCGAAATACTGGAGTATCGGCAGTGTTTAATGGTAATATAGCGCAAGGATTTGTATATAATAGAGCTTTATCGTCAGCTGAAGTATATAGTTTATTTGTCGCGCACAAAGGCAGGTACGGTTTATAATGGCTATATCATATAATTTAAAATTGCCTACAGATGGTATTATTTTTTATTTAGATGCTGCCAACGCTAGAAGTTATGCAGGCACTGGTTTAACAGGATTTGATCTTACAAACTCATCATTTACAGGATCTTTTATAAACGGAACAGGCTTTAGCGCATCTAATAATGGTACATTTACATTTGATGGTACTAATGATAGCATAACTTTTCAGCCAAATTCTAAATTTGAATTTGGCACGGGTAATTTTACAGTAGTTGCTTGGCACAAGAAACCTAATTTTTCTATATCTACAATTGTGCATATTGATGACGGTAATGGTACTGGTATAATTCTGTACACTGTAGCTGATGGTTCATTTTTTAATTGGGTAGCTGGTACATTTAAGGCTGGGACTATAAATATATCTGACAATACATGGAAACAAGTAGCTTTAGTAAGATCGAGCGGGATTTGCCAACAATATGTGAATGCTTCACCGGATCAAAGCTTTACAGCTTCTGGTTCTGTAGTAACTTCAGGTAGATCTCTAACCCTTGGTCAAAATGCTTCGACTTATTTTCACAATGGAAGTATTTCTCAAGTATTAATCTACAACCGAGCCTTAACAGTTCAAGAAATTCGTCAAAATTACAATGCTACAAAAGGCAGGTACGGTTTATAATGGCAAGTGGAGCGGGTCTCAAACCAATATCAGATGGATTAATTTTTCATGTTGATTCATCCAATGATAGATTTTATTCTGGTGTTGGTAATACAACTTATGAACTTACAGGAAGATTTTCTGCAGTAATTTCAGGTGGAATGACAGCTGACCCTGCCAATTTAAAATCATTTGTTTTTGATGGTGTAAATGATTATTTAGAATTTGGCCCAGTTCAGCCAACTAGACTTACTATATCAGTATGGTTTAAAGCCACCGGCGTTCCATCTCATAATGATTCTGCTGGTGGATTTTTGATTTCAGCTAATCCACAATACTTTGGCGCCGTTTCATATGCTCTTGGATACAGATGGGATACAAATCAAGTTATTGTATTCCAAAATTCACCTGGATATATAATTTCGGCCAGTGCTCCCGCAAATAAGATCACTCATGCAGTTTACACATATGATGGTTCAAATGCAAAAATATTCATCGATGGTATTCAAGCATCAACTACTTCATACACTACAGACCCCTCATATCCCGGCTCTGGAAATTTGAATTTGAAAATAGGAGCTTGGGGACACCCTGGTTACGAAAGATATTTTAATGGAAATATTTATCAAGCTTCTATCTATAACAGGGCTTTATCCGCATCTGAAATTTTAAATTTATATAATTCAAATAGAAAAAAATTTATACCAACTGAAAATATAAGCACCGATGGGTTGATATTGCATATTGATCCCTCTGTAAACACTTGTTATCCTGGAACAGGAACTACTATAAATGATTTAAGTAGCAATGCTTATGTTGCGTCTATGGTAAATGGCGCAGCTTATTCAAATAATCGCACCGGAGCTTTATATTTTGATGGCGCAAATGATTATGTTCAATTTTATAATGCATTATTATCCGGCACACAAGATTTTACAATAGAATCCTGGGTCTATA